>Ga0123352_10019805_pt1 | contig 10725 bp, 4 predicted proteins | sample TergutLab28metaG_FD_89700 | JGI IMG/M metagenome (GOLD analysis project Ga0123352, IMG submission 89700) | Labiotermes labralis P1 segment gut microbial communities from Petit-Saut dam, French Guiana - Lab288 P1 | ecosystem: Host-associated > Arthropoda: Insects > Digestive system > Gut ... | reverse complement strand
TTTCGACCACCCTCCTTACAGTCCGGACCTGGCACCAAGCGATTACCATCTCTTCACCAAGATGAAGGTCTGGTTGGCTACCCAGCGCTTCCACACCAACGAAGAGCTCATGGATGGAGTCAACAAATGGCTGCATAACTTGGCGGCACCATTCTTTGACAAGTGACTACAAAAACTAGTGTTACGGTAAAACAGGTCCGTACCCTCTTCCAAAGCGAGTTCTCCAGACAATGCGACCTACTGCTTCTGAATTTCCACTATCCTCTCCTTTCTATAAGTCATGCGGTAGCTGCTTTACGTCTTCTTCCTCATCTTCCCGTCACTTGTATCTTTCTTTAAGTAACGTGTGTCAGTAGGCTGTTCCTACGCAAGCAGTGACCGCTCCACTCAGCCTTCCTTCGTTCTTCTGTATGTAGGACAGTCATCTCTCCTTGACTCCATGTACAGATTTGTGTCGCTAAGCGACGGGGATACGTTCTGAGAAATGCGTCGTTAGATGATTTCGTCGTCGTGCGAACGCTATAGAGTGTACGCACACAAACCTAGGTAGTATACCTTACTACACACCTAGTCTATATATAGCGCACTGTTCCTAGGCTACAAACCTGTACAGCTTCTTACTGTACTGAATACTGCAGGCAATATTAACACAATGGTAAGTATTATAATGTAATATTAAAATCTTATTATATTATAATATCATAATACTATGGGGCCACTGTCGTATTTGCGGTCCGTCGTTGACCGAAACGTCGTTAGGCGGTGCATGCCTGTAATCCTTTTTAATTTTTCACACGATCGGTCCAGCTGATCTTTTCCACCCATTTCACTGTACTCAATTAAAGGTAAGTATAGGTCAGTATTTTGGAAGGTGAAGCGTCCTATTTGTGTTTCAGTCAGCGTGTTCTAGTCTGTGTTTTCAAGCCGTAATGATCACTGTCACTGCCATACAAGGTTCTGCCGGACGTCAATACTGAATCATTGCAAACGTCTACCGAACTGCTTTGGTACGGACGGGGCGCTCGGATACACAAGTGCAGTCCTGTGAAGGAACCGTGCGTTTCTCCTCACGTCTTATCACACACGTTGTGCAGGCTGTGTGAAGAGCTTAAATGGGAACAGGACAGGGGATGACGTATAACGTAACACTGAGGGGCTTACGAGCATCCACTGTTGCCGTGGAAAAGCAATAAGTATTACATATTATGAATGTGTGTTTGTAGCCTTTGGTATCCAGCATGTAACGCACATTCGCCATATTGTCATCCGTGGCCTGTCTGGCTCTACAATATATATCTGAAACATTTCTCGTGCTAAGAAGAATTAAGCGAGATATGATCTATATATATATATATATATATCGGTCTTCACGTATAGTACTCGTTATTCTTGCCAGATTTGAATTAAACTTGAATTTTGTCGACAGATTTTCGAAAAATAATCAAATTTCACGAAAATTAGTCCATTTGGAAACGAGTTGCTCCATGCGGACGGACAGATAAAACCAAGCTAAAAGTCGCTTTTCGAAATTTTGCAAAGGCACCTAGCAAATGAGACAAACAGAAAGGATGGAAGGAAATAAAACTTAGGAAGGAAAGAAAAATATATCATCAATGAATTAAAAAAACTATGAAGAAAAGGAAGGCGCTGGCTTGATTATGTCTTGCACCCTGCAGACTGTTCTGACGTAGTGCGCAGAAGGGAAGGTGCGTCATATATCCGTCCGGGTGACTGCTGCTAGAAAACAGATACACGATGTAACTTACGTGTCGAAAGCCAGCTGCGGTGAGGCGCAACGATACTAGCAGAAAGTTGCCAGTCTTGGGGGTCTGCGTGATCTTCCGTTAGGTGTCATCACCGACTCCCCACTCGAGCAATGAAGTCTCACATTCCTTCGTACAACTTTCAGCGCTACAGTATGAATCTACGGGAGCTAAACGCCTTCTATGCTCACCAGTCGTCATATTTTTTAGTTTGTGAGTACTTGAATACTGGATGTGGGGGCATGGGCTGGATCGAGCTGGCTCAGGATAAGAACAGGTGGCGAGCACTTATGAATACGGTTCGGGTTCAATAAAATGCGGGGAATTTCTTGACTAGCTGAGAACCGTTTGGCTTCTTAAAAAGGACTGCTCCGTAGTGGCACTTGAAGATTAGTTTAACGTAGTACATTCTTCGAAGATCTACACACGAATTTCGAGGTCCCAATATTATATATCGCTTGTGTCTCGCTCATAACAACAGTTTACCACGACCTGAATTTTCGTGTTATTGATGGTAGGAAAATGGAACGTACTAAGGCGGGGAGGCTTCAGTGACATGATGTGAGGGTCTTTTAAACTTTCATGAAATTCCATAAATTACTTCAGAAGTTACTGGTTGGGACAAGCACACTAATATGATAAGTTGTTATCACCCTATTGCTTTATTCACGGGGAGTTTGTTTGCAGTTTTGGTACGTAGCTGTCCCCATTATGTTGGTGCAATCTGAAACACGTAAGTTTGCTTTACTGCTGTCCTGCGTAGAAAACAAAAAAAAAGTCAGTGCATAAGTAAACTGGTCTAAAGGGGAAGAAATGTGGTGGAAAATAGCTCTAGTGGCATGAAAAGAATGGCCTTTTTTATATTTGTGGTTCCGTGCATCGTAATTTTATGGTGAAGAAATCCAACAAGATGCACCCGTATGCAGATATTTATTTACTGCTAAATTACTCTACATGTTTCGGGTGTCCATCGCGTCCAGCATCAGGAGTACATAAAACTGTAGTTGCTGCCTCTGGTACAGATGGTACTATCTGGGTAAGCGAACTTCTTCAAACGTGACCAAATAAGATCATGTTTCAAGAAGCTCGTTTCCCAGATGGTATGATCTGTACCAGAGACTGCAACTACAGTTTTATGTACTCCTGATGATGGACGCGATGGACACCCGAAACATGTAGAGTTATTTAGAAGTAAATAAATATCTGCATACAGTTGCATCTTGTTGGACTTCTTCAACCTAGGAATGACACTGCTGCATAAAATTTATGCTACCAAAAGTGTCTCTTGACTTTATGACTGAGCTGTTTAGGAGTAGGAGACTGTGATTGTTTTTATAACAAGAATAAATATCCTAATTTCGTAGCAGTTGGGCTAACGGATTGCAATTTGCAAGTTGGACATGGTCGATGTCTGGATTGTTTCAAACTTCACTCCCAGTAGGTACGAAACGCGGTCTGCGGTCTGTGTATGTTGTCAGATGCTCAATGGTGCAACTCTTTCAGCCAAAATATGGGAGCAGCAAACACAGCACCTGTCAGAGGAAGACTTGGCTAAGTTAAAGCAAGATAGTCTGAAGAAGTAACGGAGACAAGAACTTAGGAAGTTGCGGTCTCCTTGCTTGAACCCAGGCTGGTTACCTTGACACTTTTTTGTCTTCGTTCTCGAACACTTCGATCAAAGCGTCGGGGCAATACCATGGAATAAGTTACGCTAGATATCTCTCACACACTTTACAATTAATTCTTCTTACATCATGGTACATTCGGTCAGAAAATAAATTTAAAAAGCATGTGGTTCTTGTTTTCAACGCTAAAAAAATTGGTTCAAATTTATTTTTGGCTTCCTACCATCCCATTAATTTTTCACGTGATTTCCGGCATAACCGAGACATTTATCATATCGTCGAAATAAAGCTGCAATTCGTGGGGCGTGTTTTGAGCCCGTGATTCACTGCCGTTTTCAGTTCCCCATCACCTTTAAATCTGTAGACACCAACATTTTTCGTCAACGCTGTGAACACATAGCAATGGCGCAGCGACGAATTACCCTGGCGTAATCACAGATGGCCTGCCTTCTTCTGTTACGATATCATGTGACATGTAGATTTATTTTCTGACCGAATTTCGTAATTCATTCCCGTGATACTCTCTGTCGAATAAACAGATAACCAAGAAATCGAAAACGCGCGGACGTTTAGGTCTACGTTCATTTGTTAGACACTGCAAAAGAACGTAGAATATTGCGTAACCTGATGCAGATACAGCCTTCTCGTGTTGCTAGTCTATAATTTGCAAATTTTAATTTCATTTTGATGGAAAATACATTTTTTAAATATTAGGTTTCCATGGCCGGAATATTAACCATACGGTCTCTGTAACATGAAGACTTACAGAACACTAGACGGTTGAAGACTTAACGTAAAAACATATTGCCTCCATCTTCAGGGAAGAAACAACATGACCCTGAAACCTGAAACAGAATATTTCGCTCCAAAGTTTGGTATCCGCTTCAAATTCCGCATCATGTCACACCGTTTAGGCCCCAGTCTGAACACTTGGCCCAAGGTAAACCTGCAAATCTGAAGCTACGGAACTTTGGTAAAGCCACAGCCAAAATTTCTTTGCAAGTTCGTGTCTTATAGAATATTACGACAGTAAAATTTTGGCGACGTTTCGAAGGAGCTTAGTGAGTACTTTCACCTTTTTACGGTGAAGTAGTCCAAGAAAGAACGTTTCTTTTTGTATTTAGATTGATGTGCGTTTGGAGGATGATAAAACCTTTGAATGATTCTCGATGCGGTCAATAGCAAATGGTATATATTAATAATTGTCCAACGAGATGCAACACAAAGCAGTCTATTTACTATTCTGTAAGTTCACTGTACATGTTTCGCGTGTCAGCCACACCCATCATCAGGAGTACACGAAACTGTAAATGCAGCCTCCGGTACTGGTCATATTTTTGTATGCAGCTATCTCCTTCCAACGTGGCCGAGCTGGCTTAACCACGTTGGAGGGAGGTAGCTGCACACAAAACTATGACCAGTACCGGAGGCTGTAGTTACAGTTTTGTTTACTCCTGATGATGGGTGTGGTTGACACCCGATATATGTAGAGTGTTGCATCTCGTTGGACAATTATTAATATAGATCAGCGATGGACGGAACCATAAACATTAAATAGTAAGTGTTCTTAATCCTCGACACACTAAAAATTCTCAAAGACCTCGCAATAATATGACTGTATTTTCTAAGATATTAACTGTGTTAAAATAAACGACAATTTCCCACAAATATAAAACAGTCGGTAAATATCGGCACAGCTTAACACTTCTGGCGTAATCGTTGTCATTTTCCTTAGATTTTAAATATCTGTTAACCTTGGATAAAAGCCCCGAGGATGCCAATACTTTAAATGCACCATTCCATTACAAAACACGAAATTAGGTTTCTCCGTATCTTAACAACGGTTCTACAGTCGATTATACTGGGTCTTTCGTAAACGCCCAGTCACAGGTAAATGTAACCGCAGGTTTAATACTAAACATTTCGCATTTTGCCCACCTGTTTTACTTCGTGGCATGTGTTCCGTAGGGCTTCTGCAATAAATAACCATAATTTCCCTATGTAATATTCACCGTCTGTTCTTTCTAAGTCGGTCACACTCTTTTCTCGTGAGGTACGAACTGAATATTTATATCAAATATGGGTTAATTTTAGTGTCAAAGTGTGACGTTAACAATCTACACTCTACCCACAAAGCGCACTTATATATTTCATACTTTTCCCTTACACATCAAACCGAATTTTCTCTCTAATAACACACAGTAAACTTTCCGTGCGGTAGGAAATAATTTTTTTCAAAAAATAATAATTATGCTTACGAGACAAACTCACAAACACACACACACACACAAACACACGCCACACACCACACACCCACACACACGAACACACACAAACACACACACACAAACACACACGCACCACACATACACACACACCACACACACACACACACACACACAAATACACGCCCCACACATACACACACACACACACACCACACACACACACCCCCCCCCCACACACACACACACACACAAACACCCACACACCACACATACACAAACACCCACACAACACACAAACACCCACACACACACACCACAAACACCCACACACCACACATACACAAACACACACACAACACACAAACAACCACACACACACCACAAACACACACACACATGCACGAACTCTCGGTCTATGTGTGACTGTGTCTCTCATTGAAACTTTCGAACCAGCTGGTGCTCATGTAACTAAGTATGAACCTTAAGGTACTGGGCCCAAACCCAAAGACACATACGTAAATTTCCCATAACGCATAAAACATTGATGAAGAACGAAATTGCGAAGTGAGAAGTAGGCTGTATGAGTTTTCTTGGGTAAACCCAAAAAAGCGCGTTTACAAGGAGAGGATTGAAAGCACAGGAGGGTATAAGCACAGGCGTTTAAAGCACATGTATTTTCGTTCCGCTCGATGTCCGATTGCGGCACAGTTTTTAGAATGCAGACGAAAAGAAAGCTCCTGCATTCAGGTTTGTTCTGCACGAGAAGCTAGTATTAAGTGAAATCAGACTTTATTTCCAATTTCTAATGTAAAACAAGACACCGCCTATATTAAAGTCTTCGGAATTTATGATAATTTTGTAACAACATTCACAAAACGAAAGATATGTATATATTTCTTTACGAAGGATATTAGGGTTTATATGTTGTGGCTGGGAAAAAATTATTACTATTATTAATTTGCATTGAAATTTACAATTTACTCCACTAAAGTAATAAGTAAATAAGATGATGGAGGTTTAAAATGGAAGAGAAGGCCTCCAGCGATGACATTCCCGATATTCGTTTTGTGCGCGGGTAGTGGCCAGTTACTCGGTCATTGCTTCTTGAGCCTTCTGGGGGCATTATGCTCATGCAGATTACTAAAAATCATTGGATTAATTTCAGGTTTCAACGGGTTACATTTCTTCTATTTTTATTCCGGAAGATGACGCAAAATTTCAACTTCTCTTAACTCTCTGTTCTCTGTCTAAACAAACAGCGTTTAGGGAAGTGTTCTTTCTGCTTTTTTATTCCCACTGATTTTAATCTGGCAGTTCTGATTGATGAAAGCAGTGTGCAGCCGACTTGTGGTACGACTTCTTTCCCACGTAGCACTTTCTGTGTCGTATATACGTTCTTGTTCGTTTCTTCAACACCGCTTCGACATATTATATAAACAGAGCGTCTTGGTCAGTGTTACCCAACGCAGATCACTTCGTCTGCGCAGCATCAGTGCTCAAAAGTTCCATGCTTCCCATACTGAATATTACAATTCCTTGTTCAACAAACTCAAAGAAGCCGAGCGACATGAGGCAGCTGAAATTTCAACAGTAACCTGAAATCAGATTCGCCGCAAGTTTTTCTCAAAATGAAGCGGAAAAGAGTGCTGACAAAACCAACACCAACAGTAATTCGCAACACTTACCGTGACTTGCAAAAATGAAGGAATATATTTCGTAGTCCTGGGCTGTATATAAAGTAAGTATTGGTGGTTCAGTTCACATAGCAGCAAAGTAAAGCAAAGTGAGGTAAAGTAAAATTTTCTCTTGGTGTGCCATAAATGCATATTGGCGACGGGAAGTGAAGTTGCATTTATCGCTAGACTCGGAAATACGTAAATGGAAGAAGTCAACTTTATTCTTCGACCGGTGTACCCCTCGGCATTCATTGTAAAGGAAGCTTCGTGGGCCCCTTAATGATACGAAAAATTTCTTCCCTCCCACGAGATTTTAACCATGTTTACCTCGATTAAGCCAGAGATAAATGCTCTGAGTCACAAACCTCTAATTCATTAATCGCTTACCGGTCAGGTGAACACAATCCACATAAAAAACACCCTAGTTCAATAGAATTTATTTTGATATATTCATCCCAATTATGTCCAGTTCATCCGGACAGTCTGTTCGCTTTACCCTTTCTGACTATCACTGTTATGAACTTCTCTTTTCTCCCAACTATGGTACATGCTTTGTGGTTGAGTCATCCATAGTGTAACCACTATCATAATATTTGCTGCAGACAAGTTACGATTTAGCTCCTACCTCATACGATTTTCACCATCCTCCTGTTGCTTCCTCCTTTCTTTTAAGTCCAAATATTTCCCTTAACACATTTTGTCCTCAAACTCCCTGAATCTATGCTCTTCACTTAGTGTGACCAGTTTCAGTGTTCTGATTCTCAGAAATGCCCGACTGTACACAACTACCCGTTTTAACGTTATCCAAACAAGAAAAGCTATGCGAGGAATTTGCATAAATAGAACTCTAATATTCACATGTTCCACACCTCGATAATACACAGCACACTAAACATATATTGGCTGACATCTTACTGCGCTCTTAGGATATCAGACACTAACAGTAAGTGCCTAGCTGTCAACGTTCCTGACATCGAAATGCACCTCAAAGGAAGGTAGACTTTAGTGGCAAGAATTCCTTAGTCGTTTCCGGAGAGGGGAGCTCCTTCTTCGATTTAAGACAGACAGTCCTGATCTACTGCCTTCTTGTCCTCTGCAGACATATTAGGCGGTACTTAATTCAACAGGCCACGACCGATTTTCTCGACATATTTCTTATTCACAAATTTAAATCGTACTAATGGCCAATATAATGTTACATGAGATGTAAATTTGGAATACATTTGTTAAACAAGTTCATGAACAAAAAATTGTTAGTATCTTGAAAATAAGGGCAGGATAATCATTCAAAACGTCCGATCCACCCTACCAGAAGGTGTGTTGTCACACACATTATGAAATTTCACCATAGTGTTAATTGTAGACAATTTTTTGAGATACCTACTGACCAGATCCATGGTAGAAGGTTTCTTAATCAGTAACTGTTGATTGCTGGTCGAGAAATTCATTGCGTTTGTGAGAGCAGAAGGCTTATAAACTTATTCACAGATAACTTGATGACTGACGTAGTTAATCCAGTCATCAACCTAAATATGGTGAACATATTAATTTGTGTAATTCCTCCTTGCACAGTGGTTAGGCATACTTCATGTACCGCCAGATTTGACGGTAACAAATTCTACATACTGCCTACCAATGTGCTTACTTGCTTGCGGCGGACCTCAGAAGAGTGGAAATTATTTTCCTGACGTAGTGTGTTTACTGCGCGGTATAAAGGTAAAGGTAAAGTGATCCCGTTACAGGCCCGGTGTGGCCCGGAGGGTGGGTAGAGGTGTAGCTCTACTCTTCCATGACCGCGGCACTAGAAAGGGGGTGAGTGGTCAGCAGCACGCCCCGGCCGCACTTTACTCCCGGGAAAGACCCGGTTCTCATTTTACAGAAGACTGGGTGGGCCCCAGGGCCGGTCTGGACGGGCGGAAAATCTCTTCCCCACCCGGGATTCGATCCCGGACCGTCCAGCCCGTAGTTCAGTCGCTATACCGACTGAGCTACCCGGATTATGTGCGGTATAAATTAATCATTAAATATGATACAAGTTAAACTTGGCCTGTAAAGATCACTTTAGGTTAAAATCGTAAATGCAGAGTAACACATTCCAGACGGTACATTCCCAAGTGCCACATCGAGACGAATTTATTATATTTGATTTGACTGATAACACAGTGCAAATTCTGAAGCTCTTCCATATGGACTAACTCAGCCTCTTTTCATTTCGCCTGTTTTAGGTCCAGGTATTTTTCCAACCAACCTATTCAAAGTGTGCTTCATTTTCTTCTCCCCTTACTGCTTTTGTCCACACATTGTTATATTTCCTGGTATTTTAGTGTTTAAGTTTTAATACTATAGCAGAAAGTAGGAGAATTTAAGGAGTAGTAGTGATCATTACCGAAATTCAGCCTGTCCTTAAATTTAATCTGACTCCATGGCAAAAGCATATTTCTTGTGAAGGTAACGGTTAAGTCGTCAAGTAATTCACGGTCTCTTATAGGAACAACAGACTTCATTGCCAGATTTAAAAGACACCGTCAATTGCAATTCGAATATTTTCCCTTGAGTGGTTCGTTGCAGAGAATCTGTCCAAGTACAAGGCCCCACACAATACTTTCTAACTTGTCCTTACTATTTTAACGGCTTGATTTATTGGTATACCATCCAATCTGTAACTTGGATGACCACACTGTTTCAGCGATGTCTGACTGCTTGCTTATACAGTTAATTCCCATCTTCCTTCCATACAAGACGCTCGTCTCCTGATATCTTAATTTCGTCATGGGGTCAACACACTGTATTTACTATCCGTTTACCAATGTGCTCTTCCGTAAATTCTCCCCCACTGAAACTCCAGATACTTACACTATATTCTCATATGTTTTATTAAGTGACGCGGAAAATTTTCCGTAACTTTCAAGCAGTGTTTTATAATATACTTTTACTGACACTACGTAGTTCACACACCAACAAATGCACTATTTATTAATTTGGTTAAAAGTTTTAAATTTACAATAAAATACTCAACAAAATCGCTCGTACGTGTTTCTGTCTTTAATGACTATCATCAGGGAACTTTATCTGTACCTAACTAAAGTTATACTTATGTTAAAACTCTCGGTAAAATTACTTCGTTATATAAATTAGGTGATGTGGCAGCATGTCGTAGAGCGGCATGTGTGTTGTGTGCAGTGCAGAGTGAGACTGTGGAGCGGCATGTGTGTTGTGTGCAGTTCAGAGTGAGACTGTAGAGCGGCATGTGTGTTGTGTGCAGTGCAGGGTGAGACTGTAGAGCGGCGTGTGTGTTGTGTGCAGTGCAGATTGAGACTGTAGAGCGGCATGTGTGTTGTGTGCAGTGCAGAGTGAGACTGTAGAGCGGCATGTGTGTTGTGTGCAGTGCAGAGTGAGACTGTAGAGCGGCATGTGTGTTGTGTGCAGTGCAGAG
>Ga0123352_10019803_pt1 | contig 10726 bp, 13 predicted proteins | sample TergutLab28metaG_FD_89700 | JGI IMG/M metagenome (GOLD analysis project Ga0123352, IMG submission 89700) | Labiotermes labralis P1 segment gut microbial communities from Petit-Saut dam, French Guiana - Lab288 P1 | ecosystem: Host-associated > Arthropoda: Insects > Digestive system > Gut ... | reverse complement strand
TGTGTGTGTGTGTGTGTTTGTGTGTGTGTGTGTTGTTTACTGTGTATTTGGAGAGAAAACTTTAAGTATAGTTTCGGTTTAAATGTGGGTTAAAAGGCTCAAAGTAGCTGTTTATTAGTTGAGTCATACAAGCAGAGGGCAGTGACGCTAATGCGTGTTCTTACATATCGATAATTATATACCATTACCCATTTCTAATCAGAGTTTACTGCAACTACCGTGTTACAATGGGACACGCGGTGGCGCAGTTGGTTGAGGCACTGCGCTACCAGCCGGAAAGTCGCGGGTTCGATTCCCGATAGTGTCATTTTAATTTTTCATTGACACAATCCTTCTGGCCGCGCAATGGTCCTGTGGTTGACTCAGCCTCTAACAGAAATTAGTACCAAGAAAATTTCCTGGGGTAAAGGAGGCCGGTGCGTAGGGCTGACAACCTTACCACTTTTGTATGCCATTTGTTTTGAAGTCCGGAAGCCTCAACTTCCTGGAACCCTCAGGCCTGTCCAGGCCTGTACAGGGATTGTTTTACCTTAACTGATTTTACAACCATTCTACACTCTTCACATCTGGCCTAGATGTTACAATTATAATTCGGTTCATCTACTTGCATCTCATATCATATAACCTGCCATTTATGTAATCTTAGTGCAATTTTCTTGTTTTTTACATGCTACCTCCAAGTCAATATCCTGCCACTAATTTCAGAAATTACAGCCTAACTTTCGCAATGATGGACACTAATAATGTGTAAGTGGCCTTCTTCTCACACACATACAAAAGTAACACTTTCCACTCCACTCCACTTCCCTTCTTAATCCCTCACTCCAAACCATGCTTCTCCACTTCTTTCTGTGTTGCACCGAAGAGTGACCTTGCTAAGCCTCACCGACATCACCACAAATGACAATTAATTTGTTCGCCGCAGGCTCCGGCTCCTCTCAACGTCCCCACACAAATACGTTTTGCCCTTAACCACCACAAATGTTCTTAGTCCCCTCAGCATATGCAACGTGTTTCGGCAGTAATAGCTATCGTCAGGCATTAAATACACGATGATTAAAACTCTTACTAAAAAGTCATACTAATTTCTTGTTGAATTATATTTTGGCATTGCATTGAGATGTTTTGTGTTGACATTGCATTGTGGTGTTTTGTGTTGGCATTGCATTGTGATGTTTTGTGTTGACATTGCATTGTGATGTTTTCTGTTGACATTGCATTGTGATGTTTTCTGTTGACATTGCATTGTGATGTTTTCTGTTGACATTGCATTGTGATGTTTTGTGTTGACATTGCATTGTGATGTTTTGTGTTGACATTGCATTGTGATGTTTTGTGTTGACAGTGCATTGTGATGTTTTGTGTTGACATTGCATTTTGATGGTTTGTGTTGACATTGCTTCTTGATGGTTTGTGTTTTAAATTCCTGTATATTTTTGATGGTGCTAGCTTGAATTTTTTGCTTCAGTGCAAAATTTGCAGCGGCCACAGAGCGGCCAACTTACGGCCACTTTGCCCAGCAGATGTCCCCATTGCCACTGCCACACGGACAGTATTCGCTCTCTGCCAGCATCCACAGCTAACACATAGCTTCCGCCATTCTGTGAAATAGCAGACAAAACACACATCATTCTACGCTCAAGGAACTCTTATAAGCTAATCATAACCGAAATAGTCAAGAAATCGACCATATTTGGAGGGAGCGAATATTCTTTACATTATCGACAAAAAACCGCCGTTGAGACCTTTATAAGCCGTTTTAATCAAGTACATTGGCCACATATTCTCTTCTGTGGACCACGTTTGGTGCCATCTTCCACAATCTTATACTGCATTATGGTTTTTGGACTCAAAATTTAGGTGTGCAGGATGTCTACTGTCGCGAGTCTGTGAGCACCGGAGCTGTGCTGAACAGCAGCCTGCGTCAACGTAAACTCGAGCGAATTTAAGGAGTTGAACTTATGGGGAAAACGGATAGTTAAATTTCCCTGCCATTACAAGTTTCACACGCGATAAATATCCCGTGAAATCAGCGGTGCTCGGGGACACGATGAAGTGAACGTCCTGTATTTCTGAGCTTTCCCACTTGTATTACAGGTCCCAAAATTCACACACTACATAGACTACAGGGAGATTAGAAATTCATATAATATTCCGGTAGGAAGTACTTGAAAGAAGAGCTCGTGTGGAATAATTGAGGCTGCATGAGAGGATAATATCAAAATACTGAAGCAGAGTGGAATGAATTTTGCTGTGAATAATGTGCAGTTTCGGATTTTTGTGAGCCCGGAAATGAATTTTGGGAGTCCCTTCACAGAGAGTGTTAATTTTTTTTTACCAATATAGTTACTACCAGATTTAAAATTTGGAGGAAGGTTAACAGGGCAGAACAATCGCTCACTACCTGAAGTCTGAAATGGAAAGCCCTCAAGTCGTCTTTGAGTGCGACTAAGAACTGGGCCAATGCAAAAAAAAAAAAGTATACTTTTTGCGTTTAATTCAAAATAAGTAAATTATTTGTTTTTTTTCTATTTACTCATTGTACCTTAAATATGGTTCACGAATTGGTCTGATGATGACTGAGTCGAAACGTGTCACCACATTTATGATTGACAATGAAGTTAGTCGTGTTGTGACTGGAACAAATGTTAGAAACTTAGAAATTATTTGTGTAATTCGTGTAATTCAAACCTTTGCCGTAATTTGTGGGCTTGTACTTACCAGTTGCGAGAAAGCTACAGCCGAAACGCCGATTTCAAACTCGCCCATGCCGAACACGTAGAGCGTCAGTAGTGTTTCCGTACTCCAGATTCGGATGTGCGCCTGCGTCTTGCGGTTTCTCCCAGCACGTTGTCCGGACGCTACCATCTCTCTGGACGGGTGCAAGTCCATGCTGCACATTCAGTCAATCAGACAATCAGAATCTGCTATATATAATTCCCATTGAGTGTGTGAGGTGAACTCTTGGTTCCCATGTTTACATGTTACCTGGACTGTGATTTAGAGCCTCACACTTGGATATCACATAAATCCTACGTTTTGAATGAAAACAACACCAGATGGCATCCGTCTTTATAAGGCAGTCGAGAGGCAACTCTATTTCGGTCGTCATCTCAGCGTCGTACTTTGCCGACAATACTTTTCAAAATACTCGTATATCTATAAAAATTTTAAATTAATTGCGTGAAAAATTCAGTGAAATACTGACTTTATAATTTTCCCTGGAGGACTATAAACGGAACAATTGAAAGGGTTTTCTGTATAAATCATAGCCTGATATCCCTTGGAGTAGCGCGTGGATATTATTTTAACTGTGTCATGTGATTGGGCCGTTCTTATTTATCCCACCGATACTTTAGAAGACGATATTTGAGTTGTTGTGAATTTCCCAGCAATGTGACAACTCACCACTGCACACTGTTCACTACCAGTCGACACACCGTGACGTCATCAACGTCGCTGTAAGCAACTCACCACTGTATGTCCTCCGTATGTCCCACGTAGTGCCGTTGTGTGTCTTCATCCCTGTCGAACAGCACAGCCACAGCCGCTACAAAATACAACATCTCTCCTGATGGAAGGACCCATAGATTCCGCTTGGAGTCCGTGCCTCTATACCCGTAACTGCAGGGTGCGGACAGTTAAGAAACCTACCGGGTGTTGCCATTGTCTTAACAGAACATGGGCGATCCGTTTGGCCAATACATATTAATGGAACAAAATCTGATATACCAAACCCTCCCTGTCACAAGCTGTACCGCCTGCTGCAATGTTATAATTCGGTGCGTTATTGCTACTAAATATATTTATGGTTTTATTGCGATTATATTTGACGGAAACAGGCTAATTGGGTTAGTGGAGAGAATACGATTAAAGAAATGGTATGGAAGGGTGTGGACTGATTTTATCTGGCTCATAGTAAGGACTCATGGCGGGCTGTTTTGAACACGGCAAAGAACTTGCGAATTCCATAAAATGCGGAGACCTTCCGGAAAAGCTGAGGAAAATTCTGCAGGACTCTGTTCCATGGAGTTGTTCAATACATTTCTCGGAATATACAGCTGTCTTCTTCTTGGTCTTCTTGGCCTCATTAACAAAATAATAGAGCTAAATGTCCCAGGCTTCTGGGATATGACGCCGTATATATATGTAAATAGATGATTCGAAGTACCTTTCTGCCCCCCGCAGTCCAGCTGCATCTGTACGTACTGGTACATTCAGTATCGTGTGCCATAAATACGTAACATTTTTAGCACCGGTGTGCAACCTCAAACCTAGCAAGAATATTTTCATTTTATTTCAGTTAAGATATTTCAGAACTGACTGTAAGAAAGGATTAAAATTCTCAGAGAATTTTGGTTTTTATCTTTGTCAAAGATATACAATTGTGTTTCATAAATTCTTAATATAATAGATGCATACGCTGTAAAAAAAAATTAACTTTTTATAGAAAAAAAATATTTTTATAAGCTTGAAGATAACGCTGGTGGGTCGAAACACGTAGCAAGTTTGTAACAAATATAGTTTTTTTAAAAAAATAAATAGCCCTGCTATACTTTGTGTTTCCTTGACATTAAAAATTTTAATTTCCATGCTCGAATACTCCATGAACTGGTAGGTAAGAATAGAGGGCCTGCGACCAGGGAGACTTGGGTTCATTCCTTGGCCAGTGCGTTTGGGATTTATGGTAGAGAAAGTGGCATTGTGACAGGGTTTTCTCTCGGTATTTCTTCCTACCCTGTCACTGCCATCCCACCATCACCGATGCTCAGTGGGCTGCACCAAAACACTTAATTTGAATATTCTATGGGGTGACAATAGACCAGCTGTAGCAATTACTTATCCCCAGCCTTCTGTCACTGTACGGTATTGAGCCAACAGTTGCACAATCAGTAACAAGTAATGATTTGTCACTTATGTTTCTCGCACATATTTCGACCTTTACAAGGTCATCATCAGGGAGGTATTATACATAGGCGTAAAAGTTCAACAAATTTTGTCAAAGGTGTGCGTGTGTAGGGTTAAAACACCATATTGTTAATTACTGACAGCAATCGGCGGTTCGTCATCGCACAAACACCAGCCGAACAACACAGGGATATTCACTTTGAATGGAGCTGATAAAAATTGACGTAAAATACTGTTTGGAGCTGTAATGGTTGCGTGTTAATTGATTTATGGATTAAATACTTTTGGCGGTTTGAATTGACACTGTGTTTTACCCAGACACAAGCACGTCTTGGACAGAATTTTGCTGTACTTGTACACCTCTGTATGTACCTCCCTGATGATGGCCTTATAGAGGTCGAAACAGGTAGGAGGGACGTCTTAAATTACAAATGATTACTTATTATTGATTGGGCTGTTTATTTGATCACATGCTGTAAAATCAGTTTATTTCACCCGGTTGGAGTGAAGCCCCTGTCCCAAGTGTTCAGAAGGATACACCCAGTTTATTTGTAACCGTTTCTCTGGCGGAGAGTTGTCATGAGGTGGATGGTGCAGAGGAGGGTAGAACGTTCTTCTGAGTCCTCGGATCGTTACCCGTATAGGCTCTTCCTTCATTACCTCCATCAGAGTGTAATCTGAAAGTGACAAGTTCCGATAATTTGTCAGTGTTGATACTGTGCACTGTAGTTGTGCAGGTGTTTGAAGGTGGATTGTTTGGAGGCGACAAAGTGTTTAGTTTATGTGGTAAATGGTATTGTCAGAGCGGTTCTGACGAAAATCACAGTGTCGTGGTGTATGACACCGTGCAGATTGGTTTACAGCTACGTTACTGTTGGAGGATAGCACCCTCTGCAAATTCACGGTACATATGTACCGCTAACTGTGGTGTGCGACTGAGCTACATCCGGGTTGTCAAGTTGAGGAGATTTCAACGTAAAAACTACCACAAGAATAACGTAGCAGATGGCAGTCATGATACAGATGGAATGAATAGTTTGTTTGCTGTCGGTGTCAGATGGTTTGTGAGTGAAGTCGCAACCGTGCTGAGGTTAGCGTGAGATGGTCACGTGTTTAATTTTAGGGTAAAATCTTATATTAATAAAATTGTCTTAATTTACGTAGAACGTGTTGCACACGCGTGTAGATGGTCTGTTGTACAGTGGCACTGTGCTTTGCGTAAGACGGTGGTCATCCGGTAATCAGATTTTGTCCTGCCACTTCTTATCATAACGACGGTAACTGTGTCACTTAGATTATGAACTGCCGTATCAACTGTCAGGATTATTACAGTACGGGACCCTAAAAATATCTTAATAAAAAATACGAATTTTATTACTACTTTCCACCGCCTGCTATTTTCAGCACTGTGTTCCACCACCTGCTATTTGCAGCACCGTATTCCACCGCCTGCTATTAGATCAGCTACTACCGATCTCTTCCTTTCTTGTACCTCCTATACCAATCTAAACCACGTCACATCTCAAACGACGGCAATCATCAATTGTAGCTATTGTGCAGTGTACGCCGTAACGAAGCTAATGGTTCCTCTTTGCGTTCTTTTCAATTCAGACACGTGCGAATATTTAAGTTGCATACTGTGCGGCAGTTTAGGCAAAAACTCTCATTAAGAATTCACACATTTGTAATGTAAATTCACTGTAACCGCCTGTGTGTGTCGTCATTAACCTGCAAGTTAATGAACGCTATGAGTGGTCTAACTGTTAATATGACCTACTGACAAGAACAAGCAGTAAGGCTATTGGTGTGGGCTAACTTATTACAGTAGCAACTGAGAGCAGCCTAACTTATTACAGTAGCAACTGAGAGCAGCCTAACTTATTACAGTAGCAACTGAGAGCAGCCTAACTTATTACAGTAGCAACTGAGAGCAGCCTAACCGACAAAAATTATGAAAACTTTCATAGACCTCAACGAAAAAGCTACTGAAAACATTACCGCTGTGCTGATTCATTCTGTTTTATAAAGATGCCCCCACCCCTGCCATGTGTGATTTGGGGTGGACAGAGTGACACTGTGACTTTTTCTGCGAGCACTGCGATGTCGCCCTCTCAGTATCATCGGCATCACGCAATACAATATTAGCAAATGTCAGCGCCCTTGAAGCAGGACTACAGGTGACGACTCACCGTTGCCCGTACGCAAGACGTCGGTCTCACCGGCGTACAGTACTCGTGCTCTGCTTTTGGAGCGCGCTCGCCTCGACCTGGTGCCTGCTTCCCGCACGTCTTCTACTAGCTGCGTGGAGTTGTGCATGGTGGTGCGGGACCGCGACCTTCTGACAGGCGAAGTTAGCGCTCCGACACTGGTTGCTAGATAGAACGTGTCGACGTCAGCAAACTCGTTCCTGAGTTGAGAGAAGCTCCTAACCTGCGGGTTGCAGTAGAACAAGGGGCTAGTTAGATTAGTGAGGCGATCAACAGTTTACATATTTGTATAATGCCACACATTGTATTTGTGTGTTTTGTGTGGATCTGAGAACAAACAGCCATATTTCCCTATACAGCAGTAACTGACTGGTTTGTATAACCGAGATTTAACCCTCTAAAGCCCAGCGGTCACTATATGTACCGCACAGTGGTCACTATATGTACCGCACAGCGGTCACTATATTTACCGCACAGCGGTCACTATATGTACCGCACAGTGGTCACTATATGTACCGCACAGTGGTCACTATATGTACCACCAGTTTAACTTTAAGCAATTCCACGTTCTGCCCACACAGTGTATTTGTGTGTTTTGTGTGGATCTGAGAACAAACCGCGATTAATTCCCTATACAACATTAACTGACTGGTTAGTGTAACAGAGACGGTGAGTGTTTACTGCGCGGTACGGACTGGGTCTTTATATATATTTTAACATTATTTCAGTATTCCGAGTCATCATAAGTCAACGTGACAGTTCCGAAAAACGTCAGTTATCCTCGGTCGAATTCCTAGAAGGTTTACCCATATAAATATGTACAATAAGACTATATGGTGAGGTAAATTCTGTCAGAAACACAACTATAAATAAATGGCTAAATGATGGTGTTTATTAGCAATGGAAAAACTACATGTTTCGGCCTATAGCGGCCATCTTCAGGTTTTGACAACTTTCTTGCTACAAGAGTTTTGTATAATATGCCTAAACCGCGTGGTGATGTTGAGATATCATCATCAGTTTACGTGCTTTTGTTACGCTACATTTGGTGGGATGTCTATTGGGTCTATTGGCGGCTTAGGCACGTCATATAAAACTCTTGTAGCAAGAAAGTTGTCAAAACCTGAAGATGGCCGCTATAGGCCGAAACATGTAGTTTTTCCATTGCCAATAAACACCATCATTTAGCCATATATTTATAGTTGTGTTTTTGACAGAATTTACCTCACCATAAATTTCAAACACACAAAGGGGATGGCACAACTCAGAATGTACAATAAGAGTCACAGCGGTACAGAGCGCTGTGAAATGTAAACAGGAATGATACTGATTTCTTAAAGCGCTGCTGTAGCAATAAATATATTGCCACTAATTAAGAGCACAGTGCTGACGGCGCTGTTCGTTTCAACCGCTAATGCAGAGCAACAGCATGGTAGGTTCGGTCCGTTTAATGCAGTTTTCCAAAGATGTCAAACTGAAAGTTTACCGTCTGTGTAGCTGCACTGTGGAGAAACGTTTGGTTGTCATTCTTGCTGCCAGTAATATGCGTTCAAGAGACATGCGGTACAAGGAGGAAAAATACGACCTAATTGTTTCGTTTACTTTAGGATCTTGTCGTTAACACTTCGAAAATCAAACTGAATAATATTTGAATATTTATTTCATACCGCGCAGTGAACACACTACGTCTGGTTTATAAAAACCAGTCAGTTAATGTTGTATAGGGAAATAATGGCTGTTTGTTCTGAGATCCACACAAAACACATAAATACAGTGTGTGGGCAGAACGTAGAATTGTTGAATGGTATACTGGTGGTATATATAGTGACCACTGGGCTTCGTAGAGACCAATCAGATAATGTAGCATGGATTTCCAAAGCTCGGTCTCGGATTCCAGGTTAGTCTACGTGGGATTTGTGGTGGAGAAGGTGGCAACGGATAGGTTTTATAACAGCACTTCAGTTTTCCCCTGTCAGTATCATTCCACCAATGCTCCATACTCATTCATTATTCTACCACCCACACTGTATAATGTTTTTCTCCCAGTACTTCAGTTTTCCCCTGTCAGTATCATTCCACCAATGCTCCATACTCATTCATTATTCTACCACCCACACTGTATAATGTTTTTCTCCCAGCACTTCAGTTTTCCCCTGTCAGTATCATTCCACCACTGCTCCATACTCATTCATTCAGCTACCACCACACTGTACAATGATTTTCTCCCAGTACTTCAGTTTCCTCTGTCAGTATCATTCCAATATTGCTCCATTGCCTGAGAACAAGCATGTAATCGACAGGGGCTCCTTCTGAATAAAAATCTAGTTCATGACAGCTGCAGCTCATTTGCTGTTGTAAGATTTTACGCTACATGTGTGTGTGTGTGTGTGTGTGTGTGTGCAGTGGCTGGCAGCTGATGGTGCAGTGCACCGCACCTTAACCACACTCCATATCTCACCTCCTGCCCCGCCACAGTGTACATCCTCTTGGCGCCATTCATCTTCAGCACCTGTCCCAGATCTTCTAGTACCTCCTCGAACGGCTGAGTCGTTCTGAGATTCAGCAGTACTCGACACTGCAACACATGTATTAGCGACACTAACATGCAGTAGTACTGGACACTAGAAGATAGGAAATAATTTTACTGAATTACGGCGGTAATATACACTATAATATACACTACAATATACACTACAATATACACTACAATATACACTACACTATACACTACAATATACACTACAATATACACTACACTATACACTACAATATACACTACACTATACCACGTACAAATGCACACTGATATACAGCAGTATCCTGTATTAAACACGTATTATTGACACTAACATGTAGCAATATTGCACTTTGCCAGATATGTATTGATCTACGTAACGTCTTAGAGCAGCACTCGACGCTACGAGTTGCGGATTAGTGACACTAACATGCAGCAGTATTTGACACAAAGGAATACGTATTAATGTCACATTTAGGTAATGTTCAACGTAGAGCAGGCCATGAGGGTCCAGAGGGGAGTAGAAGTATACTTCTACTCTTACTTTAACCTCGGAACTAGGTAAGGTAGGGTGGTTAACCCCACGTCCCGGCCGCTTTAACCTCGGAAAAGAGACTTGGTAGGTAGTGTACAGTAGGCTGGGTGGGCCTCAGGGCCAGTCTGGACCGGTGTAGAAAATCTCGCCCCTATCGGGTATCGATCCCGGTTATTCTAGAAGCATACACGTGCAAATGCTGATGTACACGTTGCGTGGATGAGGTTGGGTGTAGGCTGGTTCTGTTGTTCGAGAACTTCGCAAATTCGCTAACCAATTACACAAAGTAAAGTAGGAACAGGAGATGTTCTGGGACAGCAGCAGTAGCGGTGTGGCACAGCTCTGCGAGGGACTGCTGGACATATGTTGTTGTTATGTGAGTGGCTGCAGTGTGTTGAAGTGTCTGCTGGACATGTGTTATTGTTATGTGAGTGGCTGCAGTGTGTTGGAGTGTCTGCTGGACATGTGTTGTTGTTATGTGAGTGGCTGCAGTGTGTTGGAGTGTCTGCTGGACATGTGCTGTTGTTATGTGAGTGGCTGCAGTGTGTTGGAGTGTCTGCT
>Ga0123352_10019801_pt1 | contig 10726 bp, 3 predicted proteins | sample TergutLab28metaG_FD_89700 | JGI IMG/M metagenome (GOLD analysis project Ga0123352, IMG submission 89700) | Labiotermes labralis P1 segment gut microbial communities from Petit-Saut dam, French Guiana - Lab288 P1 | ecosystem: Host-associated > Arthropoda: Insects > Digestive system > Gut ... | reverse complement strand
AGGTAAGTAGGTAGGTAAGTGTGTAGATAGGTACGTAGGTAGGTAGTTAGGTAGGTAGCTGGTTAGATAGGTAGGTAGCTAGGTTGGTAGATAGGTAGGTAGCTAGGTTGGTAGATAGTTAGGTAGGTAGATAGGTAGGTAGATACGTAGGTAGGTAGAGAGATAGGTAAGTAGCTAAGTGGGTAGGTAGGTATGTTGGTTGGTAGGTAGAGAGTTAGGTAGTTAGGTAGATACGTAGGTAGGTAGTTAGGTTGGTAGGTAGATAGGCACGTAGGTATTTAGGTAGGTAGGTAGATACGTAGGTAGGTAGGTTGTTTGGTAGGTATGTATGAAGGTAGTTAGGTAGGTAGATAGGTAGTTTTGAAGGTTGGTAAGTAGGTAGGTAGGTAGGTAGATAGGTATGTAGCTGGTAGGTAGGAAGTAGGTAGGTAGGTAGATAGGTATTAGGTAGGTAGTTAGGTAGGTAGGTATGTAGGTAGGTAGATAGTTTGGTAGGTAGGTAAGTAGGTAGATAAGTTTTTAAGTAGGTAGTTAGGTACGTAGGTAGGTAGATAGGTAGTTAGGTAGGTAGGTTGTTAGGTAGGTAGTTTGGTATGCAGGTAGGTAGGTAGGTAGGTAGGTAGGTAGGTAGACAGATAGGTAGGTATAGGTAGCTTGGTAGGTAGCTAGGTAGGTAGCTAGGAAGGTAGTTAGGAATGTAAGTAGGTAGGTTGTTAGATAGATAGGTATGTAAGTAGGTAGGTAGGTAGGTAGGTAAGTAGGTAGGTAGGTAAGTAGGTAGGTAGGTACGTAGGTAGATATGTAGGTAGGTAGGTTGGTATGTTGGTAGGTAGCTAAGAAGGTACGTAAGTAGGTAGGTAGGTAGATAGGCAGGTAGGTAGGTAGGTAGGTAGGTAGTTATGTATGTATGTGTTTAGGTAGGTTGGTAGGTAGGTAGATAGGTTGGTAGGTAGGTAGGTAGATAGGTAGTTAGGTATTTAGGTAGGTAGGTAGTTAGGTAGGCAGATAGGTAGCTAGGTAGATATGTATGTTAGTAGGTAGGTAGGTAGGTAGATAGGTAGTTAGGTAGGTAGATAGGCAGGTAATTCGATAGATAGGTAGGTATATAGGTAGGTAGGTAGATAGGTAAATAGGTATTGTGTAGGTAAATAGGTAGGTAAGTAGGTAGGTATGTAGATAGTTAAGTAGGAAAGTAGTAAGGTAGATAGGTACGAAAGTAGGTGGGTAGATAGGTATAGAGGTAGGTAGAAAGTTAGGATCGTAGGTAGATAGGTAGGTAGGAAGGTAGATAGGTAGGTAGGTAGGTCGATAGGTAGGTAGGATGATAGGTAGAGAGGTAGGTTGCTATGTAGGTAGGTATGTTGGTAAGTAGATAGGTAGATACGAAGGTAGATACATAGGTAGGTAGTTAGGTAGGTAGGTATGTAAATAGGTAGGTAGGTAGGTAGATAGGTAGGTAAATATGTAGGTATGTAGGTAGGTAGGAAAGTAGGTAGGTAGGTAGATAGGTAACTAGACTGATAGTTAGGTAGATCGGTAAGTAAGTAGATAGTACGTAGATAGGTAGGTAGGTAGATAGGTAGAGAGGTAGGTAGGTAGGTAGGTAGATAAATATGTAGATATGTACATAGGTAGCTGAGTAGTAAGATAGGTAGGTAAGTAGGTAGGTATGTAGGTAGGTAAATAAGTAAGTATGTAGATTGGTAGGTAGGTAGACAGGTTGGTAGGTAGATAGATAGATGGGTGGGTAAATAGGTATGTAGGTAGGTACGTAAGTAGGTAGGTATGTAGGTAGATAGTTTGGTAGGTCGGTAGGCAGTTAGGTAGGTAGATAGGTAGATAGGTTATTTAGGTAGCTAGGTATGTAAGTAGCTAGAGAGGCAGATAGGTAGGTAGGTAGGTAGATAGGTAGGTACGTAAGTACGTAGGTAGATAGGTAGGTAAGTACGTTGGTAGTTAGGTAGTTAGTTATGTAGGTAGGTAAGTAGGTAAATATGTAGGTAGGTAGGTAGGTAGGTAGATAGCTACGTAGGTAGCTAGGTAGATAAATAGGTAGGTATGTAGTTAGGTAGATAGGTAGATAGGTGTGTAGGGAGGTAAGTAAGTAGGTAGGTAGGTAGATGGTTAGGTAGGTAGGTAGATAGGTAGGTAAGTATGTATTAGATAGGTAGGTAGTTAGGTAGGTAGGTAGGTAGTTATGTATTTAAGTAGGTAGGTAGGTAGGTAGTAGGTATGTATATGAGTAGGTAGGTATGTATGTAGGTAGGTTGGTAGGTAATTACGTATGTAGGTATGAGTGTAGGTTGGTAGGTAGGTAGGTAGGTAGTTATGTAGGTAGGTAGGTAGGTAGGTATCTAATTAGGTAGGTAGGTAGGTATGTAGTTAGGTAGGTAGGTGGGTTGGTAGGTTGTATGTTGGTTGGTAGGTTGGTATGTAGGTAGGTAGGAAGGTAGGTAGGTAGGTTGGTAGATAGGTAGGTATATAGATAGGTAGGTAATTAGGTAGGTAGGTAAGCATGTAGGTAGTTAGGTACGTAGATAGGTAGTTAGGAAGGTAGATAGATAGGTAGCAATGTAGGCAGGTAGGTATGTAGATAAGAAGGTAGATAGGTAGATAGGAAATTAGGTAGGTAGGTAGACAGGTAGGTAGGTAGGGAGGTAGATAGGTATGTAGGTAAGTGGGTAGATAGGTACGTAGGTAGGTAAGTAGTTAGGTAGGTAGTTAGGTAGGTAGTTAGATAGATAGGTAGATCGGTAGTTAGGTAGGTAGGTAGATAGGTAGGTAAGTAGGTAGGTAGTTTGGCAGGTATGTATGTGTGTAGGTAGGTAAGTAGGTAGGTAGGTAGATTGATAGGTAAGTAATTAGGTAGGTAGGTAGGTACGTTAATATGTAGGTAGGTAGTTAGGTAGGTAGATAGTTAGGTAGGTAGGTAGGTAGATAGGTAGATAGGTAGGTAGGTAGATAGATAGGTATTTATGTAGGTAGGTAGGTAGATAGGTAAGTAGCTAGGTAGCTAGATAGGTAGGTAGGTAGATAGGTAGGTAGGTGCATAGGTAGGTAGGTAGTAGGTAGGTAGGTAGGTAGGTAGGTAGTTAGGTTGGTAGGTAGATATGTAGGTAGGTAGTTAGGTAAGTAGGTAGATATGTAGGTAGGTAGTTTGGTAGGTAGGTAGGTAGGTAGATAGATAGATAGGTAGGTAGGTAGGTACGTAGGTAGGTAGGTTGGTTGGTAGGTAGGTAGGTATGTAGTTACGTAGGAAGGTATGTAGTTAGTTAGGTAGATAGGTAGGTAGGTAGATAGGTAGGTATGTAGGTAGGTAGGTAGTTAGGTAGGTAGGTAGGTAGGTAGTTAGGTGGGTAGGTAGGTAAGTAGGTAGGTAGGTAGGTAGGTAGGTAGGTAGATAGATAGGTAGATAGGTTGGTAGGTAGGTAGGTAGGTAGATAGGTAGGTAAGTAGTTAGGTAGGTAGATAGGTAGGTAGGTTGGTTTGTAAGTATGTGGATAGGTAGGTAGGTAGGTAGGTAGATAGATAGGTAGGTAGGTAGATAGATAGTTAGGTAGATAGTTAAGCAGGTATCTAGGTAGGTAAGTTGGTAGGTAGGTAGATAGGTCTGTAGGTTGGTAGATATATAGTTAGGTAGGTAGGTATGTAGGTAGATACGTAGGTAGATAGGTAGGTAGGTAGATAGGTAGGTAGGTAATAGTTAGGAAGTTAGATAGTTATGTAGGTAGATAGGTAGGTAAGTAGGTAGGTAGGTAGATAGGTTGGTAGGTAGTTAGGTAGATAGGTAGGTAGGTAGGTAGGTAGGTAGGTAGATAGGTAGGTAGGTAGGTAGGTAGGTAAGTAGGTAGATAAGTAGGTAGGTAGTTAGGTAGGTAGGTAGTTATGTAGGTAGGTAGGTAGATAGTTATGTAATTAGGTATTAGATAGGTAGGTAGTTATGTAGGTAGGTAGGTAGGTAGGTAGATAGGTAGGTATCTATGTAAGTATGTATGTAGGTAGGCGGGTAGGTATTTTATGTCGAATGAAGGACGTGTATCGTGACAGGATAAATATTTGTAGTACAAGCTATGTAGCTCAATCTTAAAAAAAATCCAAATACATATGCTTACTATACTTTCCACAAGTGTTGTTATTTTGACTTTTCCTTCCCTTGCTTCAACACCTTGCAAGATAAAAGCATATGCTTTTACGCAAACCAGCTTGACCAATATATTTCGTCAGCGGATGATCCACTTTCCTTCTTCAGCACCTTGCTCTCAACTGCGTGTCCAGTTTGTATTTTACCCCTAGCTCCTGAAGAGTACTTCTTTTTTCTTCCCGATATTTATATTTTTTGTCTGACGAGAGCCAGATTACTGTATATTTCGTATAATTTTCAATGAAATCTAATGTTTTTTTAATACTCTAGTCTGTCATTTCTATGCTATAACACAAAAACATTTAAATATATATAATTTATACCTATTTAACTTAACTTCTAATGAAATTTTATACTCACCGATAAACCAAACTTAAATTTGTGCAGGAAACCAAAAACGAGTCCACTGACTCACTTGTTGCAAACTATGACACACGGAGATGTCATTGAGTGCGGGGAGCACGTGCAACCACAGATCATATAGTATCGCTTGCAAATGCCAGCGCCTAGCCATGCGCACAACTGTGACACATGCGGCGCTTCATGCCCAACCCAGATGATGTGCCCCAGTCTGCCTCCAGCCACATGCTTCAAGTTGAATGAAAAGAGGCACTGTGTAAACACGCACATATTGCGACGCAGTTGGAACATTAGCGCCTCAACCGGTACTTATTGTACTATGCTTATTACAATCAATTACTATTCCTGTTATTCTACCAAAAAAAAAAAGATTTCTTTTACTCATGAACACTTCAACTCCGTGTATACTGTACACTTGATAACACGTAGAGAAATTTAGATTGCACGATTAAAAAACATTTGCATTTCATTTTACTTGAGGAACTGAGATCTTATTTCCTTCACGTTGCAAATGCGTATACCGATAATTATCAATATATATTCATCATTTATTGTATAGGAATTACTGTATTTCCTTTTATGTGCTGGGCATGTGGAGTGAAAATTAATTCCACAAGTCCACTACATAAACAATGCCAAATCCTATAACAACAATTAACATGCCGTACTTACAATCTAAATATGTACAACACATAGTTGTAAATTGAGTGAGATAGCAGATAGCTAATGTGAAATGCAGATGCATAATAGTATAACTTTTATTAGCCTACATATTATTATTTTTTTTTTACAGAATGTGGTTTGGGTTATGATACTTCCAAAACTCCTATTCCATACCAAACCATTGACATCTTGACATCTTGACATCTTGACATCTGCCACCGAAAGCATTTTTTTTATCACATGCACCTACAGTGGAACTCCACTCCACGTGGTGCTTCTCTTCCAATATGAACACTGTCTGGAACACTGTCAGTGGTCTCACTGTTATGACTTGTCAATGGACTGGTTGATGAAGCATTGGATGGCTGAGAAGTGAGTGTAGCTTGTCCAGAACAGAGGCACCACTACCCTTTCAATTATTGCCATACAGGTTTCTGTAAGCAAGACAGTTAATGATGGCTGTCTTCAGGGCATCAGGCAGGTTATTGTTTGAACCACATTGCAAACGAATAGCACCGAATGTGTTCTCAAGAGCATCCTGAATTAGGTTTCTGGTATCAAGAGATTTGAACTTGAGGAAAGTCCTGGTTTTTAACTTACAATTATACTTTTACTTACTGTATTACTCTTTACATTTTCTATATCCTACTTATTGATACTGTGGATTTATGGAACGTAAATAAATTAACATATGCTATATCATAACTTATCAACTACACTTCTCCAGTATTCCATGTGCCTAATGGTTCTGGTTAGAAGGCAATGCAAAATTCATGCATTGTCAGAATAGTGTGCGACACCAATGAAGCTGTCAAAAAGGTCATGAACCTCTTTGGCAAATATGCTCTAGTGAGACATCTGTTGTCCATATGACCTGAATTAATATTACATTTACAAACAGTTGTATAAAGTAAGAGTGAATTTCAAACTGGATTACATGGCAAGGCTGTTCACATAATGAATCTTTTAAAAACATTTTTCTTATCTGCAGCTACAGTACTTTTCATTACTTGTAAAGCCAAGCTGATTTTCATGGCATCCTGTGCAAAACGTTTCTGGTATCTGTCAGTCACATTATCCCTTTTAAATGGCCAAATGGCCATTAAAGTGGACAGGGGTGGGGTGGGGATTTAATTCTGGCGCGAAAGATAAAATTCTGGCGCCAAAGGGTTATACAACAGATGATACAGTACAATCTCATTGTCAATTTCATACACCATGTCTGCCCACTTAGCAGTACCACTAAGTCACTGTCCATTTACAGCAACATCAAGCCAAACATTTGTCACATCATGTTTAAGGAAACAGTTACATGTGCATTTAAGGGGATGAGGAGGATCAAACCCTGCTGCAATATCTCGATTGTGAAACCAGAAAAAAGGTGTCTTTTCAGAAACATCCGACTGTTTCAAGGCCTTGCCACTGTTGGCACCCATGTCAAACACGGTAGCAACAACTACCAGTCCTGCATTATGGCAAGCATCAATAACCTCCAACAAGAAATTAACAAGTGTCTCTCCCTTAGTGCTTCCATAAATCAAATAGAAATCCACTGGTTGCTTCCACTTTTTGCATAGACCACAAAGCATGAAGACGAGGGCATGATGTGAAATATTGCTGTCTGGTCATGGCTTCCAAAGTCTTCAAATCTTCTGACTGACATCTCGTCAAACATGGGACAAAACACATGAACATTCTCACACATGGTCTGTATATTGTTTTTGAGTATACTAAACACATGTGCATTCATGCCCATTCTAAATTGGACAGGGTTGAGAAGGGAATGTAATGCTCTTCTAGAAGGTAGGGGAAATAGGAACCGGAGAGCCAAAGAGAATGGAGGGCTCTGTACTTGAAAATATTTTGGATGTCGTTGTGGACAACGTGGAGTAGGTTTTAATTGGTTTCTAGACAGGAAGTTAATCTGTACAGGCAACAAGTGTTGACGAGTAACTCATAGGAGGTATAGGTTAGGTGAGATATGTAGGTTTCAGTGCTGAATGTGGGTGTGCGGGTGTTGCACAGAAATTTGGAACTACAATTCTGTTCAGGCTTATACATTCAGGAGATGTAAATCAGCCCCCGAAAAATGTTGGCTGCATACAACCTTCCAGCTGAGCATTTGTATAGTCTGTGAACTGTTTAGCACACCCAGAATGTCTGCCCACAACACAGCCCTGCAAACAAAAGAAAAACACAGAATATAATTAGTGTCATTCATTGGCTAATGTCCTATATTGTATTTACCAAGCTATCTGATTTGTAATTCAAATTCCAGATAGTCAGCCATATTGACTACAGTTTGTATAGTCAATTATACATACTCTTCAGTCAATTCGATGAAATGAAAAAGGTAAAAGATGTTGGTAAGGCAATAAGTATGTGCAGAATTAAAATAACAATTTCTTGTTATTCATTGGATAAAGTCCTACATTGTATTTAACACACTATTTGATTTGTAATTCAAATTACAGGTAGTCAGCCACGTTCAGTAAGGTGTATGTACTCAATTACACACATTCTTCTGTCAGTTTGACAAAAGCAACTGTAAAAAGTGACAGAGATTAATAAGTCATTAGGTATGTGCTGAATTAAAATAACAATATCAAACAACAGTACCCTATTACTAAATTCTGAATTTAAAATATGTATTTTTCGTGCATAAGACCCATTATATGACGTTTGTTCTATAAACAGACAGCTGCATTCTTCGCATATCATTAACATAAACCATGGCACCGTACAGGATTCTTTGGAAATCTAAAGAATTTCAAATTTCCATCGCTGCTGCTTCCTTTACATTCTTGCACTTATTATTATTGCTTTCGGTTAGTATTGTCAACAAAATATTTTAAATTAATCTGAGAAAATACATCGAGAAAATCGTACGAGAGTACGATTAAGAACGTCAGTTTTCACTAAACATAATCTTAAATAATGTAACGATGTCATTCTATTACCTGCTATGGAATATAGAACAAAACACACACGGCTTAGTCTAAACTCACTATACACTATCGAAAACCGTACTGAATCAATGCTAACCATCAAAAATACGTTTTGCGCTTAATTCATATCAAATAATACATGTCCGTTACTGGTTGATGGCACTTTTGCCACCTGTTGTGAAAAATATGAAGTGCAAACTACGTCGCTTCAAAAGATGTCGCTCAAAGTGGACAAGTTTCCTCTCCGCCCGACCTGCTTGCCAAGGCGTGTTCGTGACTGTCACTGCAAACTGTTGTGGTTCATGGCGTAATCCATGGTTAATGGCGTACGTTTTCATCCGTGTTCAGTTTGATCTGTGGCTTCGAAAGCGTTCGGGTTTGAGTTGTAGGTTGTGTTCGGAGTCGAATGGTTGTGTGGTTGTTTAATCATCTCCCATCCCGTCTGGTTAATTTGCTTACCTGCCATCTATGATCACGCTTTGCGGTGAATTTTGACCATTGTTTTGAGTGATTTTACAAAGTGTGGCAAATCAGGTATATGCTTTGGCCTTTACTCACTACCACATAAACATCATCATTATTCGATGCAGTTCTGTGGAATACCAACAGGAAATGTAAAATTAACTTGCTTCGCTTGTTACTATATCAGAACAAATATTTGCTGAGGAAACACTATATACACAATTTCAAGCAGAAAGTCCGAAGATTTCCGTTCAGTATTAAATTCACTTCTCACATGATTTGGTGGTTTGCCGCCAATAAGTTAGTTCTAAATTTAGATAATAATGTTATGGAATCTATAACAGAAGCCTCGCATTCTACATTATGTACTGGTTATAAAGAGAGGTGTGGAAAAGGCGGTAAATACAAAATTTCTTGTTTTACCAATTGATAACCTCTAAATGCGATGAATCATATTGAACAATTGGTTCCTAAGTTAAGTGGAGCAATGTTATGCCATTAGGTTGATGGTCTATATCTGTAACATTAACACTGCTATCCATACTTTCATTTTATTATCAAATATGGAGTAATTTTGGGGGTAACTCTTCTAACAGTAGTAAGATTTTCACTATACAAAAGCCAGTTGTCAGAATTATGGCTGGTGCACAACAGAGAGCCTCATGTACAAGCCTTTTTAAACAAAGAGTTTACCTGTTCCAGGCCAGTACTTACTTTCATTAATGGATTTCATTATCAATAATCAGGAAAATTTTCATAGATTCATCTATAACAATGTTAATACATGAAATTATCACCATCTTAATAGACCAAATGCCAACCCAACTTGTTTTCAAAAAAGTAAGTTTTATGCTGGCATCAGAATTTTTAACAATTATCCATCTAGTCTGACAATACTCAAGAATGACAAGGCAAAATTCAAAGCAAACTAGAGAAAATAACTTAAATACACAGTTCTTTTCCTCTGTAAATGAATTTTCTATGTGTGTGAAGATGATATATATACTATTTTGTAAAATGTTTGTAGTATTTTACACTGTAAATATTGTGTATTTATGACTTGTTCCACATCCTACTGGCCCTGTGAGAAACTTTGGGTGCATGGAATGAATGTATGTAAATACTTCCATTCCTTCATGTGGTATGGAATATTCTTTGGGAAAAATTTGTGAGACACCAAAAGAAAATTAGTAGAATAAAATTAAAGTACCAGAAGTAAAATCTTTTAGAGAATTGTTCACTAAGTTATCATGAAAGTTGTATTCTTTCATATTGTTATTTGTTGTGGGCAACATGAAAGAACTACAGACAAATTCAGATATACAGGTCATGTACAAGGCGTAGATATCACCCACCTGTGCCAAGCACTAATGTCACTGATTATCAAAAAGGAGCTTATTGTACAGGAATCAGGGTTATTCAGCCACCTTCAAATCAAGTTATTCACTCACCTTCCTTGAAATATTAATGATTAAATCATGATGTTATTTAAGCCAGCTGTTGAAGACTATTTGTTTCTGCATTCCTCCTGTCTGTCAGCGTTTACATCAAATCAGAATTCCATCTTGCCTTAAAACATATACAAGAAGAAAGTATAGTGATTCTGTGAAACATTGGTTTTTACTGTAATACTGTACCGAGATATTTACCTTGTTTCTTTAGTGTAATTCAGAGAAATATTTTAACATTATAAGTAGGTACATTATTTTGCATTTACCTTGGTTATTTAAAACCTGCATGTGTATCGTGTCTTGTTCTACAATCTTTGCTTAGTCCAATGAAGGAGCAATAGAAAGAAATAAAGTATATTTTATTGTACTCTGTTGAGTGAATAGAATTGCACAGAATATGAGCAATGATGACTAGTGCAGTGATGGAAATGTGTTATTAATGAAGAAAATTAGTGAACAATGAGAGAGCATGTATATTATTAAACAGGGAAAAAGCCCTGTCCTTCAACTTGGGATGCCTATAATATTTTTCCCATAATCCTGTACTTTGTTTTAATGTAACAGACTTTACTGAGATTCAGTTTGCCATAAGACATTATTTTTAACCCCAAAACTTGCTTTGGTATTTGGTGTTGCAGCAGTGTTTGTTTGTTTTTTGTTTGTTTTGGTTTTTTTTTTTTTTTTTTTTTTTTTTTTTTTTT
>Ga0123352_10019798_pt1 | contig 10727 bp, 3 predicted proteins | sample TergutLab28metaG_FD_89700 | JGI IMG/M metagenome (GOLD analysis project Ga0123352, IMG submission 89700) | Labiotermes labralis P1 segment gut microbial communities from Petit-Saut dam, French Guiana - Lab288 P1 | ecosystem: Host-associated > Arthropoda: Insects > Digestive system > Gut ... | reverse complement strand
GGGGGGGGGGGGAGCGGAAGAATTGTGTTCAATATGGCAGTTTCGTAACTACATTTGAAATATTGATGGCAAACACATTGAAATACAAGCATCGCATAACAGTGGCTCACTTTTTAACTACAAGAAGACATTTTCTTTAGTTCGTTTGGCTTTAGTCGATGCCAATTATAAGTTTACCATAATCGACTTTTGGTGGATAAGGCAAATCCAGTGATGGAGGACTTTTCACAAGATCGATTTTGAGAACATCGCTGGAAGCCAATATTCCCAATTCTAAACCACCGCCTTTTGTAACAGTAGGCGACGAAGCATTTCCCTTAAAGAAATATTTGCTACGACCTTACCCGGGCGTTTCAGCCCGGAACAATGAGAGCGAGCAAATGTTTAACTACAGACTGTAAGGGGCACGACGAGTTGCTGAGAATGCTTTCTGTACTCTCACTCAGAAATTTAGGTTATTTTATGACCTAATTCAATTGAGTTCTGAAAACGCTGATAACTTAGTCTTGGCTGCTTGTGTTTTTCATTATTACTTAAGAGACCATATCAGTGTGGAAGACGGTGTAATTGAAAACACAGATGCTCCGTCACCGTAAGCTTTTCTGTAGCGAACAAAATATCGTGTGGCTTGTTCCTTACCTTGTGAATGAACATCTCCTGCTATTTCCTTCCAGCAGTTATCATTTACTAAACTGTAATCATAATCTTAGTGCTGTAAATTACACAAGCACTCATGTCTTTGCACCAAAATAATAAGCTTCTCCTCGCCCATGGCAAAGTTGCTTTGTTTCACACTGGCCAACTGAATTTGAGATTGGTATGCTTCTGATAACAACGTTCGTGGAAATCCGCGTAGTATCCGGAAGAACCCAAACGCCGGCAGGTCGCCCGCTGGCCGTCTGTCGACGGCCGATGTTAATTCAACACATGCCAAGCCGTGTCCATGCGGAGCCTCTGCCGCGCCCGTGCCCTGCTGTGCCGTGGCTTTGAGAAGTTGCTTTCAGTACGGCATTGTCGGAACACGGCATGGGCATGGCAAGGCATGGCATGTGTGAATCAAACACGGTCGCACTGTGTAAATCAAATGGGAAAGACACAATATAAACTCTTAGCGACACGGCATGGCAGGAGAAAGGCATAGGCACGTCATGGGCACGGCATGCTATGTGTGAATTAGCCTTTAGCCTTTAGAGGGCGTAGAAATTATTTTCATGAGTTAGCGGTTTTGTAATTTTACAATCAATGTTAAAAAAAGCTCAAGGAAAATACGCTTAAAAAGTTGGGAAAATTAAAGGCCAGCTATTTTATACTGGAACCATATTGTAGGTGCAGGGAAACGGCCTAAACAAGAACTACACTCGTACACGTGTCTAATGCTGCCTTAGGTTACGTACTACAGGGAGTCTGGGAAATTGTATATATTGTAACTCACGTCTTTGAGGTTAAATTATTTTCACTTTTACATTTTCTGGTTCCGTAGATTAGAAGTAAAGCAGTTAAAGATAGAGTAGTTTTTGCTTCATGAGAAAAGAATGTAGCTTCGAATGGGTTAAGAATTGTCTGGAAATAATTGCTAGGCAAAAACGTGCGAATTGGAGAATTAATTCGCCACACGCGTTCAAATTTTACGGCGTAACTTATTTTTATACAAGAGTTCAAGTTCGCCAGCGACTTTTGGAAAAGTGGAATAAACTGTTACTGGTGATTCTTGGTTCGAGAACAGATCACAGTTATGCCTGGTGGTTAGATAGGCAAAATTACATTTGACTGAATTAATTACAAAGTTATTAGAATTCGAGCGAAATATATACTGGCGTATAAGATGGAGGTTAAAATGCCACACTGGGAGGTACTGACCTCAAGGCCATAAGACTTCGCAAGTAAGGCGATATTGTTAGTTTTATGGCATTATTGTTGCGAGAAGTTTTACGTGTAGTCACTGTTCAAAGTGAACACCTGCTTTATAAGAAGGCAAATGATCCAGGCGCAGCCCAAGTTGGGTTTGAGGAAGCACTTGGTGTTGGCTCTCTTGTGTGCCAGACGACAGAAACAACAGCAATGTCAATTAAGACTCGGCTGTGAAAAAGTTTCAGTTTAGTACGTAATTGTTACCTATTGTGTAATATAAGGTAAAATTAATAACCAGAGTTGCTAGACTTAGCGAATTGTCACCTAACAACAATGTCGAATAAATGAATCCTGCTTCTGCTATTGTGACTGCATAAGATCATCACGTAATATTCAATGGGAGGAATTTATATTATAAAAAGACTGAAACAATCAGGCAAATTAGCATTGTAGTGATATGGGCGGCTACAAAACTGATAGTAAGTTGGGGCTCTGAAAAGGTCTGTTTCATGATAATGTCTCAAGCTTTCGTTGCAAAATTAACTTACTTGTTCTTAGGTCTAACTGAACTAAGCGACTGAAAAGCATTTAGTTCCAGATCAAGATTTGCCTTCAGTCAGATGGGTGCGAACCGCACAAGAAACGTCGCATGGCTTCCGAACTTGTTTCATCTTGACCGATTTTTAGTTTTGTGGAATTACAAGGCGCAAGATTTCTAAGTGCTTAGTCTTGATGTCTGTGTCCCTTAGCATCTGAAATATAATTTTTGTAATTAAATTTTGTATACGTTTTGCTATAATGATGCAGTTTAGGGTTCCGGGTTGCTTTTGGTACAACCCACTGTATTGATAGATCTGCTCCTTGTGTTACTGGATCGTGTTTAAAGGTCAGTTTACAACAATTCCTGAATTAAAGTTATGAAACCAAAATAATTAGTTCTGTCACCACATTGTTCTTAATTTTCAAGAAACCAACTTCTACACACGCTGTCCATTTTTCGAAGGTCTGTCACTATACAATCATCATATTCTGTATTTAATGACGTTAATATTGTTGCTACAACTTAAGCATGTACTGTCGTCGACTTACAGTGCAAACTGCAAAATGGAAAAGCAGCTGTCTTGTTCTGTCAATTTCAAATGCACTATTGAAACGGTTACCTCAACACGGACTTCTTTCCCCATCCTTTACAATTCCACATTCGCTAACCATCAAAACTTTCGACACCGTATTTTATAATCAGCTGTGAGTAAAAAGCAAAAAACACAAACTAGGTGTGGATTAACAACGTTTATTTTTTTCGTGGTAAGTATAACGGAATTGACTTTATTTGGAATACTACTTGTGGGGACGAACGGGCATAGAAAAATATACTTTGCATGTACCACTGCATGAATATTAACACGGAGATTGCAGTTGGATTCATTCAGAAATGGTTTCACCTCAATACTCTGTAGTGCCATCTTCTTCTTCCCGGAAGTTCGTCATACTCCCCTGAGTTCCGCAGTCGTTGACAGATGAAGAAGATATTAAAAGACCGTTATTTTGGACGCACCATCACTACTTTGCCCTAACCGCGGCTCTGAACAGGAAGAATAATTGTGCAGCTCACACAGTGTGCAGAGTGGAAAAACAAGTGTCGCAGTGAAGCACACACAGTGTGTAGAGTGGAAAGGCAAGTGTCTCAGTGAAGCACACACAGTGTGTAGTGTGGAAAAGCAACTGTCGCAGTGAAGCACACACAGTGTGTAGAGTGGAAAGGCAAGTGTCTCAGTGAAGCACACACAGTGTGTAGTGTGGAAAAGCAACTGTCGCAGTGAAGCACAGACAGCAGCAAGTCAGTAGTATTGTGAAAAGGAAGGTTTACGTAGAATTTTACTGTTTTCTGTGTGCGCATTAAGCAGGCGTACGGTGTGTAGTGGGAGTCATGATAAGCTACACACATTTTTTTAACCTCACTGCTAGTTGGAAGTGAATGGTGAGAATTACGCTCTAACGCTTTGCACCTGCGAATACACCCCGTGTATCCATTGAGTAGGAGGGCGGATGGGCGCAAGAAATGATCTGGGCGCTTTGGAGAAGAGACAGATATCTTACACCGCTTGAAAATGCATCAAGATTCTTCTGTTATATAGCCTGTGGCCTCGTCGCTCTACCCACTGATCTATCCTATTTTTATCAAGAAAAACGTTAGTCATAACTAAACCACCAGACACTCAGCAATGCCAAATTAGATTTTCTCTGAGCCAGTTTCTTATTTTGAGAATTATACAAGCAATAATCCAAGAGTGTGTTGGTTACATCCCACGCTTCGCATTCGGGAGGTACCATCTTCAAAACTTGGCTTGTGGGCCGGATATCATAAATTATAATTCGCAAGATTTATCAGACAGTGATTTAATTTAGCTAAGATTTCTTACCTTTCACATCTATCTTAGTTCGTTATTCACTAAATCTTTTATTACTTGACACAATATATAAATCTGGGCACCAAAGTTTTGGTCAAGCAGCTGGAAACTCTAATTTTTACTTGAAAAAACCAGGATTAAATTCCCTACCCTACTACATTGGTATAGTAACTGAATTTTTGCCCCGCGTCCATCCCTTACTCCTTGTAATTCGTTATGCACTAATCGTTGTCATTCGATTCTTCAGCTGAAAGGGTTGTTAGATGAATAAATAAATAAATAAATAAATAAATAAACAGCACTAATTTCAGTTGTTGATAACGATGCAAAAGTAGCTAAGGTTAAAATGTCTTTAAACATGGAAGTAACTTTACTGACACGAAATTGTGAACCACGAGGCAGATTTTGTCTTTATACACAGGCAACAAGCAGCTTAATATACTTGTTATAAATTTCTAACGAATCTAATTGGATGAAAATCGACGCAAGGGACTGAGAACATGGAAGATCAGTGTTTAATGTAGAGTAGATTGGGCTCTTCTCAGAACAACTTATGAGCGCGTTTGGGGAAGTGGAGTTATCATTACGCTCTTTCTTAAAATAGTTTTTATGTGAGGTGATTGGTCATCTTTATGCCTTGGCCGCTTTACCGTCTGATAAGGAGCTATAGCTACCCGTTGAATGGGCTGCAGGGTCGGTCAGGTCGAACAGAAATTCCCTTGTTTTAAAGCCTGTGGCCTAGGTGTTATATTTTCGACGTTCCCCATAGTATAGAATACTATGCTAATGAAGATATAAAGTTCATTTTTAGTCGCATTTGCAAAGTTGCGTAAAGCGACTCTTAGCTTCGTCATGTTTGTTTTCCCCTCGGTCCTTCAGTCCGCATGGAGCAACTCGGCTCCTCCCATTTGATCAAATATGTTTGTTATTCATTATGTAAAGTACCTGTCGTTCTTGTCCGATTTGAAAGAAAATTAAATTTTCTTGGGAGATTTTAAAAAAAATATTCAAATATATAATTTCATTAAAATCCATCCTGTGGGAGGCGAGTTGTTGCATGCGGACCGACGGACGGTCGGTCGGAGGGACGGTTGGGCGGTCGGTCGGAAGAACGGACGGACATGACGCAGCTAATAATCACTTTTCGCAATCTTGCGAACGCGTCTAAAATGGCCAGGTCTTCGTATTCAAAATTACAAATAGAGGGTAATGAAGAGAAATACTTCTGAAAATCCCCATAAAATTAGGTCAGCAGGAAAAGTTCTAAGAATATGGTATTTACGATGAGGAGATACAGTATATGAAAATGGACGAACACAACATGTCATATCTTTGGAGACAAGGAGGTGAATTTTGAACCCCCAGGTATCGTTTCTTGGTGCTTTCAAATAATTTTACTCTTGCCAATCTGATATTTAATTTTGCATACTTATGTATGCGGTGTGGTTTTGTGTATCCGTGTAACTAATACAGATTAATATATAAATTACGGGGTTATACATTCGCTGAAGATTTGTGAAATGTTTCATTCGTTCAGCCAATGTTATTTTGCCAGTTACCTTTGTCCATGATGTCACTGATATACAAAATATTTCTGTAGTTCACTACTCTAGTCTTCACGTGCTATGCTGTGTTCCAGGTGGTTAGTCGTGGGCCTCTCACAGTAAATGCTTGGGTTTGATTTCAGGGCTGTTCATTTGCGATTCTTCGTGGACGTAGCGACACAGAGAGGTACGAGGGGGGTGCTGATAAGTTCTTAGCCCGGCCTACTTCCCGATGTCGAAAGACGGAATCGATAGTGTCGTTGGAAAGAGGGATCTGTTCATGTGTCGAATTGCAAATATTTTCTTGTTATAGAGGCCGGAAGGAAGCATGACAGGCGAAGCGCGCGATTTCAACAACGTGGAGACGTGAGCTGTTATCAAGTTTTTCTTTTCCTGCAAGGCAAGGCGCCAAAGGAAATTCACGCCATTCTGAAAGAAACAGTAGGGGAATATACACCATCGTATGCCACCGCCAAAAACTGTGTGGCCCAGTTTAAACGTGGTGATTTTTCCACCTGTGATGTGCCTCGTCCTGGACGACCCAACACAGTGACTACCCCGGAGATTATTGATCAGATTCACGAGCTAATCTTAGAAGACCGCCGGATTTCGGCTAAATCAATAGCGGAGAAACTGGACATTTCACGTGAGCGGTTTGGTTCCATCATTCATGAAGATTTGGACATACGGAAGCTCTCCGCGAAGTGGGTCCCGAAATGCCTGAACGCGGATCAAAAACGTCAACGGTGCTAGTCGCCTGAAAAAAATATTAGAATTTTTTTCGTGGTGATTCAAATGATTTCCTGTCGCGATTGGTGACCATGGACGAAATCTGGTTATATCACTATGATCCGGAGACAAAGCAACAATCAATGAAGTAGCGGCATAGCGGTTCACCCCGCCCCCAAAAATTCCGAGTGCAAAAATCCGTAGGAAAGTTTTCGCCTCGATTCGATTTTTTTTTTAATCAAGATGACATCCTCCTCATTGATTATCTTCCAAAGGGCCAAACTATCAGCGCGGAGTATTACTCATCTCTGCTGGTGCAATTGAAGGGTATTTTGAAGCAAAAAGGCCCGGGAAGTTCACCAAGGGGTTCTTATTCTTGTACGACAATGCCCCGGCTCACTGGGTACTTGCAACGCAGAAGAAACTGGCCTACCTGCACTTCCAATTTTTTTTTTATCACCCAACCTATTTTCCGGATCTGGCCTCGTCGAACTACGACCTGTTCCCTGGACAGAAAAAACAATTGAAAGGTCGCCATATTTCGTCCGAAGCAGAGGTCATTGTTGCCGCGGAGACCTGGCTGGACGGACAAACTTTTGTTAACAAATTTAAGCATCTTATAGTAGAAGTCCTTACGTTTTAATTACCATAATTTAAACCAATAAATGCACGCAATTTAACAAGATGTGCAATAGTACTTGAAAAGCAACTAACTCCTACATGTTTCGGGCTTTACTGGCCCATCATCAGGGAGTAAAATAATTGTATAACTCGATTGTTTAATGTATTGGTCTCTTGTATGTAGAACTGTTGAAAATTTCGGTGTGCATATGTATAGTGGACAGAATTGTACACAGGATGTTCGAACATCTGTTGACACATTGAAGGTATTCACGGTACTACGGCACTACGGTAATACCATAGTGCTGTAGTACAGTAATACCCACCTGCAGCGTATCAATAGGACGCTCCACATTAATGTGTACAATTCTGTACGTTATACTTTTTGTGCATATTATTTTCATACGATTATTTTACTCCCTGATGAAGTGCCAATTCGGACCGAAACATATATGATTTAGTGGTTTTTGTAACATTATTGCCAATCTAATAAATTGTGTGCGTTTGTTGGTTCAAATTATGGTAATTGAATTGTAATGCACGGAATGAAAAATGTAAAAAAAAAAAACTTGCATTTTTATTTTCATTTAAGCAATCCAAGCTAGAAGCAGACAGAACAAGAAAGTGGGACTGGAGTTAATATTATAACTGTCTTTTACTCATTGGCATGATAAATGAAAATTCATGGGTCTTATATTTTCTAAAATATACGAAATTGTAAAAAGGTAGACATTACAGTGTCGTGTAAAGGAGAGCCACACTTGCACTGGTAGAACGCGTGTTTCTGGTTGCTATGTAACAGCTTGTTTGACATAAAGTATTGCTGGTAGAATTCTAGTTGAAGTTGAGGCAATCAACGTGGAAGATTTCGCACTGCACCCTGACGTGAATTGTATGTTGATAAAACGAACATCATTGCTCATATCTCACAGATGTGAAACATCAGTTAACTTATTACCGGAAAACATGTAATGTTCAACAAGCAATAGAACGTAAATCTTATTAAATTATATATATAGGTTTTGAGATAAATAATTTTTAATGACTTAATTTTGAAAATGAGAACCTTAGAATATTTCACATGCAGCATTGATTTGGCGCCAAGCAATTATCATCTCTTTCAAGCGCTGACGTAAAATCTTGGCATCCAAAAATTTAAATATCAATGCGAATTGGATGAAGTTGTGAGACGGTAAATGATTACACAGGATCGGAATGGGAAAGTTCCTCCCACGATATGAAAAGAAACCTCACTTGTGTTGCGGATTGTGTTGAGAAGTGGTGGGAATAGCAGTACAACTAAATATAAACTGTATGTCGAATATAAAATTTATGCAGAAATTATACAATGAAAGCTATTTTATGGCTGTTTCTCTTATTCGTTTCAGTGGTCTAGTACAGCTACGAGAGATTATCAAATCAGCAGGCCGTCGGACTCGTTGCGGTGTGTGGGAATAATGATACACTGGTCCCATATTATGACGAGAATGTGAAGATCACAAACAATTACTGCTTGACATAAAAAATAGTGCTAGAATAAATGCTACTCCAGTGGATTTTTTATATGCGGCTTAATAGAAATCAAGACGCTCTAACTGCTATAAGTTTTGGCATTTGATAAAATCATACATTTTATTCGCCACTGTTTTCTTTCTAAAACGATTCCTGTGCCTTGTCGGTGCGTGCTATCTTTTGGTATTGAAGAAAGTGGCTGCATTCTTCTGTATTTAAACTTTCCATCTATTCCTGAGCTTTCGGGCAGGGAAAATTCCTCCGAGATGTTCTTCTAGAATGAATTTTTGGTTTTTGTTTTCGAACATCTTACTATATGCCCTGGCACTGTAATCTTTCAGTACCGATGCACGCTATCGGGTCAATATTTTTTATCTAGCTCGTACAGGTCTTCATGGAACCGTATTCTCCGGAATCCATTAAAATGTGCTAGTCCAAATATTTGTTTTTTTAAAACACGGCAATACTTTGCCAATGAATGTGTTTTGGCTGTCTTATTCAACCCAAATTTTTAATCGAACATGTAAATTAGCCCATGGAACTTAATAAGGAGAAGCCCAGGATCTGAAGTGGGAACGACAATTGCTCTTTGAAATATATCCGTCTTCTGTTAAGGAAATTTCTGTAAAGAAATACACAGGGACAAGAATATACTTTATCCTCTTATTAGTCCGTGTATTGTGGATGTAATTTAAAGCACACGATGAAAATATTTCTCAAGTTCTTTTGAAAATTTTAGTGTGCAACAACATTAAATTTCAACGAAGTCAGGCAAAAAATTTACCCAAGTTATGAGGCGCTTTAGTAGATAAGATTGTGTTATCTACTTATTAAAAGAATATTCTATGTCTAACTGGGTCGAGTACATGGACACTCATTGTTAATGAAGATCACGAATACTTCTACACATTTTCAAAATCTCTGAGGAGATTATACAATTACGTAATGGCAAGACTCGTTAAGTATTCACATATTTTGCAAGAATCTATATTTTCTCCCCTAGAATCACGAATACAGTTCACTTCAACGTATAATTCCTTCGAACAATCAGACAATTTGTTCTTCTGTTGCAGTTTAATGTTTTCTTAACAATAGAATCTTCATGGATCTGTCAGAATAATTACTAGGCTAGGAACGGGACAACCGGAAAATTGGGGTTCTTTTACCGGTAGGAGTGTTACAATTGTTCACCGTTTCTGGGCGGAATTTAAGGCTCAGTTACCTTCCTAAGCAGAGTACTGGGTATTCCTTTTGCTGAGGCAAAGCGACACTTAGTGAAGCTCCCCTTATTGTTGCAATTAGGAATGCAGTTATGCACACTTCCATTTCCCTCTATCTTCTTGGCGTGGTGTTGAATTAAGCACTAAGTAAGTTCACTTATACTTTCTTACGACATTCTTAACGATGGTATTTTAATATCGGAAACAGATCCAAGCAGTTGTGTGGAAGTATAACTTCTTACGGCCATTGCTGAGATGCTTCTTTATGTGTGGGCCTTATAGAAGGGTATATTCCTTTATAAGGTAAAGAAAAATTCTATATGCTATTTTCTGTAGGCATAGGAAGAAAAGTATTTTTGTTTTCTAACCACGCTCTATTAGGAATACCATGAAGTATTAGGTTGATCATCAATGGGCACTTAAATTCCTATGGGAACAGTTAACTTCGATATTTTAATATGTATCACAGATTTCGCCCAAAAAATGTAGTGAATCCGGAAAAAATAATTCAAAGTGGCGTCAGCTTCAGCTATCTTCGAGCCTAAAACAGATACCAAGATATTTGTGTATGTGTATACCTACACACAGCTCTTACTGTCTTCTCCCTTCATCAAAATATTGGCGAATTGTTGAACTAGACACCTGCACAGTGGTACTGGCAGCAGCCTTTAGGCATTTTGTAAATTGTGCTTCATTTACCATGCATATATGACAAAACAATTTAGGTTAAATGAAACAACTCTCAAAATTCAAAGTCCATATGGACGACAATTTGATTCTAACATAATAAATTTATATATGACTGTGATTTCCAATTTGTGAGGCACGGAAACTATGGGGTATAG
>Ga0123352_10019793_pt1 | contig 10729 bp, 8 predicted proteins | sample TergutLab28metaG_FD_89700 | JGI IMG/M metagenome (GOLD analysis project Ga0123352, IMG submission 89700) | Labiotermes labralis P1 segment gut microbial communities from Petit-Saut dam, French Guiana - Lab288 P1 | ecosystem: Host-associated > Arthropoda: Insects > Digestive system > Gut ... | reverse complement strand
GCTGTCATCAAGTTTTTTTTTTTTTGCAAGGCAAGGCGCCGAAGGAAATTCACGCTGTTCTGACAGAAACATTAGGGGAAAATGCACCGTCGTATGCCACCTGGGTGGCCCAGTTTAAAAGTGGTGTGGTGATTTTTCTACCTGTGATGCGCCTCGTCCTGGACGACCCAAAACAGTGATCATCCCGGAGATTATTGATCAAATTCACGCTAGCTAATCATGGAAGACCGCCGGATTTCGGCTAAGTCAAGAGCTGAGCAACTGGGCATCTCACTTGAGCGGGTTGGGTCCATCATTCATGAAGATTTGGACATGCGGAAGCTCCCCGCGAAGTGGGTCCCGAAATGCCTGAACGCGAATCAAAAACGTCAACAGTGCCAGTCGTCTGAGCAACTTTTGGAATTTTTTCGACGCGATCCAAATGATTTCCTGTCGTGATTGGTGGCCATAGACGAAACCTGGTTATATCACTATGACCCGGAGACAAAGCAACAATCAGTGGAGTGAAGGCATAGCGACTCACCCTGCCCCCAAAAAATTCCGAGTGCAAAAATGCGCTGGAAAAGTTCTCGCCTCGATCTTTTGTTATCAAGACGGCATCCTCCTCAATTTTTATCTTCCAAAGGGCCAAACTATCAACACGGAGTATTACTCATCTCTGCTGGTGCAATTGAAGGACATTTTGAAGGAAAAACGCCGCGGGAAAGTCACCAAGTGGGTCTTGTTCTAGCACGACAATACCCCGGCTCACCGGGCACTTGCAACCTGGAAGAAACTGGCCTACTTGGGCTTCCAATGTCTTGATCACCCACCCCATTCTCCGGATATGGCCCCGTCGGACTACCACCTGTTCTCTGGACTGAAAAAACAATTGAAAGGTCGCCATTTTTCGTCCGACGCGGAGGTCATTTCTGCCGCGGAGACCTGGTTGGACGGACTACATTCCGAATTTTTCTGAGTGGCTTGCAAAAGTTAGTACAAGGGGCTAAGAAGATTATTGAGCTTCATGGGGAATATGTTGAATAAATTCCGAGTTTGGTCGCTGTAGCTTTTTTCCTTCCTGGTCGGGCTAAGGACTTATCAGCACCCCGTCGTCCTCCCCCACACCCATTCGTATTAATATAATTCTGTTTAAGGATAAGTTGTGACTGAGATGATGAACCTCCGGTTTCATCAAATTTGGGAAATTTCTTGTCTAACTGAGGACCCGTTAACTTCCCCAAGAACTCTGCTTACTGCACTTGCAGTTACAATTGGTTATATATATATATATATATATATATGTGTGTGTGTGTGTGTGTGTTTGTATGTGTGTGAGTGTGTGTGTGTTTTTGTCTTCGTGATTGTATTAATTCCAAGACTTTTCTTTCGCAGGTGTACCAGTGAGGTGAGAATGAGTCCCTTGTTACTGTCCCTTTAAATGTACATACTCTGCTAGCTCCTGATGAGAGGTGAGTGTCAAAATTTGGTGGAATATTAAGTGGTAGTAGAAACCTAATTTCAGCGGGACAAGCCTGTTCCATAACCACTTTATACGCCAAAAATCCCACTTCGCTACACTGGGATTGAGTCCCTGAGTACCCTGTGAATAGCTGGGGGATTAAATACCTCAGCTTTTCAGGGTTCTGGAGTGGAGAGAGGATTATATTCAAAGTAGGTAATGTGGGTTGTGTTTCTGTATGTGGGTGTTATGGCATAATCTAACAGTGTTCACACTTAGGTTGCTGTATTTTAAGCTGTGCTAGGAATTATTATTATTATTATTATTATTATTATTACTTTCCGGTCCTAGTGGCCGCGCGGTCTAAGGCGTAGGTCTGCGGCCGCTCACCTGCTGAGATTGTGGGTTCGAATCCCACCGGGGGCATGGTTGTCTGTAGAGGTCTCTGTGACGAGCTGATCACTCGTTCAGAGCAGTCCTACCGACTGTGATGCGTTGTTTTGTGTGATCTAGAAACCTCGTGAATAAGGAGGCCCTGGTCCATTGGGGGTTGTCACGCCAAAACAGAAAAGATTAATACTTACTTCCTTGTCACTATTTTTACTTACACTTTTAGCGTCCATTAATTTTGGCGCAAACACGTTTATTTATTTCTTTCATCGTTTTCTAACTTCTGTCAAATTTCAAGGGATAAACATCGTAAAACCGAAAGGAAGTAGTAAATAAGAGTTAACTCGCCTCGGTAACGTAGCACGTTGTACATCTGTGTTTTTCAAACAGTTGTCAACTGACGTATCTTTCTTCATCTGTGGGTGAAGTGCTAGAAGTAATGAGCTGAAAGTGAAGTCATTGTCTACACCATGAAGACATATGGGGGAGAAGAGGTATAGCTCCTATTGTTTATTTAACCTTCGCACTAGATCGTGGTAAGCGGTCAGGTTCACGCCTCGGCCACTTTAATCCTGGAGAAATCTCTCTTGGTATTCATTGACTAAGAGGATTGGGGGGGGGGGGTTCCGGAATCGGTCTGAACCCTTCCAAGGAGAGTAAATTTCTTGTCCCGCCCGGAAATCGGAATATGATTCCTCGGACGCCCAGCCAGAAGGGGCACTATACTGACTGAGCTATCTAGGTTTATAGATATAGAAGAAATTTTCATACCAATGTTTAAAACTTAAAACAAAGTAAATTTTGCAAAGATATTTAACATAGCACCACTAAGTTTTTGTGGTTGTGTCGTGTTAATTTCGCATTCAAATATAGACAATTATTTAGTACGCTAAGTGGGTACCCGTCTGCAGCGATTCCCTATTACAGTGTACGGTCTGTCAGTAAATCTATATTACTGGGTAACATTAACCTTTAGGCGCCTAATGTCAACTATTGTGGTCGTACCGCACCGCTAACCTCTAAAGTTTCATTTTATATATTTATTCAACAAATATAGGTACTGAATATTTTGAACATGGTATATACTCTCTGTTTTCTTCTCTTCAAAATGCAGTTTGTTTCATAATTCTAACGTATTTGGTTCCTGTATTATTCACATTTTATGTACAGGATGTGCTAAAATTAAAAAAATAATTCCGGCGCCAAAAGGTTAAGGTGATTACTTCAGCACCATGTTGTAAATTTATCGACGTCTTAGCTGGCCGGTATGATCACCGCTCCTCAAATAGTACATTTCTCGTTATATAACTATATATACATTCGTGTTTATCACGTATCGGGAACGTGTCTTTGGGATTGGACTGTTTCAGCCAAACTGCTTATTATTTTTGAGGCGTCGGATTTACATCGCGTTCCGAAATTCGGCCATTTTGGCAGGTTTGTCGCAAAGTTTCTAAGCACGAGAATATATATAAAAGCATAATATAGCTGAATTGGGGTAATATCGCTTCTTTCCACGCCCTTTCCAATCCATTATTCATCATCATATCGTTGGACACGAAACTATCTGAGCTACCGAAAGCATCATTAAATAAACCATAAGGTAAATAAAGTAAGTGCATCCGAATGAATGTAAAAGGTGTGTCAAAAATTTGTTCTCTGTTTTATAGTGCTCTATCGCTATGTGAGGTTTCTTTAGATAAAAACGTACTGCACGAGATGATGATGATGATAATAATAATAAGTAGAAACTGACAGAACTATCCCCAACAACAAACCAGGAATAATAATTCGTTATAGTGAAAAGGGAATATGTGTGTTAATAGACGTTGCAATCTCAGGAACCAGAAATGTGATTTAAAAAGAAGCCGAGAAGATTCTAAAATATAAAGACCTTACAATAGAAATACAGCGCATGTGGAATGTAAAAACAAAGGTGATACCAGTAATAATAGGGGCGACTGGGATTATTTCAAAGTCATTCAGAAAATACGTGAACAACATAACATGAAAACAAAGTCAAGGAACTACAGAAAACAGCCGTTTTGGGCACTGCACACATTCCTCGGAAAGTACTAATGTAAAAGTACAATAGATTCAACACTGGAACTAAAGATATAAGCACCGTGAATAGTAACAACAGAATAGCTGCAACACTGTATTCCCTAGGGACGTGGTTTGTCTCAGGAATATAAGTATAAATACCCTGCATAAAGGAGATGATGATGATGATAATGATAATAATAATAATAATAATAATCCTATCAGAATGTAATGAAGGGGGTTTGTGACCTGGAGATGGGGGTAGAAGCATTTTTACATTGTCCAACCGGATTCATGTCCACCCTGTCTCTTGTGCGAACAACAGCGACCCGTTCCCTCCGGTGTAGAGAAACTGACGCCTACAGCCGTTGGAGCATTTCATTAGGCTGGAGCTGACCACTGAAGATGGAATCGATAAGTTGTCCCAAAACTTCGGTAAGAAATGACCACTACTCGCTGCCCAGTAACCCACCAGAAGATAGTTCTCATCGTGGTATGGCACTTACAGTAATGAAACATCCTGTTCTTGTTTCTGTAGCAAAGGTATTGTATTGCCTAAAAGCATTAACCCGTCTGCATTTGTAATGGGTTCATGGTGTGTTTATTGTGAGGTAGGAATTAATTTTTTTTTGTATCATTTGGATTAAATTCGACTTCAAAGGTTACATCAAAAGTCAGTAGAATGACACTCACTTTCCCAGGCTCATCGTAAAACTCTTTTATCTGGGTTTTCATTGTGGTTCTCTGAAGCCCTGTAGGATATTTGTCTATCCTTTACAAATCGTGTACATTTTGCAACATATCACATATGGTTTTGCCGTATTGTTTGCCTGCAGATATTCGCAGTATGTTTTTATTACTCATCAGAGGGAAATGGAACTTTACTAAGTATTGTCATTCCATAAAAAAAAACCATGTCAAAGTGCAAATTCCATACTGTTGTAGTCTACATTTGTTTTACAGTAACATAACTTATATATCCCACGCCGATTAAATACAGACTTAAGCTGTTTTATTGTCTCCCTTTACAATAAGAAATAATTCCATAATCATCACAGAGTTAGACTAAATATTCTTGTCACCTGGAATATCCGGGTAGCCGCGCGGACTGAGGCGTCACGCTGCGGCCCCTTGATCCCTGGGATTGTGGGTTCCAATCCCGCCGGTGTATAGATTCCTGTCTCTTATGAGTGTTGTGTGTTGTCACGTAGGGTTCTGGGCGACGGGCCGATCCCTCATCCAGAGGAGTCGCACAGAATTGTGTGTGTGTGTAATCGATTGAGAAAAGACGCAACAGGAAGACTGTACATCCACAAAGGGTAGGTAGAAGAGGTCAGAGTAAGGGAAGAAGAAAGAATTGGACTCTCAATTATAGATGTAGCTTAAGGCTTAATGTATACCATGGTATGGAAAGGTGTGTGGAACACCGTCTCGAAGTTGAACAGATTTCTGGCATTGCCAAATCTTCAGTAGCGCAGTCATCAGAGGCTAATGTCATCGATATGGAGACAGGGACTCTGAAAAACCCTTTGTGTCGTGATGCGTGACTCCACCCGCTAGAACTCGTAGAAGTACCTATGACTTATGGAATCTGCTGCCTCCATCTTCAGGATAAAAGACTGTGCCGCGCGCCAAATAGAGGTGTTGAATGGGGGAACATTGACGACAAGGTACATGTATCGCCGAAAGAATGAAAATGGGGAAAATAAAGAAGACAAGAAATCTTGTAGATCTGAAAAGGGGTGTTCGAGGGAGAGTGAAGAAAGGAATGAGGATGAAAGGCAAACGTATGAAACTGTGAATTACAGTCATATAAAAATGACAAATAAGGAGAAGGAAAATATTATTATCCTTTAGACGCCTAATGTCAACTAGAGTGGTCGTACCGCACCGCTAACCTCTAAAGTTACATTTTATACATTTACTTAACAAATATAGGTATTGAATGTTTTAAACATGGTATATACTCTCCGTTTCTTTCTTTTAAAAATGCAGTTTGTTTCATAATTCTAATGTATTTGGTTCCTGTGTTATTCACATTTTATATACAGGTGTGCTAAAATTAAAAAAAAATTCCGGCGCCAAAAGGTTAAGAAACACAGCAAAAACAAGGGGGTTTACTGTGACTGGAAGTGTGCGTGTGGAGAATGGATGCCATTCAACCTTTCGGGAAAGAAGGAAGTTCAAAAATATTCTTGGCCTCAAAAGGAAACTTTGCGAAGTGTGAAGAGAAAATAACGACAAAGTGAAAAAAAAATACGAAATGAAAATTAAAATAAAAGAAGATTAAAGGAGAGGTGTTAAAGGTCAGACATATTTTCTAAGCGTGGCATACTCACACACAATGATAAAAGGACAACAAATTTCTTTGAAACGTCAGTGCCCTTCCCGGAAATCGAACTCTTGATTCTTTATTCTGCAAGGTCATAGCCTAATCAGCATAGTGCCTGGGCTGTCCTGGCTCTTTTTCATAAATATACACATCCAATAATTTTAATACTTGTTAAGAATTTTACTTTCTCGTATATAAGCTATTTAAATCCTCTGTTATGTAACGGACAGTGCCACTTCAGCAGGTTTCGAATTCGTTTTCAAAATCATTAAAACTACAAGTGACCTTGGTACGTTACAATTCAAGTATCCACCCCCATATCCACTCCCTCTTGAAGCCACTTTGCCCTAAAACCCTTCATGAATACCACACAGGATATAGTGCTATTGTTCGTAAACCAGCAGGAGTCGTTTTACACTATTCTTCCTCTTTCTTTCCTGTCTGCTGAAAGAAGATTGGAATAATGGGCGTCAAAGAAGAAGAATAGAACAGAAAGCCATTGAAGTAAACAAGAGAGGCAAATGGGCTTAATATAAAACGCCCAGAAAATAAAGCAATCACATTTCCATTTTTCCGGTATTCCGGCGGTACAAATAACATTGCTTAAAGTAATAGACTGATGACACATGTGATAAAAGGGTAGTGTGGCTGTCTTTAATTAACAAGATAGTGACTTACGTATTAAGTATGAAAACATGCCGCACGTGAAAATGTAGAGAAAATTATGATAAAATTTTGCTTTGGCAACAAACTTTCGTCTCTGAAAACGGGTGTGTGGAGCAGAGTGAGAAATGAATAAAAAAGAAGTAGTAATCGAAATTACTATTATTACTTTAGAGCTTGAGATTAACCTCGATGATATTGAAAGATTCGGTCCCTACCGCGTAGTAAACACACTCCCTCTGGGTCATCAAATCCATTAGGTTAATGCTGTATAGGGAAATAATGGCTCTTTGTTCTGAGATACATACAAAACACACAAAAATATTGTGTGGGCAGAATGTAGAAGTTTTTTTTTTTTAAATAAACCTGGTGGTACTTAAATTAATCACTATGATTTATATTGTTAACCTAATTCGTGGCGAAGAGATATTCTTGAGAAGCTGCTAGTCATCCACTTATCCGAATTTTATGTTTTGCTGACCGTGTATCCTGTCACGACTCTGGGTAAATGACCAACTTGATGCACAAATACGTTATATAATACGATTATTGTTATTATCCTGTACATGTTTCGAGCAACTTTGTGCTCATCATCAGGAGGTCAAATTGTATTAATACAGCATGTGGTATAGTAATCTGTGTAAGTGACCGTCCGGTTTGCACACCGGACGGTCACTTACGGAGAATACGTTACCAGTCGCTGTATTAACATTTATCCGAGGTTTTCGCACTCCTTACGGAAAAGTGCGGTTTATTAGCGAAACGGAAAAAAGTCCGTCACTGATTCCCAGATGTGATTAATTCAGTCCACATCCTGAAAATCAATTTTCGTTGGTAAAAACGAAAAGAAGGAATCTAGGTAGTCTATATAAAAATCTGATCACATGCAGCTGAAAGGTAAAAGGTTTTCCATTAACAAGTTACTATGATGAAATTTGAACAGAGGCATCAAGATGTGCTCATGAACGTAATATAACATTAAATAATGTACGCCAGCACAGCTACTTTATTACACAAGGTAATTATAGGCTACAAGTTTCGGCTATAGATTAGTCATCTTCAGACCTATTTTTCAATTGAGTCACAAGATGCTATGTACACTTTGGAATCCCATCGTGTTTACATTAATGGAAATACATAAAAACGTCATACATTTGAGACAAAGATTTTATTTTATGTATTTCCATGAATGTAAACACGATGGGATCCCAAAGTGTGCATAGCATCTCGTGACAAAATTGACAAAATAGGCCTGAAGATGACTGATCAATAGTCGAAACATGTAGCCTATGTAATAACCTTGTATAATAAAGTAGTTGTGCTGACCTACACTATTTAGTATTTGTTTCTTTAAGTTTGTAGCTATGGAGCAGGTACTACTTCCCTCAACACCCCCCAACCCCTCACCCCCTGCCTCCACCCCTTCTTTTTTAAAATTCCACTCTATTTTTATTCAACATTCATGTTATGCTGGAAGAAAACAACACATCCTACGTTAATCTCAAAAAAACTAATTTATGGTAACAAATTCGGTAACCTTGTTTAAAGGGTTAACTGCCTGCGCACTGGTTCCTTCTGACTTCATGTGTCTAGTTAAAAGAGGATGCATAATTTCAGAATGTAACGTCTCTCGGAGACATAACTCTGGACGCGCCGGTTGTCTCTGTAGCAGTAATTCTGGCGCCGCGGAGTCGTGCAGCCCGCGGTACTGCTACGCACATAATCGTCCGTGAACTAAGTGTGGATACGCCACACCACGCAGAGTACTCACAGTGCACGTGCACCGAGTTGCTATTTGTGTCGGCTCACGTCACTGAATTTCTCTGAGAAATATATATAAATATTAATTATTAAATTTCTGGAACAATGCGTAGTCAATATAACGAATCGTCTAAGGACTGGGCTGTCTGGGTTGCGGATCCTGAGAGGATTAAGAATTTTATCTCTTTTCTGGGAACCTCCAGACCGATTTTTGGGCCCACCCAGCCTTCTATTCAGTGGGTATCGGGTCTCTTTTCCGGTGTTGCGTGAAGTTGGTCACTCACATCTGTGTAGTGCCAAGGTTGGAATCACAGGAGCTCTACCTCTATTCCCCCCTGTATGCCTTCGTGTCATGGACAGGGACTAATTTGCATTAATTTAATTTAAATTCCCATAATAGTACATAATTGTGTTTGGTAGATCAGTGACGTAACATGAATTATTACCATCAACAATACTTCACCTACACAGGGACTTGGCTCAGAGCTGGAGCACCAAGGAATCGTGGTTCGATAACCCGAAAGGGTAAAAATTTATCTCAAGATTTCATATAGTCTCCGATTCCACACAGCCCCTCATGCAGTAGGTACCCAGGGCTCTTTCCTCGAGAGGGGGGAGGGACGAAGAGATCCAGGCACGGAGCTGACCACTCATTTCCAACTATCGCAGGGATTAAGAATACGTGGACTTATACCTCCCCCTCCCACATACGTCTTCATAGCGCTTTGTCTCATTAAGCACAGGGACACTTTATCGTCCTAAGTTAAATTTTATACATGAATTGGCGCCATATATCTACACGTGTGCCTTATGGAGACCATCAGCTATACGAACAGGAATGTGAAAAAAAATTTCAGCGTGTTCCTGAGGAAACACTCGTCTCTATATATGCCGGCTTTTACTAAAATGCGCCCGTTAATGTTGTCTTAACTAGTATGTAGTACTGCCAATTATATCGGTATTTGTCTAGGCTCATTTTCACTGTTGTCTGATATATATAAATCCCCGTCAGTATGGCGCCATACTTCAGCTTCACTTCTGCCTTCGTTGGTGTTTCCTCTTTGCCCGAGTTAGGCTTACTTTCTTCGACTTACACCGCGTAGCTGACATTGACTTATTACAGTCGAGTGTTAAGCTTCCAGTACTTAGCTGGAATGTGTCGTAATGGAATACACTGTATAAAATAGCAGGTTGTGTTTATGGGTGTTAGCTGTTGCTGTTCAAGACGGCAGGGCAATCCGTTACCGGGTAAAGATTTTCTGTGGACATTGATAACGTCTGGGATCTTTAAGAGGAGTTTATGGAGTCTGCTAATTTCAGAGTGAGCTGTGATACCGCAGTACGTGTAATGACTTAGCTACGGTCTGTGTGATCCGTGGTTCGAATATCAAACCGGACAACACAATTTTCTTAAAAGTGTGACAAACTTATACAAGCATACAAAGCTAAGCAGAGTTCCGTCAGTCACAGCAGTCTTTGTATGTTTGTTAGATTTGCTGCGCAACATCCAGACCGGCTCTGGGGTTTGATCGGGCTCCTGTTCTATAGGTATTGGCTTTGATTCTCGGCGATGAAACAACCTGGGCGTAAATTTGACCATGCGCTTCCGCGGAGTGTCGAAGGCGAGAATGAGTAGAGCTGTACCTGTTCACCACCCTGTATGACTTCGTGGCATTGACAGTGACAGTTTCACTTTATTTTAATTGTATCGTGCTGATACGTTCCTAAATATGTTGGACAATTGTAACAAAAGAGGCGTATAGAAAATTCCCATGCAGAGAAAATGAATAAAATCTTGTATTAGTCTTTGCATAATAAGTACAGATAGTATATCGGATTACTGTTTGCGTAATAAGTACAGATAGTCTATCGAATTAGTGTTTGCATAATAAGTACAGATAGTAATCGGATTACTGTTTGCAAAATAAGTACAGATAGTCTATCGAATTAGTGTTTGCATAATAAGTACAGATAGTCTATCGGATTACTGTATGCGTAATAAGTACAGATAGTCTATCGAAATAGTGTTTCCATAATAAGTACAGATAGTATATCGGATTACTGTTTGCATAATAAGTACAGATAGTTTATCGAATTAG
>Ga0123352_10019792_pt1 | contig 10729 bp, 8 predicted proteins | sample TergutLab28metaG_FD_89700 | JGI IMG/M metagenome (GOLD analysis project Ga0123352, IMG submission 89700) | Labiotermes labralis P1 segment gut microbial communities from Petit-Saut dam, French Guiana - Lab288 P1 | ecosystem: Host-associated > Arthropoda: Insects > Digestive system > Gut ... | reverse complement strand
GCTGTGTAATGCAATTTTGACCTCCTGATGATGAGCACATGTGCTCGAAACATGTACAGGCATGAAATAAAACTTATTGTGAAACAAATTTTGTGCATCAAGTTGGTTAAATACTGAGATAAAAAAGTAACTACGAAATTTTGCACTTTAATGCTAAGTAACCATCTGATAATTAAAAAATGCAGGACGGTGAAGAAACTGTGTATTTGATCTGAGATATACATATAATGACATATCATCAGTTAAATATGCGTCTGAAATTTAATACACGTTTCAATCACAAGGGATCGAAGAGTTCGGATCATCTTAATAATGTTATCGATACAACTCTACCAACAGAGAAAACCACCAAATTTCATGTAACGAGATTAGACCCTAGATCGAATTTCTTTCTATTGAAGGAAGACGTTATTGCAACGAACCAATCAATGCTTATTCCTGAATACAGCAATGTCTTCATTTTCTGAACACGTAAGGTAGGCCTACCTTCCGTTCAATTGTCCTTCGTTCTGTACCACAAGTATCAAAGTAATGTGCAGTACACTGCATACCCGGATGCTCCAGGCGATGGTGGTGGTGGTGGTGATGGTGTGATGATGATGATGATGATGATGATGATGATGATGACAAAGAGTTTTTAATTAGTGATAAAAACGCGAAGTGAACAATGGATGGGTCGTCGCCTCCGGTCTGCCACAAATTTCGCTTGTTAGTTGCAGAAACATGTTTCCGATTCGCCCCATACTGGAACATTCGCGTCCAGGAATTATGAAGGTCACTTCAACAGAGTCCCATCTGGAAGCTCCGTTCCCTTTTGTGACCACCAAATAAGGATATAAATTTTCATTTACCTCTCGAGCAAAATTGCAGTGACGCTTCTATAGTAATTTAGTATTGCAGTCAATTCTTGCATTATTTTGTTCGTTGAATTCACCAATTGTACTTAGTTTTAATTATTTATATACATTTGACTCCGGACATATCTTAAATCAGGATATAGTACACGTACTCTTCTGACAGATCTCCGTTCAGACAACATCCTGCGGACAGCCTGAGAAATGCAATTTAGGCTGTTTTATTTGTTTGTGATCGCTATGTATGGGTCTAGTTACATTTTGCACACTGCCTATAGAATTGCAACCTGTGGCTTTTCAGCTTTCAAACCTGTAGGGAACGACCAGTAGTCCTTGGAGACACGAGTTTACTGCACGCAATGTTGCAAAGTATCTGGATAGACCGTGCGGCATGAAGCATTGCAGGATAATATTTCCAGCCTGGATAACATGGTCGATAATACTGTCGTTGAAAGGGAGAACTGAAAAGCTTCTTGTGACCAAATTTATGTTGAAATTAGCGTGACAAATTTGATAATTAAACTGGTAAAGACAACCGGAGATTTTTACTTCAGTTTATTTACACTTTGATACAGAAATTATGAGGTGGATAATGAAAATTCATGTAACTAAATTATGAATAAAATAAACAACCAAATCTGCGGGAAGGGGTCCATTAAAAACAAAGATAAAAGAATTCCGTATTTTTAAGTTCTTTCAAAAGTTTATTTTGTACAAGATTCTTTGTTCTGTTTGTAACAAATTGTAGAGTGGTTAAAATAAGCTACAGTTTGGACTGGCCTTGATTTTTTTCAGCTTTCATTTAGCTTCGGAGTAACCTTGGCTAGGGCAACCAAATTAGACATTCGATTATTATTAGCATTATCCTGCTAACGTGTAGAATATGGTGAGCTCCTAATAATGCCAGCAAATAGCAGATGGGATTTAATTCGGCGTTTAACGGCTTAAATGGTTAACAACACGATAACACTTTTGACTCTGCATCTTTCCTATGCCCAGACTTGTTGGCCATAACTACATTTAAGGTAGGAAGAATACCGTCGTTAGCGTCTGGAGATATTACCTTCTGTCACGACACTACAGGTCCTTCTCAGGCACTCCCAAGTCGTTACACTTCCTTCCGTTGCTGTAACGGACAGCATGGAGCAGAGAGTCATCAAGACGCTGACAGTCTCTTAGTTAGTCAAGAACATTTTATTTCTTTGATTTTTAAAGCTAGCTATCGATTTTGGTACGGTCCGTCTTTCATTCTCTCCTCTTTTTCTCCACTGAATTATGCACTTAATACATTTAATTATATATATATATATGTCTCATTCTCCTGTACACTTAGGAACAAACTCTGCTACTGTTAACGAAGAATAAAATTTTCCTTTACGATATTTTACGTATCCACAAGTGCGACTGTGAAGATCATCACAGCCTGGGATGTGACTCCATGTAATCTGACTGCTGTGTACCTGCATTCCTAAGGAAGATGCTAAATACATAGCAGGGTAGGAACATATTTCTAACTAAGGCGTATACAGTAGCAGAAATTATGAAAGTAGAAGTTCTTCGAAGAGTTCAAGCGTAACAACTTGTAACACAGACGAGCAACAGAAAATATGCATAAATTATTTCGTGTGCAAAATACTGCAGCAAGAGTCCACCGGAGAAGCAGCGAAGACGGAAGGATACTTTTCAAGTAACAGAACTGTACAACTACACTGATGAAAAGACCTGGAATCCCGAGTCTTCCTGAAACCAACCACGACGCTCCGCACTGTCGAGTAGCGCAACGAAGGCATATACTAAATCCCAGTGTTAGGTCCGTCACGTTTTTGGATGACAAAAACTGATGCACAGTCAGAGCGGTGTGCGTGGACGCATTGTCGTGATGGTGCACCCAGTTGTTCTTGCGCCATTTATCTGGCCGCTTCCGCGTCATGTCTCCCTTAAGCTGCCTCAGGATGTAGCAAGAACATCGCATTGACTGTCTGACCTGAAAGGACGAATTCCTTATGGATAATCCTCTCATTGTCGAAATGCAGATCAGCATTGACTCCACATTACTTTTTGCTCGCCGTGCTTTCTTCGGCCGGGGTAGATGGACAGTTCCACTTGGACGATTGCTGTTTTAATTCAGGGTCGTGCACATAAATGCAATTTTCATCACCCGTTACGAACTTAGAAAGGAAGTATGGATCATTTCTGGCATACTCCTTAAGTTACATGCCGACTTCCAGCCAATGTTGTTTCTGGTCATCAATCAGCGGCCTTGGCAAGAATTTTGCAGCAGTCCGCCTCATGTTGAGTTCGTCCGACAAAACGCGCTGTCATGTCCCGTATAACAGACCCACAATGTTGTATACGTCACCGATCGTTCGCCTACGGCCCTCGGGGGTTCCATCGCGCAATTTTGCAACATTTCCCAGCGTTGTGCCAAATGAAGCTCGTCCAGAACGTCCGTCTTCGTCATCTGACATTCGGCCATTTTTAAGCAGGTTAAACCAGTAGTGGGTTTGTGTCTGTTTAAGTATTTATGAGCTTTGTGGCTCTCGACAAGTTTGAAGCAAAATTTGATACAAAAAACGCTGCTCCTTCGCGTCCATCTTTCCAGCGACAAAAAATCGCAAAACACCACAACCATGACGTTACAAAAACGCGTAGATCAGAAGAATGCCTACCCTTAGGGCTAAGCCACGTGGCAAACTGAATCACAAAGGATACATGCTGCACTACCACGCACCAATGCTCCGTACTAAAACCGGCAACTGCGCGACGTTCAATTTCAGGAATTTTTGGATACAAATTCGCAAGTTTCCGTCTTGTTTTCTCGAACCAATCACTGGACGACGTGAAACACAGCAACCCACTTCAGTTTTCCAAAGATATAACAGCGTTTCATTGAAGCAACGATAATTTTCTTTACACCTCATCCTGCTGTTTTGCCCATTTGCAAAAGCCCTCTTGTAACCATGCTTCACAAATGAAGAAAACACTCTCCAAAAATGTCAATTCAATTAAAATCAACAAACACGTAATACTAGTAACAAAAAACACAAACCTTTGTCATTACAAAGTTCTCTAAGTTCTTGCATTACATGAATTTGGTAAGGATGTACGACTAAAATCTCAACTGTTTTTCTTATGTCTGGGCTGAGACGTGCTATTTGTGAACGAAGTCTTCTGAGCGATTTTTGTGGCGACTGCAATAAAACCTTCATCGATACCTTCAAGTTTATCTTTAACTGCAATAACGAGAATCCTGTTTTTTGTTACAAACGAAACGTTTTGCGTGAAACTGTTGGTATATTTGATACTGGTAAATCCAGATGCTTTTCACGAAATTAGGTCTCGTGTTTCAAATACGATTTTAACAACCGCGATGTTCGAATATAAACAGGCATTCACAAGGGGAATATTTCCCGATGGCTTCGTCATGGACAAATCGGTACGAATTTGTTCACGAGAGTGTAATTTAACAACCAGTTATCTATATCTGACAGTATATTGCCAAGTACGGTATTTTGTAACAACTGCTTTGGATTACCCGCATTAAAGAAATGAGTTAATACACACCAGGTTAGGCAACTTGTGAATCACTTTGCATGACTGAAATTTATTCATCCATAAGAAGCACTGTTAAACTCAGGAGCAGTCACATGTCAGGTGGTCCACATGTAGGGGTCCAAACAGGAAGTTCCAGTATTGCATAGTAATTAACAGAACTACGCTGCGTCTATTTCTTCCTCCACGTCCGACGTCGGAACATGGAACACGGAAGCCAATTTTTTAGGTCTGAATACCGACTCGGAGGCTGGACATTCCGTCTGGCGTTTCTCGTGCCTTCCCTCGCTCTATACAGGGAAATTAGGAGACACTGCCTTAAAATATCAGTCCGCGGCTCTAATTCCTGAGGCGAAAGATTTTCTCTTCCCCAAAATCGTCCACACGGCCTGTGGGGCTCACCTAACTTTCTATTCATTGGGTATCGAGGTTACATCCGTGGGAGTGAAGTGGCCGGGGAGAGAATTGACTGCTTACCTCCGTCTAATGCTGGGGTTAAGAACGAGTGGAACTGTAAACGTGAACCTCCTATACACCTTCATGTTGTTGACAAGTACAACATTCTTTGTTTCGCCTTAGAAGACATGACAGCTTTCTCTCACACAATTTCCTATTCATATTTCGCAGCCATCATACCATTCTACAAATTCAGCAGATAAGCACCTACAAATACCCAACAATCGACGCTATATAATCTATACCGTTCAGGCAGAATCGGTAAGTAAACTGAACACCAAACTGCGAACCATCAGTGTCAGTGACGAACCCCAATCAACGTGAAATTGTAAAATTCTCTAGACAAGTAACGGCCTCTGGTAAGACCAGTGCATGCAGTCGAATTTAGGGATGGTACGAAGACCTCAGCCCACTGCTTCAAATTATCTGACTGACCTTCAGTTAACACGTCCTAATGCACCATAAGTCCCCAACGAAACGTAATGTGCAACAAAGTCTAAACCTGAACGTAAACGAACTTGGCCATAGCACATAACCAAAATGTAGCCACCTACCTATCAATCTTCAGCATAAACAGCATAGTCCAATCCACTTACCCCACTATCTGTAAAAAAAAGAAAAAACCAATAATCAATACAGATGAGGAACTCCATAAGAGAAAAGCAAAGACATATGATACGTTAGCAATGACGAGGCATCTCTACACTGGGAGAAGAAAAAGCACTGAAACCTTTCCAAGGTTCTTCCCACTGCACCTTTCTGCCTCGTCCCAGGCGAGGGACATCCTGATAGCCTATCTGTTTCCCCAACAGTTACAATCTATAACAAAATGCAAATAATACTTCAAGACACTAATTATAAGTGTTGCATTTTAGGGACTGTTTAGTAGTATATTTGTGGTAGCAGCAGCAGCTGTAGCAATAAATGTTTCGCCGGAATAATGTAAACAACCAACTAGATGTAAAAATAACAATTTATTAATAATTTCAATTAGCTCAACATGCTTCAGGCGATAATTTCGCCCATCCTCACGAGTACTAGACTGTGTTTACAGCTTGTGGTATAAAGCACCGACGACGCTGCCAGCCGGCAGCATCGTCGGTGTTGATGTGTGTATGTCGCCCTGTTAGGGTGTAGACTACTCCCTAACAGTGCGAAATACACACATCAACAAGGACACTACCAATATATGCAGCCATATCACCACTGATTTAATCATACACTGATGAACCACAACTGACTATTTTAACAAAGTGTAACCCGAGCAAGCACGGATAATGAGCTTCCTGATGATGGTGTGACTGCACGGACACATGTTGGAGCAACTTTAATGTAAATTTTAATATTGTTTTTAAGACAATCACTTGTACATTCGTTGGTGAATAATAAACTTTGATAGTATCAAGACGCACGGTACAAATGTAAAAATTAAAAAAATAATAAGAGGATAGTTTAAGAAAAAAATTTCTCTGGCGGCACAATACCTTACCTCCTACAGTGGACAATCTGTTAACTTATCTTCCACTACAAAGACTCAACCACCACTGTTCATTATCGCACTCGGCCTTACGACAAAAAGAAAGCTTAGGAGAAAACTTTGCAAGCTCGTGAATGCTGTTTGTCACTTCAGGCGATGTTTATTGACATTTTGATCCAGAAGGCACAGTTCGTAATGAGACGTTTCGTCTTGACTGTCCTTGAACAAGGAAGATGCAGCCGTAGATGAGGAAGGTACATCATATGCGAGATAAAGTCGTAGATAAGACATTAAATGTGAAAAATGAACTTACTTACTTACTTACTAAAGCCATGTTGCAGAGTCCTTTTCGATAAGCTAATCGATTCTCAGCTAGTCAAGAAATTTCCCGCATTTCATGGAACCCGAAGGTTCACTACCGCATTCACAAGTGCTCGCCTCCTGTCCCTATCCTGAGCCAGCTCGATCCAAAGTATCACTCCAGGTCCGAGGTTTTCTGTGTGAACATTTCGTAACATGGTATGTTTTAACGGTGAGGAGTTGTTAGCACTTCGCCCAAACCCCAAGCTCGAGGGTCACCCGTTGTCGGCTGTCCGCGACTGCATATTCTATACATTCGCAGCTACCCTCCTTTTTGGAGGCCGTTCCTCCATCCGCAACCTGAGGACGCGCCATGCCCTGGTGACAGAGGCCAACTTATCACGGAAAATTGAACTTAGAGAATAAAAATGTGAATATATGAATTCGAATGATCTGGTACAGGATAGACAAAATGGCAGATTAAAAAACGGTTGACAACATCTAAATTCCGAGAATACAAGAAATTTATTTATCAGGCGAATAATTACCATCTAATCGACAAAAACCTGAACGCTAAATTTAGTTAATTAGTGGCTAATTTTTTCATGGAAGAAATTTGAAACGTTCACTGCCTGTCCGTCTTCTTTAGCTTTCAGAATTAACACAATAAACCAACAACACTTGAAATGAGATTTTAAATATCAGTATGTATAACATCTTAACTGGAAGAGACGAGAAGAAGGGGAAGACCCAGGAAAAGATGGAAAGAGTTGGTGGCAGATAGGAAAAAATGGAAGGACATTGTTCGACAGGTCAAAGCCTACAGTTGGCTGTATTGCCAATGGAAGAAGAAGAAGAAGAAGAAGAAGAAGAAGAAGTACAATATCTTACGTTTCTTAATACAATTGCTGTACCTGCGTATGATAAAACAACAAAGGAGAAAATATGTGTTGAATAAAGGAGAATCTAGTAGCAAGTGTTTCGGCTATTGGAAAGACAGAAGTAACGCCACGAAAATATTTTATTAGAATCTCCTGCCTTTCAGACAATATGTGAAGTGGACACCTCATTACTAAAACTGGCCACAAATCACAATAACATCTGCAATAATTCTAATTTATACGCCAATACAATAACATCACTAGCGATACGATCTCCGTAGACAGCGTCATGTTTGGAATCTCCCTTAAAGAAAAACGTTTCTAATCCATTCAGACGGAAATGAAGGCAAAAGAGAAGAGGAAACAGCACTTGCTCCCAAGCACAGTCCCGTTAGAGATGTCTAGGGAAGATCCATGCATGCACAAGTTTAGATGGTAAGTTAAGATCTCGGATTATTGACACAAGTTGTGAAGCAAGAACGTAGCTTCCTCTGGAGATGTTTGTCACAGTGTGCATAGAATGTGGACCAATATTTGCTTATGGTTTACTGAAACTGGGTCAGGATAACAGGAACTCCGACTTAGACGCGAAATTTTTCACTGTGGTTGGGCGTAGTAACACAAAATGTTTCTTTGAAGTATCAAATAACACCCAGTAACAGGACAGTTTACTTATATGCACTAACAACTGAACCTATGAAATAAGCGGAAGAAAATACAAGAAAATGTTTTATAACGTGTAAATTGGCGGGCACCCCCCCCCCTCCCCCGTCCTTGGAGAGCACGACTTGTAGCTGCCACACGATCTCTCATCAATCGATTTCAGACTCATATACGGCCGTGCGGGAAGTGTCTCGTTTTGTTACTCCATAAAACTGCATTAAATAATATGATTACTTAGCATGGATTTGAGTTGCCTATGTAAAATGAATAAGAAGAGATGAAAGAATAAGTATTCATAGATCATTTTCAATTACCGCACTAAATTTATCAGAAAATGTGGAAGAAAACCAGTAAGGATAGGCGGTAATAACAGCGGAATTCGAACTGAGTACCTCTGAATATTCGTCCACCGTTAAATATACTGAAACTTCTCCAAACATACACTTAGCCTAAGAAGTGAATTCCCACTACGAACACCTCGATTTTGTGACTAAGGTAGAGAGACCTGTCTATCAACGCGGCTGGGTCAATAGGATGTCACAAGCAATTAGCAGCGTCTTGAAATTCCTCTCATTCAGTGATGAAGTAAAAGAAACATGTAATTAGGAGCTGCGTACTTTGTACTTCCTACATCACACTTTTATGATCATTACATAAATGGCCAGCTGAATTCCAGAGGATACTTTCGTACTCTCGGACGCTTGGAGTACCTGCGAGAATTACGGCTTAAGTCACAGTGGTCAAAAAAGTATTCCAATGGACACTTTGGTACTCTCGGACCCTTGGTATGCCCGCGAGAACTCTAAAGAAGTCCTATTCACCACAATTTCAAAATTGTCTCCTGACAGTGGCAAAGATTATAGCAATTTCCACTCTCTAAACCAAACACAAGCCAGTGACAAGCGTTCCTTGTTTTAGGTTGCGTTGCGGTAGCAGATCCACGAAGCGGTTCGTATGAGAATAATAGGGATATTATCTAAGAAACAGCTTCGTATTCTTACTCTTTCGGGCAAAACAGTGTGTACCAGAATAATGACTTGGGAAACGTCTTCACGTGATAACACGAGGTGCGAACTATTCATAATTATAACTATTTAATTTGTCAGGTTTTCTTCTTTACATTTCTAAAATTTCTCGCTATAATTATAAATTTCTTATCGTTTCCAGTCACCTAAAGCATGTGGGTGATTTTTTTAGGTCTGCAGTAACTCTTTCAGCTGCAAGGACGAAGAACTTAATGTTATTATGAATAAACAAGGAATTGAAAAGACGTTTTTATAGCGTATTTGAAGGAACTATTCCGGGAATCACCTGAAAATACGTGGAGAAACTACAAGAAACTTCTCAGACCGAAAATGCAAGGTAGTCAGTATACCGTACAGTATTCGAACCAGCTACCTTCTAAATAAAAATATAAGAGCCCAGTAACCAACGTACACAGTATTATGGTGTCAAGTTTCACTTCAAAAGTGAATTAATCGAACCGAGTTTCATAAATATCCGCATTTCGTTCACAAGTTACTGCACAAAACAAACATTACCCTGTAACATAAACATTCATTCCGAACCCAAAATTAACGTTACCAAATGACGCACAAGACAATGACAGTGCTCTGAAGTGTAACAAGCACGCACAGATCAGAGATCTGGAAACGGAACTACAATCTCAAATTCCGGAATTAATTTAGCGTAGCTAAGTAAATTCAGGGTTGCGCCAGAGGCGGACTTGTTTCTACTGCTTATAGACCTGACTGTTCCTCTTCTGTGCATAAAATCTACTGGGAAATCATGGCCATCTTATTCCTGTTAAAGCAAAATGTGACTTATGTATAACGTGAAAGACGAGGAGGCCACGACGTCTCTCAGGAATTCAAACCAAACGTCGAGCTAACTCTCGCATAACTCCAGTTACAAAACGACGCAACGCAGAAGCAGACACAGCTCAAAAATATATGAACCCCGTACGCAAACTGAAAACCACAAACTACGTAAGTTTACCATAAACGTTGCATGACGAAGTGCTTATGTACATCACACATATAAAATCTCTCACTTTACAATGAGTGTTTAAACGCGGAACTAATGTCGAGTGACGGACGTAATAAGAACATTGTGTCGGTCTGCCCTAGGACGTGCAGCTTACCCCAGTTGTGGACAAACATCACAGCTGTGACACTGCATCAGAACATGTTACCGTACTTTGATGGCATTTACTTTAATCAGCTACACAATTTATCTACTGACTTAACGCCGTGAAAGAGATTCCGTCTTACAGAAGGCGGTATTCGCTCAGCTGGTTGAAATATTCGCCTTTCCTAACTGTGGTCAATAGCTGTATACACTATATTGATATATGTCATATTAATGGATGTAAATCGCCTTCTCCTGAAATGTCTATGTTGACACACACACACACACGCGCGTGTGTATATATATATATATATATATAGGAACAAGTTTCAATTCTTCACATTTTTTAATTTGACGTCCAGGTGACCGTGCATCGTGATAAATTCTTATAATAAAACCAACGAGATGCATTAATT
>Ga0123352_10019790_pt1 | contig 10729 bp, 6 predicted proteins | sample TergutLab28metaG_FD_89700 | JGI IMG/M metagenome (GOLD analysis project Ga0123352, IMG submission 89700) | Labiotermes labralis P1 segment gut microbial communities from Petit-Saut dam, French Guiana - Lab288 P1 | ecosystem: Host-associated > Arthropoda: Insects > Digestive system > Gut ... | reverse complement strand
TATGTTTGGTGGTGTGGTGTGTGGAAGTGGAGAATTGGGAAAATTAAATTGATGGGTTAAATTTGTGTTTTGGTTGTGGTTTTGGTGGGGGGGGGGGGGGGGGGGGGGGGCTGCTGCTAGAAGACATGAACAGTTGCTGCATGGCACTCTAAGAAGAGATGTTACCTGTCCCATTCATAAACATGGCACTGCACTGTGACCTTATGATTGTTACATAAACCAGAGTCTGTTCATACATTGTGCAGCAGAGTTTTGTGAGTCAGCCACATGATGGAATACTGCCACTCAACATTACACAGTCATCAAACATACCCCACAGGTTTCTGTATTCACTTTTCATAAATGAAGATCAAATAAAAAAATATGTATTTTTTAAGTGATGAACTGTGCAGCATGAAATAAGAAATAAGGACATTGTTTTAGAACTTCAAGTAAAGGGTGCATTCTTAAAAATTTACTTTTTATTTGAACTTTTCAGCTGTAAAAATGTATGAAATATGAGAGATAATATGAACAGGTACAGAAATGGCTTTTAAAATACAAAAGAGCCCTGGCTATCAGAGATTACATTAGGATTTAAAGAGGGTGTTTGAAGGCTTAAAGCAAGAAGTTACTTAAGTGCAGAGCAATGCTAATGTGATATGTTTGTGCCAGATATGTTATGCATACTCTGCAGTTATCAGAACTGTACCAAATTTGACAGGTGTGCCGGTGTTAGCTGTTCTGTGCAACCACTTGGCACACCATTCAACTGGCTGGCAACTGAGATCATGGTGGCTGTTGTGTGGCACCATGTTGTTCAACATCTTTGTAGCGTCTGCTGCCATCATGTTCATTCTGTTTGTGTTCCTGTACTTCACTGTCATGAGACGTCTCAAGATGCTATCCAGCAAGAATTCTGATGGAAGCAAAGTTATAGGACGCAGGTACAATGCAGCACAGAATAAACAGAAGAAGTCTGATGATGTCTTTGCTTTACTTGTTCACATATTCACTGGATACCAATACAGATACTGATACTGATACAGATGTAAGAAATACATTTCATTAGTCCATACAAGCACCCATAAAGGGCACTGGATATGAAATATATCACTGATTTCATGGTATGATTATAACAGTCACTGGTCAGTCATAATAAAATAGTTTTAAATCATCATACAACAATAAAAAATATTGTTCTTTAGAATGAAAAAATTGATTCATAAATTTCTACAATCAGCATACTAAGAGGCTGTTCTGACATCAACACCATCAGGCTTTATCTCATAAAAGTATTTAATCATTAGTGAATTCTCCAAGTGAATAAAACGATTTGTTAAATAAACAATATTTCAAAGTTGATATAAAATTATTTATATCAACTACTAATTCTGCAATATATTCCGGTATCTCATTAAAGATCTGTATATACATACGGTATCATTCCTTCTGGTATAGCGTAGGATCAGCTGTTGGTTTATGCAATTACAGTTTATTTCTTATATTTTTACCACAAACTGTACAATTAAATGTATACATTTCAAGAATATGTGACAAAAATTTCATTAAGGATTGTCTGTATTGAGATTGAAATTATTGAAATAGCGGTTTGCAATAATTTCTAGATCCTGAAACAGTCATAAATTTGATTATTTTCTTTTGTAGCTGAAAGACTCTTTTATTTTCTTTTGAATTTCCCCAGGATATGATGCCATGCTCCATTACTGAGTGCAAGTAAGCAAAGCAAAACCTGGTCACACAACTAACTGCATAACCTGCACTGCTCATTCTTGGCAGTATTTTGTCAATACAATTTTTCCAATTCATACATTTCTCTAATTCTAACCAAAGAAATTTAATTTTTATAGCTACTTTCATAGTTTTATTTTGATAAGTAATTTGGAATAGATCATTTTGAAGATGGTTTGAGCTAAACGCAACTATATTTGTCTTCTCTGTATTTAAGGATAACCCGTTACCTGAAAACCGTATACTCAAATAATTTAGTGTAGAGTTTAATTTGCTTGTGGGTCATTCCAATTATTAGGGGTGATTAACACGCTTGTGTCATCCACACATATTACAGGATTAGTACGAAGATTTATGCCATAAGGAAGGTCATTTATATAAATTATGAACAATAATAACCCCAAGATTGATCCCTGGAGTACATCACTTCTATTTTTTCCCCGACTGGAAGAGAACTCTCTTTTTTTGTTTTTGTAGTGATACATTAGCCTTTTGCTTCCCTGTTTGTAAGATATGTTTTAAACCAGTGGACACTTGCTCCATTCTTTCCATAGTAATTCTATTTTCTTAAAAGAATTTCATTGTTGACACAATCAAGGCTGTAGTCAGGTCACAAAAGATGCCTCCTGTTTGTTCTCAGTGGTTTAATGAGGTGAGATTGTTGTCACTTACAGTGATGATAGCTTTTCCATTGGTATTTCTGTTCCTCAATCCAAACTGCTATGCAACTAAAATTTTGTTTGCTTTCAGGTATTAATTTAATTTATTAAACATTAACGTTTATAAAAGCTTGAGAAATATTAGTAATGGAATTGTTCTATAATTTGTCTTATTAGTGTTATCCCTTGTCGTGTGTATGGACCATACTATTTGCGGCTGTTTGTATCAAAAAGTTATTGAAGGCGTTGGCCATCTCGTTAGTATGTCTTACCTTAACAGCTTCAGAGTTTATTTTTGTGATAGTACCAAATGATTGAGTTTTCCCAATAGTATCTTTTATAATTCTCCATAATGTGTTCACTTTATTAGAATAAATTGTAATTTGGTGATTACAGTGTAACTTTTTTCCCCTCTATTGCTACTCTTCTTAAAATTTCACAGTATTTCTTATAATATACTTTCACTTGGAGATTATTTATGTTTCTGTATGTAACACAATGATTTATTTATGTTTCTGTATGTAACACAATGATTTATTTATGTTTCTGTATGTAACACAATGATTTATTTATGTTTCTATATGTAACACAATGATTTATTTATATTTCTGTATGTAACACAATGATTTATATATGTTTCTATATGTAGCACAGTGATTTATTTATGTTTGTATATGTAACACAATGATTTATTTATGTTTCTGTATGTAACACAATGATTTATTTATGTTCCTGTATGTAACATAATGATTTATTTTCCTCTTTCATGGTATTTTAATAACTTTCATAATCCAGTCGTCTTAAATCATACAACTTTGTACATAAGAGGAAAATTGTTCTCAGGGTACCTCAGGAGGATACAGTGATGGCCAATTAATAATTATGCTGTTGAAAAAATATTGCTATGTGTAATTTTTAAGAAATATTAAAAATGTGCTCCTTACTCTGTATTTTTCTACATTACATATTTTTAGTGCTGTGGTTCACTTGCCTGTAATTTCTCCCTTCATATAAATATGTTCAAAACACCAATTAAATTGGTACCTCTTTTCTAGGATAGGACTTCTGAAACGTGCTGGGATCATATTTTTTGTAATGATCATGATGGAAGCGTCAAGTATATTCTACATAAATGTTCCAGACTCAACTTGCCACTACGTTTTTAGTTTGACAAGTGCCTTATTGGTGAGTAGATATTATAGTTGCTTACAGTGCATAAAACTCATGCATAATGAGGAAGCCATGTTTGTCTGTCTGTCTGTTTTTCCTTTGTGTTTGCTTGTACACAGTTATGTATGTGGGCTGGGAGACTCTAGCCTGAAGCTCTCAGACCATTACAGCCTTTACTTACATAAAACCCAAATTTATCTATAACACTGTTACCAAAACAGGTATTTAAATTTGTGTAAGACTGCAGTACATATTGCAATATGTGCAGCTTTATTGGAAACAGCTTTTGGTACTAAGGGGAAGTGTGGAAGAGAGAAAATATGCACACAGGGTTTTGATGAGGAAATATTATGAAAAGGGTCACTTGGAAGACTTAGGTAAAGATGGGAAAATAATAATAAAATGAATCTTAAAGCGACAGGATGTGGAGGTCTGGCATTTGGCTGAAGAGAGGGACATATGACAAGCTCTTGTTAACACGATGATGAACCGTCAGGTTCCACATCCCCCCCCCCCCATCTCATCCTCGTTGATGTGATCACTCAAATTACATTCTGTGAGTTTACAAGTCATGCAGCTGCTCATCATGCAGCCTTCTCCTATTTCTTCTTCTCAGGCCAAACTGTCTTCCTCAACTCCCTCAGCCTGTTTTCTTCCCTCAATGTGACAGACCGAATTTCACACCCACATGAAACAACAGACTAAATTACAGTTTTTTGGCGTGTTAGAACTTCAGAAATGTCACATCAATACCAATTAACAATTGAGTCAACAAATACCACAGTCTTGTTCCTTTATTTAATGCCAGGACATGAAGTTCCAATTGTTAATGCTTGGGTATTACCTTGCTTACTGCTTGTGTAGGCCTACATCCTGAGCTAACTGCTAGGCAGCCCACATAAGATGGAAAATACTTGGGTTTGCACTGGCAGTTTTAACCCTTAAAGGGTTAAAACTAATCTGACATATACCTAAAATTAATTTCATACCTCATAGAGAAAACACAATGTCTCCATCACACAGGGTGATTTGTTAAAGATGAATAGGAAAATGACTGGTACTTATTGTGAGAATGATACAAAACACAGAAATGCACTCTGTGGGAGCAGGTCAGGCGTTATGTACATTGGGTTTTAGAGGGTTAATTAGCTTTTATTTATTGATAAATTCAGACATACGATTTCTGCTGAATTTTATGGTTGGCTATAATCATTAAAATGTAGCTGTGAACTTTATGTTCAGTATAGTATTGATTTGTTGAATTACTAATAATTTGTAAATTGTAACTTAACTGAATAATTAGCATTCTCACAGCTTGGAACACTTAATAAATGAATACTCACTTCATGGACCTATGGGCCAGTTTTTGCTAGGTGTCAGTTAAAAATATGGCTGTGCCGTACAATGCGCAAGGCAAAAAAATGTACATGTGTGCTAGGAACCAATTACAGAAGTACTGTATCACAGTCTCACAGCAAAGTTATCTGATTAAACAACTATAAACAGAATTTTCACGAACAGAAGGCATATTCAGTTCAAATGCTGCCTTAAAAATCCCCATCCTTTCACTGGATATCAGTATGAAGTTACAGCATTTGTATGTTTTGTAGGGTTTTATCATATTCTTGTGCTATGTCCTGAGAAGTGAGACACCCCTTCATATGCAGGTGTTAAGGAAAATAAAACTGGAAAACACCCCAGAAGAGGAATACAGCTCTGAATCTGCCAACAGCCCTTTGAGATGTAAGTACCAATGTGTTCATTGTACTGAGGCAGACACAATTGAATTATACAGTAAATATTGACAGATTGTTACATTTATTGTACAAGGCATCATACACAACTTCAGTAAACAGACCTAATTCTGTTTTAGATTTGGTGTAATCTACTAATTTTTAATAATAATGTTGGGGCTCTTTTTAAATTTCAAACAATCTCCTTAGTGTTGTGGGTATGGGCTGGACCATCTGGGGTTCTTTTCCTGGGAGGGGAAGGTAATGTTTTGCTTCTCCTAAATTTCAAACTGGCCCTGGGGCACACCCAGCTTTCTCTTCAGTGCGTACTAGGGGTCAAGTAACTGGGGCATGACACTGGTCACTTACCTCCATCAGATGCCAAGGGTACTGAAGGGAGGTGCATCTCTGCCCCCCCCCATATGCCATCATGGGCAGTGTTACAACTTTTACTTTTTCACCTTTCGCCTTTCCTAGAGTATGGCAACACAGTTCTGACTGCTGGCTGTGGTTGAAATTAAGTAAGAAATTAAGAAATATTTGCTATTGGTAATTCAGTCAGGTTCAGTAAATATTGGACTAAATGTCCAGTCACACCACCTTAATAATGGTATGGTGTTTTTTTCATACCTGATAACTGCCATATTCTAGGATTAGGGACTCAGGTTGGTAGAATATGAGACTCTTGTACAAAATATGGCAATTTAACAATTTAAAAATAAACACAGCTTTAGAAGAATGAGCAATGAATACCATTTGCAGCATATGCTGTAGTAGACAGTGCCTTACTTCGTATAGTATGGTTACTTCCATATAAAGTTACTGCAGTTTTGAATCCTAGCCTTCAGTGCATATCCCACCAAGTGCTCAGATGGATACAGATTACATGTGACAAAACAACTGACTAATATACATTGTTGGGGTGCTGTGAGTGCAAATAGCTCTTCAGATTCATGGTAGTTTTAACCTTCCCTTATGCTCTTCATATGTCAGGCACACAATTATAACTGGTAGGTAAGCTGAAGCAGAAGCATACATAATTTTACTGTAAAAAACGTTTGTAAAACAGTTTATATGTAAGTTACAACAGCCATGATACAAGATTACTGTGTGATTACCAGATGATACTGTACAAGTTTTAAGGTAATTATGAATTGTAAACATACTTTGTTTAATGTGCAGTTTTTACCAAACAAGATGGCGATGCAGAGAGTGAAGGCGCACCACCTAGACCTAGTAGTTCACTAAACATGCGTGGTGGAGCAGTGGGACAAGAGGATGGAGATCCTGCTGAAGATTTGCTGTTGGTTGATACTAGCAACAGAAGAACGTCTCCATCGGAAGGAGCTACTAGCACAATTGAAACATATGTGCACAGTGTGAATAGCTCCATAGAAGATTATGGTGTTGGTGGCAGTGGGCCAAGGGTCGTTTTTCAAGGGGCAGAGAGTAGGTTGCCCCTGAAAAGAGACAGTAATAATGTTGACCTAGAGAGTTACCACAATAGCCCTCGCAAATACAGAAAACAGTCGCGAAGCTGTAAGGAAGCAGTAGATGTTTTTTCTGAGTATGTGGAGCAGGAAGTCAGGGTACCAGGTGCAGATGAGCAAATTCTTTCTGGTTCTGGAGATCAGTGGAGGTTTGTAAGAGGGTTTTACCACAATGGTGGAACTCCTGTGATTGGAGCGGTGAATATACCTAGACCAGAACCTTCACAGTGCTACATTCGTGAACAGACTCCCCCACCAGCAACATCCATGCAGCAAGAGATTGTGACCACTCGAGTCTGTGTTGAGTTGGGTGTCATCACAGCTCCTAGACAACATCTGGACCAACAAGGGACAGGTGACTCAGGTGGAGCACTGGAAGCACCAGCCATAGTGTTGTGTAGTGTTGATGTTGAACCTTGCCACAGGGGTGTTTTGGACATGGCTGAAGTGACTGCAGCTGTTGAAACCAACACTTGCTGCACCAATGGAGCAGTAGTGGTGGAAACAGGAGAGGAGCATGAAATTGTTAGTAGTACTGAGCAACTGAGAAGCTGTAATGGTGATGGTCAGCCTGATGGTCAGGAAGTTTCACCACAAGGAACTAGTGTTGAAGATGAGCCAGAGACTTCTTTTAGCACTTCTGAAAGGAGGCAGCCAGAAGGAAGGGAGAAACCTCAGGTTGCAACTTCTGTAACAGAAGGAGCAGAGGACATGCTGGACCGAATTTCACATGACTTGGACTACTTGCTAAATCGAAAGCCACCACAGAACAATGGAAGTGTACTTGGAGTACCAGCATTTTCAAGAAAAACTAGCAAGCCTCCTGCCACAAGTGTTTGCAGTCAAATCCAAGAGGAAGATGAGAATGAGTCAGTTGGGGTAATTTCTGGAGACACTGTTGCAATAAGTAGTGGAAGCAGTAAGTCTTAATGAATGCTAAGAGGATGCCACAGTGATGAGTCATTTCTAGTGTAGCACAAATACTCAGAGCTTAAAGTGGTTTGAGGACAGAGTGGGATAATGTTCCGTCTTGTGATACTTTTAAATGCCACAATGCCGTGTAACTCTGTCTTTAAAATTATTATTTCTGACAGTTCAAGTCTTTAGATGTGTGATTCTGTGTTGCTAGGAGAATGGTCCTCTGTGATGATTTGAAGAATCACATTGCCTTCAGTTTCAGGGTCAAACAGTCAAAAAAGTGGACTGCTTGACCCTGAAGATGAAGACATTATCCTTCAAAATGCCATGCACTTCTTTACCATCAACATGATGTCACATCCTTGAGGACCTGCACTTTCAGAAACACCTTAACAAGAATTTTAGATCTCTTGAAACTAAATCCATACATTTACTTCCCCAAAACAAAAAGGACGACATTGCAAAACTAAATATGGTACTGAGAGCTCTGTTTTGGTAACGACGCTGGAGGTTCATGTCATTAAAATGGAAAAGCCTGCCTATAGTGGTGATGTCACAGAGGAACATGGATCTGTTGTCTTACCAATCTGCGTCTTTGTTAGTACTCCCTTGGAATTGTTTTGAAAATGAGATACTGGTTACTGTCTTACATAATTTTTTCAATACATCATACTTGTAACTTTCGTAAATGTCATCTAAGCCTGCAGTTGTAAGCTATCTCAAGGGTGTTGTTTAATTATTATGTTACAAGTGCATTAGCTTCCTTAATTTCATTTTAATGTTTGGTTGCACAGACCAGGACCACACATTGGCTGCAGCAGACACCAGCCTCAGAATGCTCCTCTCACCAGTTCTGAAATTCCATTTTGAGCACTGTGTGTTACTGACGTATGTGTTACTATTTTGTACCTGAGATTTCTAGTTATTTTAAAATACAAAATGCAATCTTCATTTTAAACTTCTGTAAGTTGTATTTAGTTACTGATTAAGCCGACAGTTTAAACAGTTATGTCAGAGGCATGTATGTAGGTTAATTAAGATTCTTAGTAGTTTGTAGTTTTGTTTTTGTTGTGTAAATTACGTGCAACAGTTTTGAGTTCCTGCAGACAAAAGAAATGGCTGTGAATTTCATATTCATGAACTCACACTGCCCCTCCAGAACAAAAATCCTGACACCGATTTTGTTTCAGTACAACAAATTCTAACAAAAGTTCATTACAGTGTATTATGTTTCACCTAACATGTTCCTTGGTGCAACTGACATATTCTAAAGAAATGGCAATGAAGCAGGGCACATGCATATGAAGCTGTTACTCTTAGAGTATGTTTGTCTAATCATGCTACAGTATAAGGCAGACTGATTTAAAAAAAATTATAGACATCAAATGTCATTCTGGTATACAAATGTTGTACAGATCATATTTTGCATGACACATGCTTCACTACAATATATACATAAAAAGGTAAAGATAAAGTGATCCCGTTACAGGCCCGGTGTGGCGCAGAGGGTGGGTAGAGGTATAGCCCTACTCTTCCATGACCGCGGGACAAGAAGGGAGTGAGTGGTCAGCAGCACACCCCGGCTGCACTTTACCCCCGGGAAAGACCCGGTACCCATTTTACAGGAGGCTGGGTGGGCCCCAAGGCCCGGTCTGGATGGGTGGAAAATCTCGTCCCCACCAGGATTCGATCCCGGACCATCCAGCCCGTAGTCAGTCGCTATATCGACTGAGCTACCTGGCCCACACAATATATACATAAATGCACAAATGGTGTGCAAGATGGCTGTCACTCACTTCTTTGTTACCACAATCAATGGATCCTCAAACAAACCTACTTCCACTTCATCAGCAGTATGACTAGAATCAGATGCTGTTGGTTTATTCCTTTTAGTTTGGAGTATCTGCTTGGCCAAACCAGTTGTATCTGCAATGTCTACTGGCTTAGTAGACACTGTAGATAACACCAGCTGACTTAAGAGATCCAAACAAATCATCATCATCATCATCAAAGAGAGAGCCGTTAGCTGATGTTGACACAGTTCCACTAATTTTTCCTTTGGTTGCAGAGTTACTGACTTCTGTTTGAGAAGCAGTATTAAGGAGATGTTGAGTTTGTAAGAAAAGGTTACTTGATAAAGAAAGTGTGAGTACCAACTGAATGTGGAGATTGTTATAGAAGGAATGTTCAAGTGAAAAAATTTTAATTTGTGAAAAAGTTACGTTTCATTTTTCAAAGTTAAATGTGCATCTGTGTAACATATCGCCATTGATTAATCATTTGCATGTTTTACATTTTTCATTCTTACTAAATCCCATATCACCTGACATATTCCAAAATTTTGTAACATTTTGTAGAAAGTGTGATGAAGGAACTTCACAGATCATTGCTACACAGTACAGTACCTCAGTGCTGTGCACAGACCCTATATATCAGTGTATAAGCTTGTAAGTGTTATGATTTCAAAGCTGTTCATTGTGATATGATGAGGTGCATTCTCTTGCTTCTTCTGTCAGATTCACCAAATTTTCTCAGTTCCATTTCTGTTCATTTTCTTGTTGCATTTCAAAAGATGGCCTTCTTTTGGGTTTCTGCATGATGTAGTTGCTAAATGCACTGATGTTTCAGAGGAATGTACTGCCTTTATCTTCAGGGTGACTAACCTGGTTAAAGTTAAGGCTGAAGTGATAGAGTGGAATAAATGTGTTGGCTGCGTAAGAATTGTTGAGGATATTTGGCCAGTCACAGTTGCAGAAGGTGGAAAGTAGGTGCTGGGATTGTCCTGAGTCAGTGCAAGTTGTGGTTTCCAAGAACGGCCCTTTTCCCCTTTTCTCCCAGCCTCGCCTGTAGGATATGTGGAAATAAGTTGGGCGGTGGCTGTGGTCCGAAAGCTGCCGGTGTTAAGCTGCAGTGGGCGTGATTAGCATGTGGATGGGTAACCACTGGGCCAGTTCAGTATTCAGTCACTCTAAAACTGGAGGCTGAACATACCTAGGAAACGTCCGACTATTTAACCACCAGATGGTGC
>Ga0123352_10019789_pt1 | contig 10730 bp, 4 predicted proteins | sample TergutLab28metaG_FD_89700 | JGI IMG/M metagenome (GOLD analysis project Ga0123352, IMG submission 89700) | Labiotermes labralis P1 segment gut microbial communities from Petit-Saut dam, French Guiana - Lab288 P1 | ecosystem: Host-associated > Arthropoda: Insects > Digestive system > Gut ... | reverse complement strand
TCATAACTCCGTAACCGTCCAAAATCGGACACATGTTTATATGAACTTTTTTGATCACAAAGACCTAGGAAATCACCTCCTGCAGTTATGCCCTAAAGTCGTGAAACACCCTGTATATTGTGCATTTCGTGTTTAGATGTTGTAAATATCTGTAAAATGCACGGTTCACGTTGTATCAACGTAGGGGTTTCTTTATATTTTCGTGGCATGTCACACCTTTCCGTAGCTGCAGTACATTTCCTACTGCTATAATGGCTGTAACGTCGCTCCGAATTCTCTCACACGTCACAGGAAGATGATTATCTTTAATAACACAGGTTAACACGTATTACATGTTGGAAATTCTAAAGAAGGACATGTGTTGAGCAACATCCTCTCCGCAATTAATGATGCACAAAGAACAGAAACCTGGTCCCCGATAATTTAGTAAAGGGTGGGGTTCCTAGCACAAAAGCGTGTTGGAGGCTTCCGACACACCAGTCATCACAACCGGCGCATATCACTCTACAGCCACAGCAAGTTTCAATAGAGGTTAGGCTTAAATAGCAACATAACGAGAAGACAGCTTCATTACGTTTTTGTTGCTTCCTATAGGTAACTTCAAGATAAGGTGTGGAATTACAGTGGGTTATTCTATGCCAAAACTTAAGAGATTGTGTTACAGCTTGCTTGTTACCTGTCTGAAATGTACGTAGATAACATGAAAGCCTCGAATGTTTGTCAACCTTATGGGTTCAGACAAAAATGTCATCGACATGTTCACGATGTTGCATGCACTCTCTCTCTCTCTCTCTCTCTCTCTCTCTCAAGTCTTTTAAGTTGTCCAAACGAAAACAAAGGAACAGAAAATTCAGTTTCCGTAATGTACATTCGCTTCTAAAACATGTTAATATTCTTGTACTGACAAAATATTATTTTGGTGCTAACTTTTCCAATAATTGCACAATATACGATTATGTAGTAGGGTCGGTGGTTGTAATGTTCAGAATTTGCTTAACAGATTGCCAAAATCTCAAATAAAATATCAGCGTTTCTAGAATTACCAGTTTTATCTCCCGCCGTCCGCCCAACTACGCACACCTATTATTTACAATTGAAACACATCGAAATGCAAAATGCGATATCATACATAAGTATATTGTTACACAACGGAAGAGAATTAAAACTGCTCCTTTGAATGGAATATTTGTATTGTTGGCAAAAAATATTTACATAATGCCTTCTAGAGCTATGAAATAATTAAAGAAGATTGAGCACTTCGTGGATAAAGTGGCTGCAAACGAAGTAACTCTGCTCATACCTTTGTTGTAACAATTGCCTTTATCAAGCGCATACAAGAGTTGTCAAGAAACAAAGTACTGTAGTTTTCACAGTTGAGACGCTTATGTAACCTAACAAGTAAACTTACAGTACTTTGACACATTAAAAGGAATGCAAGCAGGGCAGTCTCATAATTACAGCATAGTGGCGGGTTGTCATTATTACCACTAATAAAACATAACTTTAGTGACAGCAAAGAGGCTGAAGGATTGTGACAAGCTAAAATAATGGCAACAGGACTAAATGGTCTAGGCGCGTTGGCACTCGGTAATTCAGGCGTGCCTGTTCGTCTGTCTGTCTGTACGCCTTATCAACTCGCCTCCAACGGGATATATTTTCGTGAATATTTATATTGGAATCTTTTGTTGAACTCCGTCGAGAAAATCAAAATTTATCTAAAATCGGAAAAAAATAATCTGGCATTTTACACGAAAGGAAAGTGCGTTTACATTGTTCACAGGTGTGATAAATGTTTTGTAACCCCAAAACAATGCAAATAAATATCCATTGCTGTGTTTCCAAGGCAGCACTCAAGTTCAATGTTGTTGACACAGCATCATTCGTTTCAGTAACACAAAGAGAATGCACTGTTACGTTTTTGTGGCTGTGTTCCCAATATTTCTTTTTTTCCTGACATTGACATGCGTAATTTAATACACAGAACGAAATGTTGAAAAGTTGTTTCTTTTTCACGACAACAACAACAATTACACGAAAACGCAAAATGTTTCTTTATACTTGCATTGTCCATTTGTTATAATTTATTTTTACTGGAAATATAAAATTTTGGAAAGGCTTGTTTGCTGCCGTGGTGAGATAAACATATGAATGTGTCTATGTTGGATGTTTGCTGGAGCTGGCTGCATCCTCGGACCAATCCGGTTCAGATATGTGTGTACTATCAGCAGCAGCAACAGCAGCAGTAGTAGTTGAGTTGTTGTTGTTTTACGAATGAAGGGCTCCGTTCAAAAATTCTGAATTGTTTTCAGTTTAAGGTTTCGTAGTTTTGTGTCGGAAAACTCGCGAATAAATATAACAGCTGAGCAGGCTTTACATTTTATCAATACACATTTATGCAGGAATGACGTGTTGAGACCACGCTTTCACAATCAGTAAACCGTAAAACTCTGAAATGACCTATAGGGTCTCTCAGAGAGTGAAAACAAAAATGTGAAATTTGTGCAGGTGCATATATTTCGAGAGAAGAATTTATAGATTAATAACACACTGTGACATACACAGGATAGGATGGGGCCTCTTTCACAAAACGCGCTTAAGTAGTTATGCACTGTAAAGTATTGGGTTACAACGGTATTTGTTTTTTGCAATCGACAAGCAACATTAAAACAGATACAAAAGGAACATTTAAAAAAAAATACTACAAAATTGTGTCGCTCCTCATTAGAAAAATGTTTCCCGTCACCAGTTAGGTTTTCCACTGTAAGTTCAAATACATATCTAGATGTATTCCTCTTATTACTTGCCTGGCTCATAGAGTTAATCTGAATCCATCATAATGTGGCAATATTTTGATGCAAGCTAGTGTCCAAGCTTTACCGCCGTAGGTCACAGAAATGAAGTAAGTATCGGTTATAATAAGTGCGACTTGTAATATATATTGCTGTACACAAACGATGTAAATAGCCGAACTGCTGTAGTTTAAAATGTTTATGTAAATAGTCTGATTAAGCTGTGACATATTCATAGAAATGCTAAGCTAATTTAACTAAAGGCTATAAAATCCGTCTTGTTGATTAAGTCCTTCAGCAGAACTTACTGTGTCTTATTTATATGTATAAGTTGAACATATCTGGAGCCATCGCACGAGTAGCTGGTAGCTGCAATACGCCTAAACAAAAAGGATAAAATAATGTAATCGCCCTACACGTCATAAATCCAATCTGGAGAGACATTCTTAAACTCAGTTCTGGATAGTGCTGATTTGTCTTCCAAGGAAAGAACCATTGACTAGATGACTGGGTGGGCCCCCAACACAAGGACAGTATACTTAGGAAAAAAAAGCATACATTTTGTCTTTGCCGGGAATCGAACCAAGTTTCCTTTTTTCCACCCCGTACTCCGAGTTCTATAACAACTGAGACAGCCGGGTTTTACTGACAAGAAGGTCTAAACACTTTACTTGTCGAGCGTATTCGAATGTATACTTGAGAGAAGTTTTATCACACAATCGTTGATATATGCTAATATAACAATGTTGTGTGGTTTTGTTGTCATTAAAGAAGCACCGGCCTTAAAGGAAATTACACCTAATAGCTTGAAAAAAAAGTCCAGTTTTTATCGTGTTTTAAAAAAAAGTCTTTTAGTGTAAGGGTCTTCAATCACTTCGTCAGTGTGACGTAATCTTCTACGAATAGAGAATGGTTAATTCTTTGTGGGTGGTGTGCAGTACATATTGTAGTTTACGGTACGTGCAAAATTGTAACAAAATTTCACAAAGTTTCACATTTACTGTTAACAAGTCTCCAAGTTTCGCTCCATTATAAGATATAGCAAGAGATACTATCAGTGTACCACGCAATTGAGTACTTTTTACGTGTACGATTACCAGGCTTAACCCTTTGAGAATATTAAAATATATATATATATGTGTGTGTGTGTGTGTGTGTGTGTGTGTTATAGCAAAACATAATTTCCATATCGATATTTTGAACATTAGTCACTGAAGTTTTAACCTACTGACCCCACACTTTCAGAATCTAATATCCAGAACGAAATTACATGTGTTCTAAAATACAGGGTTTTCGTACATTACGACGCACTTGATCATGGTAACTAAACAAAGTAAGAGGTATTATTTTTTTTATGTTTGCACCGTGCATCAATGATAATTAACGCACTATTATCCAACTAATGCACAATATGTAGATGCAATTAAAATTATAAAATATTTAAAAGTGCTCCAACATGTTTCGGATCACAGAGGATCCATCATCAGCTACCCTTGTACAGCGCTTGGCTAAAATTACATAAAATGATTCTATCGTGTCCGTTCGCACTGTATATGAGGGCACTCGTACCTTCATATACAGTGAATTACACACACGCACAACGGGTCACCATATGCTGCTGTAACACCGACCTTGTCCATGCCAACGGACACGATAGAATCATTCTTGTGATTTTTAGCCACGCCCTGTACAAAGCTCCCTGATGATAGATCCTCTGTTATGCGAAACATGTCGTAGCACTTTTAAATATTTTACAATTTTAATTGTATCTACATATTACATATTGCGCATTAGTTGTAAAATAAAGTGTTTAAAGTAAGAGATATTATTTTGATTTCTTTCACATAAGTCAGTGGAATAAAACATAAATATAGAACACTGAAGTAACCGTCCGTTTATTGATTGCCCGGTGCTATGCATATGGGAATTTTGACTCGGCAAACACACATTCCAAGTTATAAATTTCCACAGGGCCTACGATAAACAAAACTTCAGGCTGTAAACTGTAGAACTGACATATTAAAATTATATATTTTGCTTGCTGTACGACGTATACTGACGGAGACGCTTATTACTGTTGTTGCTCTCTGCTATCCGCTGTTGATAAAAACTGGGAGTAACCACAGTAGAAATTAATTTCAAACCACGCATTAAAATGCGATGTACCTAACTTCCTTCCGTAGTGATGTAAAAAGAAAGTCATTTGTAAAGAAAATAGTTATATAGCTAACCTAGTAACGGAAGTCTAAGTACTAGCATAATAACTAAGAAACTAACTCAATAACAAAGAACTCTCTTAACCTTTTGACGCCTAATGTCAACTATAGTTGTCGCACCGCACCGCTAACCTCTAAAGTTGCATTTTATATATTTATTCAACAGATATAGGTACTGAATATTTTAAACATGGTGTAAACTCTCCGTTTTTTTCTCTTCAAAATGCAGTTTGTTTCATAAATCTAACATATTTGGTTTCTGTATTATTCACATTTTATATACAGGGTGTGCTAAAATTAAAAAAAATAATTCCGGCGCCAAAAGGTTAATAAAACAAAGCAGCCATTCCCTACCTGAAAGTAGTTCCAACACCCATGAAGAAGGCCACATTTTTGTCGCGAATGACAGTATCGAACTTCAGCACTATACAGTTTCACAACTTACAGTACCACGACCTGCACAATCCAAGCAGTCAAAGCCGGGAATTCTCTACTAAAATTCACTAATTTGCTTATAAAATCTCCACTAATTCCCTATCTTGATTCATATCAATATATTTTGTCTTGTTTACTAACAGACTCCTGGGAAGAACAGTGAGAGTTACTCAGTTTGTCAAAACATCCTTGCTTTCACGAAGCACATATTCACATAAATCTATCACCAAACACCATCTCCAGTCAACTGAATTCTGTTTGTGTATAATAGACTATAGGTAGTGGGGTAAAAGCCACGTTACTTTCGATGTTTATAATGTTGGCTCTAGTGCCAAGTGACTTTTGGGTTGTTCTGTGTAGCGATATTTACTCTTGTCTACATTCGAGTACGTATCAACAGAGCTGGCTCAGGTGATAAGGTTTCAGGCTTTTGTTTGGGAGTTAAGCTGTTCGAATTTTGCTCGAGATGCTTCGTTCGTATTTATGCTTCTTGTGATTTCCTTTAACCCAACCAGGTAAATGTCGAAATAGCACACCGATTGGACTGTGGTCGTTTCCTTTCAGATACTTTCCAATTCATCACTCAGCATCATCCTTAACGTTCGACGTTACATATTTTAAAATGCTGAAAACGGCTTTACATAAATTTTAATAAATAAAAACCATATCTAGCCTTCCCAAATAAATTTTATGATACTTCATATATCCATTTCTCATTTCATTATTTGATTTACTCACTTTAAGAGGTTTGCGTGTACCTTTTTATCCCAGTAAAATGAATAAGTTTTGGGAGTCATTCCACGGGAATTCTGTATTCCGAAAAAGCGTAATACTGTAGAATCACGACTTCAACTACAAACTTCACAGAGTGGACTGCTTTCACTATAGCTTCAACTGCGCCATGCCAGACACAAAACATGACAAGCCATGTGTCCGTAACCCGCCAACGTTTACATGTAAACTTTATTTCGACTCCATTCTGGCCCCATTTTTCTACCCCGTTTCACTAGGCAGCGTTACAGATACACTCGCGTGGAATGATAACAAGACCGCAGTATATCAGAGCACTGCTCCCCCCGCTCGCTATACAATGTAAGTAGGCCTATAAATCAGGACGCTTGCAATGTTAGTAGCAATCTAAACAGGGCATCCAACTGCTGCATTCCGCTCCACGCTGGACTCCAACCTGAATATGTTAATTCTGCAATGATGGTGCTAGGTAAGAAGCATATATAGGTACATATCTTACATGGTTTGTTCTAGACATGGTGCTGGATTATGAAGATGAATATGATGATAGTAACAATACTAAGCTCAGTGTTTCGGAAAGACTCCCATTCGACATTTTGAACAACTTGAACCTCGGTCGATACAGCCACTGACCTGGTTGAGGTATGCCGACATTTCAGCCGTCCTTCTTCGCAGATTCTGTGAAAGAACTTCATTAGGCCAAGACCAGTTTCTTCCATATCGTGCTGTAATTCAGTATTACACGGTCTGAGAAAATCTACCCACAGTGTCGAAAAGAAGGATAATTTTGTGAACCATATTTACTCCTTAGAAACCCATAACCCCTCAGGTGGTTAAGGAAACATCATTCAGCTGGATGATGATGATGATGATGATAATAATAATAATAATAATACCATGTATAATTTCGCCGTTTGAAACCTCACATTTAATTTATATGTGAAACATAGGGCGACAATTCATCAACAAAGGAATTTGGAAAAATCGGGTAGCAATAGACGCAATTTGCGTTACAAATTCACTAATAAAAGGTACTGGTACTTTTGAGATCATCCACTGTGTTTACACAACGCCATCTGTACTTTAAATAAATTTAGGACCACTATGTCTCGTTGGCATGAATGAATATATTTTCGATGTTCTGGGATATTGCGCAACGTCGGCAGACATCTTAACATTTTAATTACTGACCGACACGTTGTTTGGAAATGTCGACAACAAACAACCCACAGTCACTGTGCAACATTACAGACAATTGTAGATACATTACACTGTAGCAAAATCCTAAATTTTCACATAAATTAATAAATATTTATTCCTTAATTGTGTAAACATGATTGGACCCCGTCCTCGGCTAACACAGTGCGTGAAACAGTTTTGCCCGATAGGCAAAGATTAGAAGTTACAATTCACCGATCCAGTCCCTGACACATAACGTTCCTAATCTTGTTTTAAAAACTGACAATGAGGAAGGTCCAAATAGTAAACGATTCCAAATGTGACATATTTCGTGAGAATCCTATAGAAATTCTATGTTACGAATCTGTCCTCATATCCGAATAGCTTTAACAGAAGTTTGCCAACAAGAAGCATTTTCAGGAACACCAGAGCATTCAGAACGCTGTGCTGACCACTCCAAATAAGAATGCCACCAATGCATTTTATTTCAAAAGCTGAAAATACCGAGTACAAATGGAAAGACCGTATTCAGAACGGTCCTGTAACAAACACTACCTTATACATACGGTACTACAGCAATTCAGCTAAGATAAATCCGTCCGAAGCCTGAAAATAAACACTGTTCTCTTTCTGATCTCGAGGCTACGAATAGAGAGAGTTTGCTGCCATGACTTTATGGGCCTGTGCTGCATCATAAGAGGCGAATGTGGGCTGGTATCATCTAGTTCAATATGCGGTTATGTGTTAGGTTGATACTGCAACATTGAACTTATGGCTTCCATAAAACTACGAGAATTTTCTTACCGTCTGAGGAATTATTCACTGTTTAACGTCGGTCAGTATCATGATTACACAACGGGCTGCACATTCGAAGAAGCAAAGTTCGATTCCCAACAGGAAGAAGAAATTTTTCTCTTCTCCAAATTATCTAGACAGGTTCTGGGGCACGTCCAGTCTCCTACTCCAGGAAGAGCGGCGAAACGTTTCCAGGGGTAAAACGGTCGGAAATTGAACTTAGCTACCACATCCACCTAGGGCGAAGAATAAGCCTGCATTACATGGACAGGGACAACCTTCACCTTTATAGACACTGCTCCCTAAATTTATTTAGTTTTAATATTCTGTTGTTGTGACAAATCTGAAAACAATTGTAAAAATTTTGAAATTTCGTCTTTTGTAGATTATCGTAGATAGTTCTATATTGTAGAATGTGTATTGGTTTTGATTTTTGTTCTAACGTTTCATGTTCATTGACAATGATATATTTCAAACGTTAGAAATATTTGAAGACAGCTGAGCCAGCAAGCTATTGACATCTGCCTCACGTGCCCGTTGTGAATGGCCTATGAAGCCATAGTACCGAATTTCCTAGCGTTAGTAACATTTACTCAGTAACAAACATAATATCTTTGAAACAGAGAACTAGAATAATAAATAATTAAATAAATATTAATTTTCTGATTTCACAAAAATAATAAAAACACCTCTTCATAAAGAGCATGATTCCTACGATATACTGAATTTCTTTTTTTTTTAGCATTTTATATATATATATATGAAACAAATTTTTCAAATATAGAATAAAGGGCAAAGGAAATAAAAACTAGATTGCATAGTGTTCTAGCAAACATGAGAAGATATTACAAAATTCAGCAGGAAGAATAAGGATCTCAAAATTATAAAATTTTAAACTAGGTAAGTAAAATCCTGAATAAAGAGAAAGAAACCTAAAACAGCATTACAGTAGACATACAAATTTCTTTAATAAAGAAACAATCCCACGGAACTTGTAGAACTGACAGAGAGGGAAATTAGACCTACATTACGCGGAACGGATGTTCCACTCTCTTACACACAGCAAGAAATTAAGGATCCAGGAAACGTCGCTGATGAGTTTAATAATTCCTTCTGACAGTCACCGAAAATTTAAATTTCCATGAAATGGAGAAAATGTTCTTGCGTTTTTGAAAGAAATATTTCTTGAAGATTCTTGCAGCTATAAAGTTATCCTAAATACTGAGAAAACTGAGAAAATGAAACCTATTTTAAAGTACGAGCAGTCAAACATTCGTCTGATACATTTACTATTAAGAAAGTGAATAAGAAGGCTGAAGCGAACCATAAGGGGATGAAGTTGAATGTTATATACTGTATTTTGGTTTGCGCCTACGATACTAATTTACTGGGTGTAAGTAAGCGAATATGCTCAGAATAACAACAACGTAACTTTTTCAGTAAAAAATATGGAGTTGGTCTAGAATTAAATGTTAAGAAAACTAGTACGCAGACGTTTATGCCTTGTGTTAATAAATGCCGGACAAAATAAAATTAATACATGTTTGACAAAATCACAAAATTAATACACGCAATACATTCTTTGAAAGTGTAGGAAATCAACATTTTGGGATACAGCCCTCACAAATCGGAATTGCATTCATGAAGAAATTAAAAGTTAACTGAAATCAGAAAATGCCGATAAAACCTGGTCCAGAGTTTTCTGTCTTCCAGCTTGTTAACAAAAATAATGAAGTCTAAAATATAGGGAAATGTAGCTTTGCCTGTTGTTTTGCTGGAGTTTTGAAACTCGGTCTCTCACAATTAGGGATGAACAATGGCTTAGGTTTTTTGAGAGTAAGATGGAGAGGAAGATATGTGGACTTAACAGGGACGAGGTAACAGTCAACTGAAGGAGAATTCTTTACGGAGAGCTTTATGATCTGTACTATTCACCAAATATTATTTGAGTTATCAAATGAAGAAGAATTAATGGGCGGGGCATGTAGCACGTGTGACAGAGAAGAAAGGTGCATGCAGAGCTTTGGTAGGAAGAGCTGAGGTAAAGATATAACTTGGAAGGCCTAGGCGTAGATGGGAAGATAATATTAAAATGGGTCTTTAAGAAAAGTAATGGGGGCGTGGACTGGATTGATCTGATTCGGGACAGGGAGAGGTTATGGGCTCTTGTAAGGCGCTTGTAAATCATTTCTTTGCATAACATGAGGCAAATTTATTGACTAGCTGAGGTTCTACTAGTTTGCAGGAAAACTCTACTCCATGGAGTGAGTTAGTAAGAAATAAAAAAAAGTCATAGAAATTTACGAAATAAGTAGTAGAGTTTTGAAAAATTAAACTTTTCGAAGTATTTTACCACTCATCTATATTTATAATCAGTTAGTAAAAATCAGTCCCATTACAGGCCTGGAGAGGCCCAGAGGGTTCCAGAAATTTAAGGTTCCCAGATTTCGTGACAACGGCACAGGATGGTGATAAGTTGTCAGCTTTACGCACCGGCCGCCTTTACCCCCAGGAAATACTCCTGGTACTCATTTCTGTTAGAGGCTGAGTCGACCCCAGGGCCATA
>Ga0123352_10019788_pt1 | contig 10730 bp, 15 predicted proteins | sample TergutLab28metaG_FD_89700 | JGI IMG/M metagenome (GOLD analysis project Ga0123352, IMG submission 89700) | Labiotermes labralis P1 segment gut microbial communities from Petit-Saut dam, French Guiana - Lab288 P1 | ecosystem: Host-associated > Arthropoda: Insects > Digestive system > Gut ... | reverse complement strand
GAGCTTAACGGCACATGCCTTCCAGCAAAAGTGTATAAAGAATACGATATAAATCACGTCATAACCCAAATTTTGGAAGTATTGGAAGACAGCGGCGATATGTATAGTCATTGGCGGGGGCCAAAGCATACAGTAATATATTTTTATGGTTTATCATTTGAGGATATGAAAAAGCGTATGATGCCAATTTTAAACGAGCATCCGCTATGCCAAAAATGCGTAGTAACACAAATTGCTTGATTGAGGTGAAAAGCTCTTATGGAAAAATATGTAATGGAATTTTATAAAGAAGCGACAAAAGCCGCAAGTGATGCAGGCAGGGTTGGTAAAATTGAACCAAGCCGACCTAGTGCATATGACTTTAAATACGAAAAGGGCAACCTTATGTTTTACGATAGCTGTCTTGGCAGCGGAAAATTTGTAGGGCAAATGGGCATTTGGAAAAATGATTTGCCCGTTTGGGCAATGAATTACAAAGGACAAGTTGTTGCATTGGGATTTAAAGAGGAATTTCTTAACAGTGCCTTAAATAATGTGGGCGACGAGCCACAGCACCATTTAAGAGGCGCACCTATTTTTGCTGAGATTGGACAAGAATACCGATGTGATATTGAAGGCGACGAAAAAGATTTTGTTGGGCATGAGGAAATTTTTGCAAACGGTACACTTGTTTACAGGATGTCTTTTAACGGCGGCGAAATTGTGGATTAGAAAATAGAGGAGGAGATATAGATGGCGCAAATTGTATTGCGTAACGAAAAAATGAGCGACGAGCTTTTTTACAGCCTTGAAAAAGAAGTATTAAAAGGCTGGAAAACAGGAGAAGATGTAGATTTTGAGGAAGCGGTGGCTTATCAAAAATCATTGCCAAAAAGCAAGAGCTTCTCTGCAAAGCTGGTTGAGGCAGATGAGGCGGGTAAGACACTTACACAGCCAAGAGCAGGTGTTGCTCTGCCGCAGGCGCACATTGAACTTTTGCAGTATTTAGAAGACCACGGCTTTGCTGACGTGCTACCAAGCACCATTGACAGTTACACACGTCACAACCGCTACGAGGATGCTCAAGTGGGCATTGACGAGTCCGTGCGCATGGGACGCTCTATGCTTAACGGCTTTCCTGCTGTAAACCATGGTGTTAAAATTTGCCGTCAGGTGGTTGAAAGCGTCAAAAGCCCCGTGCAGGTGCGCCACGGCACACCTGATGGTCGTTTGCTCGCCCTTATCACTTGCGCTGGGGGTTTTACCAGCTACGAAGGCGGCGGCATATCTTATAATATCCCATACTCCAAAGACATTTCCTTGGAAAAAACCATTTATGACTGGCAGTTTGTTGACAGGCTTATTGGCAAATATGAAGAGCGGGGCATAACCATCAACCGTGAGCCTTTTGGACCTTTGACGGGAACGCTTGTTCCGCCGTGTATCAGCCATTCTGTTGCCATTATCGAAAGTCTTTTGGCGGCAACACAGGGCTGCAAAAGCATTACTGTAGGTTATGGGCAACTCGGCAATATTGTTCAAGATGTTGCGGCGTTGAAGTCCCTACGTAGTCTTACCCGTTTTTATCTTGACAAATTTGGTTTTGAAGATGTTCACGTTACTACTGTGTTGCATCAATGGATGGGCGGTTTTCCCCAAGACGAGAGCATGGCATTTGGTGTTATATCGTGGGGGGCCGCGGCGGCAGTGCTTGCGGGAGCTACCAAAGTAATTGTTAAAACCCCGCACGAAGCCATGGGTGTTCCCACAAAAGAAGCCAATGCGGCAGGCTTAAAAGCCACAAAGCAAGTAGTGAACATGCTGCAAGGTCAAAATCTTTTGGAGCTTCACGACGTTTACCTTGAAAGCGGTTTGATTGAAATGGAAACCAAAGCTATTGTTGATAAAACTTTGGAGCTTGGTTACGGCGATATTGCCATTGGTGCTGTGCGTGCATTTGAGGCAGGAGTCATTGACATTCCTTTTGCTCCAAGCCGTTATAATGCCGACCTAGCTTTCCCTGCCCGTGATAATGACGGTGCTGTGCGTTTCTTTGAATTTGGCAACCTACCATTTAGCCGCCACATCAAAGACTTCCACCGAAAAAAGCTGGCTGTGCGTGGTAAGATGGAGGGGCGTGAAGTCAACTTCCAAATGAGCATTGATGATATTTATGCAATAAGCGAGGGTCGCCTTGTGGGTCGCCCAAGGTAATTACGACAGCATGACAATATATTTGAAAACATAACCTAGGAGGAAGATGTATTATGAAAATTGTAGATGTGCTTTGCACACCAGGACGCAGTGGTTTTTTCTTTGATGACCAAAAGGCTATAAAAGCAGGTGCTGTCAGCGATGGCAGTACATACCTCGGCGACCCTGTAACAGATGGGTTTAAGTCAATACGTTTGCCGGGTGAAAGTATTTCCGTGCTTTTTGTATTAGAGGATGGACAAGTTGCCCACGGCGACTGTGCAGCAGTGCAATACAGCGGTGCGTCAGGCCGTGACCCGCTGTTTTTGGCAGCAGACTATATTTCTGTTATTGAAAAAGTGGTTAAACCTATGATGGTAGGGCGCGAAATTACAACATTTAGAGAAATGGCGGCAGAGCTTGACAGCATTGTAATAGACGGGCAACTACTGCACACCGCTGTGCGTTACGGCATAACCCAAGCCGCCCTTGATGCTGTTGCAAAAAGCCAGCATAAGCTAATGGCGCAAGTCATTGCAGAAGAGTACGGGACAATCATTTCAAATGCCACCATTCCATTATTTACTCAATCTGGGGATGCTCGTATAACCCATGCAGACAAAATGATTTTAAAGTCTGTTGACGTTTTGCCCCACGCACTTTTTAACAATATAGAAAAAGCAGGCAAAAAAGGCGAAAAACTTCTTGAATACGTACTTTGGCTGCGTAACCGCATTTATCAAGTACGTGTTGACGATACTTACAAGCCAATCATCCATCTTGACGTTTACGGGATGCTTGGCGAGATTTTTGGGGAAGATTATAACGCACTTGTTGAATATCTTGCGAAATTGGAAGAAAAAGCCTTGCCTTTCAAGGTGCGCATTGAAGGTCCTGTTGACGTTGGCTCACTCGCAGGTCAAATTGCCGCAATGAAGCGCATACGTGAAATTCAAGACCAAAAAGGTGTTAATGTGGAGCTTGTTGCTGACGAATGGTGCAATACCCTTCAAGATGTAAAAGATTTTACAGATAACAAGGCAGGGCATATGGCGCAAGTTAAAACCCCCGACCTTGGCGGCATAAATAACTCTATCGAAGCTATTTTGTACTGCAAAGAAAACGGCATGGGGGCGTATCTTGGCGGAACATGCAACGAAACAGACCGTTCTGCCCAAATTTGCGCCCACATCGCGATGGCGACCAGCCCCGTGCAAATGCTTGCAAAGCCAGGCATGGGTATGGATGAAGGATATATGATAGCATATAACGAAATGCGCCGCATTTTGGCATTAAAAGATGTTGTGGGCAAACAGCCAAAGAAGAAAGCAAAAGCGGAATAGTTAGCGTTTAGCAGGGGGCGGCTTTACGCCGCCCTTTGACTATACGGAGGTTAATTATATGCCAAGAAAATTTGTGGTTATATTTTTAGTTGCATCATTTTTCCTTGGTGCGTTGCTGGGGTTTATTCTTAAACCATCAAGCAACAGCATAAAGCCTGTTTCTCATATTGCATTGAATAAAGGAAGTTCGGTTGATTTGTATGAAGAAGAAAGTTTTGCGGAGATAAACCCTATTGATAGATTTTTTGCAGAAATAGAGAGCGAGATTGACTTCCAAGTTTCCACAGGAAGCATGGTTGTTAATGGCTTTGTTGTTGCTACTGCATGGAAGGCGGAAATAGAAAATGCCTATGAAATATTAATTAGCATGACCCAAAATGATTTTGTTAAAGAAACGCTACATAACGAAATGCACCACTATATGGAGTATGTAAGAAATCTTGCGGAAATAAATGCGATGATAGATGCTTCAAATGCGTTTTGGTATGACTATGACGATGATTTGTTATTTGGCTCGCTTGCCCGCATAACACGCTCTTGGAGAATAGCCCAAATGTATCGTGATAAAGCGTTGAGTCTTTTAGAGCGGCTACAAGTGGTAAATTCAGGCTGGCATCAGTTTGATGGTCGTTTGGATTTCTCTCTTTTCGTTTTTGATGCAGAAGATTTTCTTGAATGGATGAAGCAAGAGTTTCCTGAATTATGGAGAGAATAAGGAGGATTTATGAAGTTTAATGCGGAATATTTTAAACAAGTTTTAGTAGATATTTTGGGCATTGATAGCCCGACAGGTTTTTGCGGGGTAGCAATTACCCGCATAAAAGAAATTGTGGACGGCATGGGATACGATAGCTACACCACTCACAAAGGTAATTTGGTTGTGAATGTTAATGGCGCAAGCGAGCGCAAAATTGGCATTTCCGCCCATGTTGATACATTGGGGCTTATTGTTAAAAGTGTTAAGGATGACGGAACGCTTGCTTTCACAAAGGTCGGCGGGGCAACCCTTCCCACTTTGGACGGTGAGTATTGCAAAGTTTACACCCGTTGCGACAAAGTTTACACAGGCACAATTTTGTCAAATTCCCCAGCTTCCCATGTTTACGACGATGCCGACGAAATAAAGCGCGATACTAAAAATATGCATATACGTCTTGATGTTTTAATGGATGGCAAGTACCCCGATGACGACTTCGTAAAATCCCTAGGGATAATGGCTGGCGATTTTATTTGCTATGACCCAAAAACGCAAATGACCCCCGAAGGTTTTATTAAAAGCCGATTTTTGGATGACAAAGCTGGGGTTGCCCTCGTGCTTGCTATGCTAAAACATTTTAAAGATGAGAAAATCACACCAGCTCACAATATTTGCGTGGTATTTAGTACATATGAGGAGATTGGGCATGGCTTATCCCATCTGCCCCATGACGTAGAGGAATTTGTTGCAATAGACATGGGGTGCATTGGTGATGACTTAAACGGAAGTGAGTTTGCCGTGAGCATTTGTGCCGCAGACAGCAGCGGTCCGTATAATTACGAGCTTACAACCCGCCTTATCAATCTCGCAAAAGACAACGCCATCGAACATGCCGTAGATATATACCCATATTATGGAAGCGATGTTTCTGCCGCCCGCCGTGCAGGACACGATTTTAAAGGAGCATTGCTTGGCCCCGGCATTGCAGCAAGCCACGGCATGGAGCGCACTCATATTCTTGCCTGTGAAAATTCATATAAGCTCTTATATCTTTATCTCACAACGTAGGAGGATTGCAGAACCCCGCAGTGGCAAAGGAGTAAAATTATGGATGCAATTAACCGAAGTTTTGCACAACACAAAGAAAACTTTTGCAAAACCTTAAACCTACTTAATAGAAATATTAGAGTTATAAATGAAGCCGATGAAATTCACATTGCTGCAATGCTGCATTTTTTTGAAATATCCTTTGATACTAATTCCATTTAAAATCATAGACTGCTCTCCTTCACTATTCCCAAACGCCTTGCGTTTGGGGCTCAGTCGGCACTCCATGTATTAAATTGGAATTAGTATGAATCGGCTTGGAAAATGCTTATGTTTCATTTGCAAATACATGACGGCATTAGACAAACAAGCCCAAAGACGGTGATTAGAGCCGCCTTCGCTCAAAACCATATTTCTGACGGACATTTGTGGATGGAAATGGCAGATGCCCGTAACAGAATTGTACACACTTATGATGAAAATGTTGCCGCAGCAATATTTAACGACATTAGGGAAAGATTTATTGATGCTCTTGTAGAGCTTGGTGGTGATTTTGGATGTTTGGATTAAGACAAAGCGACATTGATATTATACAAAAAATAGGAAGAGATAATCCAAAAATTATGCGGATTTTTGTCTATGGCTCACGTAGCCGAGGCAATTATAGAAAAGGAAGCGACGTGGATTTGGCATTTGTTGGCGAAGTTTCTTCTCGTGATATTGCTTGGATTTCTTCGGAATTAAACGAAGAGTTGCCAACTCCATATTTTTACGATGTTGTGCATTACGACACCATAGCGGACGAAGATTTTAAACGGCGTGTCGCCGAAGAAGGGAAGGTTGTCTATGAAAGAATTTAGAGTATTGTCGCCAACGGCCATTTTGGGCTACGGCTTCCCCGCCGCTTCTTTTGAAGAAGGTATGCGGCGCAAGCCCCACGCTATTGCAGTAGATGCTGGTTCTACCGACCCTGGGCCTTATTACCTTGGCAGCGGAAAGTCTTTTACAGACCGAGGAGCTGTCAAGCGTGATTTGGAATTTATGCTGGTTGCCGCAATAGAGGCTGGTATACCGCTTATAATCGGTTCTGCAGGCGGTGCTGGTGCGGATAGTCATTTGGAATGGAATGTTGACATTGTGAAAGAAATTGCACAAGAAAAAGGATTGTCCTTTACCGCTGCTGTGATTTCTTCACAAATTGACGCATCGTTGCCTTTGGCGGCGGGCGGTGAAACGCTTTCCCTGCAACAAATGTATCCCGCCCCCATGCCAACAAAAGAGGATATTGAAAACAGCACGAATATTGTTGCGCAAATGGGCGAAAAACCTTTTATAGATGCTTTGGATATGGGAGCGCAAGTAATTATTGCAGGACGGACTTACGACCCGTCTGTTTTTGCCGCCCCTGCCATACGTGCTGGCTTTGATAGGGGTCTTGCGCTTCATATGGGCAAAATTTTAGAATGTGCCGCAATAGCGTCAACCCCCGGAAGCGGAAGCGACTGTATGTTTGGCACATTACGTGAAGACCATTTTGAGCTGGACACCCTTAACCCAGCCAGAAAATGCACTACCACATCCGTTTCCGCACACACCTTATACGAAAAAAGCGACCCGACAAAATTGCCGGGGCCCGGTGGTATTTTGGATTTAAGAGATTGTACTTTTGAACAAGCAAGCGAAAGCAGTGTAATTGTGCGTGGCAGCCGTTTTGCTCCTGACGAAGGGCAATCCTTTGTGAAGCTGGAAGGGGCAAAACTGGTTGGCTACCGCACTGTGTCCTTTGCCGCTACATGCGACCCTATTATGATTGGAAAAATGGACAGTATTGTCACCTCCGTAAAAGAAAAAGTAGCAAGCAACTTTGAAGGCAAGATTAGCGGATACTTTTTAGACTTTAAACTATATGGTGCAAATGGCGCATCGTTTTATACTACAAATGGCGAGCAGTCTGTTGCGACCCCTGCAGAAGTTGCTATCATCATCGAAGCCGTCGCAAAAACAACAGCAGATGCTGACACCATCTGCTCTTTTGCCCGCTCTACCCTTCTTCACTTTGGCTATGAAGGGCGCAAGTCCACGGCTGGCAACCTAGCTTTCCCCTTTTCCCCAAGCGACTTTTCAGGCGGAGCAGTTTATGCATTTAGCGTTTATTGCCTAATGCCCCATGATGATGACAATACAGAGCTTTTCCAACCAAAAATTGTACATGTAAAGGACGGTGGATGGAGTGTATAAACTAATTGACCAAGTTGATGTGGTGCGCAGCAAAAATTCAGGGCCTTATGAACTCACTTTTGACATTATGTTTAAAGACAAGGGGCATTTTGACGCTTTTGTGGACAAGCAGGTGATGACCGAGGCTGTCTTTGCACAACTGTACGGAATTAATGTTGATATGGTAAAATCTGTAATATCTTTTGCTCCGTCTAAAGCTGTTAAAATAACAATAGTGCGCCCTATGGCTTCAGGTGATTTAGGCGAAAAAGACATTTACGGGGCACAGCAACATAGCCCGCTTTTAGGCTTTACGTATACATTGTGATTGGGGGTGGCAGTATGAGAGAAATACACATTGAAAAAATAACCGAAGTCGTTGCAGAGCTTTGTATCAAAGCCTGCTTAATAGTTGACCCAAAAATCCGTACCCATATCGAAAATGCAGTCAATACCGAAACAGGGCTTGCCAAGCAAGTGCTTGAAAATATGTTGCAAAACCAAGACATAGCTCGCACGGAGCGTCTGCCTATATGCCAAGACACGGGCATGGCAGTTGTTTTTGTTGAAATTGGGCAAGATGTGCGCATTGTGGGCGGTTTGTTGGCTGATGCTATTAATGAAGGGGTTCGAAAAGGCTATGAAGAAGGATTTTTGCGCAAGTCCGTAGTGTCCGACCCTATTCACCGAACAAACACAAAAGACAATACGCCAGCCGTTATACATTACAACATTGTATCTGGCGATGGGTTTAAAATTACCGTGTCGCCAAAGGGTTTCGGCAGTGAAAATATGTCCCAGCTTAAAATGCTTGTACCTGCAGACGGCATTGAGGGCATAAAAGATTTTGTGCTAAAAACCGTTACAGAAGCAGACTCCAACCCATGCCCGCCAATTATTGTTGGTATTGGCATTGGCGGAACTTTTGAATATAGTGCGGTAATGGCAAAGAAGGCTTTGCTGCGTCCATTAGGGCAGCCAAACCACGACCCATACTGGGCTGGCATAGAGCAAGAACTGCTTGCAGAAATTAACGCATCAGGCATTGGTCCAGCAGGGCTTGGCGGCAAAACAACCGCAATGGCGGTGCATATAAACACCTTTGCCACCCACATTGCGGGCCTGCCCCTTGCCGTAAACCTAGGCTGTCACGTCAATAGACACGAGGAGGCAGAGTTATGATAAAAGAAATTTTTACCCCTTTGTCAGACGCAGTCATAGCAGAGCTTAACATGGGCGAAATGGTGCATATTACAGGTGAAATTTACACAGCCCGTGATGCGGCGCACGCAAGGCTGGCGCAAATGGTAACCCAAGGACAAAAAATGCCCTTTGACTTTGAGGGCAGTATCGTTTTTTACGCCGGCCCTTCACCTGCCCCAGACGGCAAGGTTATGGGGTCAATAGGCCCAACAACAGCGGGACGCATGGACATTTTTTCGCCGCTTTTAATTAGTCACGGGCTTAAAGCTATGATAGGAAAAGGATTACGCTCTGATACTGTACGTGGAGAAATAAAAATACATCGTGGCGTATATTTTGCGGGCGTTGGTGGTATTGCCGCCCTTATGTCCCAAAGCATAAAAGCGGTGGAAACTGTGGCTTTTGAGGATTTAGGCACAGAAGCAATCCGTAAGCTAACAGTTGAAAAACTGCCTGTAATTGTGGCAATAGACAGTAAAGGGAATTGCATTTATGAGCGATAAATTAGGCAAAACCATTGTGATAACGGGCAACGGCAAAGGCAAAACCACAGCCGCCATTGGCTTAATGACCAAATTTACAGACATGGGCAAAAAAGTCTATTTTGGGCAGTTTATGAAAGGCGATGAATACAGCGAGATAATAGCCTTGCGGCAAGAATACCCGCAAATTACCATTGACCAATATTCGGGCAGGCTAATTTTGGGGCGTGAAGCTGATGAAATGGATATTGCCGTTGCACAGGCGGGTTTGGAGCGTGCAAGTCAAGCTCTTTTCTCCAATAAATACGACATTGTTGTATTGGATGAAATAAATGTTGCGGCTTTTTTACAACTCATTCCAACCGCCGCCATTTCCGACCTAATTGCCCAAAAGCCCGAAGGCATGACATTAATATTGACGGGTCGTTATGCCACGGAAGAGGCAATCGCAACCGCAGACCATGCCTACGATATTGAAGAAATAAAACACTATTTTTATCAAGGCATCAATGCCCGCAAAGGAATTGAAATGTGATGTATATACAGTCTGCCCGTTTAGTTTTTCACATTCCGCACGCAAGCTCGCTAAAAGACAAGCGTCAAGTGGCACGCAGCATCATCGAAAAAGCCCGTCATAAATTTAACGCATCAGTTGCAGAGGTAGACGACCACGACAACCACCAAAGGCTAACAATAGGTATTTCTGTGGTGTCTGCTCAAAATTCACATGCCCAAAAATGCATGGACGAAATTATACGTTTTATGGAAGAGAACGCAAAAGGCGCAAACCTTACGGAGGTGGAAATTTGGCAAGACTAGTTTTAGCGTCCGCATCACCCCGCCGCAAACAGCTTTTAGAGCAGGCGGGATATACCTTTGAAATAATAGAAAGCTGTGCCGACGAAACCATCGCAGGCACAGCCGGTTTTTGTGTGGAAGCACTAGCCCTTCGCAAAGCAAAGGCGGTAGCTGCAAAAGTTGAGGGCGAAGCAACTATAATCGCCGCTGACACCTTGGTTTCAATAAACGGCAAAACCCTAGAAAAGCCAAAAGACGCAAAAGAAGCCTTCGCCATGCTCTCAATGCTTTCAGGCAACAAACACACAGTTTACACAGGGGTTGCAATAATTAACAACAACACCAAAATAACTTTTGTGGAGCAAACTGACGTATACTTCCGAGCCTTAACAGACCAAGAAATCCATTCATACATCGCTACTGGTGAGCCTTTTGATAAGGCAGGAGCTTATGGAATACAGGGCTACGGCGCAACCCTTGTCCGCCGGATAGAGGGCTGTTTTTACACAGTGATGGGGTTGCCTATTTCACGATTGCACGCGGAATTGACAAAATTCCCCTATATTTGCTCTTGAAAAAGGACGCTAGATATGGGATAATAGAATGATAAAATTTTGAGGGGATGACACAATGCAAATAAACAAGCATTTTTTGGAGCTTAAAGACAGCTATTTGTTTTCGACCATAGCAAAAAAGGCGGCGGCTCACGTGGAGGCGCATCCTGACGCAAAGGTATTGCGCCTTGGCATAGGCGACGTTACCCGCCCGCTT
>Ga0123352_10019786_pt1 | contig 10731 bp, 7 predicted proteins | sample TergutLab28metaG_FD_89700 | JGI IMG/M metagenome (GOLD analysis project Ga0123352, IMG submission 89700) | Labiotermes labralis P1 segment gut microbial communities from Petit-Saut dam, French Guiana - Lab288 P1 | ecosystem: Host-associated > Arthropoda: Insects > Digestive system > Gut ... | reverse complement strand
GAGTGGACCCCGTTCCAGACCCACTACTACTCAGAAAATCTGGTAGCGCCGGGGATCGAACCCGGGACCTCTGTATCTGTAGCCAGAAACTCTGACCACTAGACCACAGAGGCGGTCTCTTTCATCTGTTTATACAAGACAATATTTGGGTTTACATGTGTATGGACAACGATTTCAGTGGGTCCGTATATTATTATTATCATTATTATTAATTGTTATTTTTATTAATTTTTATTATACACTTTTCGAATTTATTGAACATTACTTACATGACACACAAAAGGTATTTTTAATGATATCTACACATTTTATTCGAGACATCTTTAACTCGGGTAACTGTTTAACGGGGTGTGTCCAAAAAGCATCAGTGGATTTTAACGGTACGTAAAAGCAAGTGCACAACAGGTGGACGGGAGGTTAGCTCCCTTAACATACGCACTAGGTAGAGCTGTATGGTCAGATTCACAACCCCGCTGTTGTACCCTAGGGGAATATGAGGCTGAATGTACCCCAGAACTTGTCACTTTGGCGAAGAGGAAATTTCTTACCCTGCCTGGAATAGATCAGTAATCCTCGGTCGTCCATCCTGTAACCTAGTCACTATACCGACTACGCTACTCCGGTTTCTTAAATTGAATCATTACTGTCAAAACTTGGGCTATGAACGCTGTCGTTCTTCTAAGTGATGTGACACTGTACAAAAGTTCGTTAGAATCTACCATACAGGTTTCTTGTGCCGCAACTGGAGCGATTCGTGCAGTGAAGCCAGACAAACCAGGATCGAAATTCCTGAACAATAATGACCTTACCACTGGCCTACCGGCCGACCTTAGAGGTCAGGCAGCTTAAGGAACCTGCTGTTTCCTACCGGTGGAACACCGGAGTCCCATTCGAAGCGTAGATATGTGTATAGAATGTTCTGTATTTGTGTAATCCTGTGTGGGTAGAGACCTTGGGACGGGCCGATCCCTGGTTAGGAGAGTATTACGAATTTCGTTCAAAGATTCAGCAACCTGAAAGCGGGAGACCCTGGTCCGTGGTATCGTGTAGTACCGTACTGGCGAGGGAGACTGATAGATATTAGATAAATAGATACGTACATAATATATATACGCACGCATGTTTGTAGATGGATAGGTACATACGGTGGATAGGTAAGTAGGTATAAGCCTTGAAACTCTCACTATTACAGAATTCAGTAAAATCTCGGGCAGACAGGTGTGAAAGTTCTCCTGGTGAATTTCACACCTGAATGGGGCTCTCTGCCCGAGAAAATTTTATTGAGGTAAGCAGGTAGTGAGTTAGGTAGGTAGGTATGCGGGCAGGTAGGTAGGTAGGTAGGTAGGTAGGTAGATAGATAGATAGATAGATAGATAGATAGATAGATAGATAGATAGACGGACGAACGGATAGATGGTTGGATAGGTTACCGTGTCTTAGCCAAACGAAGTTTTGACGTGTTTAAAGTATCATCTTTTGTTCGGTTTCTTTTTGAAAATCTGTTTAAAAGTATCAAATTTTGCCGTCTTGTGGGCTGCGAAACCGTCTAATGACAGCTCGGAGAAATTTCTTCCACAACATATGTACATTTCTACCAAACTGTACGGTATCGTGTCTCACGTCTACACAGAAAGCGACGAGAATACCTGCAATAGCCCATCGCTTAAAGTTACCAGAATGTAAGAATAAATCGGTTTGTACAGATTATTTCGTGCGTGGAGTCCTACCCTCTAAACAGGCTCCAGCTGCCTTCCTCCACATCTGTGTCTTGTAATAATATTCACTGGCGTATCGCATTTAGCGGCTTACAGTAACCATTCCATACTGCGTGACAGTTTATTTCGTGTCACGATCCTCGAACTGTGAAATACGTACACGTCGTTTCGTAGCATTTTTAAACTGTCCTCCACTGAAGAATTAAGGCATGTCACGAAATGGCTAAGTTTGATATATAACCTGCGTATATAATGAAGGCACACTAGGGATAGCTGTTCTTTACTATTCCTCCCCTTCCCACACTTATTTGATGCTTATTTACTTTTTGAAGATGTGAACTTAGCATCGGGTGGGGATAAAATGAATTACTGTAAGCAAGCAGGTGTACAAAAACAAGTTAAGATCTTCAGCAACAATTTTCCTGTCGGTAACAAGTGGCTTATACTTTGTAATGAAACGCATCCTAGCCTTAAGGACAGTGAAATGTTTAAACATAACCATTAGGTTACTTTGCCTACCGTAATCATGTTTAAAGATAAATATCCCTGTTCATGTTTTGAAATTGAGACGCAGGCTGATGATTTCCGATTAATATACCCCTTTAGTTAGGCATATAATCATAAGAACGAACAAGAAATGAGGCCTTTGTATCTGTAAGTGTATCTGTAAATCTGTTACCTTATTAGGAAAGTAATTTAAAAGTATGGGTCTTTTTCTCTTATTCGTTCTACAAGTGTTTGAATTTTACCTCCGAATAAACCAGAATAATGCAGTACATATTGTAGTGCGGCCGGTGTAGTACAGACGGTGTAGTGCAGTCGGTGTAGTGCAGTCGGGGAGGAGCCGGTGTAGTGCAGCCGGTGTAGTGAAATGTTTGCGGGCTTGAAAATCGAGGAATCTGGATTCCATTCCCGGCAGAGGCATGAGGTTTGTTTTCTGCGTAACGTTCAGACCATCTGTGGGGTCCGCCTGGCCTCATATGTAATTAAGACCGGGTAAGGTGGCCATGTCGTTGAGCTCAACACCCACCTGTATACAGGGCTGAGAATGAAAATAAGTGGCGCTCTATCTCCATTTCCGCATGAGCCTTCAAGGCATTCACAGGAACTTTACCTTTGCAGTCGTGCGTCAACGAGGGAGCGCGTACCGCGCTGTGCTTACACTTATCATTTTGCTCTGAAAATGTGTGATATCTTCCAGAAGCATCTGTCGTTGGAGTAGGCCACTTTAGAAGTCTGAAGTATTATACCATGCAAGTTTTATTACTCTTCTTCGAGAGATGTTGAAACCAGCAGTATACAGCTTTCGAAGATAAGTAACTAGCCAAATGCAGCCCTTACATTAAATACTTCGCGCAAGGGTGTGTTTTTTATATTGTCGTCTTCTCACCGTGGCGTGACGCAGCGTATAAAAATATTTTGGAATTTGTCTACTGTTGCGGCTATAAACCTCCTAGAAACTGACTTTGTTTCCATCATAACGTGCAGAGGGTAAGAAGACATTCCCGCTCTGATGGGCCACCAGGTACATCAGCAATGTCTCCTGGATCGTGTCCGCGATCACTGTGATGTCTCGGCGGATGCAGGCTTTCTGTGCTTCAAGGTCGCTATGTCCTGAGGCGCAATAAAACAGACACTGTATAGGCCAAATTTTTCAGTGTTTGGAGCAGCTGTACTAAAGAGCCCAAGAAAGTAAACACTTCTTATCAGGTTTCCATGATTAAGGAAATAGTTTCCGAAACGTGGGTTTCTTTATACAGACATGGATCTTTGAGACTCAAACGTGCAGTTTCATATTTTATGTTATTAATGTCCGTGCGTTACTTGATAATTGTATAAGACAACACCAACAAAATGCACATTTTTATATGATTTACAATTAAAAGATTACCAGTCCAACCTGTTTCGACACTCTTCGGGCACCTTCAGGGGTGCACATCAATTATATGTATAATTATATGTATTTTATCCTAATTTAATTGCACAAAAGCTATATTTTGTATGTGTAATTGATGTGCATCCCCGGAAGATGACCCTAAAAGGGCCGAAACAGGTTGGAGTTGTGATATTTTAATTGCAAATTATATATAATAATATTGCGCATTTTGTTGGTGTTGGCTTGTGTAGTATAAGTATGGTTTTATATCCTGTGACACCGTATAGTCGTTACTGGCGTTTCGAAGGTACATACTGCCTCTGCATTCAGGGCAGAAGCGAGTCTGCCATGAAGATGGAGGCAGTTGGTTCCTCCTCGTCTGCGAGACTACACGGTGTCACAGCTGTGATGAACATAGTCTTGTCATATTGTGGAAAAGTCAAAATGCATCGTTCTTATATACCATATTATTTACAGAAGTTAGCATACGAAACATCAGATGAGGCATACAGCAACAGCCTGGCTCCCACCTCGGAAGTTCGCATACAGTATTTTATGATAATTGTCCGGATTAATTATTAATTATAATACAGTATTTAGGCGTATTTATAACATATGATTGTTCATTGTGTACAGCGTAGAGCGAAACCCACCCGTAGCCGCATTGCTTCATAGTGGCCGCTCGCGCCGCCCGTTCTGTGCACTTCAGTCCCGCCATTAACGTTGGACTGTGCGCCGTATAACGGACGTTATGAATTGCTGCTAGCGACCGATGGCGCTGCGCGCTCTGCAGCACCCATTTCCGCGTTAGAAAAACTCTCTGTGTTGCCTGTCTTCAACAGCTTTCTAACAGCAGAATTTGCTTGGTGATACTTTTCGGCCTGCAGTAATTCCCTCTTATGTCTATCCGTCTGTCAAGTGAAATATACGAGAAATTACCCACTGTCGACTTAACCATACAGTTTCGCTACACGTTGTAACTTACTGTTGAAATGGCTGACTGACGAATTAACTAATTAAATGACTAACTAAGTAACTAACACCATAGACCGGAATTCTCCTTGAGAAGCTGATTTTTCTGCATCGAGCCAAGAGATTCTCTGCCGTCAGTGAAACCAGCATGACTGTTGTGTTCTGAACATCCAGTCACTTGTCCCTGTTGTGAGTCAGATGAATCTGTTTCTTTAAGATCGCTTTAATATTATCCTTCCATCTACGACTAGGCCTTCCAAGCGATCTCTTTCCTTCGGGCTTTTCAACGAAACTCTGTATGGGTTTCTGTTCTTCCCTATGTTTGCTACATGGCCTGCCCTTGATTTTATCACTCTAATATTATTGGGCGAGGAATGCAATCAGGCTCCTAATTATGCAGTTTCTCTCGCTCTTTCCATACGACAAATAACATCCTCATGACGCCGGGTAGGGTATAGTTTGTGAGCACAGGTGGCATTATTTCAGTTCGTTTCTTGTGTGTGACGTTCATAACCGTAATAATAAATTTCAGCTCAAAATCAGTCAGCCAAAACAAATAGTAGCTGACATTTAATCTGAATTCTACCGGTGTCTTGCATTATGCGTCAGTACCATAACGTAAATCAGTTGGCAAAATGAACATCCTATGCTACAACATCACTTTGTCGAAACCACAAAGCATGTCAGCTGCCATCTGCCTTGCGAATTAGAATAATATCGCCCGTGTTTACGTCGGTAGAGTTTCTTCTTTATTTAGGAATATGGGTTTGAGCTGGCGGATTTCAAGTCACTTCTGAACCGGTGAGGAAATTGACGTGTCTTGTATTCTGCCGATGTACGAGTTGGGGTTTTACTGTCAATGATGTTAATTGTGGATGTAGGTAGGTGATAGGTCCTTTGAAAGTGCGGAATATTCAAATATTTGGGAACAACTCCAACAAATCAAAATTCCATTCATGAATAAATTAAGAGTGGATTAACTTTATGGCATTCTTGCTGTCATTCGGTGCAGAATGTATCGTCTTCCAGAATGCTAGCCAAAAATATAAAGATTAAAATATACAGAAGTATAATTTTGCCTTTTTGGGGGGGGGGGTGTGAAGCTATGTCTCTCACTTCTTTGTAGGAACGTAGTCCGAGAGTGCTCGAGAATAGGGTGTTGAGGAAGATTTTGGGCCAAACAGAGAGAGACATGTCAAAGAAAGAAGATACAAAATAAGATGAAGTAAATATAGTAATGAAAGTAGTAACGGGAGGAATGTAGGAAGGAAGGACGGAAGGAAGGAAGAAATGAAGGAGATGGATTTCCATGTGTAACCCTGATTCTCGCCTTCTGAACAAAGTGCATTTCTTCATTCTTGGGCAGCCAAATTTTGAGCCTGTGGAAGAGACAAACATGCGATGGCTGTTGTAGATTTACATTCGAAATATTCTGTAAAAATATTCTAATATTCTAATCCCGGTAGGGGCCATTTTTCCGCAGTGCCGACGAGAGAGAGGGAAGCCTGTACAAATTACCGGGACCCAGCCTTTCGGAGAGGGGCCATGGGCCCAATGATATTGCATAAATTTCTGTCTCGGTACTATCATTGTCAACTGTACAAATTAAACCTTTCGGACCAAGCCCAAGTCACTGTGCAACTAAGAGCCAGTTATTCCAATTTAGTGTAAATATTTTTAGCTGCCGTGCCCTTGCGGGGCGTCCGAACCCGGGCTTGGCGCCCCTGATTTTCCACACTCGTCCAGACCGACCCTGGGGCCCATCCAGCCTCCTGTACAATTCCTACCCCGGGATAAAGCGTCCGAGGCGTGGCGTTAACCACTCGTCCTTATCTAGCGCCGAAGTTAAAGAAAGATTAAAGCTGTACCTCTACTCTGCCTCTGTGCCTTTATGTAAAGTTAGAGGGTTAGCTTTACCCTTCTTAACCATTAAAGTTGGCAACTTAAGTGATACGTTGCTTGGACTGAAAGTATGTAGAAACGCCCCATATTACAGCAGGCCTGTTCTGTTTATCACACAGTCCAGGAAAACGACTTCTGGAGTTTGTTTCTAGCCGTTAGGCTTGTCGAGTTCGGTGCCTATTTGTACTGTATACTCTGTCTCTGCGACGTTACTCATTAGCACTTGCAGGCTCTGGCAAGTGTGTAAAGTTAATCAATCCCTGTACAGGCCTGGACAAGCCCTTAGGGCTCCAGGAGGTTGAGGCTTCCAGAATTTCTAGACCTTCGGCACATGAAGGTGGCGAGGTTGTCAGCCCTACACACCGGCCACCTTTACTCCCCCAGGAGATACTTCTGGTACTTATTTATGTTAGAGGCTGAGTCGATCCCAGGGGCGTAGTGCGGCCGGAGGGATTATATCAATGAAAAATCCAAAATGACCCAATTGGGAATCGAATCAGCGACCTTCCGATTTGTGGCACAGTGCCTCAACCAACATGGCAAGCACATAGACACAGGTTTTTGCCTTATTTTTCGGGTATCGTGTTCCTCCGACACTTGTATTTACATCAGCCTAATTTGGATAATGCCTCGTGAAAGCTAGCTTGTTCATTAGATTGCGAGCTGTGTTTAGTCCATAGCCAGTAGGTGTATGTAGCCAACGCGTACCACCTTACAGCATGTTTGTAATCAGGCTTAAATCTACAGTAGAAACTCTTCCCTTTGATACGCGATTTGGTGTTTACTCCGTATTTTGATCAGAAACAACGTTTGTTTATTCTGCATGCTGAGGAAATGTTAAACCGATTTTTCTTGTTGCTCTTTGTTGCTTCACTGAAAGTAAAAAAATTAAGAACAGTGAACATGTGTGTCCCCTAAGAACTCTATCTCTTGTACAGAGAGAGTATTAACAACATTGGAATCCCTAAGAACAAAAGCGTTTTTACACGAATGCCGAAGTAAAAAAACACTAAAGGCATAATTTCCCCTCAAAAACACGTTCATTAAGAACTGGACCACGTACTGTACTTGGTTTGTGCGCGTGCGTAGATCTCCCGAATCGTGAAACCGACCTCTCACTTCCACAAGTTAATTCAAGATGTTTTGCCTCCATTCCTCCGTATACCATCGCGATATGGAAGAGTAACCTTATGCTCTTATCCTTCACTTGCTCTGCGTTTTTGGAGAGTCAGCTACCCCCCCGACTTCTGTAGCAGACTACTTTGAAAATGGAAGTTTTCTTACTGAAGTGTCAAAAGCGTGCCGTGCGGTATATTTACTGCATTTCAGGGCATAGAGGCTTCTTAGCATGTCATTAACATACGAATTATGTAGCTTATTTGGTATTCGTATTCGCTTTGGAACGTGTCTTCTGTGTGCCTGACTGTATGTAGACCGTGAAGCGGAATTACAAAGAAACACTCACAGCGTCCCTTACGCCATACATTATGCATAGATTCTTATAGCCCATCTTGCGCAGTACTAAACTGTACAGGGTGTTCATTTTACTACGAACTAGCTGTATGGTTGTTGAATGGTCTACGTGCATTTAGTCCCAAGTGTGCGTCCATCAACTAAGAATATCAGTGATGGGAGAAATGGTTGTCCTTGACAACCAAACAGACGAACAGCCGTCACTGGGTGCGTTGCGATTTCTTGATCAAATGGGTTTCAGTTCGAGGAAATAATTTTTCTTCTAGAACTTTATTATGATAGCGGGTCATTTTAGACGCGCTTGAAGAATTCCGAAAAGTGACTACGAGCTTCGTCGTGACTAACGGCCTGCTACAGACGCACACTCAGAATATGTAATATTAATTGCGTTTTCCCGGCAACAATGGTTACGCGAACGCGCCTCACTGTTACGCTATACGTACATTGCGTGTCTTGTTTGTATGGTAGGGAATTATGTCAGCATGGTACTACATATTATGCATTCGCTGTTGTGGTATACACAATTAACTGTATGGCGAAGTCATGTTTCTTTTCTCAGTGAACAAACTGTATTTCAGTGATAACTTGCACGTTGTTAGAAAACGCGCTATGATGTCCACACTACTGTACAATTACCTCATCAACCAAGACACGATTTAGCGTACAGTTCCGTTAAATACAGTTTTGCGTTATTGTATCAGAAGGGAAGGGGGTGTACGAGTATCTAGCTATTCAAACATCGTTTCATTTTGCTGGTGTACATGTGTGAGGGGTGTGTTGTGCGCAATGGCATAAGGTCTAGCCGCTGAAAAGACGAAAGGAATGGAGAGAAAAGACAGAGTATCAGTGCTAAATACCTTGAATATCAATTTGAATGCAAGTGAGAAATTATACGCGTGTGGCAATTGGATCGAGACTGCTGTGTGCGAAAGAAGCAAGGTGACAGGTCTGTCACGTCGTCATAAGTTACTTATGGCTTCTGTCATGACACGGCGACCTTCTCGCACCATACAACGTCGAATGGTTGAAAGATGGTAAATTGCGAATTGAAAAAGATATGACATTCAGCGTTGTCTAATTGATGCTTTATCCAGGCGTTTGCCAGGGAGGACTGAGGTAAACTATATCGGTACTTATGTACTGTACTATATAGAGTAGTAATATAAAGTTATTCGGTTGCCGTTCTTTCTTTTTGTCAATTTTCTCTGTCTGTTGTTACTAGGAGATGGTCATACGTTGTGTAGTCTGTCTTGCCCAAGGTCCATGTAAGGAAACAGTATATATTTTTTTAGTGCATAAAGCGATTTGTCGTCACTGCTGTTTCGTTAATAGACTGTGCACGTTAGGATGCGTGAGATGTGTACAAGCTTTGTTATCATGTGCTCGTAAGGGGGTACATGAATAAATAAATGCATAGTTAATTAATTAATTAATTAATTCCGTGGTCTGTCTTACGACAGGTCCATAGCCTCTTTCAAAGCGAGTTCTCCACCGAGTGCGATCTAGTGCTTCCCCGTTCAATTTCCAGTATCCTCTCTTCTCCTTAAAGTTATCCTATAGCATCTTACGTCTTCTTCCTCGTCTTCCAATCACTTCTATCCTTCCCTATATCTTTCCTTCAGTAACGTGTTTCAGAAGGCAGTTCATATGCAAGATGTGACCAATCCAGTTAGCCTTCGTTATTATTGTACGTAGGCTATTCCTCTCCTCCTTGACTCTGTAATACTTCTCTGATATATCAGTCTTCACATCTCGCTGTATTGAAGAATTTGGGTACACACACACACACACACACACACACTCTCAAACACTCACACACACACCCACACATACACACACACACACACATACTCAAACACACTCACACACACTCCACTCACACAGACATACACACTCACACACACACACACACACACACTCACTAAACACTCTCACACACACGCTCATAAACACTCGCACGCACACACTCACTCACACACTCGCGCGCGCGCGCTCGCACATGCACACACACACACACACACACACACACACACTCACGCACACACATTGAGATGTCTGTAATCAAATTTAATTATTAACCTTTCAAAGACGAAACTTTTCCGTGTTATATAAGGACTGTGCCCACCGCGCAGTAAACATTCTCCACCTCGGTTATAAAACCCAATCTCGTAATGTTACATAAAGCAAAATTTGCTGTTTGTTCCGACATCCATACAAAACACACAAATTCCATGTGATCACAATGTAGAATTTTTGAATGTCAAACCTTGTGATATGTAAAGTTACCGGTAGGCTTTAAGAGGTTAATGCGGTACCACATTCTTTTTTTTTAACAATCTGAAAGTAATGGTGAAGTAACCCTAACAGGACGTAGTCCTTGTTTCTTGCAGTGCATTATCATCCGCGTGTGGGATATGCAGTTGGCCTGTTCTGTTATTGTTTACGTTATTTATTACATATATTGAAGCCCAGTTTAGATGTGATGATTTAAGTACGTGCAGTAACGAAACAGGCAGTGTACGTATAAGATAACATTGAGGCGCGTTCGCGTAACCATTGTTGCCGTGGAAGAGCAGTAAGTATTAAATATTATGAGTGTGTGTCTGTTATCGCCTTAAATTTTATATTCGTGCTTCCGTGCATCGTGATTCTAGGTTGAAGAAATCCAACGAGATGCAACAGTATGCAGATATTTATTTACTGCTAAATTACTCTACATGTTTCGGGCGTCCATCGCGCCCATCATCAGGAGTACATAAAACTGTAGGTGCAGCCTCTGGTACAGATCATACT
>Ga0123352_10019785_pt1 | contig 10731 bp, 4 predicted proteins | sample TergutLab28metaG_FD_89700 | JGI IMG/M metagenome (GOLD analysis project Ga0123352, IMG submission 89700) | Labiotermes labralis P1 segment gut microbial communities from Petit-Saut dam, French Guiana - Lab288 P1 | ecosystem: Host-associated > Arthropoda: Insects > Digestive system > Gut ... | reverse complement strand
GCTGAGTGGACCCCGTTCCAGACCCACTACTACTCAGAAAATCTGGTAGCGCCGGGGATCGAACCCGGGACCTCTGTATCTGTAGCCAGAAACTCTGACCACTAGACCACAGAGGTGGTCAAAATGTTGACAAGACATGTGAAATTCTGACGCTGACAATCTAAAATCTACAAAGAAAAGTGGCTGTCTACAGCAGTACACATGCATGTAGTTGTGTATGTGAAAGCCAGTATTTTGTAGGAACATACTGCCTCTATCTTCAGGGTAGTAGTAAAGTGGAGAAGATTTTCTGTACAACTTTGGTTGACATTTTGTATAGTGACATGTTGCAAGGTTACATAATGCTGTAAGCAACCACGCCTCTAAAAATGTGAAGATTAGTATTTGTCTGGCATGTCTATTTTCACCTGTCACTGTGACTCAAACAAATATGGCCGATTGTGCAAAAACTTTCACCTGTAACAAAAACAACAACTAGTGTTGAAGCACAATATGCATATGATCTGACAGTAATTAGGAAACATAAAGGTTCAACAAGTTTACATTAACAACTCACCTGATTTGCCTTCACCTAATTTCTCCACATATAGCAAGGGATATACTCTGACCACAGTTACTGAGACACTGCTGACATTTCCACCACCAGGTAAAATGGAAGTCAAGGAGATATGTAATGGGCCTGGATATTTATGGAAACCTAACTTAGTATCCCAGCGAGTCCGGCGAGTTGAATTGCTATACAGTTTCAGCTTAACATCACCTCCAATCTAATCAAAACAAACAAACATATTTTACAAGCAAATACCTACATTTCTGGATATTTCAGTATTCCCTACAATATTTTACAGCAAAACTGGGAATATGCATTTCAAACATTTTCCAAATAAATGCCATGGCATGTTGCATACTGTATTGGCCTTGATATACTGCATATATAAATGTATTGCTGCCAGTTTTTCTTCTTGTTTTGTTAAACACATACAGCACTGAAAAATGTTTCAAAGAAAGTTTGCTTTCAGTACCACAAGACATTTGGAAAAAAGAGATAAGGACAAATTTGGACTACATATAGAATGGGGCAATTACTGCAAAGTGATGGACCAAAAACAAATTCTACCATGCAATTTTGATGGTTAAAAAACTGGGAAAGAACACATGGATAAAACCTCTTACTTAAACATTTATTTTATGCATATTCTTCAAAAAATGCACAAAAATGATGACCTATGACACCAATGACAATGTTGCTTTGCAGCTAACAGTTTGTTCAGAAAGAGAGTGCAATGAAGCAAGAGCTAAGGGGAAAACTGACTTTGTAACACCGAAGATGTTCCTACAGTTCCGTATTTACACTTGAAAGGTTGCAGGTGTTATACTAAAACCACATGCCCACCAGTTTAATAATAACTACATTCAGCTAACATAGAATGAAATGGCACTTGATAATCAGTCTACTGTGTCATGTCTAAAGCCTGGAAATATAAATACAATTAACTCACTTTTAAACACATTTTTATTTTTACAAGTGAAATCACATCTTCCAGCAGTGTTCTATCAATGAAACAATGGAACAGATTTTGAAAAAATGTGCTTTACAAAGAAACATTTGACACAAATTTAATTTTGATTTGTACTGCTCCAACATAACCTTTATATCACACAAAGCTCAAAACACACATCATTGATTTGTTCAAAAGAGTTCATTGTACAAAACATTGAATGTTGCATAACATAAGAACTACTTAGTAAGATTTACAGCTGTTATTTGAGACTTTTTTCAATAAGGAGAATATTTAATGCAATTTAATGGAAAACATTTTATAATTCTGTGCAGTAATGGGATTAATCATGTAACAACATATTTGTGACTCGGTGCAGTAACTGGATTAGCTAGGCAACAACATACCATTATTTGTACCTGCAGCAGTAGATCTAATCCACAATAAATAAACATCTATGCAAATGGGAATAGTGCAGTTACACAGATCGCTGCTGTATATGACTGAACACAAAAGTTTAGTGGTCAGCACTCCTGCTTCATATTTGGTAGGTCACTGGTTCAAATTTCAGGCCAGAGACCAGCTATAGTGACTGTAGTTTCTCATGGTTCTCCTCAATGTTTCCACACAGGCAAATGTCACAACAAACACCTCAACTTGGACCACAACCAATTCCCTCCACATCATTTACAGTTCAGTATTCACAAATCATACTATCATTTGACCCTAACAGTCTGAATCACTGACCACTTTCTTAAATAAACCATACAATTACTGGAAAGCATGTGTATGCCATCAAAGTAGAGATCTGAGTTACTGCTATTTGCTTAATGTTATTATTTCAGCACACAATAATAAGGAAAGAAAAAAAACAGCACAGTCATTTGGACAGAATTTCACAATCTATTCATTGGCGAGACACTGCAGTTGAAGCACAAAATTTGCCACACCTTAGAAGACATTCTGGTGAAAAAATTACTCACTTCAAGAGGTGAACATCCCTGCTCACAATTCAGCAGCTCAGTCCCATAAGAAATAAGTTTAGTGCCAACTGCAACAGTGCCATGGTGAATACGCTGGCACAGTTCCTGATCAACAACTGCGGTGAGACCATACCATCCATCAGTGAGCTCCAGTTCATATCGCACATCTGCTTCAGAGCTGTCAAGCTGCAGTCAAAATGCATTATTATTTCACATAAATAATGTTACTCTGAACATCAGTGTCATCTGGGGTGTGATATCATGTAGTCTGATAGAAGTTAAGATTTCAGGGAAACCCTGCTGCCTTAATCATCAGGTTCTGCCTAAAAGGTACAGACTTGCCAGAACACATGGCATCACATACCAGAAGTTGATAATCCTCATAGTCACTACAATGGAAATGTTAAACCTCACATAGGTTATCATGCTTCAGAGGTAAAACAATACATAATACAAAATTACAGTCAAACCTACACTCCTATATGGCACTGACAGCAACGTTAAAAAACAAAAGGATTTCAGTGGGATATGGGTTGTCACATTGAAGAAACAGAAAACGAAAGTGAATGTAGCCCAGTATGCTTAACTTAAACACCAAAATAAATACAGCATGATGCAGCAAGTGATAAATATTTTACCTTAATAACCCTTGCAACACAAAGGACAAGTCTTCTGGCAGGTGAATCATCACGCTCCAGGATTTTTCTGATGGCAGATCGATGACAATGCTCTATTTCTCTATCATAACGGTACTTCATTTGCAACAACAGCATATTTGGAGTGAGGCACCTGTAGAGACAATATGTTTATTACCAAGAACAGGTATGTTTCATCTGCTCAATGTTACAGAAGTCTCAAATTCAGTCCCACATTAAGTCATGTGCTTCTGCTGTTTCTAATGCAACTGATTCAACTGTCAATGTCATCAAGAAAACCAAGTGACATTCTGGGCAGGGCCATCCATTCAGTGCCACAACAAACTATGCACCATACCATGGCTGACGGAGCACAGTTTGACTGCGTTTTGTTGCACAGTTTTAAACTGTTTAAATTAAAACATTTCAAAACTTAGATGATTTGTAAAAAACATTTATTATGGCTGGGGAATGAGACATTTTCACCCCTTGAAATTCAATGCCCACAACTTTGTAACTTTGCAAAAAGAACACAATTAAATATAACATTTTTTGTTCAAAATGAGTTGTTTAAACATCTCCACCATTCAGTTTGTGTAATTCTTTGCAGGACATTATAAGTCTTTGAGGCTGCCCTAGTGTAGTGAATTTGTTTATTGCAGAAAGGTGTTACAAAGTTGTGATAGATGTCCTATTCATTTGCCTGAACTTTGACTGTTTCCAAAGATGAATGATTCACATCAAGGGATCTAGATTCAAAATATCAGTTAATAAGCCAATAAAGAACTATGCCAGGAAGACTTGGGAAAATATATCCTTCAACATCTCCTAAAATGAAGAATAATGTCTTCTGAAATGTAATGCCATGTAGTATGCAGAAATTCTGGACAAACCCGCTGCCTCTTCTCCCCTCCAAATGATCTGCCACTTAAGATTCAAGTATGTCATGTTGTACTGTTGGATAAACAGTTTCTGAAAGCAGTGTAACAACTCAGAAGAATTTAACTTTCAAAACATATTTCCTTATGATTAACTTCTAAGTTTTCATACCTAGCAGCAAATTGCTGTGGAAAGCTGTGTTCTACAGAAGCAAGCTTCCAGACCAACCAGCGATAATGATTCTGAACCCATCCTGCAGGCACCAGTGTAACTTCTATGCCAGGACTGCTGAGGAATGCTCTAGTGACTTCCTCCACTCCAGCAGTTCCCTTAGCATCAAGCACCAGGTGTGCACCATCACCCACCAGTATACCTGTCACATTCTCCTGACAGAGTGATGCACTGAAACAATATGGACATCATATCTATGTAAATATGGATACATATGCTACTGTTGAAGTGTGTAATTATGTTATTTCACACCACACCAACATATTCCATATATCAAGTGCACAATTTTGTTGAAGTAATGAGAAAAAAATTTACCACTGGAATTAGTTACTACATAAATACCAAGGCATTCTATTTAGTAAATATGTCAGGACATCTGAAGTGTAAAATAATAATGATTTTAAAAAGAAGCCAAGACAAAGCACAAAATCAGTAGGAATAGTAATAATAGCAGCAGCAGTAAATAAGAAACCAATTAATTATATTAATAAAGTGTCATGTATTGAAATGAAATTAATTTTAATCCATTTTTCAAATTAAGTTTTAAGTAAGTCACTTAAGAAAATGGAGCAGCTTATGTTTGATTCATTGTACTATGGATTACCTAGCTGAAGTCTATCAAGCTCAGTGACTGCATACTTCAGCTGAAACGTACAGTCAATGTACAGAACACTTATCCTGTGAAACAGTATTCTGGACACTTAAACAGCAACATATGCACAAAAAAGGAACTTTTACTAAATACGAAAATTGAATTCGAAAGGTATACATTACCATCTGTTCAAATACCACAAGAGGAATAATATTTACTTAATACAGAGGTAAAGTTTGTTCACTGTGACATTATAAGTACTATTTTCATCTTTAAAATTCAGCGTGGTGGTGTTAACAAACCTGTAATGGTCCCATGCAGAGAACCTGAATTCAACTGCATTCACTGCTGAAATGTTTATAACACTTTCTTTCAACCCGAATCTCAGAAGCTGTGGAGAGAAACAGAAATGTAATTAGTCTAAACATTTGTCTATTAAATACATAAATCTCAAATGCAAAATATGTTGAGGTAAAATGTATGATCACATAACAAGTGGAGAAGAATATACCGATGTCTTTCCAGAGTAGAGAAAAATTATGCAACATGTACTGTTGGACTGCAAAGCCAATTGCAAGTTCTCTAGTGTCCATTTGTGAACAGATTAAGCTGTAGTCTTCATACATTTACAACACACACATATCAGATATTTATACACAATATAATTAATTATAGAGTCAGGCCAGGTTACATGTACTAATCCAAGTGTGGATGTGTATGTGTGTGTATCCGCATTCATATAAATCACTATGTATCCTAGCAAAGTGCTCATCATATTACAGGCTATCATAATATTCACGCATTACTCCAATGAAATACAGTAACCACAGGGGCCACACAAACCAATCTCTGACGTCAGGCACAAAACAGGCTCTACTGTAAACAAGAGTGTGCTGCTGCCTTTGATGCTAGGTTAACTAACAGATTCTCATTTGGTTCCCAGGGCAACCAAAGAAACCACTCTAGGCCATTCACAAAACAAGCTCTATCATTACCACGGCAACCAGGGGATGAAATATCACTCACTCACTCACTCAATCACTCACTAACACAAGGGTATTACTTTATACATACAGTGAAACCCCAATATTGCATAACCTTCACTTAGTACCCCTGAAACTCTGTGAATTGAAATTCCCTATTATAGAGTATTCTGACATACTGCCACAAACTTCAGTGATGGAACACTGGCACTATATTGGGGTCTAAGTACATATACAAAAGATAGCATCTGAAACATCCATAATTTAAAGCAGGGCTCTCCAGACCAAAGCCAGCCACACATTTCAATCCAGTCAGACATCTGAATTATAGGCAATAAACAAATTATAATGGGACCCTTCACATTTCATGTCATGCCAAAGGCATCACCCAGGTAGCAGTTGTGTTTGATAAACTACATGAAAAGTTCTATTGTTTTGCTACACCAAATAACCATATGAAATATTAATACAATATAAATATCTGAATTAAAAATGTGCTTACTTGGTCGTGTGTGTATCGGCTTGGTCGCGCGCCTCCAACTGCTTCTTTCCATTTCACTTGCAAGTGTCGCTCCTGTTTCCGAACATAGTAGCTACCATTACATGGACACAACCCACTGTTACCAGCACTCATTTTACTCCTTACAAGTGCTGCCTGCTCTTTTGCTGCAGCCTGTCGACCTTCTAACACCTCAGGACACACCTCTCTTTCTCCCAGAACAGATTTTTGTCTGCAAGGTTCCTGAGAGCTGGCCTTCTTACTCAGATCAGCAGTTCTTAAACGCTTCAAAAAAGGTGTTCCAAACTCTAGGTGTCTTGATGTTCGTTTGCCAGAGTAAAGTTGTACTGGAGTAAAAACTTCACCAGCTGATACTCCAGTATTCTTGTAAGGAACCTTTAGATGAAATTGAAGTTTATGTTATAAACATTTTGTAGAGTTTCAGTAAGAGTTTATTAAAATTCAATCATGCTATAATCAGATGCATGATAAAGGGCACGCACGTTAAAAACTGTCATGAAAAGTAAAATGTTATAAAGTGCCATATTTCATTACATAATTTAAACCACTGCACCATTTATGGATTATCATTCTCTGCTGTAAAACCAAGAAGATGTATGTGTATAACCGAGCACATCACATATTCCATCAGTCTGCAGGAAATATGACATGAACAGTGGCAGCAAAACTGTCTGACTGTGTGAGAGAGGGCCTACTGAATAATAAGTCAGGGTGTACAGAAAACATTTACACTTCAATGAAAACCACCACATTTCTTGTTGTACAGACACCAGATCTGCTGTCTTTTTTTGCTAGATACCAATAACTGTCTTTATTTCCATATCTGCAGGCTCACTTCAGTTTGTACCCTCTTCATAAGTATCTTCAGTTTGAGTGAATTTATTGCCAATAAATAATACAGCCCTAGCCTGGTAAAGGGATTTTGGAACTATCATAAATACTTTTATACTGTCTGTCATGATCATTTTATTGTTCTACACAGTTTAATAAGATGCTATGAGGAAAGGGACTTGCCCTGTGTCTAATACTTTAGTGGGTTCAAACATGCTCATGTTGCAATGCTGCCAATGTCAAAAAAAAATGTTTTTCCCCAAGTTTAAAAAAAAAAAGGCAGGAGAGGCATAAATTCTGGAGTGGGAAGACACTGCAATCAGCATAGTTTGGTGAACACTAATTTCCATCAATGTTACAACTGTGACAAACAGGGTAACCCTTCAGCCACATGATGTGGGAAACAAGATGCTGTAACAAACTAAAGAAATCCTATGGGCATTGGTTTCATAAATACATGAGTCGAAATTAAAGAAAAAGTACCTTTGTTACCAACTAACTACATAAAGTCAAATCATAATCATAAACATCACTGTGTGAGATACTTAATGACAGCTATGTTCTGAAAATTGTCTTAGGCAGTTCTAAAATGTTCTAATGTCATAAGTACTTGTTTTACATTTGTTAACATGCAGCACAGATCTATCTAAACTTTATTTGATTCATATTTGTCCACTTAATTTACTTATGCAGTAATTTCCTTAGAGGTGGTATTTCTGAAGCAAAATATGCATTAGACCCCTTTCCTTCTTTAAACCTTTGATGCCTAATATCAGGGATGCAGTGTGATGCTGAAAATGCCAAAAGATGGGTATAGCCAACAGCCTATCATGGCCTTTATTATATAGCCCCAGTTTAAATTCCAGTCTGCTTCACATCACACCAGGCATTTAATTCAGTGGCCAAAGGGTTAAAGAAAGAAGATCCCAGTACTGCACATGGCTACATACTGTCATATAAGAAGCAGTGATTGACTCTAAATACTCAAATAGGAAAGAAAGACACTGCTGACCTTCAGACCATTTCATTACATCATATTAAGGACATTTATGTTTAGAACAATTTAATTCTGACACAGCTTGTATCAAGAACCATACCACAGTATAGTGTCTGACACATCACTCAAAAGTAAACACTGTAATACTTAAAAATTTAGGTTTCATCAAAACTTAGCAAGAAAGAGTAGCTGTTTCCTCTGTAACATCCATATAATGGATTACACAGTAAACACTCCATATACAACAAAAATCATTAAAAATAACACATAACTCACAACTGCCTGGAGAAGTAATCAAGAGTTAGGAAGCAAAATTTCACACATTTCTATCAGAAACGAATGACACAAGCATAGTTGTAACTTGGCACAAAATATAAACCCTGCTTCTGAAAAATTCATCATAAAATTATTCTTTGGTAATTTCATAACACTACTTCAGTCACATACTTCATATAGCTGAAGAAGATTAGAAACAGTATGTAACTTGTGGAAACAGTCATGCTTTGCATTTGTATTTAGGAGGAACCAATTCAATCATGGCTGCGTTACCAACCATCCTCAGCTTATGGCAGCTTTTCTTAGTATCCCAAAATACATACTGGTGGAGGGCCTCCAAATAGGCCATAACCTCCTGCCAAATCCCTGCTTACTCACTATTCACAGTCACCTTGTCATACCATTTAACACACAGCTGGAAAAGTGCAGATGAATAATAAATGAGACTGAAACTAAAACCTCACCCAAGACAGCCAGTAGTTCAACCAAGATCCAGGCTGGTACCTCCAGCATACAACTTCACAGCATTACTGCTATGCAAATCTGCTCAGTACTTGCATTGTGAATGATAAGATCACTCAATGCCAAAGCACTATATGTAAAATATAAGCACATCAAAAATATGCCGAACCGAAAATGTCTGTATCGATCATCAGTGTTAAATTAGGTCCAAATTTTTTATTTATTCTTGATTTGTGTTCAACTGCCAAGATTATGCATCAAATACAGCTAACCTGATAAACAGTAAATTTCTATGGCAAGGAATGAAAGGAAACAGTCATGCCTGAGCATAAGTTACTATCCCACCATCTGCCTACTTGGATGGAGGAAAATCCAGGACTTGAACCTGGGACCTCCTGAACATAAAACAGGAGTACTAATCACCTGTCATGTTCAGTAGGACAGCCAAGCATTACTGTTACTGTACAAAAACATGAAATATGTGTGATTCACCTTGAAAGATAAATTAGCATCCGTGTGAAGCTTGTGACCCAAGCCATCTGCATTCATTGTGCCTCTCTGCCTCTTCCTTGAATGGTCATGAGAACCCAGTACTGGGCTGCCAGGATCCACTGCTGTCACAGCACTGCAGTCTTTAACCTCAGAGCAGACAAGAGCAGGTGGGACAGTGCACCGATCATATAACATACCTGGGCATGACACATAACTCCCAATCCAAGCTGGTGAATCAAACATTGCCTCATCTGCTAACAGAGCAGCAGCACTTTCCTTCACTTCCTGAGTGAGACTCATTGGCTCCCCATCTGTTTTGTTGTGGTCCTCAGTAACATCATCACACTGAGGAGTGCCTCTTCCTAAACCATATCTTTCCTTGTCCTTTACAATCTTAGCACCAGTACTACCTGCACTGCAGCTGTCAACCAGAATACTTGGATGATGACAATCATGCAATTTTCTTTTAACATTAGGCATGTTTCTAAAGCCATTCAATGTCTCCGCACTATGAGATATTTCTTCTGAAATACAAGTATCTTGTTTACAGTCTTCTGTCTTGGTCTCATTTTTATTGAGAAGTAATGGCCTGGAAGAACTAGTCTGATCTGAATGGACTATTTTAATTGACTTCTCCTCAATAAAAACACTTCTCGGCAGTTCCAGCTTAATTTTCTTTGGCATCTCCTTCAAAACTGATACTACCTGGTGTTTTGGAGATGTCTCAGAATCCACAGGCAATTTTTCATACTCTAAATACTTAGTTGTACATGTGTCATATATAAACTGCCTCTCTGTATTCAGAAATTCAGCTGATTCAAATTCACAGCTTTGAATTACTGGCAACAACTTTTGTGAGATCTGTGAAAACATTTCTTTCTCTTCATTTAAATAAGCATCATCTCCTACATGAGCATCTATTTCTGTACCCGCTGTTGCTTTGTTTCCATTCAAACTTGTAACTGTTTCAAAAAATTGCTTCCCACTACCTGTTGGAAATCCTTTTACAACTGGCACACCTTTATTCTGCAAATCTTCAGATTTTGAAACTGCAGTTTTGTCTTCAGGTGGTAAATATTTATTTTTATTTCCTTTTAATACTGGAACCTTTGTTTCAACTGGGACCAGTTCATTACAGAATTCTTCCCCTAAGAACATCAATTTGGCCCTCTGCAAACTCACAGCTGATACAGAAACTCTCTCACCACTAGCAGCTGAAAATTCTTTTATTACTGGTGAAAGCAGCTCTTCCTTTTCTTTTACTTCTGGTACACTTGTTCCATCTTCCACCAGTTCTTCACATGATTCTTCCTCTGAAAACATCTGTTTGGCCCTCTGCAAACTCACAGCT
>Ga0123352_10019782_pt1 | contig 10732 bp, 9 predicted proteins | sample TergutLab28metaG_FD_89700 | JGI IMG/M metagenome (GOLD analysis project Ga0123352, IMG submission 89700) | Labiotermes labralis P1 segment gut microbial communities from Petit-Saut dam, French Guiana - Lab288 P1 | ecosystem: Host-associated > Arthropoda: Insects > Digestive system > Gut ... | reverse complement strand
TTTTTGTACTTTAGATGCTGGACTGCTGGCTAGAAGTCAGTACTCGGAAGGTCCTGTGACCGGCCATCTCGACACAGGTTTCTCTTGGTTTCCCTGTGTCTATAAGCAAATGCTGAGATGGTTCCCAAGATTCCATTTTGCCACTACATGCTCCTCATGTAGCCCTCCCGACTTAAATTTAGTAGTAACCAATTTCATGTTTTGTTTACATGTAAAATAACCACTGCCACCTGGTAACAACCCAATTGCAGTAAATAAATAAATATAAAAAAAAGTAGACATATAATATGCAGAAACCTCTTTAACTTCATCTCTATAAAACTTCGGATTTTAGTTGCAAATTTTATCGAATATTTACATTTTTATTATTCATTTATTGGGAATAATATTTAATATAATTTATCAGGTTGTTTGTGAAGGGAAGGCCACTTCTATATCACACTCTTCCTTTAGGTACTTATGTCTTATATCTGATGATGGTGGAATGAATGATTGAAACAAGTAGAGATATAATAATAAAGAACGTAGAGTGTTGGATGTTGTGTTCTGTGGATTGGATTGCTGTAAATTAACTTGCATAACAGGATGGTGATGTCTAAATCCAAGAATTTTATGCATTTTTGTTGGTATTCTTGTGTTCCTGTTTATTTTGTTTCCATGACATTTGATGTAAACTATTAGTTCTCAAATGTCAGTTTTGACAGTTTTCCAATGTCAAAAATAAAATACTGCTTACCTGTTTTTACCAAGATTTCCATGATGTGGATGTTAAAGAACGGAACCAGGATAACTGTTACAGTTTTAAACTGTGGAGGTGTTCGAAATTTTGTCTTTTTGGAATCTGGAATTATTTTGTGACATAAGCATTCTTGATTGAAATATATGTTTGTGTTGCAGTTATAAAGCTTTTTCTTCAGGTTTTCAAACCGATGAATATGAGCTTTAGTAGCTGCTAAAATCTTAGGTATTTGAGAACCAGGTTCAAATCCCAAATAGGCTTGTAAGTATGGAAAACATTTGCTAGTATTGAAATCTGTAGAGCTTGGGAGAGTACTTTTTGAGAGAGTATCAAAAGTTCAGCCAAAGAAAGCACAAGTATGTGATAAAGCTGCATAACCCATGGTAACAAAGATGGCTGGAAGTAATTGATGAAATTTAGGAAATTGCTGCACAGGCTACTTAATGGTGGGGCTGTACTGGTATCCACATTTTTAAACTGCATTATGACATAAGCTCTCACCGAAGATTATGCGCTTAAATGAATTATTTTTGCAAAACTTAACCTCAGATTTTAAAATATTGCTTGGTCTTGCATTGTGAATTGTGTAGACTAAACTACAACAGCACTTGAGAGAACATAGTTGGTTTGAGGATGTATGTCTTTTGGGGTGTGATGTCTTGTGGGTTGGTGAGTGGTTCCGGATGTTTTGAAGGAACGTAGTGCATCTTCAAGGGTCAAGCATTCCACTGTGTCACATCACAGAAGACCTGAATCCTCCATAACTACCCTCACTCTGGCAGCTTGAGTTTGAATCAAGGCCAGTCTGTGTGACATTTGTTGTGGCTAGAGTGGCACTGTGTAAGGTTTGTTGCTGGATATTTCAGTTTTGCTTGGTCAGTATCATTCCACTCATGCTCCATACATGCTGTGTCATCTGTTACTGATGTATAGTCTCAGTCATTAAGAGCACTGTTAAATAACATGCTGTAATGCTGCTATGAGAATTGCAACACTCGCATGTTTTGGTTTGTTTGTTTATGCAACTTTGTTAGAAATGTGTTTTTTTTAAATTTCAGGTGAAGATTTAATTATAAACCCAAAAGATTTTCCTGGCATTAAGAAAGGAAGTATAGTTGAAATATATCATCCAGAAGATGAGTTTAGCAGACTTTTATTACAAGTAACAGAATTGAAAGAAGACTTGCACGGAAAAGGTGAAACTTTTATTTTATTCAGAAATGAAAAGTTTTAAACACATTGAGTTGGTTTTATGTGTGCTTTACAAAACTGTTAAGCAACAAATTGCCTAATTTGAGCAATTTATTGCTAAGAGGTTAGGCTTTTATTGTCTGGTTATAGTAGTATTCAGATGGGAATGGAAATTGCCATTTTTTTTGATCAGAAATAATTAAAGACTTTGATTGTTGACATGTGTTTGGTTGCATAGTGTGGTACCAATTATCTGGAAAGTATGCGACTAAAGGTTTTGTAGATTTTGGGGCAGTTATGGGTTATGGGTCCCTGGCCAAAAAATTTGAACACACATAAATTTCTATAATTAAAACGTTTATTAACCTTTACTTTACTTAAAAACTGCTTGCAGATAAACCATGACAGTCAGAATTAGTACTTATATCAGCAAAACATTCTTTAATCTTTTTAAACATGTCTTGTAAGTTAATTGTTTCATGCATTTAAGTTCTTTAAACTCTTGTATTTTATATATCCACGTACTGTGTTACTCAGAAATAAATATTGGAACATATTCATCATTTGCCCTATCTTCAGTCTTACTGGCAGTGTGTATTCACTTATTAGGCTGCATAATAACAATGTGAACTGTTTCAATGCCTGTGAGTTGGAGAGTAATGGGAGCAGCATTGTTTGTCTGTGTGTAATGGTTTGTCTGTACCCTCATCATCTAGCTTGATTTTCTGTTCACATGTTAAATTCTTTTGCATATTGTAACAAGTCACCCATGACTTGCTTCTGATGTGAAATAGCAGAACCTCTAAAATTAACAGTGAATTCATCTTTATTACCTAAAAAGTGTGTAGCAAACCATAACCTATGCCATCCAGCAGACAAAATGCCTCGTGGCATACTTGTCCTTTTTTTTTGTCACATTCTTCCCAGGAGTAAAATAAATAAATAAATATGTAAATAAATGAATAAATAAATAAACAAACAAATGAATGAATAAAATACTCAAACAGATTAAAAACCTTTCTTGACTAGGATGTGAAAGTATGATGATGTTCACAAGTCTGTCTTGCTAGCACATGAGTTGAATTGAATTTTGTTACAGGGTTAGGAATGCTAAATGTAGGTTGTAAAATTAAAGTTGTTTGCCTGACTTAGGGTAATAAATTTTTCAGATTGTGAACAGCTTATTTCTTATTGGAAATTATTAGGCCAAGGAATATAAATACACCAGTATGGATTGTACCTTTCCAGTTTGTTGTTAAACATTCCAAATGAAGTACATATGAACTTTTTCCTGATGAGATAAGTTTACTATTGTGTAGCTTTTGTCTGGAGAAGGAAATTAACATTAATAATTTTGTATCTATAGGAAATTTTGTTTCAAATGTAAGGTTTACAAATGAACATGTGGAATGCATGCTTTTCATGAGGGTGGTATTTACCATGACTGTGTTTTGCATTCCAGATGCAATTAGTGTGGAGCAGAGTATTGCTACAGCTTTCCAGCTTCGAACATATGCTGATGTTTACATGAATATTGTGAACCCTGAAGATGTTGCTCTTGATTCTGTTGAACTCACATTTAAGGATCAGTACCTTGGTCGTAGTGAAATGTGGCGATTGAAGAACAGTTTGGTGAGTGTAATTTATGGTATATGATATATTTGTTAACTGCAATTAGGTAACCACCCGGTGGCAATAGTACAGTACACATTTACACACAGACAATACACAGAACAACACAAAACAAACATTACATAGAACAACACAACTTGGAAGAATGTGGGCTGTGCCCCGTCTTTGCGGGTTTTATCCTGGCATTTGCCTTACGACTGAGGAAAATGCACGGAAAAACCTCAGTCAGGGCAGCCGAAGAGTGCCAGCTGGCACGATGAAGATACATAAACATACAATAAGAATCTAGGAAGTTTTCCAAGATACAATAAGAATACATAGACATAACAATAAAAATACATAAATTACAGTATTAAACAGGAATACAACCATATATATATGTATATATATATATATATATATATATTGATAAAAAATAGAACCTAAAGAATATAAAAGTAGCAACTGCATATTGTCTGTGTCTTCTAATAATGTTGAACACCTTATTACTAAGACCATCACTACACTGCAACACTTTGCTACACTACACCACACTTTACCCAACTACATTTCACTACACTTATCGACACTTCACTTCCTCTCATTCACATTTCACTACCCTCTCATTCGGCTTAACCCATTTACATTTCCTATCATTCTATTACACCTCACATCACTACACTAGACACAGTACAGTTCTCATCTCCAAACTTATTTCCAAAATAATGAACCCCTTCACTGCCCTAGGAGCCTCTCACCATTTCACTTCACTTAACTTTTTATTTTTTATTTATTTATTTTTTCACTAATCCTATCAACCCGTCACTTTACTTTGCTGTTCATATCTACAGCTCACTTCCCTTCACTTCACTTTCCTTCACTTTTTACTTTTTATCGCCTTCACTTCCCCTCACAGCTTGGCGCCTGTAACCTAACCCTTGTCGCTTTCAGTGCCCTCTCACCGGTATATGCTTTGTAGAGCGCGCACATATGTGCGATGTTCCTGCACTGCTGCAAAGATTTCCATTCTGAGCCTCCCAAATGATGCACAAATTTAGCAGCTTTATTTTGTACACTGTGTAAAGGACTTATCTGACATTCCCAGTATGGATCCCAGCATGCCACCCCATATTCGAGAATGGGACATACTGGTGACATATAGGCTAAACTAAATGTATAAGCTAAACTTGAATAATCATGTATTATACTTCTTTTTATATATATATATATATATATATATATGTGTGTGTGTGTGTGTGTTTGTGTGTATATATATTTTATATGTTTACTTTTATTGCTTTTCAATTTTCAGGTAAACACCTGTGTTTATTTGAATAAGAAAATTGAATTCTGTGCAGGAAGTATCAGATGCCAAGTGTACGAAATGTGGTCCATGGGGGATAGAGTTGCTTGTGGTGTGATCACAGATGATACAAAAGTAAGAGAACAATTAATAATTGGATAGACAAATGAGGGTTGGTCAGAAATTAAGCTTAAAATACATGTATTTTGGTTTATTTGTTTTCTACTATACAGTCATGCACCACATAATGACATTTCAGTCAATGACAGACTGCATGTATGTCGGTGGTCCCAAAACATAATATTATAATATAATATTATAATACTTACCATTGTGTTATAATTGCCTACAGTATTCAGTACAGTAACATGGTGTATAAGTTCGTAACCTAGGAACAATAGGCTATACCATAGAGACTATGGGCTATACAGTCTAGGTTTGTGTAAGTACAAACTATGATTCTCGCACAATGATGAAATCGCCTAACGACGCATTTCTCAGAATGTATCCCTGTCATTAAGTGATGCATGACTGTAATAAGAACAGTTCATTTAGTATGACTTCTGTTGTGTCCTTTTCCATATAGTGTGTGCCACAGGTGAGGCATTAATTGTATCAAGAGATGTACTTTTTTGTTGCCCATTGATAGAAGTCATTGGCCTGTGTTTCCAGCTGTCACATCACAATTGTCCATCATGCCATCATCTTAAAACCTGAGGCTGCCAAGATTTTGCATCACCTCTGGAATTTGATGAAAATTGCTTGGTGGCAAATTCCCCTGATGTAATGTTTTGTGACTGACCCTCTTACATATTCACTACTACTTTTTGGAAGAATGAAATTTGTTGTAGATGCCCTTATTTCTCAAATATATTATGGTAAGTGCTTTATTTTGGTCATTGTATCCATTTACAAACCTAACCAACAATGAAATGCTACTAGTTGCTGGCTCCCTTGAATAGCCAACAGCTGTCACCACTTGACATGTTGTAATTGACCGGGGGGGGAGGGGGGTTACCATACTTTTCTTTTACTCCTGATGCTCTTAGCTATAGTTACAGAATTCATGAGATAAAATTTTAAATGTTGAACTGTGCAGAAGGGCACTTTCTCACAATTCCATTTTGACATTCCTTTGTTATCTAGGTTGTCTTGCACAGGGCAGTTGTGCTTGAACCTGTTCACCTTTCTTATTGGCTCATAACCACAGTCTGAACATTCGCTTCTGTGAAGACCTGCAAAGTTATATTCTTGCTTCCCTCTACTTAGGTGGTGTTCCGATCATCTACAAGCATGGTGTACCTCTTCATTCAGATGAGTTCTGAAATGTGGGATTTTGATATTCATGGAGACCTGTATTTTGAGAAAGCTGTTAATGGATTTCTTGCTGATTTGTTCCAGAAATGGAAGGTTGGTTGTCATAATAAGTCAGATTTGTATTTTTAGAAGACTGTATATTTTGTAAATACAGGGATATTGAATATTAGGTGCTAGAAGTTTCTCCCCTCCCCCTCTGGCATTTTGAAAACAACAAGAACAGTTGCATTTTGAATTTCCTTTCTCCATCTTGAACATTTCCAAGCACTTCTTTATATGCTGTACTCCCAATCATGTGTGTTTGGATTGTCCAGTTTGCCCTCTATCCACATGTCCACATATTCTTTTTAAAACAAAATTGTTTGTATTTATAAATGCAGACATGTGTGAACTTCGCGTTCTTAGCCCCTTGTAGTTGAATTCTGTCAGTTTTGTGGGTGGGTGGGTGTAGAGAAAAGAGGTTTAGGTAATGAGGAACATGTTGTATATGACACCTAAATAATGGTAGATTTTACTGTGTTATGTAACATTTATATCATGTGAATAATTTATTAATGCCATGCAATTTTCTAACCATACTTATCTTTGTGTTCTTCCCTGTATTATTTCTCAGTGTTTTATTTATCATAAATTTATCTAGTTTTCTGCATTTTTGTTTCAAATCTGTTTCTTTCTCATGTGATGTGGTAAAGGTAAATTTCACCCTAAAACAGGCCATGAGGCCCAGATGGGGAGTAATGGTGGAGCTGTACTCTTTCTTGAACCTTGGCCATATATTAGAGTGGGTGGTCAATGCTGTGCACCGGCTGCTTTCTCCCCAGGAAGGAGACCCGGTTCCCATTGTACAGGAGGCTGGGTGGATCCCAAAGGCTGGTCTAAATGGGTGTGAAAATTTTAACTCCACTGGCATTTGATCTCCAAATCGTGCAGCCTGTGGGGAGTCACTGTACTGACTGAACTACAGATGATGGGTGCATCCCAAAAATTTAAATGTGTTTGTTTACTTGTAGATGTGTATAGTAAGGTCTTATTCATAACTTCTTATGAATTAATAATCATTAGTCCACCTTTTATCCTACTTCCCTTCCTTCAAGAAAGAAAGTAGGCTTATGAGATCACTGTGCTGTTTGTCTGTGCATGCGCTTTCATATTCACTTAGTTACAGAAAAGAAAAAAGGACGTTGAAGGGCAAAATATATCTCCAAATGGACTCTTGCTCTAGTGGATGAACTTTGAATACTTAACTTCTTTTTTGTGCTGTTGGGTTTTGGGTCAAATATTTTTGGAATTAACATGGTCAATGAAGAAAGCATTGTAAGCTGGGTAGCAATATAGATATTCAGTAATAACAAAAATAGTAAATGTTTAACAAGACGGGCAATGTATGTATAATGTAACATTGAGGTGCATTGCTGCAACCATTGTTGCACTGGAAAAGCAATATGTATTACTTATTCTGAGTGTGTAAGTGTAGTGATAGGTGTCCAGCATGCAGTGCACATGCACCATATTGTCATCTGTGGCTGGCCAGCTCCATGGTATGTTTCTACATCATCTTTTAAATGGCACAATTTTTGAAAAAAAGTTATTTAACATAAAATGTGTTTTGGTTTCCATTACATCATAAATCTGAAACATTTGTTGTTATAATAAGAATTGATTAAAAATATGTTTTTTGACATACTTGCTATTCTTGTCAGATTTTAATGAAACTTGAATTTTCTTGATAGATTTTTTAAAAATGCTGACATATCAAATTTTATGAAAATCCTTCCAGTGGGAGCTGAGTTGTTTCTGTGTGGATGGATTGATGGACAGACAGACATGACAAAGCTGATTGTTGCTTTTTGAAACTATGCGAACCCTCCTGCAAGTGAATTTAATGTATATAAAATATATTACATATGGCAGCAGTGTTGATTAATATCTTCTAATGACAACCTGTGTATTTGTGTGTGTGTGTTAATAAGTGTAGGTCATAATACATTAATTTTATGTCTTTAAGTTTTAAAACAAAAGTAATTTGCTTTAATGTCTTGTATGAGAATTTCAAAGAACAAAGCCCATTGTTTTAATCACTTGAATTTTATCTTCCAGATGATATTCTTTAATATTAAGGAGACATTGACTCACATATGTTAATACTCTTCCAGAAAAATGGCAGTAACCATGAAGTGACTATTGTCTTATTCTCACGTACTTTTTACAAAGCAAGCAGTTTGGAAGAATTTCCTGGTTACATGCGGGAATGTCTGCAGCAGGACTACAAAGGACGTTTCTATGAAGATTTCTATAGGTAACATTGTAGAGCTATGTTAGTTAAAAAATTAAGTATGACTCTTTATCTCTCATCTAGAAGCATGGTATATATGGCACAAGACAATACATATATAACAATCATCATACAAACATTTGTTGCTGGGTTTATTGCCAACATAGGTTGTTATAAAATTGGAATGCAATTGCCTTCTTTGTTTGAGGATACCAAACATGAACTTGTGTGTCTGTCAGTGTTAAGAAATGTGAGCAAAATCCTCATAAGACATATGGTGTTTATTTGATTATTTTAATTTTGTCATGCAGTTGTGGTGTATATATTGTAGGCTTAGTTTTGGAGACAGAATGAAGTGAATGGCCTAAGCTGTGATATTGTTGATGGTTTTTCTATATGGTCGTGGAAACTGATTTGTTACAGATATGAAAGAATTATGTATATAATTTTTATTGGGTGGTAGGTATCTTCATTGAATATGTTGACTGAAACTAACTACCCTGAGTAGGTTTGTCTGTGGTTTGTCGTAGTGTTTCCAGACAAATGTGAGGCTACTGTTTTGTTGAAAGAAGTTACAACCTGCCTTCTATATATCTTCATTCATCGCCTTTGCATCACCTAAAATTATCTTGCAACTAGTTGCAGTGATCCAGTCTCTTACATGGGTGTTCCATTGATTAATCAGATGACAGTGGATTGTTAACCATCTGTTATGCTGTTGACAAATAGAGACATATCTGCCAACCTTTTACACAAAGAAGCTACTCTGGCATGCAGAGCGTCTAAGTAGGATGTCAGTAGCTACTGTGGTTCTGTACAAGTACAAGTAAGTACGTGCTATTTACATTTCCAGAGTTGCAGTTCAGAATGAGCGATATGATGACTGGACATATACATTAGTACAGCTACGGCGACTTTTCACTGATTATCAGAAGATAGTGCTTGAATATCACAAAAGACCTTTGGTTCATATCCCAAGAGCTGTCAACTCTACAGCTGCACAAGGAAATTTTCTAGAAGTCCTAAATATGTCTCTCAATGGTTGGTATTTGTTGTTTTAATTGAATTATATGTTTTTTGGAACTTTATACAGTATGAAAATACCCCATTCCAGTGTTTCTCTTTGATGAGTACAGTAAAACCTTGTTAATTTGGAGTTGGTTAATTCAGAATACCATATAATTTGAAGTGTATGCAATTTTCCAGCTCCAAATGTAGGATTGTATGTACTTTTAATGCTGATACATTCATATATGATTAATTTTTAATTTGAAGCTCTATTATGGCCCTTTGATTACACTGGTTGGCATTTATTTCCTCACTGAAATAATTTTGATTGATTTTCACTGGGAATAGGTTCACAAACTCAAATATGTGAGTAAAATATTTATATCACCATCTTTTTGGGTGATACCAGTTGATACCTCAGTTGAATGATCAAAAACCAAAATATTGGGGTGGGCCAAAGATTTGTTATGCTGTTCATTTATTTTTACGTCTTTAAGTCACCAAAGGCCCTGGAATAATGTTGTTTCAGACTGTCTCTCAAACTGGAAAGGCTTACTTCCTTCTGATTAATGTCCCTTTAATTTGCATTGTGATAAGTGTGACATTGCAAATGAAGGGGACAGTAAACACACTGACATTTTGTTACAGTGACCAAATTTAATTAGTCAGTGTGATAAAATGTCGCTGTGATAAATTGTGGCTGAGATAAGATGTCGGTGTGATCAAATGTCTGTCATAATAATGTATTGCAGACACACTTTGGTTGCAACAACTAATCAGCAGTGATGTAAACTGGTATATTTTGGGACAAAACTGGCATATTTTCACAAGATACAAATTTTATGTTATATAGCTTTTTTCCCCAAAGTAAGTCATTTTTGAGAGGATTGTTTACACTAATTGAGTTTCTTATTATAAATTGTGTTGATCTGATACAAAACATCATCAGATCTGTCTGCTTTAATTATAGCAGTTTTGAATTGCATCTGAATGTGTGATATTTGAGGTTCTCTAAGTGGTGAGTATGAAAATTGTGATCAAGTGGGTTGTGTCACAATGCAGTATGGTAGATACTTGTATGCCAAACTACATGGTTTCTTGTCTGACCCTGTTCATTGGTTTCAGAAATGGAGCATGATGGGTGGGGAAATATATACATGCACTCACTTTGTGGGGAAAATATGAGACATGGTCATAGAGTTTCTAGTCAGTATTTTGTTCTTGATATAACAGACTTGTGCAATAGCTTGAAGAATTTGCTGCATCCTCTGTTTGCATTTCTTAAAGTGTA
>Ga0123352_10019780_pt1 | contig 10733 bp, 9 predicted proteins | sample TergutLab28metaG_FD_89700 | JGI IMG/M metagenome (GOLD analysis project Ga0123352, IMG submission 89700) | Labiotermes labralis P1 segment gut microbial communities from Petit-Saut dam, French Guiana - Lab288 P1 | ecosystem: Host-associated > Arthropoda: Insects > Digestive system > Gut ... | reverse complement strand
CTGCGCTGGGCGCCCAACACCATCGCGTTTTGGGACAACCGCTCGACCCAGCACTACGCGATTCAGGACTATTTCCCGGCCGTGCGGCGCATGATGCGGGCAACGATCATCGGCGACAAGCCGTTCTGACGCCTCGCGCTTTTCATTGCGCATCCAAATCGACAGGAACCGTTAGTCATGCAAAAGATTGACCAGTACTACATTGGCGGCCAGTGGGTCGCGCCCGCGCCTGGCGCGAGTATTCATGAGATGGTTTGCCCTGTCACGGAGGAGGTGACGGGAACCGTGCTCCTCGGCACGCAAGCGGATGTCGAGCGCGCCGTTGCCGTGGCGCGCGCCGCGTGGCCCGCGTGGTCGGCCACGAGCGTTGCGAGCCGCGTGGCGCTGCTCACGCGCATCATCGAGCGCTATACCGCGCGTTATGACGAACTCGCGCGTGCAGTGAGCACGGAGATTGGCGCCCCGATCAAGCTGAGCCACGAACTGCAGGCGCGTGTGGGCCTCGCGCAGCTGCAGAGCGTGCGCGCCGCACTGGAATCGTTCGAATTCAGCGAGCGGCGCGGCACGACCGAGATCGTTCGCGAAGCCGTGGGCGTTGTCGCACTCATTACGCCATGGAACTGGCCGCTCAACCAGATTGCGGCCAAGGTCGCGCCGGCGCTCGCGGCGGGCTGCACTGTCGTGCTCAAGCCTTCGGAGATCGCGCCGCTCGACGCGCGTCTCTTCGCGGAGATACTCGACGAGGCAGGCGTGCCGCCTGGCGTATTCAACCTGGTCTACGGCGACGGCGCGACGGTGGGCGCGGCACTTGCCAGCCATCCCGGCATCGACATGGTGTCGATCACGGGCTCGACGCGAGCGGGGGCGCAGGTCGCCGCGAGCGCGGCGGGCACGGTCAAGCGTGTGGCGCAGGAGTTGGGCGGCAAATCGCCGAGCCTCGTCTTCGAAGATGCCGATCTGCCAACCGCGATAAAAGCGAGCGTGCTGTCCTGCATGCTGAATTCTGGGCAAACCTGTATCGCGCCTACGCGCCTGCTCGTGCAGCGCAGCCAGTACGATGCGGCCGTCGAGATTGCGTGCGCGACGGTCAACGCGTTGAAGGTCGGTGATCCGGCCGCTGCGGATACGATCCTCGGCCCGATTTCCAATCGTGCCCAGTACGAAAAAGTCCAGCGGATGATCGCGATCGGCATTGAAGAGGGGGCGCGTCTCGTGGCGGGCGGCGAGGGTAGGCCTGCGCATCTGTCACGCGGTTTCTTCGCGCGCCCAACCGTGTTCGCCGACGTGCGCAATGACATGACGATCGCACGTGAAGAAATCTTCGGGCCGGTGCTCGCGATACTTCCGTTCGACACGGAAGAAGAGGCCATCGCCATTGCAAACGACACGCCGTATGGCCTCGCCGCCTACTTGTGGTCGGGCGACGCAGCGCGCGTTCGGCGCGTGGCGGCGCAACTTCGCGCGGGCAGCGTGCAGATCAACGGCGCGAAGATGGACCTTGCCGCGCCGTTCGGCGGCATGAAAGCATCCGGCAATGGCCGGGAGCACGGCGCGTATGGTCTCGCTGAGTTCCTTGAGTACAAGCAGATTACGGGTTGCGCGGCATGAATCGAACCGCACAGGCGCGTTTCATACACCAACGCCGCCGCGATCATGATTGCGGAAAAGGCGGCAGACCTGATGCGCGCCGACGTATAGATGACGCAAGTCGCTATGTATTGCCGTTCTCCATTTAATCTGGATAACGAATCAAGTTACACCGCGTTAGAACCCCGAGGTCAAGAATCATGCTTCAGATCGAACAACCCGTGACCGCGGCGCATGCTGTGCGTGCGCGCAACGGCTGGGTCACGGTCGCCGCGCTGTTTCTGTTCATGGCGCTCAATTTCGCGGATAAAGCCGTGGTCGGGCTGGTCGCGGTGCCGATGATGCGGGACATGGGATTGAGCCCGGCGCAGCTTGGCATCGTCGGCAGCGCGTTTTTCGTGCTGTTCGCCGTGTCGGCCATCGGCGTGGGCTGGATCGCTGACCGCATCGACACCACGTGGCTGCTCGCCGGGCTTGCGCTCGTCTGGGTAGCCGCGCAGTTGCCGATGATCTGGCCAGCCAGCTTCGCGACGCTCGTGCTGTGCCGCATCGTGCTGGGCGCGGGCGAGGGCCCCGCGTTGCCGCTCGCGATGCACGTGACCTATGAGGCCTTCGACGACCGGCGGCGCAGCCTGCCCACGCTGATCGTGCAGCTCGGCGCGACGGCGGGGCTCGTGCTGGCCGGGCCCGCGCTGACGTTCGTCGAGCAGCGCTGGCACTGGCGCGCCACGTTCCTCGCACTCGGCGTGGCCGGCGTGGCGTGGGTAGCGCTATGGCTCGCGGTGCGTCTCGTAGGGGCGCCGCGCGGGCGCGTTCGGGCTCGGGCAGCTACGCGCGCCGTCACGCCCAGCTGGCGTGTGCTGCGCTCGCACTTCGGCAGCCCCACGGTGCTGACCGTCTTGCTCCAGTCCTTCGCGGGCTATGCGGTCGTCGCCTGCGGCATCACGTGGATGCCCGTGTATTTCCGCCTCGGGCTGGGCTTGCCGCCCGCACGCGCAGGCTGGCTGTTCGGTCTGCAAGTGCTTTTGCAGGTGCCGGTCGGGTTCGCGCTGGCCACTCTCTCGCACGCGCTGCTCAGGCGCAATGTCTCGACGCGCATCGCGCGAGGCGTGCTCGTGAGCGCGTGCTGCACGGTCGGCGGCATCTTGCTGTGCGCCTCGTTTGCACCGTGGCCGCCGCTCGCGAAGGTGGTGCTGGTGGGCGTGGCATGCGCATTCGCCACGCAGGCGTTCACGTTCGGGCCGCAACTCGTGGCCGAAGTCGTGCCGGGCGCGAACCGGGCCGCGATGTTATCGAGCGTTCATGCGCTCGCCACGACGGCCGGCTTGTTCGCGCCTGCGCTCATGGGACGTCTCGTCGATTCGACGTCGGGCCCACGCGGCTACGAAGCGGGTTTCGGCGCAATGGGCGCGCTACTCGCCGTCGCGGGCGTGGCGGGCTTTCTGTGGCTGCAGCCCACAAAGGAGGGCCACGGGGCGCGCTGACATCCGCGTACCCGATTCGACCGAAAGATTTTCTCGGCCGGGTTCTTTGGTAATTCGCAGTGCAATCCATTCCGCCAACGAGCGGATACCGACAACAGAAGAGGAGACATGCATGCGTTTGAAGCTGATTAGCCAGGGTGTGATGGGCGCGACGTTCGCAATGGCCGCGAGCGCCGTATGCGCCCAGACGAGCGTGACGCTATACGGCGTGGCCGACACGTTCTTCCAGTACCTGAACAACGGCGGCGCCGCTTCGGTTTCCCAGCGCAGCGGCGGTTCGACGGGCTCGATGTTCGGCCTGAAGGGTTCCGAAGACCTGGGCAACGGGTACAAGGCCAATTTCGTGCTCGAAAACGGCTACAACATCAACAACGGCGCGGGTTTTGCGGACACGACCGCCTTGTTCTATCGCCAGGCGTGGGTAGGCGTGGCGCACGGCGACTACGGCGCGCTCACGTTCGGCAGGCAGTACCAGCCGAGCTTCCGCGCCGTCTACCCAACCGATCCGTTTCGCGCCAACGAAGTTCTTTCGCCGCTTTCGGCCGCAGTGCTCGCAACCGATCGCAATACGCTTTCCGCGCAGTATGCCGCGGGCCGCACGAGCAATTCGATCCTGTATGTCTCGCCGAAAATGGCCGGGTTCCAGCTCAACGCCATGTATGGTTTCGCTGCGACCGTCACGCAGCCGGTGCCGGCGACCACGGGCAATATTCTCGACATTTCTGCGACCTATACCGGGTACGGCCTCTTCGTCGGCCTCGCCTATATGAACGAACATTCAGGCACGGAAACCGTGCCGGGCCTGCCGTCCGCCCTCACGCTCGTGGGCACGCAGCACTACACGGCGGCGCTCGCCTACCGTATCGGCATTGTCAACCTGCAGGCGAATTATTCATACGCGAGCCCGAAAACGCCGCCGGCGCATTCGCTCGCGGCCGCACTCGGCACCGCGCATGCGTATAACGTGACGGAGGTAGGCGCGACGATCCAGGCCACTTCGTTCGATGCCATCCAGATCGCCGGTATTCAGCGCAACATTCACGGCCTCGACGACGAAACGCTGGGCGTGGAGCTTGGCTACGATCACCAGATATCGAAGCGCACGAGCTTTTACGCGCGCGCCGGCTATCTGAAGAACCACGGCCAGGCGAAGATGAGCTGGCCCGGCATTTCTGTTACGGCATCGAATTCTTCGCAAACGCTTGCCGTGCTCGGCATCTCGCATCTTTTCTGAAGCGAATTACTACGGAGTACAAATAGATGGCGACGCGGCGCGTCATGCCTGCGTCGCCGCTTTCGATATGCCTTCATTTTGCCATGTGCAACAAGAGGGTAGCGGCACGGCGAAAGGCCCTCAAAACAGGTATGCTGCAGGCATCCCGTGTGTCCCGCGCGGGGCACGAACGTGGAGTCCCCGATGTCTGCCAATCCTGCCAGTGTGTCCTCCGGACTGCGCGAAGGCGGGTTGATCCGTCATGGTGAAACGGAATGGAGCCTCTCCGGGCAGCACACCGGTCGCACCGATATCGCACTCACCGGGCGCGGGCGCGAGCAGGCGCGCTCGCTGGCCCCTTCACTCGCCGCACAGCACTTCGATGCGGTGCTTTGCAGCCCGATGGCGCGGGCCATCGAAACCTGCCAGCTCGCGGGCCTCGGCGACCAGATGACGATTTCGGCCGACTTGCACGAATGGGACTACGGGATTTACGAAGGCCTCAAGACGGCGGATATCCGCAAGACCGAACCCGACTGGAGCGTGTGGCATTCGCCCATCGCGCATGGCGAGGATCTCGCGCGCGTTCAGGCGCGCGCCGCGTCGGTAATCGAGGGCCTGCTGGCCATGCGGGGCCGCGTGGCGCTCTTTTCGCACGCGCATTTCCTGCGCGCGTTGGGGGGCTGCTGGGCTTCCGGTTCGGCGGCGCTCGGCGAGCATCTGTATCTCGACACGGCTTCGGTGAGCATTCTCGGCTTCGACCACGAAAGCCGCGCCATCCGCCGCTGGAATGCGCTCGGCGAGCGCAGGGCGTTGATGTGAAGAAGCCCGGCGCGCCCGCTTAGCGCAAGGAGCACGACAGCCAATGCGCGATGCGCACGCCGTCCAGACGAGAGCCCTCGGGCGTTGCACTCCCCAGCAGGGTGACGATCACGGGCCGTCGGCCATGCACCATCACGCGCATCACCATATTGTGGCCGGACTCGTTGATGAAGCCGGTTTTCTGCACGCTCGCGCGCACCTGCCCGTAGCGCACCAGCCGATTGCTGTTCACATACTGCAACTGCCCCTGGCCAGTGGCCACGCGTTCCTGATGATCGATCGAATAGCGGCGAATGAGCGGGTAGCCATTGGCCGCACGTACGAGGCTCGCCAGTTCGCGCGCGGTTGAAACGTTCTGCGGCGAGAGCCCCGTCGCGTTGACGAAATGCGTGTGCGTCATGCCAAGACGCTGCGCTTTCGCGTTCATTGCCGCGATGAACGCAGGCTGCCCGCCTGGATAGTCGCGGCTGAGCGCCGAAGCCGCACGGTTTTCCGAGGACATCAGCGCCACGTGCAGCATGTTCGCGCGCGTGAGCGACGCGCCCACGCCGAGGCGCGAATGCGTGAATTTGAGCGTGTCGAGATCGGCGGTTGTGACCGAGAGCCGCTGCTGCAGGGGCGCGTGCGCACTATCGAGCCAGACGATGGCCGTCATGAGCTTCGATACCGACGCAATGGGTGCCACTGTGTCGGCATGGCGCGCGTAGAGCGGCGTGTGGGTGTTTTCGTCGACGACGTACACCGCATGCGAGAAGAGCTGCTTGCGTGACGCCGGCGTGAAGCCGCAGCGGGCGAGCAGGCGAGGGGCGTGCGCGTTTTTGGCGCTCGCGTGCACGACGTGTTGCGGCGCCGGCGGCGGCCCATGTCTGGGCTTCGCGCGTTTGGTTCGGCGCTTCGTGCCGGAGAGCTTGGCGGAGGGCGCATCGGCGGGCATCGAGCGATGCGCGGGCTTCGTCTTGTGCACGGCTCTCTTTTTCTTTTTGGCCGTTGCATGGTGGGTTCTTTCGGCCGCGGTGTGATGAGCGGCTGCATGGGCGCTGGCTGGAACGGCGCCGGCTGCAAGGCCCACGACGATCAGAGTGAGCAGGCTGGGCAGCAATCGAAGTCGGGAAGCGAAGGGCATCGACAGATGGGCTTGAACGTTGGGTCTGCGCGGCGCGCGTCGAGATTTTGGCGGCATTGTTCGAGCCGCATCGACCGATGAAGTTCCATTCCGCTTCCATAATCGTCATTCAGTGGGACCATCGTCGTATTGAATGCGCGGCGAGCAGGACCGTATACTCTGTGATGCCAAGGGGGAACAGGGATGCTCAATCAACTCTCCGACACCTTCCTGCTCGTCTTCGCGGGACTCTTTCCCGTGATCAATCCGCCCGCGGCGGGGTTCATCGTCCTGAGCATGCTGCCGCATGCGACGGCCAGCGAACGCGCATTCCTCGCGCGGATCATTGCCATCAACAGCCTGTTCATTCTGCTCGGGGCGCTGCTCATGGGCGCCTATGTGCTGTCGTTCTTTGGCATCTCGATACCCGTGTTGCGGGTGGCGGGCGGGTTGGTCATCGCGTTCGCCGGCTGGAACCTGCTTCACAAATCGACCGATGGCGCGGAGGCGGGACAATCGCAGGCGCCGCCGGATTCGGCGCGCCAGGCGACGCTGCGCGCCATGGCGTTTTATCCGCTCACGCTGCCGGTCACCGTTGGGCCGGGGTCGATTGCGATCGCGATTGCGCTTGGCACAGGCCGGCCGCGCGGTCACGTGCAACTTGTCAATGTCGTCGGCGTGTTGCTTGCCTTGGTCGTTCTTTGCGGCTGCATCTATCTGTGTGTGCGCTTCGCGGGGCATGTCGGCAAGCGGCTCGGACCAGTCGGCACGGAAGTGTTCATGCGCCTGCTCGCGTTTGTGCTGCTGTGCATCGGCCTGCAGATTTTGTGGCTCGGGCTCGAAGATCTGCTCGAGACGGTGCCGTTTTCGGTGAGCATCAAATAGCGCAGCGCGTTGACGTACGGGGACGCGCGCGATTGCGCGCCGCCTCCACGCTCCCCATGTTGCGGCGCATGAAAGGGAAAACCACGAGCCCATAACATCAGACGTCTGATGTAGATTGGAGCCCAATGTGGCCAACCCACGCAATCTTGCGGAAGACATGCGCCTGAGCGTCGATCAGTCGATGTGCGAGCGAATCCAGGATTCGCTGCTGGAAATGATCCGCGAGCGCTCGCTCAAGCCGGGCGATCAAATCCCCCCGGAGCCCGAGCTTTGCGAGCTGTTGGGCGTGGGCCGCTCCAGTTTGCGGGAGGCGGTCGCGCAGATGATTTCCCACGGTCTTCTCACGCGCGTGCACGGCAAGGGGACCTTCGTCAGACAAATCACGCTCAAGCTGCAAGGCGGTCTGGATGATCTGATGTCTGTGACGGACATGATACGCAGTGTCGGCGCGGTGCCTTCCACGAGCCGTTTGCAGGTGAGGACGATCGCGGCTTCCGGCAGCCTCGCACAAAAGCTCGGCCTCACCGAAGGCGATCCCTGCGTGCGGTTCGAACGCGTGCGGCGCGCCGATGATGCGATCGCCGCTTACTGCATCGACATCGTGCCGAAGGCGTTGCTCGAAGGGCACGAACTGGGCGAGTCGCTATTTGGCACGCTGGAGCGCGCGGGCGTTCGACTCTCCCACACGCATAGTTCGATCCAGCCGACCGTTCTCACCCCGCGGGATTTGCCGGAATTGCAGGAGAGCATCGGCATGTTTTTGCTGATCGACGAAGTCGATTTCGACGAGACCGGCCGCGCGGTCTGCTACAGCAACGACTACTACAACGCCAGCATTTTCAAGTTCGATCTCGTACGCAAGCGACGTTAGGCGGGCCAGCGGCCCATTTCCGGACAGGAAGAACGTATGCACTTCGAAGCTTTCAGCTCTGCCGAATTGACCGCCTATCTGCGGGGTATTCCGGCCGTTTGTGCAAGGCTTGGCGACGACAGCGAATTGCAGGTCGTCGAAGTGGGCGATGGTAACCTGAACTACGTCTACTTCGTGAGCAGCACACGCGACCCGCGCTTGAGCGTCGTCGTAAAGCAGGCGCCGCCGTACCTGCGGCTGGTTGGCGAAGCGTGGCCCTTGCCGCGCGAGCGCATGGAGCGCGAAGTGGCGGCGTTGCGCCGCTTCGGCGCGCTATGCCCCGAGCACGTGCCGAGCGTTTTTCACGCGGATAGCGAGAAGTTCCTGATGGTGATGCAGCGGCTCGATTCGCATCGCGTGCTCCGCGGAGGGCTGATGGACGGCATCGTGTATCCGCGGCTCGCCGATCACATTTCCACGTTTCTCGCCCGCACGCTCTTTCATGGCTCCGATCTCTATCTGGCGCCGGATGCCAAGAAAGCGGCCGTCGGCGGCGACATCAACACGGAACTGTGCAGAATTACCGAGGAACTCGTCTTCACGTTTCCGTTCGAAGATCATCCGTCGAATGTCTATAGCCCCGCGCTCCCCGCGGCTGCGATCGAACGGCTGCGTACGCACGAGCCGCTAAGGCTCGCGGCAGGCGAGATGAAGTGGGCCTTCATGAACCATGCGGAAACGCTCGTGCACGGCGACCTGCATACGGGCTCGATCATGGCGAACGAACACGAGACGTACGTGATCGACCCCGAATTCGCGTTCTATGGGCCAATGGGCTTCGACACGGGCGCGTTCATTGCGAACCTGCTGCTCGCGTATTACGCGCGCGACTGGCACGACCGCGCGGCGGGACGCGACCCGGCAGCCTACCAGGGCTGGCTGCTCGATCAGGTCGAGGCCGTGTGGAACGCCTTCGCGCAAAAGTTCGGGCAGATCTGGCGGCTGCACGAGCGCGAGACCGGCCACGCGTATATTGGCGGCCCGGCGGGTACGCGTGCGGCGGAGGCCTTCCGCGACGATTTCATCAGGCGGCTCTTCGCCGATACACTCGGCTTCGCGGGCTGCAAGATGATTCGCCGCATCGTCGGCATGGCGAAGGTGGCGGAGATTACGAGTATCAAGGACGACGCGGTGCGCGCGCGGGTGGAAGTGCGCTGCCTGAAGCTCGCCGAAGCGCTGCTGGTCGGGCGTCGCGAGCTGGTGTCGATCGAGGCGGTCACCGCGTTGGCCGCTCAGGTGCTCACCGAATCGGCGTAAGTGAATACAGGCTGCCGCATGAGCGGCAGAGCCCGGACAACTGGCATCGACGGAGAACGTATGACGTTGCAGGCGCAGCAATCGAGTCTTCCGCCCACCATCGAGTGGCGCGACGGCACCCTTTATCTGCTCGACCAGACGCGTTTGCCGCGCGAATGCGTGGTCGAAGCCGTGGACAGTGTCGAGGCAGTCTGGCGCGCGATACACGAACTGCGCGTTCGCGGCGCGCCTGCGATTGGCGTCGCGGCCGCCTATGGCCTGTGTGTGGCGATGCGGCATGAGCCAACGGATTCGCGCGATGCGTTCCTCGCGCGCCTCGAAGCGCATGCCGCGTATCTGGACAGCGCGCGGCCCACTGCGGTGAACTTGCGCTGGGCGCTCGAGCGGATGCTCGCACACGCACGCTCGGAGTCCGGCGCGACCGGAACCGCGCTTTACGAAGCGCTCGTTGCCGAGGCTAAGCGCATTCATCAAGAAGATATCGAATTGTGCGCGCGGATCGGCGAAGCCGGACGCGCGCTCATCGTACCCGGCAGCGGTGTGCTCACGCACTGCAACGCCGGTGCACTGGCCACGGCAGGCATCGGCACGGCGACCGCGCCGCTCTATTGCGCGCATCGCGACGGTGTGGCGTTTCGCGTCTACGCAGACGAGACGCGGCCGCTCCTGCAAGGCGCGCGTCTCACCGCTTACGAACTGCAGCAGGCGGGGCTCGACGTCACGCTCATCACCGACAGCATGGCGCCGACCCTGATGGCCCAGGGGCTCATCGATCTCGTGATCGTCGGCACGGATCGCGTGGCTGCGAACGGCGACGTCGCAAACAAGATCGGCACGCTCGGCGTGGCGATCGCGGCGAAGCATTTCGGCATTCCCTTCTATGTGGCGTGTCCTTCGTCCACGCTGGATCTGCGCACCGCCAGCGGCGCGGATATCGTGATCGAGGAACGCGGCGCGGCGGAAGTGACGCATCTCGCGGGACAGCGCACCGCGCCTGAAGGCATTCAGGTGCGCAACCCCGCGTTCGATGTCACGCCCCATACACTCGTGACCGGCATCGTGACGGAGCGGGGCATCGTGCGCGCGCCGTTCGAGGAGAGTCTTGCCGCACTCTTCGCTAACGGAGCCGCAGCGTGAGCGGCGCGAGCGAAGGGCGTCGTGCGGGCGAAACGGCGGAACGTGCGCGCGATGTGCGGGCAGAAACCGAAATGCGCCAGCAGATCGTCGATACCGCGCGCGAGATGGAGCGCCTCGGCATCAATCAGGGCACCTCGGGCAACGTGAGCGCGCGCTGGCATGACGGACTCCTGATCACCCCGAGTGGCGTGCCGAGCGCCGCGCTCACGCGCGAGCGCATCGTCTGGATGCCGCTCGACGTGCGCGATGACGATCCGCTATTCGAAGCGCAACGTCCTTCGTCGGAGTGGCGCTTTCATCGCGACATCCTGCGCGCACGCGATGACGTGAACGCCG
>Ga0123352_10019779_pt1 | contig 10733 bp, 5 predicted proteins | sample TergutLab28metaG_FD_89700 | JGI IMG/M metagenome (GOLD analysis project Ga0123352, IMG submission 89700) | Labiotermes labralis P1 segment gut microbial communities from Petit-Saut dam, French Guiana - Lab288 P1 | ecosystem: Host-associated > Arthropoda: Insects > Digestive system > Gut ... | reverse complement strand
CAAGTTCAATTTATTATTAGTTAACTATTGCACTATCTGAAGTTACTGACAGTGACTTTACGTAAATTAAAATACAAGCTCTAAACTTCTCTAGCCCTCTAAGCAATTACTGATACTGCATATCTTCAGAGCATTGATAAACTTGTCTATATGATAAACTTCGCTCCCAGAGACAATAATTCTTATGCCATTTTATGGAAATATGGTATTCCTAAGTATGCATGGTCGCGAAACTTGTACAAAGCCAGAATAAATGACATCACAACCGACGTTTTTACCGAACCCGCACCTGTGCTCTGTGTTGAACTGCTACAAGAGAGTTACGTCACACATACAGTAGTAACTGAAGTCAAGCAAGAAAATACATCATCTGGCAGTCAAATGAGGGTAGATTAAACTTATTTTTACAAAAGTACATCTTCTTAAGCCGGTCCCAGTGGCCGCGCGGTCTAAGGCGTAGGTCTGCGGCCGCTCGCCTGCTGAGATTGTGGTTTCGAATCCCACCGGAGGCATGGAAGTCTGTCTGTTCTGAGTGTCGTGTGTTGTAAGGTAGTCTGTGCGACGGGCTGAGCGCTCGTCCAGATGAGTCCTTACCGACTGTGGTGCGTCTTTGTGTGTGATCTAGGTAACTCGTGAATGAGGAGGCCATGGCCCACCGGTGGCTGTCGCGCCAAAAACCAATAAAAAACAGTGAGGCTTCTTAAAGTTTTGAAGTCATACAGTGATGCAGGACAAACCTGTATATCTTATACCGCTGTTATAACAAGCAAAAAATGATATTGGCCCTACTTACTTATATTGCCATAGTTCTTTCTTGACTGGGTTTAAAACTTTCATTGATGTGCTATAAAAACATAAAGAGTCTAGAGAACTACTTAACACTTGTACTTCCTTTCCGTTAACCTTGATCCTTTAAATACGAATGGAAGACTGTTTAATTTAAAGAGCCATTCCGTACCGCACTGTAAACACTTTTCATCTCAGTTACAAAAACCAATCAGTTTATAGTGTAAGTGGCACAAGTCGCTGTTTGTTCTCGGATAAATACAAAACACATAAATACAAATGTAGGCACAGCGTACAATTGTTGAACGTTAAACCTGATGGTGCATCACCTAACCTGTAGGCTTTAGAGGGTTAATGTGAAAAATATTTCCCCATTGCGAAATGTTACATATAGGGAAGAAGAGCTTCGTACAGCGGAACTTTGAAAAAGTTTAGTAGCAGGTAATACAAAGAGTGCAGGGACTAATAAAAATAAAGAAGAAAATTTTTAAACACATTGTTACCTACATACTGATTCTGAGTACATTAAATGTGTCGGATATGAGGCAAGCCTTTCACATCGTCGCCATATAAGAAACTTTTGACTCGCTAAAAGAATTTTTTACACAATGAGTTAGTAGGTTTACGATTTAACCCCTAGCCAAATTTCATTATTTTTCTCCAACATACACGAAATCTACACAAAGATTTTTCCCGGCCAAAATCTTTTTTTATTTAAATTATGTGTGAATATTGCCGTAAATAAATCTGCAGTCCTTATGAAGTCTAATATCTATATAAAGAGTGGATCTCAAGAGTAATGGCACCCCAGCACAACAGTTTCATGTATTTGCCGTGTTGTTACTAATTGAGAAAAAGTCTGTGAGAAATCTAGCTTTAGACACGCAAGAAGAACTAATTTTCTACTTCTTGCTAACATCCATTCCTGGTTTCTGATTCAGCAGTAAAAGTACCTGGACCACCCCAATTTAGTTCATCTAACTGTCTTGAGTGGAAAGACAGATTAATTGGGATATACAAGAAAAATCCTTCTTTGTCATTGCAAACAGATAAAAAAAAGACAAAAAATAGAAATTGTTCCACCAGAACGTAGTGTAGGTTCTTTTTAATTTTGCAGAAGACATTCGCCTTGTTGTTTTGGTGACACAGATAATAGTCACCGCCAACTCAATTACTCCCTTAGTCATCATTGTGGTCCATCTTACCCGCCCTCCAATCATTCTCACTTCCTCGACTTAAGAAGAAAGAGAAAACGAGAGAAATGAAGGATACCATTGCACGGGCTACCACAACGGGCCAGGGACGTCCTGTTGTGAATGTGGCGAATTGGTGATGACAGATTTTCACTAGTCACATCACGATCTTGAAGGGCAGATGCACGTTGATTGGTGGGAAGAGTAGAAACGGTTACTGTATCTGTCTGGCCCTCCACGACACTCCAAATGTGACTTCTCATACGACTGATCAGCGAAATATTTTTTTTTTGCAATTACGTATAGATTATTTCAGCTTACTACGTTCCACTCTGCTGTGCTACAAATCGGAAGGTCGCTGGTTCCATCCCAGCTGGTGTCAGTGGATTTTCCATTGACATAAAATCTTTCCGATCGCACTATGGCCCTGGGGTCGACTCAGCCTCTAAAAGAAATGAGTACGAGGAGTATATTCTGTAGGTTAAAGCGGCCGGTGCGTAAGGCTGAAGTCCTACCACCATCCTGTGCCATTGTCACGAAATGTGGGAACCTTATTTTCCTGGTCCCTCTGGGCCCCTCCGGCCCTGTAACGGGACTGCTTTATCTTTACCTTTACGCTCCACTCTATAAGCTACAGAAACAATAACTGTTCTGATATTTTGCATCAATACGAAGAAGATGAAAAATTTCTCCGTATTAAGACAACCACTAGATTAATTTCAATTAAACTATTATGGTACGCCGTATCGACTGGTACATGGTTACCCACTTTTGACGATCGTAGTGCCTTCTAAACATCAGTAAGTATTTACCAGTCAATTTGTCGTAACATCCCAGAAAACCCGAGAATCTTCGTCAACGCCTCTGTGAACACCTCACGTTTCTCAGTAATTTTATCTGCTGCAATTCTCTTTACAATTGACTTTATTTTTCCCGCATATTATTAATGACATCCACCTAATAAAGAGCTGCCAGCTGCCTGACAGAAGTCCTCTAAATCCACGGTGCACATATAATTACGTTACTTTACAACAGGGCTGACCAACTCCAACACAAAAGAGGGAAACATAATACGATAAGGACTCGCCTGACAGCCGCAAGTGGGGCGAGGGGGGAAGGGGTGGGAGATTTAGTTACTTGAAAGCTGTTGTTTACAAACAATAATTTACACTAAAAGTGCGGTTGAATGACAAAGTAGTAGACCATACTGAACTTGTTAAAACACACAAAAAAAAATGATAGGTTTACTCTGTGCTGCCCTCAGTGTCTTGGGTTACAATTTGTAGACATTTTCCCTGTTATTAAAGTTCTCATATTATTTGATGCTCATAGGACCCTGCATCGTAATATACATTTCTATAGTAAAACCAACCACATGCACCAATGTATCAAATTATTTTATTTTGAAAAGTCACTCTACATGTTTCGAACGGTCTTTCCTTCCATCATCAGGAGTTCAAATCTTGAACCCCTGATGATGATTGTTTCTCGTACCTTAAAACTCGGTGTCATATCTTTTCACAAAATACTCCAGTTAAGTGGAGAAGGGTAATGTACACAACAAATTTTACGTTTATTTCTTTGTGGGTTACTGTTTGTTATATTTTGTTTTTTAGAACGTCGAAATCCACGTCATTTGCAGCTCTGATGTCAACACGATTAGTTCCAGTTCACTTCAACCGTAACTGGCACAGATCGGTGCAAGGACAGTAACTACTGCAGTGCACAGACACTTCATAAGGTTAGTTAGTCCTGCTCCTATTTCGAAACTGTTTATTTCTTTAAATTACATAATAAATTACATTTAAGCCAAATTTATCGAACATTACATGTCAACATTTGAAAGTCCCAATATTAAGCACCTTCGCTAAATTGCTAACAGTAAGTATTAGCTCCGTCACGTCTCTCCGCCCACCTGCCCAGCTTTCTGTCCGTCTGTCAGCATGGAACACCTCGAATGTCACTGGACGGATTTTCATGAAATTTAATATTTGAGTATTTTTCGAAAATCTGTTTAAAAAATCAAGTTTCATTAAAATCCGACAAGACCAACCGTACTTTTCATGAAGATCAATACTCATTTTTGATCATATCTCGCTCAGTTCTTCTTAGAATGAAAAATGTTTCAGTCAAAAGTTATAGAGAATACAGAAGTACATATTTTATGTTTAGTAACTTTTTTCGAAAATCGTGCCGTTTAAGAGGTAAAGTTCAAAAACTGTGAAAATCGGGACAGGCCACAGATGACAATATGGTTCATGCGCATTGCATGCTGGATACCTAAGAATACAAACATATACTCAGAATATGTAATACTGATTGCCTTTCCACTACAACAATGGTTGCATGAACGCGCGTCAATTTTACGTCACACGTACCTTGCCTGTCTTGTTTGATTTCTAGATTTCACGCTCCAGCTTAATTCTTGCGTGGGATTTTACTTCGCTATGCACTGAAGCTGTAAGAAATATTCCGTACTGTTAGTTACCGTTTCGTACTTTAAAACAAGTCGCAGTGTCTAATGCTAATGCTAACACCGGCCAGATCACACTCACTGCCGTGTTTCAGTTGAACACTAACACAGCATATACACGGAAACAAAAAATGTCCCGAAAATAAATATTTAAAAATCTGCATAACAGTGCATTATATTATGTAATTTCTAGCACATAATCTCAAGCATGTGGTCAAACAGTAATGTGTGTATATTAAGAAAATTCTCCATATTCGTATGTTACAAATCTATTGTGAAATCCCATATTCTTACGTTGAAACAAACGTCGCTTTTGTTGCTTCATATATTAATACAATGCTTAATTGAAAGTATAACAAAACCATTAAATTTAGTTACAGCAAACATTAAACTCATTAACTTGGAGATGTCCCAGATGACGACACAAGTCTTCTGGGATGTTTTGCCGTGGTGGCTGGCAAGCTTTTACTGACGTTTCAAAAGATGGTAGTATCTTCAAACATTCCGTAAATATTAGGTTTGTTGACCGTGCATCTCGATATAATCTTGTAAAGAACAACCAACTTGATGCACAAACTTATTTTTAGTATATATCGTGAAACTCTACATGTTTCGGGCATATCTAGGCCCATCATCAGGAGGTAAAATCATATGTACACATCAACTGGTACTTATTATTCTTTTTAGATGACTGTCTGTTGTACTGGATGGATTGTTCCAATCCAACCAGTATAACAGACAGTCATCTAAAAAGAATAATAAGTACCAATTGTTGTATACATACAGTTGTACCTCCTGATGATGGGCCTACATAAGCCCGAAACATGTACAAGTTGGTTTTTCTTCATACGATTCCGTAAATACATGCCAGTTCACAAGGCGAAACATCCGAGAGGAGCTGAATCTTCAGCAGTATCTCTGCGGGAGACTCAAATCAGTAGGTTCTGAGTGAAGTGGGGAGATGTTTCTTGGAATAGTCTGTAGTTTTTTTGTCCTCCCAACAATCATCCATCCTACGTGTATATACCACGACACATGAAACTAAGTAAGTTTCTTGCAGTGTAACCGGCCGTGTTTAACCAATCATGTACAACTGTAAATCAAAGTACCGCCATCTTAACACCTGCAAAAACTTGTGTTTTATTCATAATTTTATTTTTACAAATCCGAAGATAGAATTATGAAAAATAACGACTTGTTACTATCTGTTTTACGCACGGCAATTTCTTTGACACGATGATTGCTCCCACATCTCTTGACAAACGGACATTTCACTTGGATGCACATCACAAACTCCGAACAGGGAACCATCAATTAGTATAGGCCACAGTGTAAAAATTGTGCGCTGTACCCATTTGTCTCAAGTGGCTCCACATAACCGGTTTCCTTTCACAGCAGAACCAGATGCTCTTACATTTACCCTAAGGACATCCAATTACAAATTTAGGTGTTCTTTCGCGCATGTTTCGAAATTTTATACAAACGTTAATATTTTACATTTATGAGCTTTTACAGATCTCAAGTGACTTCATATGAATGAGACAATTTCGAGACCAGGGGAGGGGTGGGGGGTTCATCATTTGTTAAGTTCCACGACACATCTTGAACGACGTTTGGGATGTGCGTTAATTGTTCTTAGTTTAGCCAGAATTTTTTCTGTAATTAATTCGCAAAAGTGACAAGGAATGCAATATTCTCGTGATAAAATTCAATAACAGTGCAATGCTTGCGTATCACACTGTGGATGGTTCGCTCTGAGTTCTTTATTTAACGTAGCGTTTGGCAAACAGTAACAAAAGAAAACTTTACTTTTCGGAGATAAAATCGTTCCCATGTTCAGAGTAAATACACAGTCAAAACTTACTGCCTTGGGGACGATAAACAAAGCTGTTTAGCTACTTACTTACTTCCTTACTCCATGGTGCAGAGTCCTTCTTGAGTAGCTAACTGGTTTGCAGATATTCAAGAAATTCCCCACATTTCACGGAACCCGATGGTTCATTACTGCACTCACAAGCGTCCACCACCTGTCTCTATCCCGGGCCAGCCCAATCCAGTCCATATACCCACATCTCACCTCCTGGAGATCCATCCTAATATCCGGCCATCTACGCCTAGGTCTCCCCAGTGATCCCTTTCCCTCCGGTTTCCCCACCAAGATCCTATACACCCCCTCTCCTCAACCCACACGCGCCACATGCCCAGCCCATCTCATTCTTCTCGATTTTATAACCCACACAATATTGGGTGAGGAGTACAAATCATTTAGCTCCTCGTTATACAATCTCCTCCATTCCCCCGTTACGCTGTTTAGCTACTACGCCCATTAAATTAAAACAATATTCATATTATGTAACTCAATACACATATGCCTGGTAAAACCAGCAGGAGGCAATACGAATCTTTTCCTAAATAATGCGTCACTGAAAATAAAGACTTAAAAATATAGTTTGTGTTTGTAGCGTTCGTTATCCAGTATGCAACGTGCATGCGACCTATTTTATTGTCATCTGTAGCCTATCCGGCTGTAAAATATTCTTCCACGTTATCTCACAAACAGCACGATTTTTAGAAAAAGTTATTGAACATAAAATATGTGGGTTTTGACTTTCTATATACTATTGTCTGAAACATGTCTCCTTTTCAGAAGAACTGAAAGGGGTACGATCATAAATGTAAGTTGAGGCATCCCCGTTGTGTATGTAACAATAAGTTAAGGATAATATAGGTCAAAACACAACTAGTTTATTACTACGGTGTTAATGAAACAACATGTTTCGGCCTACTCGGAGGTCATCATCAGGTTTACAATGTTGGCTCTAAGAGACTAAATATTATTATTGTTATTATCATTATTATTAACATGTTTCGATCTATTCGGAGGTCATCATCAGATTTACAATGTTGGCTGTAAGAGACTAATAATAATAATAATAATAATAATAATTAGTCTCTTAGTGCTAACAGTGTAAACCTGATGATGGATTCCGAGTAGGCCGAAACATGTTGCTTAATTAACAACCTGCCTAGTTGTGTTTGACCTATATTATCCTTACTTTATCGTACGTAATTCTTCATGCAAAGTGTCCACTAATCTTGTCAGATTTTAATAAAACTTGAAGGTTCTCAACAGAACTTCAAGTAATGCTCAGTCACCAATTTTCATAAAAATCCGTCCAGTAGTAGCGGAGTTGTTCCATGCGGACGAGCAGTCGGAAGGATGGACGCTTAGACAGACAGACATGACGAAGTTAATATTCGCTTTTGGCACTTTTGTAAACACGCCCCAAAATCAAACTCAGTATGCCTAATTATAATAACAGATTAAATTTGGTCTGTTCTACATTAAGATGCAGAACATTAATGATGTTTCATGCCATTAATATTAGGTGAATCTACGGACATGTATGATATTCAGAGACCTTTACTACATAAATATTCAGCTTACTAGTATTGTTAGGATCCTGATTAGTGCACGGACAAGATCTAATGCCGCTTGTCATTTACAGGCACATGTAAGCACATAGACACATAGTTACGCAAACTGCGCGTCTCAACAGACAAATATCAGAGAGGTTCCATGGCATATTATTTCAACTATTTTCATGCATAATTAGCAACAGAGTAATGCATGTTATCTCCCTGAGACGATTCGATAAGGAGCCGAAACATGGTAGAAGATTAAACCAGTTATTATATGCAACGCTTACATTCTTTAAGGATCATATGTTTGAATTGTGTACGATTAGTAAAGATAATTAGCTAGCAGTACTAAATTATTATCCCCTCTTAAGTTTCAGCAGATATTATTCGTATAAGTTGTGCTATTCTAGGATACGATTTGCCCAGTGATGGGGTATAAATTTGTGTGTCGTGTCTGAGTAAGTTTTGAACATGTTTACAGCGTCAGGACTGTAACCGGTCCTGTCTCAGAGAAATAATGGCTTATTGTTTATCATCATCTTCAACACAATAGGATGGAAAAAGCTCTTACAGAAAAAAAAAGGCTTCAAAAAATCGCTTCGCAGTTCGTATTCGACCCACGTTCTTCTGAGTACATGTACAGTACCTTTTCACTCACAGCAAGCTGTTTTTATGCATTGGTCTCTAAAGTAAGATAAAATTGAAAATGGAATTCGTAATTATTGATAAAATGCTTGGAGAGTTTCAGAGAATCCCCATCCATAATTTCAAAATGCTACTAAATCCAACATCCTTATATTCTCAAACACTAACTCGTCAGATCCTCACGAAGATTCCCTGACTTTTATAAAACCTGAAGACTCTGTCTGGTACAAAAAAAGCTTTCCTCAAATCCTGTTCCTACTAGTTACTATACAGACCTGTGTATGTTTCGCCTTTAAAGTCTATTTGCTTAACTTTCCACTTCAGTATTACTCTCCAATCTGCGACTAGTTCTTCCAAATGTCCTCTTTATTTCAGGTTTCACCACAGAGCGCAGAACGCATTACTCTTCCCCTCAATATGTATCACAATTTCCGCCCATTTTTTCGAGACAAAATATTCTTAAACCGTAAATTATCTGCGATAACATAACATTCAAAATTATTTTTAAAAATAATATTAATTTAATTTAAGTGTCCACTTAGGTGGTACTTAAATTATTCTTGTGGAGAATAAACATTTATCTTGGCCACATATTTTGCTGAAGGCGGACATCAAAAGCAACTTACCGGCACTTCCAATCAAGTGACCGTTTGACTACCAATTTCCCCAGCCTGTATGTCCTGTCTAATTCTTTTTCATTTGTCAGTCAAGTACTGTGAACATAAAACAATTTCAGCGTCTCGTTCCGCTCAATTCCAAAGTCACTATACGCCATTCTCTACTGTGACTGCACTAGCGTCACTAACCACATTTGCAACGCTCTTGCTTTGTTTCACGTCCGTCAACATCTTCGCCAAGAAGACAAAAGTCTTAGTCACAAGAATTTCAGCAAATTGCATCTTATTCCATAGAGGGTCTTTCAAATTAAATCTGTACTTGAGAGACCACCTTGATCTTCAGGGCCAAGCTATCTTAAAGAGACTACAAACAAGTAGAGAATTACTGGCCCAGAGACACGACGTCACGTCCCATATGATCTCATTTTTTCACCAACACCGCTATGAGACGCTCAAGCCTTGCAAGTGCGTCGTAACTGGTAACAATGGTTTATCTGTTGAATTTCAAATGTATTTCTTTGGATGTGAAGTAACACCAAGTTTTTGTCAGTGCACAAACATTATATTGCTAATAACTGCAATTTATGTAAGCTCTTTATTGCTATTATTATTATTATTATTATTCGAAAATGTATTGCCTTACCCTTGTTGCTTACAGTCTATCAATCCTAGATTCAATCCCATTCTTGTTCTCGCCCCAACTTCAGTTCCGCTTCATTCACCTGGTTGTCCCACTTACATTCCATCTCTTACGCGAGGGCACTTCAATTTCCCTATACAGAGCCATTGTTGACAGTGAATGTCTTCCTGAATGTTATTTTTTTAATGTGGCCATTTGCTCTTCAGGAGCTCCTCTGCTTCATAGACGGTAATAAGCTTGGTGTATGAAAGATGAACATTAATTATTGTCAGACAAATATCGCAGATACAAAAAGAGTAAACCCCTGATATAGCGCCACTATTTTTTCGCCGCAGTTTTTGGCGTTGGTTTTAAATTCAAATAGTCTAAGGCAGGGAATTCCTGTTGACATAGTTTCATTGGAATTAAGTAAGGATCATGTTAGACGGAGGTCTTATATCGGGTCAATCACTTCTTGTATTCCAACTAAACGCACATAATATGTTAAATACATATTTTATCACAAACTCCACCTACATGTTTCGGTCTTTGTTACACCATCTTCAGGGAGGTATTAATGTGCTACAGTTCAGGATTTTAACTAACATTTTTAAGATTCTTAAGATGCATTAAGACAAAATAAGTATTGTTTTAAACATTGCAACAACGTTGTAAATTTAAAAAGTTACATTTTACATTTTATAGCACAACTTATGTAACAAATTTTGACGTTTTGCTGACCGTGCATCTCAGTATATTTATCTCAGTATTTAACCAACTTGATGCACAAAATTTGTTTCACAATAAGTTTTATTTCATGCCGCTACATGTTTCGAGCACACTTATAGGTGTGGTGATACCAGAGGCTGTGTAATGCAATTTTGACCTCCTGATGATGAGCACATGTGCTCGAAACATGTAGAGGCATGAAATAAAACTTATTGTGAAACAAATTTTGTGCATCAAGTTGTTTAAAT
>Ga0123352_10019778_pt1 | contig 10733 bp, 5 predicted proteins | sample TergutLab28metaG_FD_89700 | JGI IMG/M metagenome (GOLD analysis project Ga0123352, IMG submission 89700) | Labiotermes labralis P1 segment gut microbial communities from Petit-Saut dam, French Guiana - Lab288 P1 | ecosystem: Host-associated > Arthropoda: Insects > Digestive system > Gut ... | reverse complement strand
GCCGCCGGTCGGCGAAGTTAGTGCCAACTTTTGCGGATAGAGGGGTGTCACGTGGTCAGCGCAACGGGTCCCCACAGCCGTTAATCTCCGTTTTCTAGACCTGGAGCCGCTACTTTTTTCATTGACCTCACGAGGCTGAGTGGACCCCGTTTCAGACCCACTACTACTCAGAAAATCTGGTAGCGCCGGGGATCGAACCCGGGACCTCTGGATCTGTAGCTAGAAACTCTGACCACTAGACCACAGAGGCGGTCGATGAAGCGTTCACTTAATAAATTTTCGAAGAATACACAGATATAAAATTTCATGAAAATCCGTCCAGTGAAAGGCAAGTTGTTTCATATGGACAGACGGACAGACAGGCATGACGAGGCTAATAGTCGCTCTTCAAAATTTTGTGAACGCTTGTAAAAGAGCACATCATATGGCATCAGCTCTATGTGATTCATGACGAATTAATTGTAAAGGGTACCAAAGAAAGCAGTCGTGGTCTAGTATGAGGTACTAACCATGCATTTGCTTGGAAAGACAGAGTAAAACCACGAAACATCTAAGTCAGGTTAGTCGGTGTCCCGGCCAACAGTCTAACCTGGTACTTTCTGCGTATAAACCAGGAATTTTACTTCATATGCCGACGGGATCAAAGTCTGTGCAATGAAGTGTGAAGTCATTAACTGTCAGCTAACCTGTGTGACATATACCATTGTTGTGTGCACAGTGAGAAATTCCTTACGATGGACAGAGGAACTGTCCGAAACATGTAGAGTTTTATTCCAAAAATAAATTTGAGAAATTAGTGCATCTGGTTTGTTTTGTTATAGGAATTTATCACGATGCACGGTCACCTGAATGTCAAATTCTTTCAAATTCTATTTCAAAATACAGAGCGGTCACAGCAAAAGGTACCTAGAACTTTACAGTAGCACGCCAAGATCGATACTTGGAAAACCTTCTGATCCAGAACACCAGTGACCAAAAGAATATGAATGATGTTAATGGCTGCTCATTGCAGCCATAATCCTTGACCAGTCAGTATCCCCATATTTTAATGGCACTGCATTGAAAGAAGGCACAATGCATAAACTCTACTGAGCAAGGTAGCTTCTTCGGTAATGTGTCACTTTTATCCAAGATGCCCCAGTGCGAATCCTGGTGGTGGCAGTCTCTTCTAGTGTTTTGCGGATTTTTATTTAAAAAATTCTTAATTTACTTCTTCGGTCCAAAGATTTAATTTCTCTGGTGGTGGTGGTGGTAGTAGTAGTAGTAGTAGTAGTAGTAGTAGTAATTGTTTTTTTTCTTTTTTTTTTGTTGTAATTTTGGAACCCAATAAAGCAGACGCCTTCTTCAAGTTAATAATATCTCTATCAGTAATCTACCCGACTTTGTTAAATCCGCCCATCACTGGTTCCTGTCATCAGTCAGACAAAAGTGCTCTAGAACCACACACCACATATATATTCCATGTTATTTATATCAGTGTAATAATAACAAAAATATTCATAATTTTCATCACAGCGCTGTCTTCCCATCTGTTTCGAGATCCTAAAAATATTTCCTTCAGATTTTCCTCTCGAAATACTAGGTGATATTTATGGTGATGATGTGATGATGACAGGGACAATGATGATGTCTTCTTATCTGTAGCCCTAGGAAGCTCCTCAATATTTCTGCTCACTAAGCGTTACCAAAAAAAATGCACCTCGTCTCGAAAGAACATTATAAGGCGTGTCATGTACCATCCCGGTCGTCCTAAATACGACGAGGATTTGACCCATGTGTTCAGGTCGAAGTCTGTTCCCTCGTCCTGATGACAGGCCATGCCATGTGTAACAGATGAAGCAGTAATTGTAATAAATAAAATGGTTCTCCATGTAGCGGAGGAAGCAGAGTCTGCAAGGGGTATTGTATTAATATCATTAGCATATTCGACAAATGGCTAACAGTTTTTAAGGAAACCAATTTATGTACCATGACGGATTGTGTATTGTGTAGTGTTGCGTTTGTGTACTCACGTGGTGATGTTCCTCTATTTGTTGGTGTTCCTCGTATACAGGCATGGCCAATGCAGACAATGCCATCACGACTACCAAACTCACGACCTGGAAAAGGAAACACAGACTTTGGATAAACAGAAACATTCTAACTTCTGTGAGATGTCCTTGTTTCCTGTAATTATTTTGACACTTTTTAACAGACTAAATAATTATCACATTATAAATATATTTAATTTAATTCATATTTTGTCATTCAAGACTTTTTTGTCTCATTTTGGTTGGTAATATAGGAATGACGGCCACTGTGTCTCTGTGAAATTGAAAGAGAAATTTGGTTCACCGTTTAGGATCTAGACCTCAATGAGGACATAACCGCTTATCGCAACCTGGCTATCAGATGTCCTGAACGGATTTCCCCCTAGTCCTTCTCAGCCCTTACTGCTGACTGTTGAATGAGTCGGACCACCGGGATAGCTCAGTCGGTATAGCGACCTGCTACGGGCTGGACGGTCCGGGGATTGAATCGCGGTGGGGACCAGATATTCCGCACCCATCCAGACAGGGCCTGGAGTACACCGAGCCTCCCGTACAATGTGTACCGAGTCTTTCCGGGGGTAAAGTGGCCGGATCAAAGCGTTAACTAACAACCCAATCTATCCCCGAAGTTAAAGAGAGAGTAGAACTATACCTATACCTTTCCTCCCCCTTCGCGGCCTGTCCTAAGGTGAAGCTTACCTTACCTCAATTCACTTTACCTCTCTCCCACTCTTCACCGTTTCACTATTTCCTATTTTAAAACGAAAATTGCGTTTGAATGTTAGCAGCCTAGCTTTACATTCAAAAGCTTCCACATTCATATATAAAAACCTGAAACCGTCCATATTGGCAGGCTGTATTCTTTCTTAGGGTTCTTCTATTCCTTCATGACTGATAAAAACGTACTTGAACTTAGGCTCGGTTCACCCAAACACTCTTTCTAGTCAATGCTAAATAACTTACACGGTTCAGAAAATGTCGTTAAACACATTACAAAAAATGTGTTACCCTCGTTCTTACTTAGTTGAACTGTCTGCTTGTAGGAGCCGAGTTACAAACACGGTTACTTTCGAAGCCTGCCATCGGAAAACATGATTCTTCCACCTCTTGTCCTCACAAGACACGAAACAATTAAGGTTACATTTGTACATCCCATTCCCCTTTCAACTGGTCGTTACTCCGCAGACTTTCCCACGCATACCCCACATCTTCGTTTTCCCCACGACCCAAGCGACGTGTCCGGCACAACTCTACCGATAAGATTACGTGAATTCTCTAAACGTTTATCTCAGTATTTAACCAACTTTATGCACAAAATTTGTTTCACAGTAAGTTTTATTTCATGCATCTACATGTTTCGAGCATATGTGCTCATCATCAGGAGGTCAAAATTGCATTACACAGCCTCTGGTATCATCACACCTATAGGTGTGATGAGCACATGTGCTCGAAACATGTAGATGCATGAAATAAAACTTACTGTGAAACAAATTTTGTGCATCAAGTTGGTTAAATACTGAGATAAATAAACTGAGATGCACGGTCAACAAAACGTTTCAAATCTCTAAACGCTGAACTAGGAAGTGTGTCATCCCCGTTGTGTGTGTGAAACTAGGAAAAGGTATGTAGTCAAACACAACTAGTTGTGTTTGACTACATACCTTTTCCTACTCTAAACGTTGACTTTCCTCTTCATTTAACAACCCACGCTGCTCACTTATTTCCTGTACCGTCTATCAAAACAGTTCTCTGACAATTCTGTTTTCATTTACCTGGAATTTATACTTTCTTGCCCACTGTCGCTTCTTCTTCATTATTAAATTACCTTTGCAGCTGATAGAGTGCATTTAAATTACCGTTTACTTAAACGATATAGCTGCATTGTTGCCATTCGTCTTACCTTGGTAATATAAGTCATGTTTATAAATTCCAATATTTCGTCTATCCCTGGTGTCCTGCAAAGACGCTAAATACTCGACGAAGTGCAAAAAGCTTCTGTGTGAATGGCGCATGCTGCAAGGTCTTTATATACAAGAAACCAATCGCTAGCGTGTGACAGGTGGAACCCAGGAGTCTGTTAGTCTTCGTAGTAAGTCGCATTTTTTTTTAGATCCCGACAACTTTTCTTTTTCGGTCCTGAAGCGAAGTAACGTATCGCCATTACTTGTCCCTGGACCTTCCGGCCAATTACATTCACATGATCCCCACTCTTCTGCAAAATAAATCAATCGCAATACATATTCTTTCGTATTGACAGCAAGGATTAAGCAATTTAATCCATCACTGACAGCTCTGTTGATTAATAGCGTAAGGTATAAGGTAAATTGTCCACTTGTTTTCGTATTAAAGAGTGTCTGGCACCCACGTAACGTAACGTAACTGTAGACCTGGGGTATTGGCTTTCTTTTTCGTAGTGACTGTACTTTCCCTTTCTTTAAAATGTGGCTAGAATGATGACTGGAGGCGCGTTTCTTTTTGTTTTGTAGCCGATTGCATAAATTCGCTACCGAATGAATTATGCATACAATTATTGCACATTATTTAACGCCTTTCAGTTTATATGTTTAAAACAATTAACAACCAGCTTATAAGGCGCGAATACATTAGTACGCAGTCACAAACTTAACATTCTATTTCTCTCGCAGTTTCTTGTTACAAATAACAGTTTAATTACATCACACAAATCTGTTTCATAACAAATTCAACACTTGAATTATTTATATTCCTTTCATAAGATTGCAGTGGCTCCAGTCTTTATCATGTGCAATTATAAGTAGCTTGTACGCTGGGGTCATGGCTTTGAATCCCGTTCAGGAAATACCACTCTGTCCGTGTTCTTTTGCCTTGTCTTGTTATGTGTAGTTTGCTTTGACATGGACCAAGTTTATGGCTATAGAATTCTTTCTGTTGGCAAAACAATCCGAATTGACCATCAGGATTTTTCGTTCACAGCTGAAGCCGATGATGAAGGTGAAGGGAATTGTGAAGAAGTGATTGCATACTGTGTGTGTGTGTGTGTGTGTGTGTGTTTGTGTGAAGGGAGGTAGGGTTTGTGTGTGTCCTTCTGGTGCCTACTGACACGTTTTAAACCCATAAGTTTTCATGAGAAAACATTTGTGTAATGTGTTGCTGGGAGATGCTGTTGGTATCTTAGGACGTGTAAGGTCGGAATGTAAGATGATAAAAATGAATTGGAAAGGTTGTGGAAGAAAATAGTCTTGGCCTAATTTGAGGTAGGTACTATACTGACATTTATATGAAGGGCTGAGGAAGACCTCGATGGGGTAGTAAGAGTCCCGGCTGAGACCCGAAAAGGAACCTCCAGAATACAAGCTAGAAACGTTACAACTTTACCCGTCTTGTTTGATACAAATTAATGGGTATGTGGATCTTTGCAATATGACAGAACGTGTAAGTGGATCCCTGCAATATAACGGAACGTGTAAGTGGTTCCTTGCAAAAAACAGAACTTCTAAGTGGGTCCTTGCAATAAAACGGAACTTGTAAGTTGGTCCTTGCAATATGACAGAACGTGTCAGTGGGTCCTTGCAATATAACGGAACGTGTAAGTGGGTCCTTGCAATCTGACGGAACGTGTAAGTGGGTAGTTGCAATATAACGGAACGTGTAATTGGGTCCTTGCTACATAACGTAACTTGTAAGTGGGCCTTGCAATGTAACGGAACGTGTAATTGGGTTCTTGCTACATAACTTAACTTGTAAGTGGGCCTTGCAATGTAACGGAACGTGTAATTGAGTTCTTGCTACATAACGTAACTTGTAGGTGGGTCCTTGCAATGTAACGGAAAGTGTAATTGGGTTCTTGCTAAATAACGGAACGTGTAAGTGGGTCTTTGCAATCTGACGGAACGTGTAAGTGGGTCGTTGCAATAAAACGGAACGTGTAAGTGGGTCCTTGCAATGTAACGGAACGTGTAATTGGGTTCTTGTTACATAACGTAACTTGTAAGTGGGTCCTTGCAATATAACGGAACCTACAAACATAACTGATAATAAATGAGTTCGGAATTATTTTCGTACGAAACTTTGTGCAGAAAGATATTTTAAATTATGGTACAATTTTGTACGATATACGAAGAATACGTTCGCAGCTACGGGTGATGTTAGGGAAAGGAGAGGGTACTGAAGAGTGAAAGAAAGAGCACTATCTGGCGAACTGTCCTTTGAAGAGTGTATGGACCTCTTTTAAGGTAGGCTATATGATGATGATGATACGAACATTTCTGTGGAACTGCTGAATGGGTATTATCTGGGAAATGATCGAATCAGAAAGTACGACTGGGAACAACTGCGGAAACACAACACTTCAAATACTGCATTACTGATCAGAAACACGTCTGTTAGTGATTCGAAACATTATTGAAGTAAGAGAAGAAGATTTTCTCAATATGGCACAAACAAAGCCATATAAAATTAAATCTAAGAAGACGAAAGACAAAACCTATCCACAGCAAACGGAAGAAAACATTAGAGTATAATATTATTATCTACTACGTTGTGCATTAAATGTAGCATGGTGGTTTTCTCCTTAGGAAATCGATATTTTCGGCAAATATATTGCGATTGTAAGAGCGATTTTGACAACGAGTAAACCTCAGTACGGCGGAACCTTAATTAGTGGTATTCTACGGTGTTAGAATCTGTACGGTTTTTATCATTTCTCCTTAACACTCGTTACATACTAGAACCCATATTTCATCCTTTGTGGGCCCGGTAGCTCAGTCGGTATAGCGACTGACTACAGGCCAGACTGTCCGAGATCGAATACCGGTGGGGACGAGATTTTCCGCCCCGCCAGACTGGTCCTGAGGCCCACCCAGCCTTCTGTAAAAGGGGTACCGTTTCTTTCCCGGGGGTAAAGTGCGGCCGGGGCGTGCTGCTGACCACTCACCCCCTTCTAGTGCCGCGGTCATGGAAGAGTAGAGCTATATCTCTACCCACACTCTGGGTCACACCGGGCCTGTAACAGGATCATTTTACCTTTCTATTTCGTCTTTTATATGACATCGTATTTTAATTCCTATATTGCGAAATAGGTGCATCGACACATCGAAAGTTGTGTGATGTTACACCTGAGTGTGAAAATCCGGAAATAAAAGTTCTATGGAACTGAAAATTCAGATACTAAGACCCGAGCCAATAGAATCGGCCGCTGGTTTTCATAGTAAATATGTTATGTTAAATGCCCGTGACCTCCTGAAAGGAATTCTTGATAATTTCATGTTGCCTGTTGTTTCTCAGGATGACAGTTATGAACAATTTCACTTTATGCAAGATGGAACACCAGAACACACAGCGCTTCCTATATTGCTCGGCCTGATAACCATTTTACTGGTCGGTGGATTGGGCGTCGAGGAACAACAGAATGGCTTCCGCGAAGTATCGGTCTCAGTCCTTATGACTTATTTTTGCGGGGTTGCACCAAAGGGAAAGTAACCGATAGAAACAAAGAAACCAATGCGATATTGATGTTGACGTCAATATTACGTCAGTTTCTTTGTAATTATCATCCCACACAAGATTCTTACGGATCATCAGTGCTCAGGTGTACTACAGGTCTGAACAACCAGCACTATCCCTTGGTTTAGGCTGGCCATTTACGAGGACTGCATGGAATCAGAATAATGAAATTGATTCGCTCTTGCATTATTGATAGGATTTCTCACTGCAAACGTAAGTGAAAGACTGATTGATTCACTGTCCGCAAAGTGGATGCAATCACACACGACCGGCCTTTTTGCTCTTACTGTATATGTTGACCTTGCTGGAATACGAACATGTCACAATCAGGTTTTTCTTACCTAGAGGTCCGTTGCGAGGAACGATTGAAGTGATGTCATGCTACAGCCTCGGTTATTGAACTGGTTCAGCCGTCAGCATTACCGGAAATTACAGCATTGTAGATGATTTTCTGTTAATATGGCCTGTATTACGACAACGTGTCGGCTTGTAGGTCATTATCAGTTTGTAACAGGAACCTGTTGTCGTCATCTATATTGTAGACGACAAAGACGAACTGGACTACACGTTCTGGCATCCTAGACGACAAGGACCCACTGGACTACACGGTCTGACATCGTAGGCGACAAAGACCCCCTGGAATACACGGTCTGACATCCTTGATGACAAAGACCCACTGGACTACATGGTCTGACATCCTAGATGACAAAGACCCACTGGAATACACGGTCTGACATCCTAGACGACAGAGACACACTGGAAAACACAGTCTCACATCCCAGATGACAAAGACCCACTGGACTACATGGTCTGACATCCTAGACGACAAAGACCCACTGGACTACATGGTCTGACATCCTAGATGACAAAAACCCATTGGACTACACGGTCTGACATCCTAGGCGACAAAAACCCACTGGAATACACGGTCTGACATCCTAGACGGCAAATACCCACTGGACTACATGGTCTGACATCCTAGATGACAAAGACCCACTGGACTACATGATCTGACATCCTAGATGATAAATACCCACTGGACTACACGGTCTGACATCCTAGGAATCCAAGAAATGTTCTAAATTTTCACATCTTTGAAAACCTCAGCACTCGCACCTCACAATCATTCCAGCCCTTCACGTTTATTTTCAAGGTAGGACTTCTCTCTTGTAAGGCATCACAACATTTAGCATTTTATTTCAAGTGTGTTAAATACATAAACGTCCTTAAAATTTGATCCAGAATGTAAAGTCTCTAAAAAGCTTGTCGTTTGTGCGATGAAACTTAAGGTTCATAAAACACACTTTATATGTCCCGCGGTCATATGCCCGTATGTCTAAGGCATAACAACGTGGCTTCCTCACCGTGATTAATTAAGCTTCGTCACATGACTGCTTATAAAATTTCAAGCATTTTTTTATTTCGTTGCTGGATGGAAATGAACGGGCAACTTCACACGTCGTAAAGTGTCCACGTTCTGCTGGATAGACAGAACGGTGACTGAACAAAAGAATTTGTACCCACGCGGTGCGGAAGAAAATATTCTCTGCCTTAGCAGCTAGTGGCAGGCCGTAGGCAGTCGTTTCTGAGCCATTGCTGTCCATGTTTGTTGTTTTCCGCATGACCCGTTAATTTTCAAACCATGAACACAAAATTTCAACGATAATACGCAGTTAATTTACAGGGGCAACGAACATAAGGATGAACCGATAACACCTGACTTGTGTGTTGGATGAGAGACAGAAGTCTATACCATATTTTAATCCAATTCTAGATTGGAGTGAATGTACTTGCCTAACAAAACTTTATTTGAAGGTAGAGATATACATAGAAATTTACTACTTAAAGAACAATCACATGTTTCGGCACTTGACAATGGCCATCATCAGGTTGAGAATAAAAAAACTAAGTAAGCAGCTTTACTTGACTTATGTGGGCTGTATACAGCTGTATAGAGCTATACTTGACTTAATGTGGGCTATATACAGCCCACGTAAGTCGAATATAGCTGCTTAATTAGTTTTTTCGTTCTCAGCCTGAAGATGGCCACTGTCAAGTGCCGAAATATGTAGTTGTTCTTTATGTATTAAATTCTATACATATTTCTACCATAAAATAAAGTTGTGTTAGACAAGTACATACACTCCAATGTAGTTTATTTATGAACACAACAGGGATGACGAACCTTATGATTAATCCAATTCCTTTGGGTTCTGACGATGCTCTTATCATACTGTGTACACTTACTCTTTGGACTTCTTCAATAATCTCTATTTAAAATGAAACAAAAACCCGCTTTTCTGGAACACTGTCGGTTTTCATTCACAGGTCAGTCTTTCACTCAGTCATTTACCTGAGAACGGGTGCCGATCCTGTCCACACAACATTGTGGTGTTGTTTGTGTTTCAAATTAGCACGATGGAGAAACTCCAAACAGTATATGTTTCCAAACACGTGATTCGTTTTTTGTTCCTATTTTCATGTTAAATTGATGTGTGAACATCTAACATTCATGACAGCAATTTTATATGAAAATCTCTCGCCGCTACTTTGGAATTACCATCATGAAGCATTGCTAATTAACTCATCCATTGATTATTTCTTTAAATTTGTTCCTCTTAATCCCACAACGGCTTTGTGGTCAATAAACCGCTTTATATAACTTCACTTTTCAAAACTTGTTATAATTTTTCCGTAATACTTTCCCATACAACTTTCGAAACTGTTACGTTGAGTGCACTGAACAGCAGTGCATTCTGGTCCTATCGTGCTGCTATGCATTGCATGCCAAATATCTACATCCAGATCTCAACAGCAATATCGGAGATCATTTGAATAAAGGTTGACCAACTAGATGACACTTGCTTTATTATCTACTGCTCAACATGTTTCAGACATTAATACGTCCATCTTCAGGAGCTTGCAACTACTTGTTGCGTTGTGTAGGCTGACTTGAGGCGTGCTGGTGTTATGTAGCGGGATTATCTGTTAGTGATGTGGTATCCGAGTGTAGGCTGGTTCAGCCTGCACTCGGATACCACATCACCAACAGACAATCCCGCTACATAACACCAGCACGCCTCAAGTCAGCCTACACAGTAACGCAACAAGTAGTCGCAAGCTCCTGAAGATGGACGTATTAACGTCTGAAACATGTTGAGCAGTAGATAATAAAGCAAGTGTCATCTAGTTGGTCAACCTTTATTCAAATATCAAGATGAT
>Ga0123352_10019776_pt1 | contig 10733 bp, 5 predicted proteins | sample TergutLab28metaG_FD_89700 | JGI IMG/M metagenome (GOLD analysis project Ga0123352, IMG submission 89700) | Labiotermes labralis P1 segment gut microbial communities from Petit-Saut dam, French Guiana - Lab288 P1 | ecosystem: Host-associated > Arthropoda: Insects > Digestive system > Gut ... | reverse complement strand
GGTACTTCTCTTGAACCAGCGGTGATCCCCACCGCTCAGGCTTCAAGCTTCACATTGCAGTACTTTCCGTATTATGTGTGATGTTCCAAGTATAGCTGTCTTTTGTAGTGAATATATCGAGTGGTTTCCTGGTATAGTTTCCAAATTTTTCTTTAAACTTCTCGTTACTATTCCAGTGGCTCCAATTATTACTGGTACAATCGTACATTTTATTATTATTTTATTATTATTATTATTATTATCATCATCGTTTTTGACAGGGAAAGACAGCGAAAATTTTGGAGTACCTTCACGTTATTCATAAACCGTTTATTAAGCATATTATTCATATAATTCCAACTAAGTGTACTTACAGTTAACAAACATACACAGTATGAATTGTGCTAAATGCACGTGGATTTAGTAACAAATACAAATAGTACTTTGCGGCACCGCTAATATTCGAATAGACTTGTATTTTGAACAAAGTTTTTCGAATCACGGCAAACACATGTGCAAGGTTTGCCGTCATTTTTTTCAGTCCCTCGGAAAAAAAATCCGAGATACCACCTCTACTGATATTCGAGGGCTTCGTTTCAGATAGCTTTTATCACTGGCTCTACGCAGGACCATTAAACTCCTCAAAACGAAGACAAGAACAGACAAATTTTAAACTGGCACATTTTTAACCCATACCCATAATTTAGTAGAACGCCAACAACTTCAGCTAGTCAGCATATGCAAATTAAGTACTGTATTTAAATTCCTTAAACTTAATGTTCTTGAATTTTCTGTATTTTAGACTCTGTATGTAGTATTTTAGGCTCGAAATGTAGTCACTAAGCTTTAAATCTTACTGGTTACTGAACATATCACTAGGTTTCACATTCACAAATTCTACGTTTTTACCATTGAAGGTATTCATACGCTTTATATGCTTCTCAACGCAACAGCAATTATTTCCACATTCGGTACTAATTTAAGGTTAAGGTTACAAAGTAAGTCTTCACATACAGTTCGGGTTAATCTTAGTCTTACAGGGCTAAAGCAAGAACTGGTAACCAGTAAACAGGCTTGTATTATTCTACTATTCGAATATAAAGGTAAAGCAGTCCCGTTACAGGCCCGGAGGGGCCCAGAGGGTTCCAGAAAGTTAAGATTCCCAGATTTCGTGACAACGGCACAGGATGGTGGTAGGTTGTCAGTCATAGGCACCGGCCGCCTTTACCCCCAGGAAACAATCCTGGTACTCATTTCTGTTAGAGGCTGTGTCGACCCAAGGGCCATAGTGCGATCGGAAGGATTTTATGTGAATGAAAAATCCACTGACACCAGTTGGGATCGAACCAGCGACCTTCCGATTTGTAACACAGCACCTTAACCATTGTGCTACCGCGGTCCCCATATATATATATAGAGAGAGAGAGAGAGAGAGAGAGAGAGTTAAGACATACAAAACCCCGAAGTCTTATGCGACCAGTGATTTGTTACTGTCGGACTAACGTGTTACCTTCATGAATTCGAATAATCGCTGTTGTAAATGCTCTAGATTGCAGCATGTGTATAAAGGCTCAATTTAAAAAAATCTAGAAAGCAATAACTTATCATGACAGCGATAAGATTAGAACAATGAAATATTGTAAACAGTGTAATCTCCTACCTTCTTTTCACGATAACCCCATCTACCCCATGTAAGCACAGGGAAGAAGCTTGATATCTTGAAGAAAATATGTAAATAACTCAAACGAGTTCAGTTTGTTGTCACAACCGTTCACAATCAGAGTTCACGATTTACGTCAGCGAAGTTCAGAGGCGTCGCAATTACTAATGAATGCAGGTAAAAGCTCCAGAAAACTCAATATATTGCAGTTTTAAAGCTAAAAGTTATCACAAAAAATCACGTTTGTTTAATTATAAAAATACACTTTTCCAAAATATTTTCCTGTCGAACTCCAGAAAAAAAAATTACGACCAGATCTAACACAGTCACCAATCAATTCCATTTTACTAAAAAAAAAAGCATAGATTATTTCAGTTTTTCATCAATACATTATAGCAAAACTTTAATCAGTGGTTACTTAGGAAATAAACTCTTCCTGGTAGCTGGTATATACGTAACAAGCGCACTGGCAACTGTCACTTGTTTTCGCTGCCTTCAGCAGATGCAGCTCTGAGAAGCGCGCGCAGTGCCAGCGTTTGCCGAATATCCACGAAAAGCACCGATCCCGGGCAATTGGTATAGGATGTTCCTTGCATGTGTCACTGGCTAAAGACGAAAGAAACGACGATGAATTCAGGTTTCGTGACTAGGAAGATAAATAAGAAATGAAGCTGCCGGAAAGCACAAGAGGATAAGGAACAAAGGATGGAATTACGGAACGCATACGCAACGACGCAGTTTGTACGGTTATGTAGGCATTTCAAGCTGCACTGATTCTTTAACATCGAATAATATGTCATGGTAGAACTGAGCAGCATTTATAAGAAAGCGATTGTGCTCTATTCCTTCACACGTATATTACATACCAAGCCCCACATACACATAAGAATACTAAAATTAACACCACAGTAAGTGGAAGCATTAAGAGTTGCAGTATAATGCGGTCCTATCCTGCACGATTTTTAAATAACGTACCTTATAATATAAGTGATAAAAATAAAGTCTTTTTTTTACGACGAGGTGCTGATAAGTCCTTAGCCCGACTTATTTCCCGTTGTCGTAGGACGGAATCGATAGCGTTGTTGGAAAGAGGGATCTGTTCATGTGCCGAATTGCAAGTATTTTCTGCAATTGAAGGACATTTTGAGGGAAAAACGCCGCGGGAAGTTCACCAAGGGGGTCTTGTTCTTGCACGACAATGCCCCGGCTTACCGGGCACTTGCAACCCAGAAGAAACTGGCCTACCTGGGCTTCCAGTGTCTTGATCACCCACCCTATTCTCCAGATCTGGCCCCGTCGGACTACCACCTGTTCCCTGCACTGAAAAAACAATTGAAAGTTCGCCATTTTTCGTCCGACGCGGAAGTCAGTGATGCCGCGGAGACCCGGTTGGACGGATAAATTTCTGCATTTTTTTTGTGTGGTTTGCAAAAGTTAGAGCAACTGGCTAAGAAGTGTATTGAACTTCGTCTGGAGTATGTTGAATAAATCCCGAGTTTTGTCGCTGTAGTTTGTTTCCTTCCTCGTCGGGCTAAGGACTTATCAGCGCCCTCTCTCGCGCGCGCGCGCGTGTGTGTGTGTGTGTGTGTGTGTGTGTGTATATATATATATATATATATATATATATTGTGAAGATCAGACATTTGAGCTAACATACCACGTTGCCTAGAAACGTTGCAAACCGACTACCATTGACGAAACTTCGTACAACGGAAGTACTAATTCTCAACCCCATTTATGTACGCTCTATGAACTTCTTTTCTGACCACCCTTGGACATGAATATATTTATGGAGAAACAAGGTACTGTTACTACACACATTATTTGAAACTATTGCAGACTTCCTTGACGCGTTTTGCAGCACTCTATAGCTCTATTTCCTCTGCTCTTATTTTAGTCAATAAAGGGTATAAACTTGAAAAGCACGTGTTGACACAAGTACTGTAAACTCAAACAGCCAGCCAAGGTGGGCAGCGAAACAAACGGCATGACACAGAGAACGATCCAGGAAATGTGTACCTATTTACAAATATCGAGAGTTCTGGAAGTGTTCAAGGTTACACGCGTTACTGACCTACATATACATGTCAGAAAATCGCCGTTTTAGGCAGATTCTCATTTACGTCATGCGGGCAGAGCATCCACATGCGCCAGGGACAGCTAGTATTGTCAGAATCATTGATCACAAAGACTTGGGGTAAAAAACGACATAGGTAGAGGGAAGCAATAAGAAGTGAGTCATTAAGAACAACAGGAAAGAGGCTTTATGATTCCTACAGATTGTTACTTTATGTCATATACCTGCTGCGCAGCTCGATAATATAGGCCAACTTTTTTTTGTATATACGTAGGTCGACATCTTTATTACACATGTACTTCGCCTAATAAACTAAAGTGATTTACAATACCGTCACTGGTAACACCACCACATGTAACACAGACTGGGTTCGCAAAAAATCCTAGCAAGTATAATATTATCATTACGTAGAAATGTTTGCTTTAGCTCTCATGATAAAATATGGGGAACTGTTGTACGACATCAGGGTCGACATAAGAGTGTCCTAAGGCAAACTGAATCCATGGCTGAAGCGGAAACTGTAGAATCAGCATGACACTCATTTCTACCCACCGCTTGAATATAAACAATGTCAAAAAATAAAGTTAATTAGCACATCTTCGCCAATTACATCTAATTTCGAGCTGTTAATAAATGAAGATCATCACTTCAGCCACAACAGTAACGAGATATGATCGGTGGAGTACATCGGCATGTACAGGTACACCTTTAAATGGCCTCAAGTGTCACTCTAAACTAGCGTCGTTTCGCGTGACGGCAAGAACCGCCATTCCAATTTACCGTGAGCGGGGATCCAACGTTTTCGTTTAATACAATGCACTTATGTGTATTAGCCTTTAACTCATTATACTTAAAGTATGTGTTGGAAACTGTTACTGGTAGGGCCCCCAAAATTTATTTTTGCATTGAGCCCAAAAATGTATTAAAACGGGCCTACTTTTAAGTGTGCATATGTAGTTTTTCTTTCATTGTTTATTTCTTTCTTTGTTTCTGTCTTTCGAGGGCACTAACACAGTCACACCAAATAGTTTGTTCGAGACGTACCATTTAACCTTCAATTACATGCAGTTTTTCCTCCGACTACCGTTGTCTTCGGCGTGTTCTCTGACTGTCTAGAATGGAACCTGTTGCTAAAACCCACGCATTTCTTTGCATTAATGTCTTGTGTGAGACTGTTGCAACCGGATATTGCCTTTCTAAATTACGGCGACATTTTTCGCGGGAATTTAAATCCGCACAATCACGGCAAATGTGTCGCAGAAACCTCTAAACTTCCGTTGAGGAGTGTGTTAACGAGTCGGCGAGTGGGATTGATGTGCATCGTAAGAGATCGGATGGGAAATGACAAACGATTATTGTCATTTAAAATAATGATACTGTATATTCCAAAAAGCTTTCTTTCCGATTTTGCATAACTAATTTGCGTTAATGTTCACTTACTGCAGGCAGAAGTGTGTTATTACGAATCTTGTTAAACTGCCCATAGTCAGGAAGAATTTCCAGTTGTTCAGTATACTGAAACACTTGAATAAATTATCTAGATCGTAAAGCATATTATATGACGAACATAACTCTTTTCGTGAAAAATATGTTATGAGGAAATCGATAAAACTGGATGTGAATTCCATATAAAGTGAGGTCCCCGTACGAACTCAAATTAAACTCTTCCGATAACCTTTAGTGTACATCCACGAATTTCATCCTGTTTAAAACGAATATTATAGATCGTAAACACGTCATAATCGTGTAAACAAATTTTTGCATGGAGAAAAATGTTTACGAACCCTCATAACACTCGATACGAGTTGTATGTCAAGTAAGGGGCAGATATGAATGAATGCCAGATACGTTTGACAAACTTTCGTGCACATCCACCATAGACTGCTAATTACTCTTGCAAATGCAATCTGCAGGTTCATTAATGAAGCATTCCGACAGCAGGCAGACAACGGGACGAACGCAAAAGAATTCTCCATCATGCCTTTATTTATTCGTTCCCACAAGATGCACCAAACCCCACAGTTTCGCCTTACCCTGAGACAAAGCAGCACGGTCCACACAATCCCCGCCTACATTATGAACTTCCTGTTTAGCATTTCTCTCTTACTTGCAGAATTTTCTAGTACTTTTTCCCATTCCTGTTTTTCTAGTTTGGAATTATTTTATGTCTTCTTTCAGTCACATTTCCAACTAGACTGAACACTTTTAATTTAACTGCCTTAATATCGAGTTCATTCAACGGCGCTGCTAACTCGATGCGGCCCAAGCTACGTTCTTCAGCTTCCTAAATCTTATTTACATAGGATAGGACTCCTCTAAGCGGGATCGGTCAGTTGACGGAGACTCTGACCCACGAACCCAATGTCCGAAAGACACGCATTAGTACATCCACGTCTTTTAACGTAGTACTCTAAAGCCCTTAGGAATTAAGGTATTCCATGGGGATGATGACAGACTACAGGGTTATTGGTCAATTCTGAAATGACTGTTCGTTGAGGGAAAATTATATTACCGGAGAAGAACCTCTCATTTAGCCAGCTACGAATTCTAAATTGCGATTAAACCCAGGTCCCCAAGTTAACAAGCCAGTCTATGACCACTTAAGCATGAGGTTCGTCATCCCCGTCGTGTTCTATTAAATAACTAATGTACAGTGTATGTACTCGTCTAACACAACTATATTTATTGGTGGAATATAAAGTATTTTCAACATAAGTTACAACTACATGTTTCGGCGCTTGATACTGGCCATATTCAGGTTGTACATGAAATTCTACTCACATACATTGTATGAGAAAATGACACGATAAAGAGAATTATAACTCCACATATGAAATTGTACAGATGAGATAATTTTGATATTAGCCTAATTTATACAAAACAGTAAGATACTGCTAACAACTCGAGTAAGTTTATTAATCTAAAATTATAGTCACAGATGCTACATATTATTGTACATCGTATATTTTATACTTTAGTGTAATTACACAGCACACATAGACATAATATGATACCTACCATAGATTTAACTATAATAAGCTTAGACATAGCTTGGTAACAGCATGGATCCCTCATGTAACCCACACCGCCCAACCTTTCTGACAGATACGAGATCTCGTGCCCACTTTACCCCTCCCTACCCCATATAAACAGCCCATGTGTGTTTTGTATAACTGCTTAATAAGTATTTCATGTAAACCTGAAGAGGCCATTATCAAACGCCAAAATATGTAGTTGTACCTTATGTAGAAAATACAGCATATTCTACCAACAAATATAGTTGTGTCAGACGAGTACACACAATCTACATTAGTCACCACTTAAGCTTTGGCATGGCCAATGTGTTTAACCTGTAGCACAGTAGTCTCACTAGCACATTCTAAAGAATGTAAACTGCATTTATTCACTTAGAATAGGGCAGTATTTCCTGTGCAAATTACAGGCTATGACAACAATATTCTAAACTGAAGAATACCTTAAATACTATTGAAATGAGGACGCTTCGTTTTGGGGTTTCAAGATCAAACACAATTTGACAAACACAGGTACCCGGTAGGACCCCTCTGTACGAGTGATCAGCTCGTCGCAGAGGCCACTACCTATCAAACACACAACAGACACAAAAGGCGAACATCCTTGCCCTCAGTGGGACTCGAACCCGCGATACCAGCAGACAAGAGGCTGCAGATCTAAGCCTTAGACCGCACAGTCACCAGGATCGCCTCAGGTATCCCTCAGATCTGTATATTCAGAATATGTATAATGCGTGACTAAGTCAATTAGTTTCAACACCTGATACAATATTGCACTAAAGACGTCTTAATGCTCTACAGATTGAAACAATTTACTTAGTCGTCGTCTCTGTACTTACATTAGAAACTTTAAAATCTCGAGTATGAATAATCTACAAGCAATCAATTCCCCCAGAATCCTTCAATATTTCTGCGCTAACTGGATTACCAAGCGCACAACGTGGAGTAATTCCTGGCGCAAGACACAAGAAAATTGTGTTGTCAGGCGGTAGGATAGGAAAGGTTGGCTGTTACACCTTGCACACCGGAAGACGGCCCTAGCTCTCGCCCCTAATGCTATATCAATCCCACCCTTACCATCAAGAGATACCACTTTTGTTTATTGCAGCCGAACGATGGCAATCGACCATTTATTCCTCGAAGAAGGTAAAGTTTTCCCTTTATACGCATGAAGGCTTAGAGGGGAAGTAGCAGTAGCTTCACTCATTCTTGACCTCGGTATTAGATGGAGGTGGGTGGTCGATTTCACACCCGGCCGCTTTACCCTCGAAAAGAGGCCCAGTACTAATTGTATAGGGAGCAAGCTGGCTGGACCTGACAGCCGGTCTGGGCGTTTATGGAAAAGAGAAAATATGACGGTCGAAGGAGTTATTTAAACCAATTTGACTCAGGTGGTTTATAATCATGAAAAGCAATGTTTTGGTAATCGCAACAGTGGCTTTATAGCCTTTCCAAAGGCTTCATAACCCATAAGCCTCCTTTATTCAAAAAATGATAATTGTACACGGCACTCCTCATATAAACCTTTAAATTGAAAATTATTGGAGATAGGATGTCAGCAGTAACAAAGCCAACCAGACAACAGCAACATAGCATTGGATACCTTGAAAGAATGTGGGAAGACATAAAAGGCAGAAAGAATAACACTGTGATTTGTCAGTCAGTCTACCTAAAAGTGACCTGACAATCGGTGTTACTAAACTGATGGAAATGTCATTTGCAGAACTCAAAACTTTAAATGCGGTCGGTGTCGCCCGACCAAGCGTCGGAAAATTTTTCTAAGCTATTCCAAACATAAAAATACGATCAATTGTCCCACCTTTTTCTTGGTTTCTGTGATTCAGAAACGTGGAACTGAGTACGAAATATGAAATTCCTGCCCATTGTATGCGGGTTTATCGGACAGTTGTGTTGCCATGGCCACGACAATCTGCTAACCGCAGGACAAGGAAAAATTTAAGCGCAATACGCGTGCTTCAACTGCGAGGCCGTATTTAGTCTTCAAACCAGTCTGTTCTGTTCATTTGTTAAAATATTTTCATCTGCGCACAGACGCGGGCAGCTGAGAATCAAGCCGTAAGGTAAAATCAGCAAAAAGTGGCCTGTACTTTCATTAGGCTTGTCTTAACGGCAGGTACCTATGTCAACTAAAAATAAGTTCTTGAGTGATCCAGTCAGGGGGAATAAGACTGATGGTGGGGTGTGGGGCACATGTGGCTGAGAAAAGAAATACATATAGAGTTTTGATGTTTTGCTGACCGTGCATCTCAGTACAATCTTGTTTTATAATCCTATGTGCTCGAAACATGTAGAGGCATTTAATAAACTTATTATAAAACAAGATTTTGTGCATCAAGTTGGTTAATTACTAGGATTACATGTAGAGTATTTGCTGGAAACGTGAAGGAATGAGGTCACCTTGAAGACCTAGAGGAAGAGGGAAGGATACTGAAACGGGTGTTAAAGATGAGATTGGAGGTTGATTGGACTAATTTGGTGCAGGATAAGGATCAGCGTTTGGTTGTTATGAACACGAGAATGAATAATTGCTTCCCATAAAATGCAGAAATGTCTTGAGTAGCTCAAATCTCTTAGCTTCTCAAGAAGGCTCTGCTGCATTTTAAGTTCATGGTTTCGTGCATCGTAAATCTATATTAATAAAAATCCAACGAGATGCAACAGTATGCAGTCTGATTTATTTTACTGCAAAATCACTCTACATGTTTCGGGTGTCCACAGCACCCATCATCAGGAGTACTAAAAACTGTAACCGCAGCCTCCGATACAGGTCATAATATCGGTACAACTACCTCCCTCCAACGTGGCCAGGTCGGGACTGCAGTTGGGAGGGAGGTAGCTGTACCGATATTATGACCTGTACCGGAGGCTGCGGTTACAGTTTTTAGTACACCTGATGATGGGTGCGGTGGACACCCGAAACATGTAGTGTGATTTTGCAGTAAAATAAATCAGACTGCATACTGTTGCATCTCGTTGGATTTTTATTAATATAGCTCTGCTCCATGATAAGGAGAAGTACGACAGTTTCTTCACATCAAGAGGTCGGAGACAGGGACTAGTAAAAATTAGAATGTAAGGACAATTTTGCGATAGATTTCTAGGCACAATATAGGTTAATAATTTGACAGATCATAAGAATTTTATATCGCAGTATCTAGAACGTCATGTCGTCATTTATGCCATTTTATGTACAGTAGCATATTTCGTACAATTGTTGTTGCTACACCTACCAGTAGTCTTATCATGTCTCCATGCCAAACTCTGTTTTTTGCTTGCAGTGGTTCGCTAGATGCCGGTGTCCTTTGGAGAAAAGAAGGTTTTCTTGGGTCATCATGCTCCGGTTGAAACATCTCATAAAAATGTCCTCAACCAGAGTTGTACTAGCATATATTTTCGTGCATGATCACAAAATAGTTTAAGCACTCAGTAAGTTTCACTAACGCCGGTTTCACCTCGATCGTTTGTATGGCCTTCATCTTGGTACTAATATTGTCAGGTAATTACAACAGAACGCCAGGAGTGGCCTCAAGTAACAAAACAATTCATCAAGTTGTGTGACAAACTGTCCAACAACTGAAAGTTAACGAGGAGCTGAATATGAACGTAACATGAGGCCCTCGTATTTAGCCTATCTTTATCACAAGATATGAAAAGCAAGCTACCAATATAAACCACACAAGCAAATAAAATAAGTAAAATCTTTTGATATACAATTTTTGACGTACGAAACTTCTCTAATATACATGAGCCTACTGACAATACCATGCACGATTTCAGTATGTCTCTAAAACAGACTGAAAACTATGTAGGTGTAAGGATTCTTGAAGTTCACTTGGTATCATGTTGGTAACGCTGTACGTATACAGGGTGTCCCAGGAGGAAAGGACCTAACTTCGGGAGAGTGTTCCTTAGGTCAAACTATAACGATATAACCCAAAACACCTATACCCAAAGTTCAATGGTT
>Ga0123352_10019774_pt1 | contig 10734 bp, 7 predicted proteins | sample TergutLab28metaG_FD_89700 | JGI IMG/M metagenome (GOLD analysis project Ga0123352, IMG submission 89700) | Labiotermes labralis P1 segment gut microbial communities from Petit-Saut dam, French Guiana - Lab288 P1 | ecosystem: Host-associated > Arthropoda: Insects > Digestive system > Gut ... | reverse complement strand
CGGGTTGCCATGACAGTATTACTACCGACACGCACATACACACCCTGCGGGACGAGGCCGTGAGAAGCATAACAATAGGGAATGGCCGAGCCCTGCTCCACAACCACTACGATGACATTTTTATCCGCGCGCTTCTCTGCTTCAACTTTGAAATAGCCGGATGGATCCGGCGTGACGGAATCGCGGAAACTGGTGACTATTTTTCGTGTTTCTAAATCAATATCACCATCAACACCATGAACAGATCCATCATCGTCAATTCCAAGGCAAAGAGTGCCGCCATCTGTGTTCAAGAACGCTAACATCGTATTTTTCGCTTTTTGATTAAACTCTCGTTTTTGTTCATAGGTCTGATTTTCAATCATAGCGAGAGACCTCCTTACGAAAACTGTCCTTATTATACCACCCAATTCTCCCGTTAGCAATGAAAATCCGGGAGAATTGAGGGAGAGTTCGGAGAATTAAGGGAGAGTTCGTGCATATGCCGAAATTTTTGCCCTCAAAATTAAAACGTCCCTCCTGGGCCACGTCACACGCAAGCGTGGAGAGGTGCGGAGGGTCCTGTTGCTTATAGAATATGCGAACAAAGCGGATTTGTCAATATGAGGTGGTGTAAAAAACTTACAAGCCTCAAATCTGCATCATAGTGCCTACGCCTAAATTAGGTGCACCTTAGCCCTAAAATGGGTGAATCTAGTTACCCATTTGCCACAGATATGTCTCAGAGAGCGCAAGTAACAAGCACTTTTTGTAATGAGAACAAAAAACATCCTGTATATGAGCCTATAATCGTGCCTTTCGAGGCCGGCTATAGGCTCTTTTTTTGCCCTCCAAAAACCAACACTCCTACCCAAACGTCTTGCAACGATATCCTGCCCGTAGAACATATGTGATCTTGATTTCAGTTGTAAGATTCCTGTGTTCAAATTCATTCTCTTGACGAAGTCGGAATGCGTATAATTCATAAAATGCAGATTTGGGCGAAAATACGCATTCTGAAAGAGTGACAAGGCAAACAGCCAGCATCGGAACCTACTAATCCACAATTGCAATTTTCTTATTCCCTAGTGTATATTATATAATAAGAGAGCTTGATGGGGATAGAGGGGTTCAGATGGTCACGAAGCAACAAAGAAATATGATCAACTATCTGGTAATATGTGTCAGCGATTTTGCCACACAGTTTGGCATGAAGCCCAAAGAGGCATTTCGTTTTTTGTCCACCTATGGCGGGATTGCTTTCCTGATTGAACACTATGAAATCGAGCATACATTGAGCCTAGACGAAACCATAGAAGCCCTGGCGCACATTTGCCGTGAAAACGGAGGGGTGCTGGCATAAGCTTATTTTTTCGTTTGAAGCGGGTACAAAAAATTATGCTGTAGCAATACGTTTTGTTATGTCCAATTTTATTTTCATATAGCTATTGATATTTCATCGGGCAAAAATGAGCACGCATACGAGCCTATAATCGCCACCCTTCGAGGGGCGATTATAGGCTCTTTTTTTGCCCTTTAAAACCACCTCTCCGACCTAAATCCGATACAAAATTCCATCCCATTTTTATTTTCGCAAGGTGTCGTGAGGCACCCTTTTTATTTCGCACAAAACTAACCATTTTACTGGGTTTGCGGGCCCTAATGCGAAAAAAGCGAAAAAATGCGAAAATAAAAACAGCGCAAATGCGAAATTCGTATCCCTTGTGCTGCAATGGCTTCCGCTGTTTTGCTCGAAGTTTACTCTAAAACGTCCTAAAAAAGCCGAAGGGCATAAGGGGGACGCGACACCTGCGCTTTGCGCCGGTGGTCGGCAAAGCCGACGCGCCTGAGGCGGCTGACGCCACCTCACCCCGCTTCGCGGGGCCCCAACGAACCGTCAAGCGGCTCGTTATGCCCATGCCTCCAAGTGGAACAATTTGAACAATTCATTTTGGCTTTGTGGTGTGCCTTTTGATAGATAAGGATATACAGGGCAAGGCTGGTCGAGCAGGCAAGCTGCTCGACGGAACGGGTTTATGCAAGGGATGATTGCCCTCTTGTATTCTACATTTCACTCTACTTGAGGCTCATTTTTTGCGAAACGCATTGTTATCTAGCTATACTAATAGTGCAGAGAGTTTACTCTGTGCCGCAATTTGAGACCGCCAAGTAGACAAAGGAGATCTACCGTATGAGTTTTGCGAATAATCTAAAAGCTATTATGCAGGAGCAAAAACTGAGCCAAACAGATTTATCTAAGCTGACAGGCATTGGCAAGCCATCTCTTAGTCAATATCTGTCCGGACGACATCTGCCGTATCAAAATAGGGTCACTGAAATTGCAGATGCTCTTGGTGTACCATCGTGGCGCTTGACCACTAAAAATCCAGAAGCAGAGTACGAGCCTCCACCTCCACCGTCTCATCAAAAAGTGACAATCGAAGAAGCAGCAAGGCGACTAGGAAAATCCAAGCAGTTTGTCCGTGTAGCCCTACAAAATGGTATTGCCCCTTTTGGATTTGCAACCAAAGGTTCCGGTAGCGCCTATGACTATCACATCAGCCCAAAACTACTAAATGACTACATAGGTGAAAATTGACTTTTCCGTAGATCAGAATTCTAAGCGAAAGGGGTGAGGGCTTTAAAAAATCCGAATAAATACGGAAACATATCCAAGCTACCGGGCAAACGCCGCAGACCGTGGCGGGTGAGAAAAACGACAGGTTGGATACTTGATGAAACCACGGGCAAGGTTAGGCAGCAGTATTTGAATATCGGCTATTATAAAACCCAAGCGGAAGCAATCAAGGCTCTTGCCGATTATAACGCCAACCCCTTTAGCTTTCATAATGACATTACATTTGCGGAGGTTTACGAGAAGTATAGCAAAGAAAAGTTTGAAAACATATCCAGCTCTAATGTGAACGGATATAAGGCCGCTTATGCTGTGTGTACATCCATACATAATTTGAAATTCATCGATATTCGCAAGGCCCACTTACAAGGCGTGGTTAATTCATCCGGCAAGAACTACCCAACACTGCGTAAGCTGAAAGTGCTCTTCAAGCAACTATACAGCTATGCCCGTGAGAACGATATTTGCCAAAAGGACTATTCAGAATTTGTTGATATTGTAAAACATAAAGAAAAGGGTGATAGTATGAAGCGTAAGCCTTTCTCGGACAGTGAAATCAAAACCCTATGGGATTCAGTGGAGCGAAACGATTATATACAAATTTTCCTGATGCTGATTTATTCTGGTGTTCGCATTGGGGAAATGCTTGATCTGGAAAAGTGTAATGTTCATCTTGATGAAAGATACTTTGACATTGTGGACTCTAAGACAGAAGCACGGATTCGCAAAGTGCCCATCGCCGCAAAGACGATGCCGTTTTTCAGTCATTGGATGGAGCGGCATGATTGCAAAAATCTACTGTGTTCCCCTGACGGTGAGCCGTTTAAGTATCGCAACTATGTAGATGCCTATTGGAAGCCGCTTATACAGGAGCTAGGCATGGAACATCTGCCCCACGATACCCGACACACCACAATATCCCTGTTAGCAAAGGCGAATGTCAATCAGACCATCATCAAGCGCATTGTTGGACATAGCGGTGCGATGACCATAACCGAACGGGTGTATACCCATTTCGACGTACAGCAGTTGATCGAAGCAATTGACATAATTTAGCGGGGGCATTTACCCCCGCTTCGATACTGGTTCTATGCCGCCGCGGCATTCTTGTTTATCCGCTCGATAATCGCCTTCAAGTCCATGAACACAGTCATATCAAATATCTCGCTTACGCTCCCTGCGTCAGAAAACGGACTTTCCTGCAAGATGGCGAGGTCTTTCATCATGCCATTTTTGACAATGTAGTTGATAATCTGTTTTACAAAGTGCATCTGACGGCTGTCCAGTCCGGCATCGTTCAGAAAGGCAGAGAAGGCATCGTTTGCCGCTTTCATGCTCAATCCAACAACGGAGCGCACCAATTCGCCCAGCGGCGTTTTGCCATACTGCGCGTCGTACTGCTCTCTGGTGCCGAGCTCACCCCAAAGGATTTCCTCCAAGGCTTTTACATCTTCCGGGGTGAGCGGAATATTCCCTTTGAGTTTTGCAATGGCAGGGATGTCCTGATGTTGCCGGATATAATAATTGACCTTCTTCTTATAGTTGACCAGATCATCGTTATCCAACTGTGATTCATTCAACTCGACAGACAAAATGTCATCTGTGAAGTTCGTCTCATAGAGGCTACGCTCATCATCGGGTATGAATTTTATGAGATCCCGCAGTCTGATGCGGATGTCCTCATAGTCTTTAACCCCGGCACGTTCCAAATAGTCGTTATGTAGGATTTGCTCGATGAGTTCACCCTGCGCCGCAATCGCCGGGATGGTGGCAACGCGTGAGAGTTCGCCCGCTTTCTTGATCAGATCATTTTTCGCCCGCTTGTAGGTTTTGCCCGCAAGTATGGCAAGTTCAATTTGATAGACCAGCATATCAAAGCGCACGGCGGAACTGTCCTCTTCAGAGGGCGGGACGAGCGGCGCGATATGTTCGGCGATTTGGAGCGTATTTTCATAGGTCAAGGCACCAAAATCGCTCTCGGTTTGGAACCTATCAATCACACGGAGATGTTGCTTCACCGCAAAACTATCGCGGGTCAATTGCTTGACACGGCCCAGCAAATCTCGCACTAACGCTGCCCGATAGGCTTTCAGCTCTTCCGTCTGATACGCAATATCTTGCAGGGTATATACCATCTCGACTTTTGTGTTGAACATCCGCTCTTGTAAGGTGGCAACGGTTCCGGCCTCTCGTCCCCTTGCGTTTAGGCGGAAGAAAGAGAAGTTGCCGCAGAGGTCGAAGATGTAAAACTGCTGCTTATCCTCGCCGTCGATCAAACCCGGGGAGAGGCGTGTGCCACGGCCGATCGTCTGCCAGAACTTGGCGCGGCTGAACACCTTCTTGAAGAACACGAGGTTCAAAATCTCCGGCACGTCGATGCCGGTATCGAGCATATCTACCGACACAGCGATTTGCGGATATTTCTTCGGATCGGAGAACTCATCGATCAAACTCTGGGCATAGTTTTCAGCATAAGTAATCACACGGCAATAATGCGCCGGATAATTGGGGAACTCCTTGCCCCAGATCTCCACGATCTTCTCCGCGTGCTTGTGGTTTTTGGCAAAGATAATCGTCTTGCCAATCTTCTCGCCATATTCCACGCGCTGACCATGCTCCATTAGGATATGCAGCGCTTTTTTGATTGTATCGTGGTTAAACAGCCACTCGTTGAGGGCGCTGGAATCAATGGAAGCGGGCAGATTGCCCTCCTCGTCGGAAAAGGTCTGTTCGTATACATCTTTCTCATCTGCCGACAAGTCATCATAGACGATGCCATCTGCCATAAACTTCAGCGTCGTCTCGATGGACACATAGTCTACCAGATAGCCATCCTGCACTGCCTGCGCCAGCTCGTAGCCATAGGTGGGCACGCCGCTTTCGAGATCGAAAATGTCGTAGGTGTTCTTGTCAATCTCATCCTTCGGTGTGGCGGTCAGACCGACGAGCAGGGCGTCAAAATAGGTGAAAATATCCTTGTATTTGTTGTAGATACTGCGATGCGCCTCGTCCACGATGATGAGGTCGAAGTGACCGGGCGTAAACAGGCGATTGCCGCTCTCGTCGCGGGTGTCGTCGATGCAGTTCATCATGGTCTGATAGGTGGAGAACACCGCACGGGCGGAGGCGTTATCTTTGTCCTCGGTGAGGTTGCAGAGAGAGAGGTTTGGCATCAGTTTGTAAAACTCACGCCTTGCCTGCGTCACAAGAGCGGTGCGGTCGGCGAGGAAGATGATGTTCTTCACCCAGCCGTATCGTTGGAGTACATCCACAATGGAGATCACCGTCCGGGTCTTGCCGCTGCCTGTGGCCATGACGAGCAGAGCTTTCCGGCGGTTGCGTTCGCCAAAGGCGTCACAGATGGACTGGATGGCTTCTTTTTGATAATAGCGGTTGGAGATTTCGTCCTTGACCTCCACACCGCGCAAAGGCTTGCGTGTAGCCATTTTATTGAACTCTTTCTCCAAGTCGCGCTTAGAGTAGATGCCGGACACCGGGCGCTCTGGATAGTGTTTGTCGTTCAAGATACGGGTTTCGTACCCATTGGTCAAGAAAATAATCGGGCGCTGACCAAACTTTTTTTCTAGGAAATCAGCATAAAGCACTGCCTGCTGGCGGCCTTGTGTCGGGTCTTTGCTGGTGCGCTTTGCCTCGATGACGGCGAGGGGTAGCCCATCGTCGCCGAAGAGTACATAGTCGGCGATGCCGTAGCCGGACTTGTTCGGCATCTCGTCAATTTTGTACTCGTCCACCCAGTTCTTTCCGCGCTGCCAACCGGCATCCTCCAACATGACGTCGATGTAAGCCTTGCGGGTTTGATCTTCGGTGAAGTCCATGGGTTTGACAGTGTAGCCCCGCTCCAGTTGCTTGACCCGCCGTGCGGTGCATGTTTCGCGCTTGGGGGCGTTTTCGGTGAGCAGGGTGTCAAAGTCAACTTCCGGCTCAACAGGCGGGGCGACGGGCGCCTGGGCGGGCTTCGCGGGCTCTAGCAATGCCTTGTTAAATGCCGCTTCCTCATAGTCCGCACCGTAGCAATAGCCGATGAAACCCATGAAGCTGTGCAGATTCTCCAGTGCCAGCACAGCTTGATCTTTTGTCACGCTCCCCGGGTTGTGCGCCGCATTGTTGCCGACCTTGCGTATGTAAGTGAGCTTCGGGAATAGCCCTGCCGGGAGCAGATCGCGGAAGTCCTCGCTGCCTGTTAGGGCGACGAGGGTTTGCGTGTACGGCAGGGCGAGGGACTCGTCCACGCTGTACAACCACTTGACCGCAAACTCCATCGCCGTCCGGCTGGTGGTAGCCGAGATCGCCGGATTGATAGGCAGCACCAGTTCTGCCGTCACCGCTGTGTCAGCGAAGGTGGTGAATTGGGGGTCGGATTTTAGGAAGTCGAAGTTGGTCATGGTGTCACCTCAAAACATACACTAATTGTGTGGATTAGCGAAAGCTGCGTGTTTATCAAAACCCGAACATAGCCTTACTTCTGACAGGTATCTTGTTTGTTTGCAGAAACTAGCGTTACTCCATTTTTCAAGGCAAACTCGTCATTGCGCTGGTTACAAGAAGCGCAACCAGGAACAATCTTCTCACCAGAAACATCTGGATTAATAACATGTAATCCAGATGCTGCTGGAAATATACACCTCGAAACAGAGCATGTTTTAGGCCATGGTTTTCCTGAGCAGTTAATCCAATGACTTTTCCATGAGCCACAACTACAAGAACGGTTTGACGTTCCACCCTTGTTTTTCCATCCACTCGCTGTTACTTCTTTCATAATTACACAACCTTTCAATTTTTTTGGAATTACAACTAAAAATTCCGCCAAACCCATTCGTATGTAGCGTTATTTCTTCACCCAATCTCCCCCTCAAAACACCGCTGCATCAACGCCTTATATCCCATCTCCATCAACCCCAACCCCTCCCGCATCCGCGCCTTCTGCGCCTCGACGCGCTCGACAAAATCGGCGAATTTGGTTTGGAGGTCGAGGGGTGGATATAATATCTTCAAACTTTCCAGATTTGCCAACGACAAATAATTCACTGTTGAGCCCGCTGACACTCTGTCGATTTGCCGCCTTATTTCGTTACTTTGGAACAAGTACGAAAGATACATGGAATCAACTGTCGTTTCCTTTTTGTGTAGCCAGCTTATCATGCCGTCTTGAAAATAAAATTTATCTTGCTCATTAACAATGTAGCATAAGCCTAACGTGCCGCGTGATGTCACTAAAATATCTCCTGTTTTTGGCACGAACCCACCTTTTCTAAATTCTTCGTAAAGTGTCTCAGATATATACAGTTCACAAGTATCAATCCGATCAACAATTTTGCTTACCAAATCCGAAACGCGAAGAAATGGAAGTCCGCTAGATGTTTGTTCACGCTGATAAACGCGCTTGCTTGAACGCACTTTTACAATATCACCCAGCTTCTTCGCCTCCCACCCCATCGGATTCCGCACCGGATCCCCAAACATCTCCACAAACTGCGACTTCACCAGCAAGTCCAGCTTCGCAATCTGCGCCTTGCGCTTTTCGATGAGGGTGCTGGCGCGGTCGAGGATGTCGGCGATTTTTTGTTGGGTGGGGAGGGGTGGTAGGGGGATAAGGATGTTGGAATATTTAGAAATCCAATACCTTCTATGTAGTTGCGTATCGGCTTTGATCGTGGTCATGTAATAGTACAGATATTTTATATCAGCATTTGGTTGAGCTTGCAATATCTTCATTGCGGAAGATTTCACTTTGAAAGGAAAATCGACATATTTTATTGCCGTTGTAAAATCATCAAAGATTATTACTGGCAGGTTTTCAGAAAATATATTATCTTTCTCATCTGTGTAGCCTAAGATAAAACTCTGTCCGGCTGTCAATACAGGCGTACTGCAACCATCGTTATAGTCTGTGCTTTGCACAATATATTTTGTGGGTTGCTCATAGTCTAACACATCTCCCAACCGTACCATCTTCCACTTACCCATCAGCCCCACCGCCCTCTGCCAAGTCCAAGACATCCTTGATCTCTTCTAGCAACACTTCTTCGGACGGCAAATAGAGCTGATATTGGCTGGTGAGTATATGGGAGTTGTCCTCCGGCAGGGTGATTTTCGCCAAGAGGTCGTTTTTCGCCGTACAGAGCAGTATGCCGACTGTTGGATTTTCATCGGGGAGCTTTTCAAAACGGTCATAATAATTGACGTACATTTGCAGTTGTCCCAAGTCCTCATGTGTGAGACGGTGCGTTTTGATCTCAATGACCACGAAACAACGGAGCAGGCGATTGTAGAGAACCAAGTCCGCGAAAAACTCATCATCTTCAAGCAAAATGCGCTTCTGCCGTGCGGCGAATGTGAAGCCGTTGCCGAGTTCAAGCAAAAACTCCTGCAAGTGCGTGAGTAGCGCGGATTCAAGGTCCTTTTCGTAATATTCCGATTCACGCTTCAGGCCCAGAAACTCCAAATACATGGGATCTTTTATGATTTCAGTCGGCTTTTCGGGTATGCGCTGCTTTCGGGCAACAGAGAGTACGGCTTCCTTGTCGTTGCTCATCAGCAAGCGCTCGTATAAAAGGGAGTTGATCTGCCGTTCCATCTCGCGCCCCGTCCAGGCGTTGTTTGTGGCTTCGAGCTCGTAATACTCGCGCTTGTAGTCGTCGTCGATTTCGGTCAGCAAGCGATATTGATACCAATTCAATTGTGACCGCAGTGCGGACACAATTGGATAAGTGCGATAAAATTTTCGTGCACGCGCCAATTGACGGTAGGAAAAACCGCTTCCAAACGGTGATTTTCCACGATCTCCTTGCGAATCGCCACATGTGCCTTGCTCGCCCCGAACAGAACGCCATCCGGCACAATGGACGCACAACGCCCACCGTTGCGGAGCATACGGAGGAAGAGGGCAAGGAATAGTAGCTCCGTCTTTTTGGTCTTGGCAACTTTGGTCAGGCCAGTCGCCACGATGTCATAATCCAAACTGCCCTTGAACGGCGGATTGGCTAGGATTTTAGTGAACTTCCCGCTATCGGCATTCTGATCAGATAGACTGTCTTTGTACTCGATATGCGGGTTGGCGATCCCGTGGGTCATCATGTTCATGGCGCCGATCCGCAACATGGTGCGATCCATGTCGTAGCCGGTGAACATATTGTTGTCGTAGTGCTTCTTTGCATCTTTGTTATAGAAAATCTCTTCCAGATACTTCTCCTTGAGGTATTCCCCCGCTGCAACAAGAAATCCGCTGGTACCACAAGCCGGATCGCAGATCGTGTCACTCGGCTGTAGGTCAAGGAGCTCCACCATCATGCGGATGATATGCCGCGGTGTGCGAAATTGTCCGTTCGTCCCCGCCGTGGTGAGTTTGGAGAGCATGTACTCGTACAAGTCGCCGCGGGCATCTTTACGATCCTCCTGCTTGTCGATGAGGGCATACATTTCGTCGAGGGCGGTGATGATCTTCTCCAAGAGTTGCGGGGTCGGGAGTTTGAAGATGGCGTCTTCCATGTATTTGGCATAGGTGCTGCCATTGTCGGCGTGGAGCGTTTTGATAAAGGGGAATATCTCGCCCTGCATGGTGCTGTACATGGTCTCAGCGGGCTTGTCCCGCAGGGATGACCATTTACATTGTTCCTTGTCGGTGAACATGCTCTCGTAGGACAGTCCGAGCATCACGCTGTCCTTCTTCCGCGTGTTGTCCATCTCATCCAGATCACGGATGAACATGAGATATGTAATCTGCTCGATGACATCGAGGGGGTTGGTGAGCCCGCCCGTCCAGAACATCTCCCACAGCCGATCGACTTTATTTTTAAGTTCACCTGTAATCATAGTGGTATCTCCTCGCTAGGCAAGAGCGTCATTTTTCTATCAATTATACTAAAATTTGCAGCGCATAGCAAGGATTGGAGGTCTCTGCGTATCAAGGAGCATTTTGATCAGTCAATTTGTGTCCTACCTGTGTCCTACGTGTGTCATACAACCAAATTTTCGCGCAATATCCAGCCCCTCCCAAAAACGAAACCCCTTGAAAACACAGGGTTTTCAAGGGGTTCAAATAATCGTTTTCTATCTCTTGGAGAATTGAGGCGCACGGCGTGCGGCTTTGAGGCCGTACTTCT
>Ga0123352_10019771_pt1 | contig 10735 bp, 7 predicted proteins | sample TergutLab28metaG_FD_89700 | JGI IMG/M metagenome (GOLD analysis project Ga0123352, IMG submission 89700) | Labiotermes labralis P1 segment gut microbial communities from Petit-Saut dam, French Guiana - Lab288 P1 | ecosystem: Host-associated > Arthropoda: Insects > Digestive system > Gut ... | reverse complement strand
TTTGTGTTTGTGTGCATGTGTGTGGTGTTTGTGTGTGTGTGGTGTGTGTGTGTGTGTGTGGTGTGTGTGTGTGTGTGGTGTGTGTGTGTGTGGTGTGTGTGTGTATGTTTGTGTGTGTATGCGTGTGTGTGTGTGCGTGTGTGTGCATATGTGTGTGTGGTATGTGTGTGTGTGTGTGTGTGTGTGAAAAAGTGAGAGAGATTTATTTTGCCCCTATTGAAGAACTTAGGAGATATTCACATCTCTGATTAGAGAACGTAATGCGTGGACCACAACATGTACAGTACGAGTAGTTCCACTTAATATGAGGTGCGCTCCTGCGACCTGGCACGGGTAGTCCAGTTGACAGTTACTAACATTTCAGAGGACGCCCACTGCAGGATACAGAGCCTCCTCACAACCATATTGCCATAGAGTTCGCTTAGCACCCTCAATCCAAATAATTGCCTCAGAATATTTTTATCAAGTACTCATCTCAGTGTTCTGCTGTGCGTTGAAAAACACATAGAAATTGCAATTGTAACTATTTTTCGCCACTTCAAATACAAGAACCTATATCTGAACAACAATCTCTATTTCTCCATCTTGACCTCACAAAATATTTCACCAAAACGTTTCCCAACCAGATCCTCCCATCTCAAGCGTATTTCATGTTCCCCTATTGCTGCAGTTTCAACATAACACGAGGGGGTGCTGTTAAGCCCTTAGTCCGACCAGGAAGGAAACAAGCTACAGCGAACAAACTCGGGATTTATTCAACATAATCCCCAAGAAGCTCAATACACTTCTTAGCCCGTTGCTCTAACTTTTGCAAGCCACTCAAAAAAAAATCAGAATATTGTCCGTCCAACCAGGTCTCGGCGGCAGCAATGACTTCCGCGTCGGACGAAAAATGGCGACCTTTCAATTCTTTTTTCAGTCCAGGGAACAGGTGGTAGTCCGACGGGGCCAGATGCGGAGAATGGGGTGGGTGATCAAGGGAGTGGAAGTCCAGGTAGGCCATTTTCTTCTAGGTTGCAAATGCCCGGTGGGACAGAGCATTGTCGTGCAAGAACAAGATCCCCATTGGTGATCTTCCCGCGGCGTTTTTCCTTCAAAATGTCCCTCAATTGCACTAGCAGAGATGCGTAATACTCCGCGTTGATAGTTTGGCCCTTTGGAAGATAATCAATGAGGAAGATGCCGTCTTGATCCCAAAAAATCGAGACGAGAATTTTTCCAGCGGATTTTTGCACTCGGAATTTTTTGGGTTGGGGTGAGCCGCTATGATTCCACTCCATTGATTGTTGCTTTGTCTCAGGGTCATAGTGATATAACCAGGTTTGGTCCATGGTCATCAATCATGACAGGAAATCATTTGGATTGCGCCGACAAAATTCCAAAAGTTGCGCAGACGACCGGCACCGTTGACGTTTTTGATCCGCATTCAGGCATTTCGGGCCCAACTTCGCGGAGATCTTCCGCATGTCAAAATCTTCGTGAATGATGGACCCAATCCACTCACGTGAGATGTTTATTTGCTCAGTTATTGATTCTGCCGAAATCCGGCAGTCTTCCAAGATAAGCTCGTGAATTTGATCAATAATCCCCGGGGTGGTCATTGTTTTGGGTCTTCCAGGATGAGGCGCATTACAAGTGGAAAAATCACCACGTCTAAACGGGGCCACCCAGTTTTTGACGGTGGCATACGATGGTGCATGTTCCCCTAATATTTCTGTCAGAATGGCGTGAATTTCCTTGGCGCCTTGACTTGCAGGGCGGAAAAAACTTGATGACAGCTCGCATCTCGATCTTGTTGAAATCGCACGCGTCACCTGACATGTTTCCTTTCAGCCTCTGTAACAAGAAAAGACTTGCAATTCGGCACATGAACAGACCCCTCTTTCCAAAGACACTATCGATTCCGTCCTACGACACCGGGAAGTCAGTCGGGCTAAAGACTTATCAGCACCTCTCGTAAACTGAATTCTCTACGGATTACTTTATTCTCTCGTCTAAATTACACTCCTTGTCGGGCTGTTTTATGTGTTTAGGTATTTTACTGTTACTGCGTTGCTAACTGTGTTATAAGCCAAGTAATTACTAGTAATGTTAGGTGAGTACTGTCTGTATTCTGAAAAAAAAAAAGCCTGATGTCTAAATGTTATAATACGAAAATTTGTCACAAATCTCTGTTTACCCAATTTTGTACAGCTTGATTTCGTCGGCGAATTTCTTTACATTTTTTTTAAATTTATTTAGATTAGACAAAGGGCCTTCCGGAATACTAAGCAGGAATGCAGTGAACCTGGCCGACACTTTCTGTACAAGCACCATTAAATGAGGAAACTCCTAAAATATTCAAACTTTTGTATCCTTTTTTAAGGACATTTTCAGCATTCTAAATCTATTATTTATTGTATTAGTACCGTCAATACACAACACATGCATAGGCCAGATATATTAGTACAACTGGGTTATATCTGGCGACATGTTTCGGCCGTTAAACGGCCATCCTAAGACCAACAAAGAATAGTATTGTTAAGGTACAATCAAATTTGACTGTACCTTAACAATACTATTCTTTGTTGGCCTGAGGATGGCCGGTTAACGGCCGAAACATGTCACCAGATATAACCCAGTTGTACTAATACATATGGTCTTTGCATATGCTGTGTATTGACGATACTAATACAACAAATAATGGACGATACACAACGGGACGTACCCCTTAAAAAATTCTAAATCTACCTAACAAACTACTGAAGAAATGTATCACATATTATAAAAAAATATTTAAAAATTCAGAATAATTGTAAAAATTCTTAGTTCGGTAAATGACAAAAGAGTAACTAACAAGACACTTGTCACGAAACCAGTCACACATTGGACACCCTTGAACGAACTAATGCTTGGAGTGGAAAAGAAACTTCTATTTTTGGTATCCGTATTCATCGTCAGCATCAGCAAACGTGCTACAATTTGTGAGTGTTTCAGTTTCCCTTGATAAGAGAATGGAAGGGGAAGATCGGAAATTGACACCATCAGCAGCTACCCTGCACAAACCCTCAATTTTCATGCCCTACCAGAATATAATGTGCTGTTGTAATGCCCCCGCTAGAGGGTTAAGGGATTATACTGCAGAAGCCTGAATTGAAGGATGTTTACCGAATAAGCTAAAACAGGGAACTAACTAAGAAAGCAATTAGATGTTGTGACTAGAGGCAGTAGATCTATTGAATATGAATTTTACACTTAAGGTTCCGCTTAATGGTTCCAAAATCTGTCAATAATAAAATATTGTGTCTAACATGGAATAATTCGGTCTGTCCAATTTAAGCGTGTCACGAAATTTTCATTTTTATTTGTTGTTTTCTTTACTCGTTTTAACTTCCAATTTAAATAATATAGCTGAAATTTTATCGCACATGTTTTGGGTCTTACAACAAATAAATTATGCCCCATTCCCAGAATGTTATGGTAAAACCTGTAGTTTTTTAAAATGTTTTGCTGACCGTGCATCTCAGTATAATCTTAGTAATTAACCAACTTAATGCACAAATTCTTGTTTTATAATAAGTTTATTATATGCCTCTACATGTTTCGATCACTATGTGCTCATCATCAGGAGGTCCTGATGATGAGCACATAGTGCTCGAAACATGTAGAGGCATATAATAAACTTATTATAAAATATCAATTTGTGCATTAAGTTGGTTAAATACTAAGATTATGTAGTTTGTTCTTTACCGCGTTTGGCTGTTAAACCTCTTATATAACATCTTACAATTTCCAGGCTGTTCGACTGCTAGAACTTAAAAGATGAATTTGAACTCTCAACTCTAATAACAGTACGAATTACTATAAGTCGACGTCCGAAAATGTACACATTTTTAATCACAACATGTGGTTTTTCGTAAACATGACTGAAAGTAGTTTGATTTACAATATTACGCACAGGGTATTTAACCATTTAAACGCCGAGTTAAATCCCATCTGCCATCTTCTGACATTATTGGGAGCTCACCATATGCTCCACGTAAGCAGGATAAGAGTTAAAGATTCTTGCAGAAAATTTCATATTACCAACCACAAATCGGCGAGCAAAGTATAACAGAAAAGGTATGTTCATTCCATATTTAGATGTGTGTTTCATAAGAAATAATGGATTCTTTCAATCCTATATCAATTATATATTCAAATACACTATAGCTTTTGTGTTTTGTTGACCGTGCATCCTGGTGTGATTACACCAGGATGCACGGTCAACAAAACAAAATTCTGCAATGCACAACAAGCAAAACAAACACATCAATATAAGAACATCAAAACAAAATTGTACAAGAATAATGCGACTATCTGATATAACACAATTCAGAATGAAACAATTAACCCCAACTATATATATATATATATGCATATGCATAAATTAAATGGAATACAAGGATCACACCACAGTTTCTCTACCTTTTTTTTTCTATCTTAATTTATCCTCACATTCATTAACTCTCAATTTTTGTCGCAGAGAGATTCTACTTTTGGCTACACGCAAGCTACGAAAATAACAAAACACCAAAATTAGAGATCAAACTAATTTTAGCCTATAAGATTACAATCAGGAGTAGCAGCCTTCAGTCCAGAACGGTTAAGCCCTCGAAGACTTAAGCCGAGATATAGGCACCAAACCTGGAAAATACGACACTTTGAAATTATCCAGCACATCTGATCGTTCTTCTCCTCAAGACAGGAAACATCAACTGGAAAGAAACATAAATGACTCTCTGTGCTTCAGAATCCTGTCAGGAATCCAGATGGGGCTCGATACTAAGATCCAAATCGTACTGTTGAGGAGACAGACCGCAATACACTAGGAGCAGTGCCACGTTTTCTTTGCGTTTCTACTCACACACTTTCTCCCGAAAGAGGACATCAACTGTCACAGTAGCCGAGACGGAGAAATAAATGCTACAGTCAGCTTGATATTTCACTCATAATAATAGTGAAATAAGAAAGTTTACTTTAAATAACATCACCCTCTTCTGTGACTAACCTACAACTTTACGTGTAATACTGCCCGTATACACAAGGTTGTACTTTAATTTCGGTGTGTCACCTTCAAAACACGATGAACGAAGAGCCCATTCCATCGCGCCTCCATCTGAGGGCCCTGCCAAACGTAGCCAGCCGTTTTCTGGGCAGCATCAATTAGCAATTATCCCATCCTAGAACTAGGTCTTAGTGCATAACAGCGTGTTTGATTGAACCTGCATTAAACTGGCTGCTGACGTCATTCCGACAGGCTTTCGCCATTCCAGCAAGTGTGAGTGCAGCCTTAGCCTGTGGAAGGACCAGGACTCACGTCTCTGTTCACACAGGAATTAATTCTAACATGATGGACATGAACGATTCAAAAAATTTCACTCAAGATTTACGGACTTTCACTCTGAATTCAAATTCTTCCATTTATAAACCGTTCATGAGAGTGAAAATGCAGGTAGTTTTTATGAGAATAGTGTGTATTGAAAGGCATACGATTTCAACGGCACAACGATTTTTTTCAACGTTATGACAATTGAAATGTGCTAATCCACGGTTTAACTACTCTATACAACAAAATGTGACACTGCAACATGTACTGGCTTCATTATCTAATTGAGATCCCATTTATTATCATCTCGACACAGGTTTTTCTTGGTTTCCTTGTGTCTATAAGCAAATGCTGAGATGGTCCCCAAGATTCCAAGATGCCACTACATGCTTCTCATGTAGCCCTCCTGACTTAAATCGAGTAGTAACCAATTTCATGTTTTTGTTTACATGTAAAATAACCACTGCCACCGGGTAACAACCCAATTGCAGTAAATAAATATTATTATTATTATTACTATACGACCGTGTACAAAACCTCTTATCTTTTTATAATAATGACTTCAAAATGCGTGTATAAAAAAATTATGATTACAGTCCGTACACAGCTGTTAGGTTACATTAAATAATTGCATCACAATGCACCGCACAAACAACATAAATATCACGTGACCTGTTGCGCACAGACAGTAGTCATACTTAGTTTCTTTACATACGTATACCTGAACACAACGGGGAAGTCCTGTCTAAAAAAAATAGACCTTAAGTTGATGTATTATATCGAAACATGTTGCCACAGTGAAGTAGATAATATACATTAGTTCTGTTTGGCGGTATTTAAACTCGTCTTCGCTGCAAATTAACACAACGGGATGACACACATTACGGTCTGGTCATCATCTTGCAAAGAAAATGCGAAACCTGAGTTCAAGATACACAGAAACTGACGCGCGGAATGTAGGTTACTTTATAATAACTAAAACTTACTAATCAAGAATAGACATGCTCTTCGCGTAAACACACAATCAAGAAAACGAAAAAAAGCCACTCGTGCTACATAATGTACCCATTCTTCAACTGAGATAAAATACTTTGCTGCACACCGGTGAGTGTTTTATAGGGAGGCCGGCAGCGGTTTACTGCCAGGTTTTGGTACCTGTATTTTTTTATCACCCTGTTTAAAAACGGTTCATAATGCACACACAAATACCCAGGTAATACGAAATAAAGCATACGTATGCCATGTCGACAAATTCAGTTGATACAATACCACCATTATTATTCGAAGTTAAATGCAACATTTACTTCGCGCAAATGCTACATAACAGCATTTTTTTGTTATTAGAGTCTAAGCCTCTAAATCCTCCTTGGTTTAGTTTAGTAACCTATATATAGGCCACTATATAACGTCGGCTGTCACTACGTATTATGAAATGTAAACTCCGACATTCCTGTTTCTTGAATCAAGCTCTCATTTTATCTCATGAAACATACCTTTTACAATTTCTATAGTAAAACCAACTAGATGCACCAGCTTCTCAAACTTACTGTATTTTGGAATGAAACTCTACATGTTTCGGACGGTCTTTCCTTCCATCATCAGGAATTAAAGACTGTACATACAGCAACAAGCATTTGTCAAACAGATACTGCTGACTACTTGCTAGCAAGCAGACAGCGGGTCGTCACTTTCAAACAGTAATGGGTTACATCAGTGTCACAACCTGAGATTTAAATAAACTTTCAAAATCCAACACAAGACTTCTTCAGCTGATATAAAAAAGGTACTGGAGCCCCGTCTACCATTTCATTAATCGGTAGTTCCAAAGTTCAGCCACCAGGATTGCAAGTATCATAACTATTCCTCCAGATATTTATGTAGATCGTTTTGTGGCTTGTGACAGACTTACCCCTCAAGGGGGAGATAAATACGTGTATAAACCGGAATGCTGTAGATATTGCATTGGTTTCTACACCAAGTCAGTAAGAGCAGGTGTCGTTCTTTGCGTGTGATAAATAGAGCAACCTCGACTTAATATCTATCGAATATACAACAATGTTTTAAGTCTGTATGTGTAACACACGCTTGGGAATACCACAGTGCAGACTGCAGGGGGATATCAAGAGGGGAGAAGACGTAATGGTAAAGTAATGATAATGTTGGTATAGAAGAGAAATCGGGGAGATAAAATTACTCTCCCTCTCTATGAATATACACGGTAAGGGGAAACGAACTGTATTTTAATGTGGTGCCTCGAACATAATTAGCATCTTTATGGTTTGTGTGCATTACGGTAGATATGACTGAGAAGGCGGGAAACATGGAATTGATTTTAAGGCTTCTAGGTGAATGTGTCGGTAGATATTGTGGGCTGAACATTATCTCACTCTCGTATGATAAGAAGAAATACACAGACCCTAGGTGTTTTACGTGAAGACTGAGGGTGAGGTGAGAGATTAAAAGACCGTACCTTTACTTACAATAATCTGTAAAAATTTTCCTCCCAAGAAATGTCACTTCACTAATGTAAGGAAGTGATACTGAGAGTGAAGTGACCAGAATCACTAACGGCTCCGAGCCTTGTCACTTGATCTAAACGTGACAAAATGTGTGGTGTGAGTGCTTATAGGGAAGATTTTAACTGCTGTCCTGCACATTTCACGCCAGTATCCACAATGTCCGGTCATACTTAGATAAATAATATTGCAGTCTACCAGGAAAATAATGTAATTTTCATATTATTCATCTAATACATCCAGTTAATGTTACAGCAAACTTCGTAATATTTGGCAAGCAACTTTTGACTTGATCATATCATATTTATTATCATGCCTTACATCTATTTTAAATAGATGTAAGGCATGGCAAGGTATAGTGCTTAGATATAGAAATATCTTGTATAGGGTAGGGTCAGGGGTGATGGGGTCGTAGGTGACGAATCTTTGTAAGATTATGACGAAGAGTGGACTGGCTTCAAATTTCGTAAACGTATGACGTCATACGGAGGGATATTATGTGCGTGATAAGCGTAGCATGCATGGGAGAAATAAGATATGGTTACAAATTATTGATTAAGCGAAGTAAAGAGAAAAGATCATTTAGGTGATAGAATGATATCGCATTAAAATACATAGTAAAGGGATAAAGAATTCTTCAATCCTACAAACTTTTGAACAGCCCTTTTCTCAGTATATTCACAGGTCGGCTGTAACTGCTGTGCCGCAAAAAAAGGGTTGTAGACCAAAAAAATTATAAACTCGATCGCTAATGCTTAGTAAAACTGACATACGTGTTGCTGTCAACCACAACAAAGCTCATTAGCCTAGTCAACAAATGCTACAGGTTTCAGTCGAACTGACCTTCTTCATGCATAAAATTTATTCCTTAAAACTCAAAATAAAAAGCAATATGCAAACTGCATGTCTGTTGAAGCTTTTAAAATTTTGTAAATTAATGCCTGATTATGGTTCTTTGCACCGAAACATGTAGCATTGCATGATAATATTAAAGTGTTGTGTTTGAACGTAATACTTCATTCCTATTCACACTTACAAAGTAATAAGTATTACACAAATATACGTCAGCACAATCTATTTATTCTATAGTATGGCTACATGTTTCGACTAGATGTTAATCATCTTCAGGCCCCTACAAAGTAAAGCTTTGCCAACTGCAGGAATTACAAGGGAACGAGTTGGAACGACGGTCGTAAATGGTACACATCTAGGAACATTTGGAAGAGATTATCGTGTCCAAACTGAAGGTAATATCTCGCAAGTTCACTGCGTGCACAGGAACTAGAGAAGATAATAAGATAGAAGCAGAAGAAAAAATTAGACAAAGGATGAACGTGAGAGGAAAGACGGAAGGAAAGGTAAAGCAGTCCCATTACATGCCTGGACAGGCCCAGAGGGTTCCAGGAAGTTAAGGTACCCAGATTTAGTGACAACAGCACAGGATGTTGGTACGTTGTCAGCCTTACGCACCGGCCGCATTTGCCCCCAGGAAATAATCCTGGTACTCATTTCTGTTACAGGCTGAGTCGACCCCAGAGCCATAGTGCGATCTGAAGGATTCTGTGTCAATGAAGAATCCACTGACACCAGCTGGGATCGAACCAGCGACCTTTCGATTTGTAGCACAGCACCTTAACCACTGTGCTACCGCGGTCTCCGACGGAAGGAAAGAGAAGTAACAAATATTTCGATGTTTCAGACATAAAATTATCTAACTGTAACTTTATTCAGAACAAAGACTGTCAACAAACGACGTCGGTGTTTTGGAACCTATCCTGCAATAAGCAGCCGAATTCCTTTAAATTTGAGGATTCTTGCCGCTAGAATGTTGTATTTTGTTAAACCACCTACAATCTCGTCTCGAAATTTTACCCCTTTAATTTTACACTGTCATATTTTGGATTACAACGTCACAAAGTCTTATTTTAATTATTCACAAAATTCTGAACTGTTACAGAAGTATATCGAGTTTCTTTTACGGTTCATGGGTGGTGTAATTGCTGATGATGAGAAAGAACGCTACAGTCTGCTTTGGTCTATGCGCCACGGATAATTGAAAGTTGTTTCAAAGCCGCTTTAGTCGCTTTGAATCTTCAGCCTCTAAGAGACAACGGAGTAGCTTTCATTCACAGAGCTCCTTAAGCGCTAAATAAATGAAGATTAAAAGGTGAATGCTTCTGAGCAAGATATCTCTAGAGGAATGTGGAAGAGGCTCAGGGTAGGCTGTAATGTCACATGCTAAAAGACTGAAAATCCTTTGCTGTTGTTATGGAAGATCGTCGATTATATCAGACTCCACAGATTAACGATTATAATAGCCGCATTAGCTACCATAAAATATAAACCATAAAGCATAAATCATGTTGGTGGTTACTGTGTAATAAAATTACATGCATACACTTTAGCGAATTTGTTGGCATTTTAAAAAAAATTGCATCTGATTAATGCACGAAATTTGGAACATGTAAAACGAACATAAAACTATTGCGTTTGTAATAAAATAACAAAAAATTATTTTATAAGAATACTGTTCGAGAAACTGACCTCACTATATAAACGAACAAATTTAATAATAATAATAATAATAATAATTAATATTATTATTAAAATTTGGAAACTATACCAGGAAAACATTCGATAGATTCACTACAAAAGACAGCTATACTTGGAACATCACACATAATATGGAAAGTACTGCAGAGTGAAGCTTGAAGCCTGAGAGGTGGGGATCACCGCTGGTTCAAGAGAAGTACCAGGAAGAAAAGGTCTGTGACAGGAGACATACAATATCGAATTATTATTATTATTATTATACGATATGTATGTCTCCTGTAACAGGCATTTCTTCCTGGTACTTCTCTTGAACCAGCGG
>Ga0123352_10019766_pt1 | contig 10736 bp, 5 predicted proteins | sample TergutLab28metaG_FD_89700 | JGI IMG/M metagenome (GOLD analysis project Ga0123352, IMG submission 89700) | Labiotermes labralis P1 segment gut microbial communities from Petit-Saut dam, French Guiana - Lab288 P1 | ecosystem: Host-associated > Arthropoda: Insects > Digestive system > Gut ... | reverse complement strand
GCAGAGTCCTTCTTGAGAAGCTAACTGGTTTGCAGCTAGTCAAGAAATTCCCCGCATTTCACGGAACCCGAAGGTTCATTACCGCACTCACAAGCGTCCGCCACCTGTCTATATCCTGGGCCAACCCAATCCAGTCCATATACACACATCCCACCTCCTGGAGATCCATCCTAATATTATCCACTCATCTAAACCTAGGTCTCCCCAGTGGTCTCTTTCCCTCCGGTTTCCCCACCAAGACCCTATACAACCCCCTCTCCTCACCCATACGCGCCACATGCCCAGCCCATCTCATTCTTCTCGATTTTACCACCCGCACAATATTGGGTGAGGAGTACAAATCATTTAGCTCCTCGTTATGCAGTCTCCTTCATTCCCCCGTTACCTCGTCCCTCCTAGGTCCAAATATTCTCCTCAACACCATGTTCTCAAACATCAGTGAAGTAATTACCTACAGCAATGTATTATTTAGGTTTTATTGCTACAAATGACAATAACAATAGTAAATTTCTGGCTGCTGCAATACTGGTAGTTTTCGACAAGCTTCTTTCCAAATTTATTCCATATACACCTATGTGAGATCTGACTTCACTTCAGCACCGTGTTGTGGAAAATTCAAATTTGTGAAACATTATGTTATGTGACTGACAAACAGCTCGCCGATGTTTCCACAGTCCGAAGCGTCTGTGCTTAAATTCCAGTAGTCCGAGAAGAGTCAATAAAGACCCTCTCGGACTGAATGACCCTGAGGTAGTTTGCAAAACGACCCGTCGAATTTTCAGGCAGCACTTAGCAAACGAAGCAGTGTAACATTCAAGAAGCATTGAATCTTTACTTTGTGTACTTTTAATGTGTCACCCCCCCCCCACCTTTCTGGCCTGTAGTTTGGATTCCGCTAGATACACTTCCACTCATAGCCTTACGCGTTCGCCAAAACGGTAGTGTAATCCCCCATGTCTTTATATGCCTTCTGTATTTCACAAAGCTTCGTTAATTATTTGGGAAGGTGTTTCGTAGGGGAGCACATCCTCAGAGACGTGATAATCCCATAATTTCATATTCCTTATCAAATACGGATCTTCGCTTCTAAATAAATATAAGAAATTTTAGCCTTAAATATTCTATCCAAACAAAACTTATTACTAAAATTCGATTCAGTAACTTAACCTTAAACACTGCTCAGAACAGCACTAGTACTAACCCTAATACTTCTGATAAGGTAAAAGGCTTAATGAAGTGTAATCGTCTGCTCGCTGTGTACCTTCCTTGTCTCACTCAACCACCTGTACAACCACTAGATATAATCGACACCTCACTAAATCCGTTACCTTTGTCTTAATTAAACTTGACCTTTACATGGCTGTTGGCGTGTCAAGTGCAGAATCTTATGTCAATATTCTCTGTGTTTACGTCCTCCCAAAGGATCATTACGAGACAAGTCATCTCAATATTATTTATTCTGTTAACTATTTTACATTGAGGAGTTGTTAGTTCCTCGCCCAATCTCAAAGCTGGAAGGCCGCCCCTTGTCGGCTGTATCCAACTTCTTGTTCAATATATTCGCAGTTACCCTCAATAACTGGAAGACTTCTCCTCCGCCCACAGTCCAAGGACCAGCCATATCGTTGTCACAGGCAGCAACTTATTGTGGAAATGTAACGGATACAATTTAATTTTCTGATCATATACTCCCTGTATTCCAAGTCCGAACTGGGTCAGGTCGTTATTCTGTGAAATACCTAGTTAAAATATTTAGTTCTTTGTGCGTCTGACACTAACTAAAAGTCCTCATTAATATTTGAACTATACAGTACTATGTGAACTACCGGAACCATATGCTGTAAAGTGACACATATACTGCAGTTTCGCCCTGTCAGCATCAGGCTTACAATGTCCCGTACTCATTGGTTTATCGATCTCTGAGGCTAAAAAATTTTAACAGCTGAAAACGTCGGTGAATTAAAAAGTGCATGCAGTATAGAGAAATCCTATTTTTCAATCCTGGCAGCAGTAACCGGGTCTTCGGTTTGCCACTTCGCCAAACCAGCTCGGTGGTCTCCCATCCTCCCACTAGGAGGGTACAGGGATCCATTATCGAGTGTAAAGCGGCCGGGACGTGATGAAAACTAATTGTCACCTGACACTGGAGTTGAGAATGGGAACGTCTATACTTCTTCCCTCACATGTGCCCTTCTGACATGGACAGGGAAATCTTGACCTTTGTAGACGCTACAATTCTGTCTTTCCTCTCACTTTTCATATGTTGTATCTTAGCCGCGAAAAGCGTGTTTGAACTTCGTCATGAATGTCTGTCTATAGCCACGTATCATCGTGGCTTCCACTGCACGATTTGGTGTAAGATTTGAGGGTGGGGTCTTTTGTGAAAATCAGCCGAGAAAAACCTGATGGTGCTAAAGTCGACCACAAATAACGGGGCACTTTTTATAAAGAACCAAGTACATTTTAATGTTACCGACTATGTTAAATCGCCATAGTGAAACAGTATCAGTCTGTTAGTCCCTTCGTCCTCTTATCCTTCTGTCCGTCCGTCCGTCTGTCCATCTGCCCATATGTATACGTGTTGCTCCCACTGAAAAAAAATATCCGTGAAATTTGGTACTTCAGACTCTCATAAAATCAGTCAAGAAACACTCAAATTGTGTAAAATTGTGGCAGAAACGTGAGGAAATTTACTTCAAGACTTCAGTACGTTTGGTTTCTTTTTTTGCAAGCGATAGGAGATTCCTGTCTTCAAAGGAAAATATATGAGGCTTTCAGGACAGAATTACGCAGACGCTCTAGAAAGATACGTTATACATACGTTACCTGTCTCGTTCCTTTCCGATTTCGCACCTTATCTTACCCTGGCTGCTGCTGAACGCGCCACTAGAGCGGTGGCGCTCTAAGTTTAAATTATGAAGGGGGGGGATTCCGTCTATACCGCGACGCCAGCTGTCATGCCTGAGTTTCGTCGGGTGTTCTCTCAGTCCTTCCAGGCAAATGCACCTCATTTATGCCACCATCGATTCCTCCCAGATCCTTTCTAATTTATCACCCACCAGTGAACCTACCATTCGACGCTACACTTGAAGACACGCCAAAAAAAAAACAATTATTATTGTCGTACAGGTTTAAAATAGTAAGCCTGTAAGGATGAGAGGACAAGGAGACTGACCTTGACAAGACAAATAACATTATGCCCACTACGCCTAATGAATGCTGTAGCATGATCCTTGTTTAGCGAATATTTAATTTCGAGCTACTCAGGGCTAAATTTGAACTGCATTTTAAATTTAAGTGATAAATTTCACTACTGTTATTCTTCATAAAGTACTACTAGTAGTGGTGGAGTTAAACTCTCTGTGCTTAAAACAAGCTCTGCTAATTTTTGTAAGGAAAATATTTAGAAGAATATGTTGTCCTAAATATGAAAGCGGGGAATGGAAAAGTCGGAAGAATCGAGAACTAGAAGAGATGAGTAAAGGAGAAAATATAGTAAAATGGATAATAGGGCAAAGGATGAGCTGGTTAGATCACCTAGAGAGAATGGAGGAGGATAGGATGCCCAAAAACATCTTCACTCAAGAAATGGAAGGGACGAGAAGAAGGGGAAGACCCAGGAAAGGATGGAAAGAGGAAGTAGAAAGAGATCTTCAAGTGCTGGGAGTAAGAATATGGAGAGAGGTGGTGACAGATAGGAAAAAATGGAAGGACATTGTTCGACAGGCCAAAGTCCACAGTGGGCTGTATTGCCAATGGAAGAAGAAGAAGAAGAAGAAGAAGAAAAAGACGTGTTTAAAACATGTAGCCTTTTGAAGGTTATCGTAGATGTTGAAAATTTACCGTAACAGTTACTGTGGAGCATTTATTGTAGAGCTAAACACGCAGTAATTTTGCAGTAACACACCAAGCACTTCAGTATTTAAACGTCTTGTACAAAAGGCCTATTTTTATATATGAATGTATATGGAGTTTATATTGACAGCTGCTGCTTTGTTGAAATGGTACGGCAGAATTTAATGACTACTAATTTAAGTCAACAATCGACCGTAAGAATAATATCTTCAGAATTTCCCCACCTCCCTCTGCCCCCAAACAAAAGCCATGTCTCAAAATATTATTCATTGAATTCGGTCTGTTAGCAGTTGGTTGGACTTACCGAAGTTTGAAAACGAAGCTGCAATCACAAAATGTTCCAGCAGGAAGATATCACCATTACCCTTCACTGGAACTGCAGCAACTACATACATTATTACACACTTTATTATCCAACTAATGCACAATATACGATATATAGACACAATTAAAATTATAAAATATTTTAAAATGCTCCAACATGTTTCGGATCACAGAGGATCCATCATCAGGGAGCATTATACAGTGTATAAGGCTCCCTGATGATGGATCCTCTGCGATCCGCAAAATTTTGAAGCACTTTTAAATATTTTATAATTTTAATTGTATCCACATATTATATATTGTGAACTGGTTGGATAATATAATGTTTAATTATCATTGGTGCGCGGTGCAAACATGAAGGTTACGTGCATTGTGTTACACAGCAGACTGAACACCATGCTCAGGGGCGCCGTTTGCTATTTACGACGCCTACCTTCAGTTTCTTCATACAATCTCATTTACTTTTCCTTCCACACACATATAACAGTTCATTAGGTAAATAAGTAGTGTTATGAGTCAACATGGCTGAATATCGGGAATCGTAGACAATTTAGAATGGAAATTGTCCGTGCCAAATAAAAGATAAAGCTGCCCAACGGTATGGACCCTAACACTTGCTTACAGATAGTGGAAAGAAGGACAAAATATTATTGTAAGGAATTATAATAATAAATAAGAATATATTTTCCACCTCATAGAAAGCCACATTGCGTGTCCTTCACAAGGAAGACTAAATTAATGTTGCTTAGGGAAATTATCGCTGTTCACAGCGATACACAAAAAGTGCATAAAAAAAAGATATTTTGGTAAATTGAAGAGAATTTTTTAATAGTTCAGTAGATGATCTGTAGTTGACACTCTGATATATACGGTTAAACGTTTCAAGGCAGAAACAAAAACATACACTATGTGCAAACAAACGATCCTTTTAAACACTCATTGCGTCCCTGTCACTGACCAGATACCAGTGTAAACAAACGCAAGTTAAACACATATCCGCCCGACAGGGTAGTGTGCGTGGCAATGTTTGTGATTTTCATGAAACGTCACTTCTAATGATAATGGAGATTGAACTTGTCATCATTTGTAACGTTCTGCTGCCTGAGTAAGGTAAAACAAGGTGCCCATTTGCACGCCATGCAGACATGCACGACATAGAGTTATGGTTCTGTTCATTCACAGCCTTTACCAGTGTAAACAAAAGCAAGTTAAACACATATCCGCCCGACAGGATAGTGTGCGTGGCAATGTTTGTGATTTTCATGAAACGTAACTTCTAATGATAATGGAGATTGAACTTGTCATCATTTGTAACGTTCTGCTGCCTGAGTAAGGTAAAACAAGGTGCCCATTTGCACGCCATGCAGACATGCACGACATAGAGCTATGGTTCTGTTCATTCACAGCCTTCATGGTACATGGAGAGTCGTCAACTACACGCCACGGCCGCATTTTCCCCTGAGACAGGGCCGCCATTACCCATTGAAAATGAGGCTGGTGGGTCTCAGAGTTCATCTGGACAATTCTGATTACAGATAAAATTCTTCTCCTACCAGGAATCGAACCACGGATCCTCGGTCTTCCAGCCCATAGCCCAATCACTGTACTGACTACGCTCAGTAAAGATACCTAGTTGTCTTCGTCCCTATGTGAACACCAGTTGTAAAGACATGCAGTAATGATGTTATGTTGTCACACAAGTTTGACATGGATGATAGATGGAGGAGAGTATTCAGGTTCAAGATCCGGCCATCTTTCTTTAAGTAAACAACGTTAGGTGCCTACTGGATAAGAAACTGAGTGGGTCACGTAACGGGTCAGGACAATGCGTCAAAGGGAAATGTTCCATCGCTGCTGGGAATAGAACACTGGCTGTCCAGCTTTTGTAATCACACATCTGTCAGCTAAATGGTAAATACATGGCTGTATTTTATTAACTTCTGGAATGTTATGAACAAATCCTTTTGTTCAGGAACATAGGTATTTATTAATACAAATTTAAAAAAAAAGCAATTATGCTTCCATGGCTTGATTAAAGGTGGTTTTTTGAATGACAATTACTTTAGCATGCACATAGGGTAGCAAGGCAATAGGTCGCTTGTTATGTAAATTGCATGCACTGCTGTAGTAACTAAAGAGCCAACACAGAAGAAACGTACTGAATTTGAACACAAAAAAGAATTTCCAGCTCTGTGAAATCGTGTGTAATCCTTGCGTTCTCACGTAAATCCTGAAAGGAGAACGAAATACTGACGCAAACAAATAAACTTATACGTCATGGCATTCGAAGATGGCCTGAAAGAACTAATTAACTCCATGGTGCTGAAAAACTCTTGTGAAACTATTCGCTGTTCCAGTAGCCAAGTGTCTCCCCTTACTTCATTAAGTTTGAAAGTTCCAATACCGTGTTTATAAAACCTGCAACTTGTCTCTTCTCCGGTGAAAATAATTTTTTTCGCAAAACTTCATCTTAATTTTCTGAGATAATGGTAAAGTTCTCCAGGAAGTTAAGGTTCCCAGATTTCATGACAACGGCACAGGATGGTGGTAAGGTTGTCAGCCTTACGCACAGGCCGAGTTTACCCCCAGAAAATGCCCCTGGTACTCATTTCTGTTAGAGGCTGAGTCGACCCCAGGGCCATAGTGCGATCGGAAGGATTTTATGTCAATGAAAAATCCACTGACATCAGCTGGGATTGAACTAGCGACCTTCCGACATGTAGCACAGTACCTTAACCATCGTGCCACCGCGGTCCCCATTTCTCTAAGATACATTTAATATTATCCTCCTTTATGAACACAATCTTTCTCGTATTCTCTTTCCATCAGGTTTTTCCCACCCAAACACTCTGCGTATTCATTACAGAAAAAGAAGTAGCATGTTACATAATTGCTATTGAAATATCGAAACGAATTCTGATGAAATACAGCCTGATATCTTTGAGGCAAATAGGCACCTCCAGAAAAATATTTCAAGTTCAGGTCCTTTCATTTTTTGAAAAACTTTCGAACATATTTCATATCTTTGTGTACGTATCGAATAACGCTGCATGCATATCTAAATCAAGTCGTGATATATTTCTTGAGAAAGTAAGCGTTTGAAAAATTCTCTGGTGCGAGATATAAGGTTCCTAAAGCACTAGGAGCTTTCAAAGCTTCAGGAGCAGCTTATCCAGTGCCATAGTTTCTTATATCAAGAATTTATACTTCAAACTTTCTGCTTCCTACAGAACCCTAAATTTAACTGCTGTATGTATGGATATTTGTCAATTTGCCCCTTCATAATGCGCTTGAGTCTAGTTCACTCTGCCATTTCCTTTTTCTGTAGGATCTATCTTAATGTTGTCTGATGCATGCTTAGGTCCCAGAAAGTATTAGGTGTGAACATGTATTTAAGTTCATATTTTCAAACTACAAAAATTAAAATCACTTTTTCTTGTTTTTCTTGACGGATTAGATCATTTTTAAATAGAATTTTTTGAAAATTCAGTACTGCAGTGAGAGAAATGATTGCAACATATCTAAAAAGAGATGTATCAATTAATTAGTAACTTTATCGCTCTTTTTTTGATGACAATAGAAGTTAAATAAATTTCAAATATATGAAGTTAACAGACATTTTAGATTAATCGTTTCAGAACAGTTCGGTCTACTTCAGTTGTTCTGTTTTCGTTGTTCCTAGTGTTATATCCCTTCTTTTAACACAGGAATGTTGAGATGACTATATACGACAATATAATAAAAATATTTCGTCATATTCGATTTTGTAGATGGTGAGTGCTTTTCAGCCACACTTTGTAGTGCTTGACAGGAAGTACTGTGCTTCTGAACACAGCACGCTCGTGTAACTTCAATGGTGCCTCTCCCATTATGTCCTGTGAACAATTCAGGCCGCAGTACGACTTTTTATGTTTCTCGTTGTACTGTATTAGTCGGATATTTCTGATATTTCCATTTTTCATTTCTAAATGCATTGCTCCATATCACGTATTCCAGTCAGCTTGTTTTTATACCGTGGCTGTCTGCTCCTGCATATCCGAACTCAGGTACCAATTTCATGCAACGCACGATCGGTGACCGGTCATTTTCTGAATGGTTTTACTGCTGCACAAAGTGAGATGAAAACCAGGAACGTTCTGATTCATTCCTGATTCATTTTATCTGTCTCGGTACCAAATGCTGCTATCAATGTGGAGCAGAATTTTTTTTTTTTAATTTCTGGAATTTCGGCTTCAAATATCGTTCCGGATATCGACTTTCCTGTCTGATCCCTTGCGTGCATTTTTTAGTTCCTCCGGGAAAATTCCGGGGTAATTTATTAAGTTAGGCTATGACTTCTTTATTCAAACCCCTCCCATTAATATTCAGCAATCACTCTATTACAGACTAAAATATACAGAACTAATATATTGCCAAATTTTTGTGTGAAAGTGAAGCTATTTCACGCATATTAAAGGAAGATCATATTGTGTTGGCATTTGAAAATAGGGTCTTGAGAAAAGAATTTGGGGTTACGGTTTAAGATGGGAGAGGTAACACGAAAATAAAGAAAATTTTCCACGCAGATCCCCGCATATCTAATGTTCTCTACCTTTGCACAACTATGGCGAACTTTTATTTTAATGCTCATTCGGAGCCAACCGCCTAAAATTAAAACGTTGTTCTGGCTACAATTTTCTTTTATAGACATTGTAACAATATAGGTTTTGTAAAATCCTACCCAGACTATAAGGACATATTCCTGTTTTGAATCCTGTCGTTATGCTTTTTATAATTCAAATGCTTTATTTTATCAGTATTATTCTACTCCAAGCTTGCATAGTCAGGTATGCATTTTTGGCCTTTTATTAAAGAAATGCGATAACAAAGAACATGCCTTGGTCTTTGAAGTTTCATTTGATAGTTATGGATATTTTCTTTAACTAGACTACAGTTAGAATTGAGAAGAAAATTTCTCAAACATCATTGCACTATGCTCTTCTTTGGATATTTGGTCACGTTAACGGATTTTGTGAAATTGTGAGCACACACCCGGATTCGTTGAACCTCGTTGTTAGAGGAAACGAAGTGTTGGCATCCAAATTCACGGCAGGCTGTGTAAAGCAATACAAATTCTGAATACATCTAACTACTGGCGCAAAATGATGCTGTGTTTTTACAAATGAGATGCGGACATTTTCACACTGAAATCGGTGTGCATCAGTCAAAAGACGTAGATACCTTGTTAGACCAAACGGATGTGCATAGTCCTCCTATATGCAGGTTATACTGGAAACAAGAATCTGCGGGGAGATGTATATTAGGGGAGACAATTTTCGTAATTTTTGGAAGTCTCTCGACGTCTATTCATCGTACTGAAATCCAATTAAGCCACGACATTTTGCAATAAATCTTGCAGTTCAATGTAACAGGCCTTCTATTATAATTAAAAACGTTTCCAAATCGAATATGTCTATAAGACATTCTTATTCTTTTATAAAATATCTATTGGAATGTTAATGTGGGCCCGGTAACTCAGTCGGTATTGTGACTGACTACAGGCTGGACGGTCTGGGATCGAATCCCAGTGAGGACGAGATTTTCCGCCCGTCCAGACCTTCCCTGGGGCCCACCCAGCCTCCTGTAAAATTGGTACCGAGTCTTTCCCGGGGGTAAAGTGCGGCCGAGGCGTGCTGCTGACCACTCACCCCCTTCTAGTGCTGCGGTCATGGAAGAGTAGAGCTATACCTTTACCCACCCTCTGGACCACACCGGGCCCGTAATGAGAACACTTTACCTTTCTTATTAAAATGTTAATAGCACTTTCAAATAGTGAAATTTCTTACTGATATTCAGTTCAAAGTTTTTTTTTCTTGTTTGCTGTCCTGAAATATAAACCATGCTACCTGTTTGGCTTATATTATGTGAGGGTCGAAATTTGTCTCTCATATCAACGGGAAAATGCAAATTGTGGTTGTATGAGAACATAGTGCTCTGGTGAACAGCAAGACCTAAGACAGAAGTGCGAAGAAGATTCGTAATGAATACAAGCGCAGTGTTTGCTCTCCACTATGAAGCAATTTAACAGTGACGAAATTGACAGTGAATGTAGTACGCACAGGAAGCCAGAGGTAAGCACAAAATCACACTCGAATATTCTGATGGTACACTACTTTGGAGCCATCGACCTAGAGAATAAAGTCATATTAAAGATGACCTCGAAGAAATAGTGCGAGTTGTGATGATTGGACTCAAATAAGGACGAGGAGAACCGAAGACGAATTGTAAATAAAGTAGTTAAGCTTATGCAAAGTAGGGACAATTAATGACCAGCTAATATATTGGGAGCTAATTAATTAGTTAAGCTTATGCAAAGTAGGGACAATTAATGACCAGCTAATATATTGGGAGCTAATTAATTAGTTAAGCTTATGCAAAGTAGGGACAATTAGTGACCAGCTAATATATTGGAAGCTAATAAAGTAGTTAAGCTTATGCAAATTAGGGACAATTAGTGACCAGCTAATATAATGGGAGCTAATTAATTAGTTAAGCTTATGCAAAGTAGGGACAATTAG
>Ga0123352_10019765_pt1 | contig 10736 bp, 12 predicted proteins | sample TergutLab28metaG_FD_89700 | JGI IMG/M metagenome (GOLD analysis project Ga0123352, IMG submission 89700) | Labiotermes labralis P1 segment gut microbial communities from Petit-Saut dam, French Guiana - Lab288 P1 | ecosystem: Host-associated > Arthropoda: Insects > Digestive system > Gut ... | reverse complement strand
GAATCCCGGGCTACTAAAGGGAAGAGACGGAGGAGAGCGCTGGAGGCTCGATGAGTGACTGTAGTGATATGTCTGGTAAAAAGGAGTTTGGAGTCAAGGATGACACCGAGGTAACGGACGTGGGTGCTCCATAGGATGGCCGTGAGTTGAAAGTGGACTGGTGTGGGGATAGGAGGACGGCGTTTGGTGAAAAGTATTGCTTCTGTTTTGCGGATGTTGATGCGCAATTTCCATTTGGTGAAATACCGAAGGAGGGTGGTTGAGGCTTGTGTGAGTCGGTTGACGATAGTGTCTGTACGCCAGGACTGAGTGAGGATAGCGGTGTCGTCGGCGTATAGAGCTAGATGAGAGTTGGGGGGATGAGGAATATATGAAATGTAGAGTGAGAAAAGTGAAGTGGACAACACCGCTCCTTGTGATAACCCTGCTGGTGTAGTTTTGATGGAGGAAGACTCCTCGTTTACGTGGACCGTGAAGTTACGTTCTGTCAGGAACGCCTTAAGGATCCAAAGCAGATACATCGGTACTTTGAGGGTAATGAGTTTGTACAGGAGACCAGTTATCCATACAGTATCATAGGATTTCTCGATATCAAGTAGAAGCATGCCAGTATGCTTGTGCAAATTGAAGCCATTATGTCCAGTCTCCTCACTTACTACAACCAAGGCTTCTACGCTTTTCTTTACAGTATGTACGTTTCCGCCCAGTATATTAACATCAGCATAAATCAAAAGCTGATGTGTACCATTTAATTTAAAACCATCTTGGTTTACCTGAACCCTCCTAATGGCATATTCTAAAGCAACGTTAAAAAGCAATGGCGTTAAAGCATCTCCTTCTTTCAAACCGTTCTTAATAGGAAACATGTCAGACAAATGTTTGCCTACCCATCTCTGCTATAGGTTTCATTTTAGACACATTTTATTAGATTTACCAGTTTCGTGGGGATACCACACTTAATGAGAATATTATACAAGAACTCCCTCCTAACTGAATCATAAGCTTTCTTGAAGTCTTAAAGATCTGACAAACTGCTTCATTTTATTCCCATTTTTTCTCAAGTATTTGACGAATGCAGAAAATATGACAAGTAGTTGAGCTGTTGCGTCGAAATCCAACTTGATGATCCCCAATAATTTCTCTGTATATGGAATTAACGTAGACAGCTGGATGGTGGATAAAATTTCGGACGTAGTTGGCAGATGTGATATGCCTCTATCATTACTACAATCTGTATTATCACCCTTCTTATAATGTACAATGATCCACTGCTTCCATTCCTAAGGCAATTCCGCCTTATTTCCAAATATAAATAATAAGTTTGTGGATCTCAGAGCGAAATGTTCTACCCCCTGGCTTAATCATTTCTGCTGGGATTTGATCAGTACCTGGTAATGTGTGTCTTTTTTAGTTTTTGAATAGCCATCACAATTTCAAAGGCACTTGGTTCAGGCACTAGTGGTTCTGCTGTGCGTATTCCTGTCTGCCTAACATCATTAACCCCAAGTACACTGAATATCTGAGAGAAATGGTTCCTCCACCTTACCAAAATACTCCTACTGTGGGAGTCTGCAACCAAATAACCCTTCTTATCCCTTACTATATTAGTTCTAGGTTGGTAATCCTTCTTAATATCATTCATGCACCTATACACGTGTCCGACATTTTTTTATTTTTCTGTTAGATTCAAGTTCATGAATTTTAGCTTTCTGGTTTTCCTTCTTCTTCTTCGTGAAATGTCTTACAGTGTTCAGATTATCTACATTGCTTTTGTTTGTATCCTGTAACCACTGCATTTTAACCTGCTTCCTTTCATCTAAAAATCCTAAACATTCTTCACCAAACCATGGTTTATGCTGCTTCAATTCCTGCAGAAATATACTTTCTTCAGTTGAACTTTTGATATTCTCTTTAATGTTCTCCCAGGCCCTATTTATGTCCTATCATGTAATCTCTCCAAAACTGCAAACCTGTTTGAGATCTAAGTCTGGTACTGTTTCCTAACCTCCACACTAACAGAGAGTGTATTTAACTCTGTTGACCTAAAAATGCATCTTGGTGGAATTTTCTGTGATTTGACAAAAGCACTTCATTGCGTGAATCACGAAATGTTGTTGACCAATTACGTTTATATGGAACTACAGGAGAATCTGAAGATTTTTGCAGGTTGTGGTTAACCAATAGAAGAGAGAACGTTGAAGTAAAATCACCCTGTATAACTGAATTTTTTGGGGGTCGGGTGTGCATTGAAATATGGAGTTCCCCAAGGATGGATTCTATGGCCTCTATTCATAATATACGTAAATGACCTTACCCTGAGAATAAATTCTGTATCAGAACCAGTATTGTTTGCTGATGATACTGGTGTCATAGTTTTAAGTAGAAACTTCGAAAATTTCTGTTCAAGGTCAAATTTATTTCTCGCTCATATGATTAAGTTGTTTGTGGCCGGACTGCTGGCTTGACGTCAGTATTCGGAAGGTCCTGCGACCGGCCACCTCGACACAGGTTTTTCTTGGTTTCCCTCTGTCTATAAGCAAATGCTGAGATGGTTCCCAACACTCCAAGTTGCCACTACATGCTTCTCATGTAGCCCTCCCGAGTTAAATTTATCAGTAACAAATTTCATATTTTGTGTACATGTAAAATAACCACTGCCACCGGGTGACAACCCAATTGCAGTAAATAAATATTATTATTATTATTATTATAAGTAAGTTCCTGATTTTGAGGAATCGAATATAATGGAATCCATAACAAAGAATTCGTCACATTCTGCTTTACCTGCTGGTTTTAAAGAAAAGTACATAGAAGAGACGGTAAATACAAAATTTCTTGGATGACAAAATGATAACACATAATTTGGGAAACCATATTTAAGTAAATGATTACAAAGTTAAGTGCAGAATTTAATGAAATTTTCTCTGGCAGACAGCCCTTCAGGATTTGAAGGTTTTCGACGTTCGGACAACTATCTTCGCCCCCATCTTCATGGTGTTGCTGGTACCGCTAACATACCCTGAAGATTAAGAGGCAACTTGTTGTGCTGTTAGGCCCTTCGTACATATCAGTAACACTAACACCTGCGAATAAATGTAATATGCACACTTGCATTCTGTTATAAAATATGGAATAATTTTAGGGGTGGCCATTATAACAGTGGGAAGACTTTCAGTATACAAACGAAAATCACCATAATTGTGGCCGGTGCACAGCCCATAATTGTGGCCGATGCACAGTTCATAACCTCTTGTAGCAGTCCGTTTAAACAAGTAGAGGTTCTGACTTTCAAATGCCAATACACACTTTCATTAATGAATTTCACTGTTAATAATCGGGGAAGTTTACAAAGAAATTCATCTATACACAATTTTAATAAGTACAAGGAAGAAGAACCATCTTCATAGACGAAATTTCAAACAAATCTTGTTTTCAAAAACGTACATTTTATGCTGCCATCAGAGTTGACAGCAGTTGGCCACCCAGTCTGCTGACAATCCTCAGGAATGACAAAGCCAATTCAAAGCAGCCTTAGGAAACACTTAAATACAGCTATTATTTATATATATACACATATATATATATATATATATATATGAACTTTTTAGGGTAAAGATGATCTATAAAACTGTTTTGTAAAATATGTGCAGTAATTTATATTGTAAAATTTGTGTATTTATGACTTGTTCCACATCATACTGGCTTTGTGACACACTGATGGTTCTATGGAATGGATGTATGTATGTGTGTGTGTGTATGTGTATATGTATACATGTATGTATGTATATATGTATGTATGTGTGTATGTATGTATGTATTTTGTACATATATATATATTGATATATTTAGGCATGCTCCATTACAAGAATGTAATACTACATGCTTCATTGTACATTTTGGTAACTTTTTCATCATACGGAATGCAGTGACCTGGACGATCAGTGGTTTCCCTTTACATTTACATTTACAATACTTTGAACACCTAAGACCGGAGGTTACAATTTGTTAAATCCGTGTAGTAGATCAAGTGGTATACAGAATCTAATATCCTTGCAGTAGATCAAAATTTATCGAATTTTAAAATAGTGAGAATGATTTTAGATAATTTGATATTAACTCGTGTTTATGTGCCGGCCAGTTCAAGGCTTTGAAACACTGCGTTTAAGTATTTCCTTTTGTGTATGCAGTATCGAACACCGGTAAAGTAAATGATCTATGGTTTGATCTCCGTTGCTGCAGGGGCAATTTGCGTGTTCCAGAATTTGAAAACGGTGGAGATAGGACCTGGATTTTTCCGTGGCCTGTCACCATCGCTGTGAAGATAGGGGTAATATTTATATTTATCTTTTGTTTTTCATGCACCGTTGGAAAAAATTCTTTTGTTATACCGGCCTTTGTACACTCTTTCCATTCTTTTTGCCATTGCAGTTTTGTTTCTTATTCTATCTTGCTGATCGGTGTCTTTATCGGATGTCTGTTGAAGACGATCTTAGCAGCACTACCGCACGCAGCGACCTTTACAAGCCGGTCTGCTAGTTCATTCCCAACTATTCCTACATGGACCTTGACCCACGATACTTCTATGTTCCAATCCGCTCTTTCTAGGCTGGTCATCTTCTTCCTTATTTCCTCGACGAAGTGGTTATGGTTTCTGGTATTCCTTATTGAGTCTATTGTAATCCTACTGTCAGTGAAAATGGTAGTGGTTCGGGGGGTTTTCTGTGGGATGTCAATTTTTTCTAACGCTTCTAGAGCCTTGGTGATTGTCAGCTGCTCAGCCTGTATGTATGTATGTATGTATGTATGTATGTATGTGTGTATGTGTATATGCGTGTGTGTGTATGTATGTATGTATATATGCGTGTGTGTATATGTACGTATGTATGTATGTATGTATGTGTGTATGTATGTATGTATGTGTGTGTGTGTGTATGTATGTATGTATGTATTTATGTATGCGTGTGTGTGTATGTACGTATGTATGTATGTACGTATGTATGTGTGTATGTATGTATGTATGTATGTGTATGTATGTATGTATATATGCGTGTGTGTATATGTACGTATGTATGTATTTACGTATGTATGTATGTGTGTGTGTGTGTGTATGTATGTATGTGTGTATGTATGTATGCGTGTGTGTGTATGTATGTACGTAATTATGTATTATGTGTTTTATGTATGTATGTATGTATGTATGTATGTGTATATATATATATATATGTGTGTGTGTGTGTGTGTATTTGTATGTATGTTTTAGTTTTCATGTATGTATGTACGTAATTATGTATGTTTGTATGTATGTATGTCTATATTATGCACATTAACCGCTCACCTCCATCTAGTGTAGGAATTAAGAATTCGTGGAGTTCCTCCTCCATCCCATTTGCTGTCACAGTTCTGTGCTTAATTAAACATAAGGCTGATTTATCTTCACCTTCCGTGAAATGGCATTCTTTCTGTTTGCATTGTTCCCGTGCACGTGTGTTTGTGTAGTGACTGTCTGTAATTGTGAGATTAGTTTTGTTCACTTTACACATTCCTTCGTCTTCCTTTTCTTTTTTTTCGTCGTGTCTGAACTTCCTTCACATTTTGACATGTTTCTCCTTTTATCAGGCTTTCAGGCCATCCCAATTACTCCTTTACTTTTAATTAGGTTCTCTGCAAATGGCTGCGCAGATTTATTTCGCTATAAGAAACAGTGAAATTAAGACCAGCCATTTTATCAGGCTTAGTTTCTCTAACACAATTAATTACTTTCTGAAACTGAATGATGCGTTTAAAGAAATTACAGCAGTGGCATTTGCCAAGCGCTGTGTAGGAAGCTCAGTGATTTGCAGTTTGTTATTGCCTTAGCATGCTAGTAACAACTCCACTGAAATTTTCGTATTACCATATTGTTAACCTAATGTACGTCCTTTCAAATGGAAAGAATGTGAACTTGTAAAATCACGATAAACTGTGCGTTTTGTCCCTCTTTTTCAGCTTTTCAACCAGATAATGGAAGTTGGAGTATCATGTTATTAGGGTCCACCCCCAAATCGCAATATTTTGTTTCATCCAGTACGTTCTATCAGCTTGTGGTAGAAATCATAATGGGTGTAATGAAAAGGCTGAGTGACGTAGCAAGACGTATTTTGTTTTGACTCCTGACAGGGGTAATAAATATTTTCCTCTCCGAGATGTTCACCGGCCCTGGGGCTCACCTATCTTCCCATTAAACGGGTCCCGCAATTTCCTTAAACTGACACCTAACATTCCGTTTAGTGCCTGGATCAAAATTGCTTATGTACCTCAATTTCCCCATAAGCCTTCGTTGCACGCATATAGACACCTTTACTTTTACCTTTCTATTAACCTCTCCCTTTAACTTTACCTTCACTCCTAACATCAGCGTGACGACTTTTAGTTGGAATTCGCCCTAAAGCCACGTCTTTTTGGTGTTTGGAATGATATATGTTAGTAAATATTCGAAAAATAAGCAAAGTTGTGAAGGTATATATATATATATATATATGGGCCGGGTAGCTCAGTCGGTATAGCGACTGACTACGGGCTGGACGTGAGAACAACGAGAAACTTTAGTAAACCCTACAAAGGGCTGCAGTAGTAATGGCGTTGCTTTAGGCCTATATCTATACAAGAAGAAGTCGGTGGAAAGTGAAATCAGTCGTCGTGTTTTGTGCTCGGAAATACTTTTTATTGAAGAGATAATAGTTTCAGAGTTATTGGGTGCATTATTTTGTAATTTGATGTCGATTCATACAGATTGTACGAAGTTTAATGATTCAGAAACTAGGTTAATGACACGTGGAAACAACAGGAGCCTGGAAAAAAAACCCCCGTGGTGATTAGCTGCATGGTGAGTACTTCTGCGCGGTTTGTACTGCTGTGCGATTTTGAGCGACATGTACTGCTGGGTGATTTGTACTACAGCGTGATTTGTACTGCTGCTTGAATTGTACCGTTGCGCAATTTGTACAGCTGCGTGATTTGTACTTTTGCGCTATTCATACTGTTGCGCGATTTGTATTGTTGCGCGATTTGGGCTGCTGTGTGATTTGTACTGCTGTGCGGTTTGTACTGTTGCGTGATTTGTACTGTTGCGCAATTTGTACTACTGAGCGATTTGTACTGCTGCGCGTTTTTGAGCGATTTGTATTGCTGCGCGGTTTCTACTACTGCGTGATTTGTACCGTTGCGCGATTTTTACTACTGCGTGATTTCTACTACTGCGCGATTTGTATCGCGCAATTTGTACTACTGAGCGATTTGTACTGCTGCGCGATTTCTACTATTGCGTGATTTCTACTACTGCGCGATTTGTACTGTTGCGCAATTTGTACTACTGAGCGATTTGTACCGCTGCGCGATTTCTACTATTGCGTAATTTCTACTACTGCGCGATTTGTACTGCCGCGTGATTTGTATTGCTGCGCAATTTGTACTCCTGCGTGATTTGTACTGTTGCGCAATTTGTACTACTGCGCAATTTGTACTACGAAGCGATTTGTACTACTGCGTGATTTCTACTAATGCGCGATTTATATTGCTGCGTGATTGGTAGTACTGCATGATTGGTAGTGCTGCGTGATTGGTAGTGATGCGTGATATGTACTGCTTCGTGATTTGTACTGCTGCGCAATTTGTACTCCTCACCGATGACAAATTCGAGGATGAAATCGGCGGATATTTCAGCACGAATGGAGCGGGAGGGACGTACAATACTTGGTGGTCAACTTTCAAAACGACAACCACTAAGACGACCTCGAAATATCTGGTGAATGATACTGGATTGATCCTACAGGTTACGATGGAAGGGGTGAACTGAATTCACCTGGTTGTGGCCTGTTGTGAGTACGGTGACGAACAGTTTGTGTTTATAAAACATGAGAAATTTATGGGCTAGCTGTGAACTCGTTAGCTTCTAAAGATGGCCTCTGTTTCGTGGAGGCAGTTAGGTAGTTAACGTGATTGATACAGCTTAAAATTGTACAAAATCACAAACATGCAATTTACCTGTGCCCAATAAACTTGTGACGTCATAGCCTACATATGTGTGATCTTCTCAAGCAGCAGAAAGCTGTAAATGCACGAGTGACGTGTATCACAATTCCACGGTACATTTTATGATGTCCGTCATCTTGAATCATGTCGATCGTATCTGGATGTAAGTCGTAATGGAGGGTAAGGGAAGGAAACGAAGGGTAGAAGCCACAAAGAAAACGATGTCGCCCACTGACAGTGACGAATTATGCGTCGCCTCATTAACCGCCATGTTTGCGTTGTAACCGGTGAACAAAATACATCGAGTACCTGGTCGTGTTAGTGTGGAATTAGATGGAATAACACAGTAATGTTTGCTTTTGGTACAGGGTGGTGGAGTCCCCCTCTGCACGAGAACAGTGTACACGTCGTAAGAATTACAGTGCTATGCTGTTTGTACTGTGTACGGGGCGTGTGAGATGTTTTATATGTTACGTCGTGTCACTTCATTTCGTTTTCATCCTGATTAGCTGTCTTTTTAGAGCAGATGTTCTCCTCTGCACCAAATATTTATTTGCATATATTCCAAACTTTTTTATACCAACAGAAATTTTATGCGTAGGGTCTATATAATTCATGAAGTGTTCTTTCAGCATGAATTTCATGAAGTGTTCTTTGAGCATGAATTTCATGAAGTGTTCTTTGAGCATAAATTTCATGAATTGTTGTTTGAGCATGCAAAGTTTGTGAACATTACAGCCCTATCAAAATTAACTTTTCACTACTGATATTTCGGGAACCGCGGTAGCACAGTGGTTAAGGTGCTGTGCTACAAATCGGAAAGTTGCTGGTTCGATCCTAACTGGTGTCATTGGAATTTTTCATTGATATAAAATCCTTCCGATCGCCATGGGGTCGACTCAGCCTTTAACAGAAACGAGTACCAGGAGCATTTCCTGGGGGTAAAGGCGGCCGGGGCATAAAAATGGTAAACTTACCGCCATCCTGTGCCGTTGTCATGAAATACGGGAACATTAACTTCCTGGAACCCTTTTAGCCACTCCAGTAGGCCTGTAAAGGGGCTGCTACACCTTTACCTTTAACGTACTACTGATATTTCAAAACGCATCGTAATTAAAAATTACAATAAAAGGGTATAATTACTGGATGCAGGGTTATAACTCGCGATAAAAGTATTTTAGTCCTGGGAAAGAAATATTTCTGTCAGCTGTTTATCACAGGTACCAGTCGGCTGGTAAATATTTACAGTAATTTCGGAGAAGTTCTCTGCCTCAGAATGGTAGCGAGGAAGTTCAGATCTCGTGAAACTGGTGTTACTAAATACGTCAAAGTAATGTAGCTTGTTACTGTATGTTTATGTACGTGCTGTCAGTCTGTAACCACTACAAACGGACACCAGTGTTGAGAAAGTCAGCCATTGTGACACAGTTCCTTCAAGCAGTTCAAAACACACCATTAACCCACAGTCACCAACATGTCGCCTCGCTTGCAATGAGCGAGCAAATTACGGCACGTCAACACCTGTTACTGACGTTCAGTTCTTGACAAGTTAGTCAAAGCTGTAGCTCTAACCGCTTGTTAACGAGTTCCGTCTAACGACATTTCGTTTCTCTTACAGTCTTCGCGCTTCCTGGAATATATTGGCGTGTAGCAAGAGAAGTTAACAGCAAATGTTTTGTCTTGTGGTTGTTAGTGAAATGATTATGACTGGTAGGATAGCTCAGGAGACTACGTGGAAGAACTGAACATTTCATAGACGTCGTAGGAACTGTAGATAAACATTAGTTGCTGAATGACGTGTGCTGTTTAGCCATCTGAAGCTTGAAAGTAGTGAAAGCGAAGCAATGAAATCGGTACTAACTTACTTACTTACTCCATGGAGCAGAGTTCTTCTTGAGAACCTAACCGGTTTGAAGCTAGTCAAGAAATTCCCGCATTTTATGGAAACCGAAGTTTCATTACCGCACTCACGGGTGCCCGTCGCCTGTCCTTTCCTGAGACAGCTCGATCCACTCCATAACCCCACATCCCACTTCCTAAAGATACATCGTAATATTATCCTCCCATTTAGGCCAGGGTCTCCCAAGTGGTCTCTTTCCCTCAGGTTTCTGCACCAAACCCAGTACACAACTCTCCTATCCCCATACTCGCTACATCATTCACCCATCTCGCTGTTCGCGATTTTATCACCCTAACAATACCGGGTGAGGAGTACTGATCGTTACGCTGCGCATTATGCAGTGTGTTGTGAATTCAGTACGTTACAGAAAGCACCGCGTCTTTATTAATGCTGTACGGATGGTCGCTATCAATCGTGAGATTCAAACGAAAGACTAAAATTCACTCTGTACATATATCACAGAATGTATGGAATCGCGCGCGCGCGCGTGTATGTGTGTGTGTGTGTGTGTGTGTGTGTATGTATGTGTGTATGTATGTATGTATATATGTGTATGTATGTATGTTTGTATGTATGTGTGTAAGTATGAATGTATGTGTGTATGTATATATGTATGTATGTGTGTATGTATTTTTTTATATATGGTTTATTGCTTGTCCCATTACAATGGTAATACTACAAGCTTTACAATCTTAAAGTTGATTTAGTACAGTTATTTGCTTATTCTACATTTAGTTTATCAAATTGTATGTCGTTAATAAATTTTGTAAATTCCTTGTAGTGTCTTCTTATCAAGTCCCTTTTGGTAATTGGCCACCTGTTTGTTCGT
>Ga0123352_10019763_pt1 | contig 10737 bp, 7 predicted proteins | sample TergutLab28metaG_FD_89700 | JGI IMG/M metagenome (GOLD analysis project Ga0123352, IMG submission 89700) | Labiotermes labralis P1 segment gut microbial communities from Petit-Saut dam, French Guiana - Lab288 P1 | ecosystem: Host-associated > Arthropoda: Insects > Digestive system > Gut ... | reverse complement strand
TTGGGTGTGTGGCGGGGGGGGGTTTTTTTTGGGAATTTGGCTAAAATGGGGAAAATTGGGGGGTCTCCCCCCGGGGTTTTTTACCCCAAAGGGAAGGGGTTACCAGGGATTTTTCTGGGGGGGGGGGGGGGTTAAGGAGACCGGTGCATAGGGCTGACGACCTTACCACCGTCATGTGCCGACTACCTAGAAATTCTGAGACCCTCACCCTCCTGGAGCCCTAAGGGGCTGTCGAGGCCAGTAATGGGATAGCTTCATATCCATGCTGGCTACAGATGAGATGCGTCCTTGGAAAAGTGGGCGTAAATTCAAAACGATATACCCACAAAAATAAGGCGTTACCGTACTAGAATGCGGGCAGCCAAAGACCGTTATCGAAAGTGGGAGAGAGTAAATTAAGAAGTGTTGTATACAGGTGAGGGGCGTTAAAGCAAGGGAAGGGTGTAGCTGTATTACGTACTGGTCACACTGCCTAGAGGAAAGGACAGTATCATTCATACAAGAACGCCAGTTGGGATCACAAAATCCGGCCTTTTAATATCATGTAAAATACGGTACATATTTGGACGTTATGTAAAACTGGGACAGCTCAGCATTGTGACTAGGCTACAGGCTGTACAAGCAAAGAATCGTGGTTCGATTTCCCGCTGCGTCAGATTATTTTCTCTTCTCAAAGCGCCCACACCGGCTCTGAGGCTCATCAGCTTCCTGTACACTGCGTATCGAAAATAAAGTGGCCGAGTTGTAGGCCACCATCTAGCGACAATGTTGGGAATACATAACGCTCTACCCCCATCGCCACAATATACTTCATGGAGTGTACGGGGCCAAATTCACACACCTTGCTACCTTCTGATGCAAGATTTTTGTGTTAACGCTCTTCACTTTCCGGATTTTAGAAAAATTAAGTACTGCACAAATAAATAAAACGTCTTTTATTACTCATACCGTGCATTTTCTTACAATGAATATAAAGCAATTCCTGTCAAGGCCTGTTACAAGCCCAAAGCGTTCCAGAAAGCTAAGGCTCCTAGATTTCTAGACAGTCTGCACATAAAGGTGGCAAGGTTGTCAGTCCTTCGCACCGGCAGACTTTACCCCCATGAAATACTCGTAGTTCTCATTTCTGCTAGTGGCAGAGTCTACCCCAGGGCCATAATGCGGCCGGAAGGATTATGTCCACGAAACATAACAGTGACACCATTTGGAATCGAACCCACCACATTCCGGCTTGCAACGCAGTGCTTCAACCAACTGCGCCACCTCGACATTCAATATATTAACCAACAAATGCACTCAATAAAATACAATACAAACTATGGAATATAATTCACGGTATCACCTCCTACATGATTCGACACCAAAGTGCCATCTTCAGAGTCTACATGGATTGGTGTGTTGGGCGTGTGTTTCTTTGTTTTAATAGACTTCCTGCAGATGGCACTTCGGTGCCAAAATATGTAGGAGCTGATGCCACAAATTACATTTTACGATTAGTAGTTTATTATCAAGTACATTCGTTGGTTAGTACATTGAACATAAAGCTTAATTCTGTATATAAAGACACCTGAATGCTGCAGCAAATTACGATGCAAAGAGGCTGTTTCATTAGGACCGAAAACACACTTCACGCCATAACAAGGACAGTGCTGGGACGTGACGTGTCGGTATTTCGGTAATCATAGCGTACATTAAGTACAAGTAAATGTTTCAATTATTTGTAATAAAGTCTCCGTGGGTTAACTGTTAATTACAACAGTCTCTTCGTTCAGCACAGAAGAGTCAACGGCACGAGACGACAGTAGTGTCGGTCGACGTTGCCAAGTCAGAGCAGGGTGGGGTGACCAGTTTTTGCGGATGTGAGCATCCAGTAACATAAACTCTACCTGCCTTTACAAGCAGGTTGTTGGAATGTGGCACAGTACATTTTTACTCCGGATGGGAACATCAGACCTTTCGAAACGTTTTAACCCAACCTTCTACCACAGAGAGGAATACTGTTCTATGACGATTTATATCTTCACCGACGGGGCACATATCGGCCTACAACTTCTGTCTGCCTATACAAACAATATGCAGTAATGTCCACGATCAACCGAGGAAAAGAGCGGAAATGTGCAGACTCTTGTAACGGACGCAATCCTGAGCACGCCATCCAAAATTCTACTAGCGCTTTTACATACCATGGTGGCCTTGAAGTGAAAGGCAAAGTAAGTCAAAACACAACTAGTTGTGTTTTGACTTACTTTGCTTTTTACTTCATTGTTACCGACATAACGGGGATGCCTCAACTAAAGATGGTGGCCTTGATATTTGCCGCGGATAATAAGCAAAGAATTTTCAAAGCAATATCTTGTCACCATCATCCTGAATGAAGGATGATGGTACCAAGTTTGTTTTGTTGCTGGATGTCAACGTTCGGGCGGATCATACTCTTACTACCTACAACTTCAGGATGCAAGTGACTGTACCACACTACAATGTCATAATCCAAGAAGACGATAATATGAATCCGTTTCTGAGTCAGCTATTTTTGAGCCAAACCTTTACATGTATAAATACCCTTGTAATCTCGTCTCGGTTATTCTTCCTGCTTACACCACCTATGACGATGGAAGAGTAGTGTGTCCCGAAACGTCGGCACATAAAATACAGACCTCGGGGGATCACCCAAAAGAAAGAATACAATATTCAGAACAAGGCGCAGGTTTGAATCACAAATGTGTACCTTGCATTACGTAGCCTAGTCAACTCTTCACACAAGGGCCTTTAAAAAAAACGGGCAGTCACACCTGACGAAACACGAGTAAGCAGAGGACTGATTCGAACCAAAATTAAAATTCCTCAATATGTGTTCGCCCCGAATATTACACTTCATTGCAATTCATTTGTCATCCATCCATTCCTTCTCCCGCTAATCCCAGGCAGCCCGGACAGCTCGCCAACTTGTTTAATGCTCTACAGCCGTATTCTCCGGTGTTCTGCGGAAAGCCGGACTCCACAAATTAAAACAAAGGTACCGCTACAAAATTACACTACAGTTTGAAATTACCACGATTACAAATGACGGGCTTGGATTGCGTAGTCGGTACAGCATCTCGCTAAGTGCTGGACGGTCCAGGGATCGAATCCTGGTGGGGGGCGAGATTTTCCGCACCCGTCCAGACCGACCCTGAGGCCCACCCAGCCTCCTATACAATGGGTACCGGGTCTCTTTCCCGGGGGTAAAGCGGCGGGGGGTGGCGTTGACCACCCATCCCATCTAGCACAGAGGTTAAAGAAAGATTATAGCTATATATATATATATATACTGCCCTCTGGGCCTGCGTGGCCTATTCTAGGTTGAACTTTACCTTTATCTTTACGATTACAAATGACCCGTCACATGAGAAGGTTAAATTAATATTCACATGTTAAACGTCTTGTTGCACGGTTTTTCTAGTACTGTTCATTTTCTTAATTTCGACACATGAAATAATGCGTCGGTATTCGCATGCTTTAACGTCTGCAGAGGCATGACAGGCATATACGGCTGCGGAACACTAAGAGCGTTCTTCTGGAAGGACGCAGCTTGATCTGAAGGACATAAGCTGATACACTTCCACCGCGTCGCTAGGGAAACGATACGTCGCCTCGAGTAAGAACCCAGCACACTGAATTCAAAAAAATTCAATCGACATGACAAGACGCCGGCCGACCAAACTGGAAATATCTCTTCACACCCGACGTAGAAGTGGCCAGGACGCAGGTAATAAACTGAAGGGTGGAAAGAAAAGACACACAAAAAACTGAACAAACGCCGTTAAAGAAGTCTATGATGTGACACATGAGATTATAAATTCTAAAGAACGTAATGAGTTGATAAAGTGGGTGTAAAATTGAACTATTTATCAGATACGTAACGTGAGGATAAATAACTTGACCGCTTTAAAGAAGCGTCTAAGGTATGCGACAGCAGATATTAATGCTGTCGATGTTAAAGCAGCTCGCAGGAATTTCGATTGAAAACCAGTCAAACATTATGACGTAGAGGGTTTAGTGCAACCCCACTGACCGTCAGCATGAGTGCCAAAATAACTAAAAATTGTACAAGCCCTTCCCTCATCTATCAGTCAGCGCAAATGTCGGTGAGAAAGATATAAAAATAATCAAAGCGATAACCTAACAGCGGATTAATAATAAATTAGCATTGAAATAAAAATCTGTGAAATAAGACATCCAGATTTTCGAAAATATGGTCGACGCAACAAAATAAGGACACATATCCTAGTCATGCCTGTATGAGCCATCGTGACATATCCAAGACACTAAATGAAGCAAAGATGGACGCTTCAAATTACGGATTATAGCGATACCTAGCAATTCCCTGGTACTCGAAACCGTCATTTATTCGCTGGGGTTCCGAATAACACAGAAATTTTACTTCCTGAGGAAGCTGCTGAAAGAACAAAAACGTCAGAATCAAATGTCAAGGTGGTAGTAGTAGTAGTGAATACCACCGCATTACTACTACTACTACTACTACTACTACTATTTTTCCTGTTGAATGCGACAAGGGCATTTCCATAAAAAGGTGTGGAATTTATGGACGCGTGACGGACTGTTGGCTTTTCTAGCACTTCACCACGCGGAATATAATAATAATAATAATAATAATAATAATAATGCAGTACAGACAGCTTATTAGTGAAGCACACACGTTCCTGTGGCTGTGGAGGGGAGATCTGAGACCAGAAACTGGGAGTTCAATAACGAATCAGACATTACTAACACAATATCATGCAACAAAAATATTACAAACAGAAACAGATGGCAAATGCAGACTATGTCAACAATTTGGCGAGACAATGGACCACATTATATCACCATGCCCAATACTGGCAAAAGAACATGACAGTGTGTGTTCAACTACAGTTTAACATATGCAAGGAAATAATGAGTACAACGAGTCAGCGAACACTGGTATAAGCACGCACTAAAATTAGCAGAAACGAGTCACGAACGAAAGGTAACCACACTATGGAATCAGAAAGTGCAAAGCGGCAGAAACATCCGTAACAATAAACCGGACATTATAATCCGTGATAATGAGAAAAGAATATATATGTTCATATGCGTTGCAATTTCAGGAGACAGAAATGAGATCAAGAAGCCGAGAAGATTCCAAAGTACAAAGACCTTACAAGAGAAATAAATTTCATGCAGAATGTAAAAACTAAAGTGATACCAGTTGTAACGGGGGCAAGTGGAACCATCCCGTAATCATTCAGAAAATATCTCAGAAATATACCGGAAAAACACGAAATCAAGGAACTACGGAAAACATTCATATCGGTCACTGCAGACATATTTGGTGAAGTGTTAATGTAAAAATACAACAAGTTCGGCAAGGTTAATGTACCATGAATTGTAACTACAGAATAGCTGCAACACTATACACTAGAGAAGCACGGTTTGTTGCAGGTAAATAATTGTGCATACTCCGCATAAAGGTGATTAATAATAATAATAATAATACGTATTTAAGATGTAGGATTTAAAGCTGGAATTCAAGATCGTGTGATGAAAAGGCAGGCCAATTCCACGAAATACACAGTAAAGTAAAATACTGCAGATAAACGTACACTCTGAAAGGTCTATCAAACAATTCGACACCCGTCTACTAGTTGTCATATTCTTGAGCAGGCCTGAATATCTACACAGGCAGGATGCCAATTTTGTTACTAGGAATTTGCTCACTGGTGTTAAAATTTTGATATTTTCCAAGAAGGATTATGGATGTGGTGTTGTCAAGGTGGTGGTAATACTGTAATGTTCTCATATTATTATCTTTGTGTTTTTTGATACCTACTGATTGTGCTTGTAATTACAAGCGCTTTTTGTAACTATGTCTACCATACTGTTTCGTTAATGTGCCTCGCGGCTCTTACGTCATCATAGGTAAAGGTGAGACATTATCAGCGTCATCTCCGGCATGCTCTGTGTAACTAATCTCACCTCGAGATCTTATTAACGGCTTTCTTATTGATTTCGAACTTCGGAACCCCGACAGGAGCAGAAACATAAGGTCGCAACTTGCTACCGAAGTGGAAGAACTGACCTAGCGACATGCTTTAAGGTCGATTTCACTGAAATTAGATTCAGAGGTGGGTGGAAAACTCTTTAAAAAAAGCCTTAAACCTTCCTCTGGCACTCCAGCCCGATGCAGAGGCAATACAACTGAGCACAACTTATTGTTCACGGTAAATCGATCTGTATACAGCGCCAGTGTAAATGTTGAGGTCTGTACATCAGGGATGCAAAAATCCCGGGCGCCAGGTCGCACGTACAACTAACCTGTGTATGAAACTTGCTTCATGTCGACCTACTGGCATATACAATTATGAGACTTGGCAAGATTTGTGGGCCCTCGCCATGCATGTTCTCCACAAATGCGTCCCTTGAGATTTTCCACTCCAAGTTAACTTTCTGCACTTTTAACACAGGCCCGTTACCCAGCTTTGAAAATAGAGGCAAGGCAAGCTAGCTTTCGAAAGGGCCAGCTCGAACTGAAGTGGAGTAATGCGTTATATGTCATTCCCAATGGCCGGACGGTCTAAGGTCTGGAGCCACTCGCCTGGTGATAATGTGGGTTCGAATCCCGCTGGGGGCATGGTTGTTTGTTGTAAGTGTTGTGCGTTATCAGGTAAGAGGTCTCAGCGACGGGCTTTTCACTGGTCCAGAGGAGTCCTACCGACTGTGGTGCGTCGTTGTGTGTGATCTAGAAACCTCAAGAGTGAGGAGCTCATGGCCCACGTCGGGCCGCAGCGCCATACGGGAAAAAAAAGCGCTATCATATCTGCTGATCCTTCGATCTAACTTTCAAGTTCCGGAACATACAGTTATTCACCAGGACCGCTCCTTCTCCTTCTCCTCCTCTCTCAACCTACCACTCATCATCACTTTCAAGTGTCCTTCAACGTAAATAAGCCCTGTCTGATTGGAGGCTTTCAAGAATGGGGGGGAAAAAAACAAATGTTTCCATAATGGTATTCATAACATAATTTCCGTTCAATATTGAATTTCGGTGTTCATATTTTCCGTAATGTTTTATGGTTAAAATTGAAATTAACAGAACTTTTAGCCGGTAAAGATCACATTTCACAGTGAAAAACGTCAAATTATACGACAATTTATCTCACTGCCAACGACGTATTACTTACACACTAAATTTAATCAAAACGCCAAACACGTTAAAACGCTGAAAGAGGTGCACAAACCCAGATATGCTGGACAGAAATAAATTACACCCTGCCGTTGTCCGATAGTTTCCGCCATTTCGACACAGTAACAAGCACAACTCTACTACGTATAATTTGGAAACGTCGTATCTACTACTAGGTCCTCGTAACTTAACACTTATATAAAGCCGCGTGAAGATGCTGTGAATCGGTTCAAAAGTGACAAGTAAGTCAGAATTGTCCCCCCTCAACAAAAAGACAGCATGACAATCTCATAAAGCTATTTTCTTTCCTTAGAAACTAAGATCAGGGGTCAAGCAAATTCGCCTTGAAAATTTAGTTTCATATTGCTTGGCAAATTGGTGTGGCATGTGTAACAAGTCATGAAAACCGCAGACTCCGAGGGACTTGTTCAAGACACAAATAATGAATCGTTTCAATTTGAGACGACACTAGAAGCATGTGAAGAATGTATCTGGACATGCAAATAGCACGCTAGGAGAGATAAAAGAAGCACGGCAACAAAAACAGTAAGAATTAACAGACCAAAAAGGCAGCGCTGCCAACATAATGACAGAAAATAACAAAAGAGTAAACGCATACCAAGCAGGATCCTTTGCAATACGTACAGTATAACTTGATGCTAAGTACAGTTCGTACTTCACGCGAAGGGCTACGTCAAGCCGTTGCTTGTAGCCAGATGCAGTTATTTGTACTTATTCTGTGCCGTCTTCCGGTAAATAATATGAGATTATGTCACTGGATTCACCTCACGACTTCGTACGTGTAGAGAAGAGAGCGTAGTCCATTACTCGGAGTGCACTGTCCATGATACACGCACATGTCACAGGCGTGTAATGAGAGTTTCATATTATGAAATACGAACGCTGACGAGTGAAAGTATCAGTATTAGCATTAGTGGTGGGTGTTGTTGTTGTTGTTGGTGGTGGTGGTGGTGGTGGTGGTGGCAGTGGTAGTAGTAGTAGTAGTATTAGTAGTACACCATGAGTTCATAAATGGTAATGTTTGCAAATGATGTCACTTTAAGTCCTTGGAAACCGGATGTGCGACGCTAATGTTTAATATTAAGGTCTAATGCTAATGGGATGATATCATTTAATTCACTAAAATCTGCAGTGTAAAGCAAAACATTTCCTCATTGTGGCATACACACAAATGCCTGGACACATTTAGGATTTTGATGGGACTCATCGCACTTAGAAAGAAGTCCGAATAAGCCAGCGACATTAAATGATTTGTGTACCTTACAACAGATCATGTCAGCTATCATTCAAATTGGATGTTGGAGACATTAATAAAAACAGCTGGGAGGTCTCAACGTCAGTTTACATATTTGGTATTAACTCAAACACTGACTAGAAACGCGCAGGGTTAAAATGCAGCATTACGAGACATTTAAACGGAGTGTAACAGACGTCAGACACAGAGAGATGTCTGGCTGACATTTTGGATAGGTCTGCAATTTTCAGAAAACCAGAATAAATTATAGGAGGCAGTGAAACTGACACTAATAAGGCCTCGGTGAGAGTATGATAATGTAAAAAATTTCGGCTGAAGAGAGTTAAAAGAATTTTGCGCGACAGCCTTTCGGGATCGCGAGAAGTGCTCTGAATTAACACAAAATGAACACAGAAAGGTAAAATACAGGGACCACAGATTCAGACTTTCCGTCCGTGCCGTACGGGTGCTTAATTGCATATAATAGGCCAGTCATGTGACCTAACCCCTCTCGTGCAATGACCACAGCTGCACGTCAATAAATGAAAAAATAATGTTTCAACGGACGCGGTTCGCCCAGAGCGTCCATCTCTACGCTGTCAGTTACCTGACCGCAACGAAGCAGTTAATGCGCTGCAAACATGTATAACGAACGGACAACTAAAGAACTAATGCGGCTGGTCCCATCGGTTAAAGTTCTGGAATTGGGGCTGAAGTAAACTAACGGTGTCCTTGCGCAGGTCATGAGAGTGTGCAAGGAATAGAGGTACACCTCCACTCACTCTCAGCCTCAGCACTAAAGGTGAGAGGTCAGCGTCAAGAAAAGACGACCCTTTTGCACCCGGGGAAAGAGCCATCGCGTGCGGTGTTAACTACCGTATTTACAGCAGCCCTTTATTGTTCCCTATTCTGGTCCACATGAATGCAGTCCACGCCTTTCTATAACAACAACAACAACAACAATAATGGCGCTTTCGAAGACTTTGGCTTCGTGATTTTTTTCGGTCTCAAAATAACAATCCAGATGTCTTCCTTCATGTGCATCCTAGATTCCTTTTTTCCTGCTGGTTGATATTTCATAATAGCTTGAGGGAACCAGGATCTGTCCAAATTTCCACAGCGTGCGGGAGCCTGGGTCTGTCCAAACATTCTGTCGTTCTTTAATCCATTTCAATATCATCCGCCCATCTATATTCAAGTTTTTCAACTGGTCCCTCTTCTTCAGAGTTTCCGACCAAGACCCTGTGTTCATTTTTCTTCTCCCCCATGCATGCTACATGTCCTGCCTACCTCATCCTCCTTGTTTTGGTCATTCCAACAATCAGGTGCAAGGAATAGATTAATTTTGCTATACAGAGAAAAATAAGATCAAATAGCGGCAAACTGCAGATCAAACTGTGAGAGACGATGCTCTCTGGAGTTCTTACGCGTCTTCATACTTATTCGTAAAGACAGCCAAAATATCACGCGGGGCCACTTCCAATGTAATCTTAATTAAAAAGGGTACAGTGAGAAGGGGAAAATCCAAAACAGCCCCTCACCTAACCTCTACACTACGAGATTCTTCTGGCAGGAAATGATAAGGGAAAAAACGCGAGCACTCCGAAGTACCGTCACATCATCCAGCGCACGACACCGAGTAATTTAACGCCGAGAAGCAGGAATTTCAAGAATGTCTATCTCGTGTATCATGCTGCACTGCAGGCAGTTCCACACACCCCGCTGCAAGCTGCTCAAGTCACAGCCGCGTAAAATAGTCGACAGCAAACAGTAACCGTCCTAGAGACCGTTTCTGAGGCAGAATCGAGTCGCCCCTATGTTTATGTCTGGCTCAACTTACATGTCAAACGTGTGCTTCAGTATTTATACGTTGATCATAGCGCTCAATTCTGTCTAAATGACTATGGAACAAAAATAAAACGAAAGACAATTTAACATTTCAATCGGCATGTTGTTTGGTTTATCTGATTTACTTCAGGTTTAACTACTAAAACTAAAACTCCGTGGCCTTAGTCCGCACGCGAACTATACCGATATAGCGGCCGCCGCTGGTCGGCGAAGTTAGTGCCAACTTTTGCGGATAGAGGGGTGTCACGTGGTCAGCGCAACGGGTCCCCACGGCCGTTAATCTCTGTTTTCTAGACCTGGAGCCGCCACTTTTTTCATTCAAGTAGCTCCTCAATTGACTTCACGAGGCTGAGTGGACCCCGTTCCAGACCCACTACTACTCAGAAAATCTGGTAGCGCCGGGGATCGAACCCGGGACCTCTGTATCTGT
>Ga0123352_10019761_pt1 | contig 10738 bp, 9 predicted proteins | sample TergutLab28metaG_FD_89700 | JGI IMG/M metagenome (GOLD analysis project Ga0123352, IMG submission 89700) | Labiotermes labralis P1 segment gut microbial communities from Petit-Saut dam, French Guiana - Lab288 P1 | ecosystem: Host-associated > Arthropoda: Insects > Digestive system > Gut ... | reverse complement strand
AGTCACACTTCAAGTCACACTTCACGACGAACAAATGCACGTAGATAAAATGTGTTTATCGCATGTTATTCCTTACCGTCATGTTTCAACTGCTGTCGCCATCATCATCATCATCATCATCATCACGGTAAATATCAAGACTACAAATAGCCCAAACAGGCTGTTAAAATGCGTCAGTGAACCACTCACTGTTTCGAAGGACGTCCCAAACTACATAAAGCAATACACCCAATTATATATCTTTAAAAGAAATTGAATTTTATTAGATTTTGAAATTAAATAAATCGACATTCAATGACTGTACAAAAGTCTGAGGCATTCTCTGTAACACTGAGTGGGATAATTACGTATTTCACAGTCGGCGGCCCCTTCAATTGTCTTAAACATGTTTAACGCACAGGAACAAACATAAACATAATACGAATTTCACGAAATGGCGTCTGTGGCTTCTCAATTGATAGAGGAAGTCACTGCACATGAGCAAAGTGACAGTCTCGAGGATGCGCGAGAGATATGCGCAGAAGGTACTTACTATCCAAATAACCTACATACGTATTTTGACAGTTTGTTTGGACTGTTGGTAATCCTGTAAGTTACTCTGACGATGCATGATTGCAGGCTTCTGCCGCGAATTAGATGAGAACTGCCCTCTTATAGGTTATTACGCAGCGAGTAGTGGTAATTCCTTATCGACGTTTCGGGACCGTGTATCGGTCCCATCTTCAGGGGTCGGGACAACCTATCGGTCCCATTTTCAGGATTCAAGACAACCTATCGGTCCCTTCGTCAGGGGTCATGCCTCCTGAAGATGGTAGCGATAGTTTTTCCTGGAACTTCTGTCAGGAATTAGCAATACTCGCTGCGTAATAACACAAAGAAACACAATTTTTACCCTGATTATTGTGATGGCGATCGGCACGTGCCGGTAAAGAATGGTTTGTGATTAACACATTTTATAGACGTGCATTTGTTGGTTGTATTGTGTGATTTGAATCACCCATTGCACGCACGGATACGGAACTTATTAAGTTTCAGAGTCATGTCTTGCTGACAGGAGAAGAAAATATTTGTTCCGGAAACACCGAACCGTCACTCATTACAAAGACTCCCTGCAGATCGCGTTGATAGCGATCAGTTTGAAACTACTCAGTTTCAATCTAGTTACCTACAAGTGAAAGCCAGAAGTAAAAATATTTTTTTTTTACAATTTAAATACGCAAAACATTACATGCTAACCTAATCAAGTCCATGGATTACACACTTTCTTGAGAAGCTACCAGCTCTTTGGCAAATCAAGAAATTCTCCGCTTTGAGTAAAAACCGAAGGTTTATCCACCTGCTCACATGGACCCAAAACTTCTCTCTGTCCCTCTTTACAATAGTCCGTTCTATTCCGTTAGAGATTATTTCATTAAAAAATATCTCCAATATTAGACTCCTATCTCACGTCTAGATTTACAAAGTCAACTCTTTCATTCATTTTTCCCATCAAAACCCTGTATAAAGTTTTCCTATCCCCCGTACATGTCGCGTGCCCCATCCATTTCTTCCGTCTTGATTTTACATGCTATCCACCAGGTCAAGACATTTTATTTCCGAATTTTTTTACCATTGGCAAGACATGTAGCTAGCAGGGGAGAAGATGGGGAATATGTGTTTATTTTTTAACAGCCCAGTATATCTGACGTAAATGCTTCATACTCTAAATGTACTGTGTTCAGTTCCTTGAGAGAAGGAAAAAACACAGGCTTTACGTACACAATAATTCTCCTGTAGGACCGATGGCTTTTGGTAAATTTTTGGCTACCTGAATTACTAACAGCTTTTCATTAAGGGATGTGCGTTCACGAAGTTATTTTATATGGATTTAGCATTAGTTAGAATGTAAACTGTCTAAATATCAATAAATCTTACTGTAGCACCTTGCATTTTTTTTAGAATCACTTCATTTTATAAACCAACGAATGTACATTTAATTTCACCTAAAACACTTCTAAAATATTTAAAAAAACTCTGACATATTTCGTTCTTGTCAGATCATCATCAGGGACCTTTGTTCCTTGCTAAAGTTATGTTACAGTATTCACAATTCAATTCGTATTTGCAAACGAGGTGTTGTGGCAGCATATCATGTTGTGTAGGAATGTGTTGTGGAGCAGTGGCTCGGTGAGCTTCGTATGCCACTGCCCCACAACACATTCCTACACAACATGATATGCTGCCACAACACTTCGTTTGCAAACATGAATTTAATTGTGAAAACTGTAACATAACTCTAGCAAGGAACAAAGCTCCCTGATGATGATCTGACAAGATCGAAACATGTCGGAGTGTTTTAAAATGTTTTAAAAGTGTTCTATGTGATTATATGTACATTCGTTGGTTGATAAATTGAAATATCTAAATGTCATTTGTTTTTGCCATGTTTATGTGTGAATAAATGAAAGTCTCTAAACAAATTAAAAGGTAAGTGGCCAAAAATTTTCTAAGTGCAACATAACCTCAAAATATTAAATACTTTTACGTTTTAACTGTTAAAATAATTTCCAGACTCCTAATATCTTTAGAACCATGAGGCAGAGAATAGAGGAACCACAATCATTTGAAGAAAACCCAGCATTACCCCGCCACTCCCTTCGTTTTGTTTTGAGAATGAATGAATGTTGCATAAAGTCATGAGTTCTCTTGATTGAAATCCCCTTTCCTTCTTATTCTTTTACGTCTTCCTACCCATCCTAACTTCTTTTTCCACCTACTTCTTTGTTTTAAAATTCACTCTTCCCCTTCCCTACCCACCCAAAATACACACACACACACAAAACCTCCTTTATCCTACAAAAGGAAAACCTTCAATTTCCTTCCTTTCGATACCTCGAAAGAGACTCTAGTTTTCGATTACATTCGATTCCTCGAAACCGAATCCCCTTTTCTTCATATACCGTGCGCACCCACGCGTTATTTATTACAAGTAGAAACAGGCCGGGTGTACGGATTAAACCTATGTATAAGAATACGGAATGATTTACATAGACACGTGACGCACGCGGCTGTTCTTTAGAAAAGCAGACACTAGGTGCAGTAAACTTCAGTTCAGTGCTAATCTTGTGTCTTGTCAGTAAAATGGAATGGTACGCCATGAAGCAAAATAAAAAAAAAATCTAAAATTTTTGTTTAGTAATTCTGTAATGTTTTAAGGGTGGCCGATTTAATAAACGAATTACATGCTGGACATTCTACACCCTTTGACTAATTTGATATACACGGCGTTTCGGAGTTGTCCCTAGTCTCTTCTTCAGGTAACGTGTTTTTCTGGTTAATTTGAAGTTCAGGTGACCGTGCATCGTGATAAATTCTTATAATAAAACCTACTAGATGCACTAATTTCTCAAATTTATTTTTGGAATAAAACTGTACATGTTTCGGTCAGTTCCTCTGTCCATCATCAGGAGTTTCTCACTTTAAACACAGCAATGGTGTCATCGTGATAGATTCACATAATAAAACCAACTAGATGCACTAATTTCTCAAATTTATTTTTGGAATAAGGCTCTACATGTTTCGGGCAGTTCCTCTGTCCATCATCAGGAGTTTTTCACTGTAAACACAGCAATGGTATATGTCATGCAGGTTTGCTGACAGCTTGTGAGCAGGATCAGGACGCAACTGCAGTTCCGTCCTGATCCTGCTAGCAAGAAGTGTGACATATACCATTGCTGTGTGTACAGTGAAAAACTCCTGATGATGGACAGAGGAACTGTCCGAAGCATGTAGAGTTTTATTCCAAAAATAAATTTGAGAAATCAGTGCATCTAGTTGGTTTTATTATAAGGATTTATTCTGGTTACTTATTTTAAAATCAAACAAAAATCTATCGTTGTAATGACAGTCACACGAAGATATGAACACAGCTAACGTCCGAAAATATAATGAAGTTCATCATGCCTGCAGGCAGCACCGTCGGTGCTTTATACCACACGCCGTAAACACAGTCTAGTGCTCCTGAGGATGGGCGAAATTATCGCCCGAAATATGTTGAACTGATTGTAATTATCAATAAAATTTGTTATTGTTGCATCTAGTTGGCTGTTTATATTATTGTATCTGTGATGCACGGTCACACAAACATAAACAATATATATATATATATATGGGCTGAGAATGTGGCGTGTATGGGTGAGGAGAGGGGGTTGTGTAGGGTCTTGGTGGGGAAACCGGAGGGAAAGAGACCACTGAGGAGACCGAGGCGTAGACGGGTGGATAATATTAGGATGGATCTCCAGGAGGTGGGATGTGGGTATATGGACTGGATTGGGCTGGCCCAGGATAGGGACAGGTGGCAGACACTTGTGAGTGCGGTAATGAACATTCGGTTTCCGTGAAATGCGGGGAATTTCTTGACTAGCTGCAAACCAGTTAGTTTCTCAAGAAGGACTCTGCACCGTGGAGTATGTAAGTAAGTATTATATATTGTATGAAACAAAGAAACGTGTCTTGATGATTTTCAGCGACAAATGACAGATCTGGAGAAATCGTAAGATTTAAATATATTTCCTACAGGCTGGTAAACTTTACAGTTATTTCCGTACTTTTCCAATAGTAACTTTAGTATTACGGAAACCGATCGTAGAAATGCCAAGCCTACAATGAAAACACTGGAAAATGTAGAATTTGTGGTTTTAAGGAGGTTGTGTGTGTGTGTGTGTGTGTGTGTGTGTGTGTGTGGCGGGGGGGGGGGGGGGGAACTTGTGTAGAGGCGAAATCTTAATGAATTCAGCAGCTGCTCACATTAAATTCAACCGAAGGGGATAGAGATATTGTGGGAGGAGTTTTCGGTACCCTTTGATATGGAACAGCCGAACAGTTCCGGTCGTGCTGTACATGAGATCCGCTTCTTCTCTCTTCCCGAAAATCCCTGTAAATTTTCCTCGGTGTTTGTACACTTTACTTTGCTTTTTGGACCACAAACTTTTGTTATGTGGGGGCACGCCGTGGCGCAGATGGTTGAGACACTGCCCTGCAAATCAGAAGGTCGCGGGTTCGATTCCCAATGGTGTCACTGAAAGTTTTCATCGATACAATCCTTCCGGCCGAACTATGACCCTAGGGTTGACTCAGCCTCGAACAGAAATGAGTACCAGGAATATTTCCTGGGGGGTAAAGGCGGCCGGTACGTAGGACTGACAACCTTACCAACTTCATGTGCCGATTGTCTTGAAATCTGGGACCATCAACCTCCTTGAATCCACAGGGCTGGTCCAGGCCTGTAATCGGATTGCTTTTTATAATGCAGTGGTAGTATTTCAATTATTAACTTTCGTTTATATGTTCTTATATTTGTAGATGCTTCTTGCTTGACTTTCAACGACAATTTTAAGGTTGGACATCCCCATTGTGCTTTCAAATTAATATTTATATAACAAATAATCAACAGAACTTTAGTTTCATCAACTATTTCTTACATAACCATTAAATTGAAAGCACAATGGACATTTCCAAACTTAAAACTATATAATTTATCTCTACTCAAGTTTAAGCATAGGCACTGTAGTATTTCCATACGAAAAAGACTGAAGCTTAATATTAGAACCTTAATTTTGTAATAATAGTTGGTAGAAATTGTGTCTAGGAAGAGGAAATGGCAACAGCAAACTGCGGTGTAAGGCATGCTTCATTCGTTATTGCAATGGTCATAATTCCGAGAAGAATCTTCACACCGTACCGCTAGATAGCAGCAGCCATTAGTGCATAATGTTATTACGTCTAGTCTACTTCCTATTTGCTCTTGCCTTTCAGAAATTTTCAAGTTATACAAGTCAGACATTTTATAAGAAATTCTGTCACACGTTTTTTCTGCACACGGCTCACACATTTAGGCTAGGTTTCCTTCAGTGTTTCAAACATTATGGGTTCGAGAGTGTTTTGAGATATACAAATATATGCATAAAGTGTTTACATTCCGTACAGAATATTTTATTTGAAGAATGTCTTCTTCCTCTCAGTAAAAACAAGGTAGAATATTTTTTTGAGGTTTTCTGCTACAATTTGAGTGTCAAGGAAGGCAATGTAGTGAACCGGCAGAAAGTGTATCAATATGATGTTGTTAAATGACATTTTTTCGGAATTTGTCTGTAGCAGAAAGGCAAATAAACCATGCGAATTAACCAAAACCTGGGCCGCCGAAGATTCTTTTACAAAATAAGTCTAACTGCTGTTATATTTAATTTAACCACTTTTTGAACAATTCCTGCAAAGTTTTACGTCATAAATTAATACGTAACTAATATTACAAGAATGTCGTTGCTGATCTGTCCTGTTGCACACTTAGTATAACTGATAGCAGGCTGAAGTTGTGCTTCAGCCTGATACCCGGATAACACCCCAACACAGCCACACCGAAACTCCAACACACATCGAAACAAGAAAACACGTCCAATGTGGTGATACAATAGAAAAGTCGCAGGCTGCTTATGATGGATGTATTAATGTCTGAAATATGTTGAGCATGGAAGACTTTTCGAGCACAATTTAGTATGGTGCTGAAAATTGTGCACTTCGGAAAGTAGATAAAAAATTCCTGAGAAGCCGTGAAATTTGGTACTAGTGAAGGATGAAGAAGTACAAATAGAGCTACCATATGAGACATGAAAAAGTATTACATATAGTCAAAGAGGAGAAGGATATCCTACATGAATTAAAAAGAAGTAAGGCTAACTGGATTGGTCACATCTTGCGTAAGAACTGCCTTCTAAAACGCGTTATGGAAGAAATACGGAAGGAAGAATAGAAGTGACGGGAACACGAGGAAGAAGAAGTAAGCAGCCACTGGATGGTCATAAGGAAAATAGTAAAGGTAAAGCAGTCCCGTTACAGTCCTGGAGTGGCCCAGAGGGTACCAGAAAGTTAAGGTTCCCAGATTTCATGACAACGGCACAGGATGGTGGTAAGGTTGTCAGCCTTACGCACCGGCCGCCTTTACCCCCAGGAAATAACCCTGGTACTCATTTCTGTTAGAGGCTGAGTCGACTTCAGGGCCATAGTGCGATCGGAAGGATTTTATGTCAATGAAAAATTCCAATGACACCAGCTGGGATCGAACCAGCGACCTTCCGATTTGTAGCACAGCACCTTAACCACTGTGCTACGGCGGTCCCCAAGGAAAAGAATGGATACTGTCAATTGAAAGAAGAAACACTAGATTGCACTGTGTGGAGAAGTCGCTTTGGAAGAGACTATGGACCTATTCTGCAGAATGCCTGAAACTATAGCCCAAAGATCCATTGCTGTATTGACAACAGCTTGCCACTTGTTCCTAACCTCTGACAGATAATTTAATTCCACACCCTTCCAACCATAAAGATACACCAAGAATTATTAAACATCCCTTACACAGCGTGCAAGGAAAGGACACATAAACAGATGATCGTGTCTGCCCTCCTTTTGCCCGTCCGCGTTTTGAACTCGAGAATCTTTGAATGAATTTTGAAGGAATTCACTACGTAACTTACGACATTCAGTATTACTTACTTACTTACTTAATTATTTATTTATTTATTTACTTACTTATTTAATTATTTACTTCCTTGCTCACTTATTTATTTATTTATATACTTACTCAATTAATTAATTAATTGCTTACTTACTTGATTACTTATTTACTTTCTTACTTATTTAATTAATTAAAAAATTAATTACTTATTTACTTACTTATTAACTTACTTACATACTTACTTACTTACTTACTTACTTGCTTGCTTGCTTATTTACTTACTTACTTACTTACTTACTCCATGGTGCAGAGTCCTTCTTGAGAAGCTAACTGGTTTGCAGCTAGTCAAGAAATCACCCGCATTTCACGGAACCCGAAAGTTCATTACCGCACTCACAAGCGTCCGCCACCTGTCTATTCTGGGCCAATTACCCCATGTATTTAATTGTCTGCCATCGACAAACTACGAAATAATTTTGTGGGTGAAATTGGCACTACTTGGGCTCTAATAAAATGCTTGTTGTCTTTATTCCTCACCACGTAATAACATTTGTAACAGATATGTGACAACGTTTATATGGTGCTGAAAATTGGACGATTCGGGCAGTAGATCAGAAACACCTGGGAAGTTTTGAAATGTGGTCCTGCAAAATGACGAAGAAGATCAGTTGGACCGATCATGTGCGAAATGAAGAAGTATTACTTAGAGTCGAGGAGCAGAGGAATATCTTGCATGAAATAAATAAACGGAAGGCTAACTGGATTGGCCACATTTTGCGTACAAACTGCCTTCTACAACGGGTTATTGAAGGAAAGATAAAATGTGGGATAGAAGTGACAGGAAGACGAAGAAGAAGACGTAGAAAGTTACTTGATGGCCTTAAGGAAAGGAGAGGATACTCTCATTTGCAGGAGGAAGCTCTAGATTTCAATATGTGGAGAGCTGGCTTTGGAAGAGGCTTTGGACCTGTGGTAAGATATACTGCTAATTGATTGAATGAGTGTGACAGCGTAAGGACATAGCACGTATATTGTTGTGGCAGTGTTTATTGTTTTATCGTTCCTTTGATTATTTCCCTTGTTTTAATTTGGATATAGTTTCTCGTGACAGTTTTGTGTTAAAACGCAATAACGAGAATACGTTGTTAGGTGGTCGAACGTTAACGAAAAGTGTCGTAATAAAATTTTCATTAAAATAAACAACAGTAAAATATTTTTGTTTCAGTTTATTCACCTCATATATTAGCATAAGCGAAAGAGGCGCATTTTATTGGGGTGTGTGTGAACGCAGGAAATTTTATTTGCCATTTTTTAAATGCAGCCATAAGGACAATCGTTTTATTCAGAAAACAAAGGGAATAACCCAAATATCAACTATTGTTTTAAAAATGAACGCCTAAACACTTAAATTTAAATGTAAAGTGATACCGTTACAGGCCCGGTGTGGCCCAGAGGGTGAGTAGAGATATAGCTGCACTCTTCCATGACCGCGGCACTAGAAGGGGGTGAGTGGTCAGCAGCACGACCCGGCCGCACTTTAACCCCGGGAAAGACCCGGTACCCATTTTACAGCAGGCTGGGTGGGCCCCAGGGCCGGTCTGGACGGGCGGAAAATCTCCTCCCCACCGGGATTCGATCCCTGACCGTCCAGCCCGGTAGCTCAGTAGCTATACCGACTGAGCTACCGGGCCTAAACATTACTTTTTACAACACAAACTTAAAAAAAGAGGCACAAAATAACAATTATTGTAAAATTTTGCCTGGGCGTACCCAGCACACCCCCATCCTCACGCCTATGGGTTGCAGCTTTGTTCAGGAGAGAATAATGATTTAATAACAATTGTAGTAATGACTCCATTGATCACTATGAATCAAGAAATTCCTGGTGAAAAACTGGATGTATTAGCGTGTAAACAACGGAGGTGTGTGTGTCCTGTTGATTTGCGATGTCTGCAGTAACAATACTGAAGTTGCAATGCAGCTTCTACAGCAGAGACGGCAAACAGAAGTATTTAATTAAGACACTTTAGATCTTCAAGTACATTTGAGTTTTTAAATTTGTAGATATTTTAAAGAAATTACGTTTTTATTATAATTTGTCACAAATGTTTAAAAAATTATCTTTTTTATGAAATATAATATAACGGTTCTTTATGTATGAGACAAATTATGTCCCTAGGGAATACAGTGTTGCAGCTATTCTGTTGTTACTATTCATGGTGTTTATATCGTTAGTTTTAGTGTTGAATCTATTGTACTTTTACATTAGTGCTTTCCGAAGTATGTGTGTAGTGCCCAATATGGCTGTTTTATGTAGTTCCTTATTGTTATTATTATTATTATTATTATTATTATTATTATTTTACAACAGCTTGAAGTGTTTGAAGGAACGAAGGTCTTCCAAAAATAAATTTTTAAATCTAAGACAGAGGTTATAAGAGAAAATTTTAGGATATGAAATAACTTGAAAGCGTTTTATTTACGGAGAGAACTTGCAACTTTTGCTGATCACCTAACCCAATAGGGGAACTCTAATTTTTGGCTGGTCTTTTAATATTCATTCAGAACACTCTAAAAAAATCTCAAAATCTGGTGGCCATTCCTCCATTAACCATCCAAATGTTTTTCATTTCATGATGACAGAAGCAGAACTTAACATTAAAGACGAAGCGCAGACCGCTTTATTTAAAGACCCAGTCCGTACCGCGCTGTAAACACTTTTCATCTGGGTTATAAAAACCAATCAGTTTATGTTGTAAGTGGCACAAGTCGCTGTTTGTTCTCAGATAATTTTATTTATTATACTAATGGCAGTTACATTGACTGTTTATCATTGACCTATGCGACCAATAAAAACTAAAACCTAAAAAAAGAAAAAAGAAAGTATTACACTTTAAAAAAACAAAAAACATTAAAAAAGGAAACATTCAGGGTAAATATAAAGTCCTAATGCTAAGGGGTAGTCACAAAAAATAGTGATAATAAAATAACAAAGTCACTTTTCCATCATTTTTGTCCTGGCCTCACAGTATCGCTCACATTCCGTCTTATTAGATAATGCGGTACATTGTCCTAGATGGTTTCTATCCGTGGGTTCGTGGAGGCTGCATAGCGTGCTGTAGGAGTCAGGGCGGATTGCAATGCGGTGGAGATGCGCACCCAAGCAATCATGCCCAACGCACAGTCGGAACTCTGCAACTGCCCTTCTTCTAGGCCAGTCTGTTACCTTGGATATTTCTTGCGTCCACCGTT
>Ga0123352_10019757_pt1 | contig 10739 bp, 9 predicted proteins | sample TergutLab28metaG_FD_89700 | JGI IMG/M metagenome (GOLD analysis project Ga0123352, IMG submission 89700) | Labiotermes labralis P1 segment gut microbial communities from Petit-Saut dam, French Guiana - Lab288 P1 | ecosystem: Host-associated > Arthropoda: Insects > Digestive system > Gut ... | reverse complement strand
TTGTGAGTGCGGTAATGAACCTTCGGGTTCCCTGAAATGCGGGGAATTTCTTGACTAGCTGCAAACCAGTTAGCTTCTCAAGAAGGACTCTGCACCATGGAGTAAGTAAGTAAGTAAGTAAATTGAAGTTCTATCGGAAAATGCAATAAAGTTTGTTTATTGCATTTTCCAATAGAATTTCAACATAACCTAAATTATGTATATATATATATATATATATTGTTATATATTTTGTTGTACATAATTTAAAAATACTGCTTTTAACCACCCACTAATATTTTATATATCACATCCGTCAAGGCCAGTAACATTCAATATAACCAATCTACAATTTTAAATTGTACATCAGTATCAATAGCACCGTATTTTACTCATTGCAGTCAATCAATACCAGAAGCTGTAATTACAGCTGTACCAGCTCCTGATGATGGGTTTCAACACCCGAAACATGTACAGCTGCCTACAGGAATGTAATAAACTGAACACAGTTGCATCTTCTTGGACAGTTATTAAATACAATTAAATATTAGCAACTCACTATGAGTGCTGAATTTCTTAATGCTCGATTTTCAGGCGTAAAAAAAAAAGAAAATTCACGGCCGTCAGAGCCATTACAACCACAACAAGTGAAGGAAATGAAGTTCAGCAGCAAATTCATTCGTGTCTACGTAAAATTTAATACAAAATTGTTGCTCGATATTATAATTGTTAAGTAACGCTCCAACATGTTTTGACCTTAGCTGTTGACCATCTTCACGAAGCTCACTAGTTTTTTGATGCGTGCATCTTATGTGTCAACTTATATGGCAGCAGTTCGTCATATTCGATTACAATTATGATTAATATTAAATATTGCAAACAATAGTGGGCCGGGTATAGCGACTGGCTACGGGCTGGATGGTCCGGTGATCGAATCGCAGTGGGGACGAGATTTTCCGCCCGTCCAGACCGGCCCTGGAGCCCACACAGCCTCCTGTACAATGGGTACTGGGTCTTTCCCGGTGGTAAAGAACAGCCGGGGCGTGCTGCTGACCACTCACCCCCTTCTAGTGCCGTGGTCAAGAAGGAGTAGAGCTAAACCTCTACCCACCCTCTGGGCCACACCGGGCCTGTACAGAACCTCAGTGCCTGAAAAGGGTGCACCTTTACCTTCAACTTTAAAAACAGTAAAATCAGTTTATTGTTATAAACAATATGACTATATAGCATTATTTAAATTGATATAATTTTTGTTTCCAAACATGTCTTTTAGTCTTTCTACAAATGAAAAGAAGTTTTAGAATATGCGAATATGCATAATAAAATGTAATTAGAATTGTAAATATTAAAAACAGGAATCATTTCTTTGCCAGATACGTTTCGTTAACACGTACCCGGTATCAGGTACCTCAACACGTACCCGGTATCAGGTACCTCCTCCTCTTTCGGGCTATGAATGAATACCCTGTGCTGTCCGGTGGGCCTATCGACAGCTGTCTTTGACCTCTCAATAAATGCGCCACAGTCACTTTGTGCCATGACACTGACGTGGGATGTGCATATTCTCTGCAAATACGTATCCTGTGATTCGTTTCTGGCAAACGATGTCGCTGTTTTTGTGGCGTCTGTGCTGCCGTCTCGCAGCGTTTCATCTTGCACAATACGGACGGAGCAACCAACTGTAATGATATTTCAAATGTACATAGAAATAATTTTGAGAAAAGTTTTGACTCCATGTCTGTCATACTAAAGTCCAGTAATACTCAATCATGTGCGCTTCTCTAGTCTATCAGTTGACGAAGCTAAGAAACAGCATCGTATATTTTTTTATGTTTTGCTGCCCGTGCTGCATCTCAGTATATTTATTTCAGTAATTAACTAACTTGATGCACAAATTTTTTTTTTACAATGAGTTTATTTCATGCCTCTACATGTTTCGAGCACTGTTGTGCTCATCATCATGAGGTCAAAATTGTATTATACAGCATCTGGTATCGTCACACTCTGTAGGTGGCCGTCCGGTGTGCAGGTTGGTAGAGGGCTGTGTGCACGGGACGGCCACCTATAGGTGTGATGATACCAGATGCTGTTTAATACAATTTTGACCTCCTGATGATGAGCACACGGTGCTCGAAACATGTAGAGACATATAATAAACATTATAAAACAAGATTTTATGCATCAGCTTGGTTAATTACTAAGATTAAGCTTCGTATATGTAAAGAAGTCACAGTGATACCAACTGAAGCATTAGACATTTACTTAGTTGAGAGAGGTGAAAATTTGTGTTTATATTTCACTAATTTTTGTGGTGTCGTGACTCATTGCTAGCCATACCGAAGGATTCAGTATTGCTCATTGCAGCAAAGCCCTTTGTGAAAAAAAAACTGTTAGTATCTTAGCTGTCCTGCGAAGTACCATCATTAGTTAGCCCATTTATCATGTCTGCAAAATTCACCACTGGACCCTACTTGACCCAAATTTGTCCAGTGTCTTAGGAATTTGCAACATAACTTTTAAGTATTATATTTTCAGTTGACAATACACAGTGCTGTGTTAATGTGGTAAAGAAAGTGATGTGGACGGTTTTTTTCCTCCCAGACGTGAAGATAAGGTCATAACAAGGCGACAGAAAAGAGATGTCACGTAATTGCCCGCAAGTGTATTCAGTGACGCGCGTGACAAATGGAGGATGTGAGTCAATATGGAACGGCCTGTTGTCTGTTATGGCATAGAAACGTGGTAACAAACAATGACACAAACAAGTGCGCATCACAGTTGCTGATCTGCTGAACACACAGCACACAGCACACAGATCACGTGTTGGCAGTGTGTGCTGTGGGCGAAGCTACTGCGTGGAGAGTGACGTATAGTTACTTACTGACTTACTTACTGCATGGTGCAGAGTCCTTCTTGAGAAGCTAACTGGTTTGCAGCTAGTCAAGAAATTCCCCGCATTTCACGGAACCCGAAGATTCATTACCGCACTCACAAACGTCCGCCACCTGTCTCTATCCCAGGCCAGCCCAATCCAGTCCATACATCCACATCCCACCTCCTGGAGATCCATCCTAATATTATTCACCTATCTACGCCTAGGTCTCCCCAGTGGTCTCCTTCCCTCCGGTTTCCCCAGCAAAACCCTATACACCCCCCTCTCCTCATCCATACGCGCCACATGGGAGAGTGAGGTATAGGAATTTGAAATGTCGACCTAGGACACTTGTCGACACACACGCACTGTGTGGGGTGGAAATTACTGCATGCTGGGACGCGACTCCGTGTAAATTAGCAGAAATTTATCGGCATTTCACTGAGAATCGTTCAGTAGCTACTCGTCTGCGAGAAGTCTGTTTATTTGGTACTGTTTCTGACGTTACGGAGATCACATAAACTGGGGGGAGGTGGGGGTGTTATTGGAGACGGCATCGGTGAGAATTTGGGGATGTGGTGATGGTGGGGGTTGAAGAAACTGCGTACAAGATTTTGGTCGGAGTTCTGACGACAAGAGAACCATTTGGAAAACTTTGTATTAGACAGCACGATGGTACTACAACGGAGTTTAACGGTTGAAGGACGAAAACGTATCCGTCTGATTTAAAGACCCAGCCCGTACCGCGTTGTAAACACTCTCTGCCTCGGTTATAAAAACGAGTCAGTTAATGTTGTATAGGGAAATAATAGCCGCGTGTTCTCAGATCCATACAAAACACATAAATATGCTGTGTGGGCAGAACATAGAAATGTTGAATTTTAAACTGGCGGTACGTACAGTAAGTCTTAGGCTTAGAAGGTTGAAAGAGTGATAGACCTGTAGGAAGGTGTGAAGAAGAATTTATCTATGCTAGAGAGAAATGCCAGTTTTTTGTTCACATGGCACCAATGAAATGCGGAATATATCTTGACTAGCTGAGTAACGTTTAGCTTCTCAAGAAGAAATGTTTTTATTGGAGTTAGGTGAGTCAGGCAACCAAGAAATACTCCAGTCACATATAAAGCTCTGTAAAATACTCGCGGTTATTTTGATTCAAAATGTATGTTGAGTAACATAACCTTGAACTGCATCAATACTTGTGTGTCTGTCGGGGGAAAGATATAAAAGTAGACATGGAGTAACTAATTGTTTAGGCCGTCGCAGATCACAGCGCGTCTGTGTGCTGCATACAAAGTAGCTGAAGAAATCGATGTCATGTAAGTTATGCTTAAGAGTGGTGACTCCCATACTGTGATGAGGGGTCATCTCAAGGGTCAGACCACTCCGCGAACAGGACAATAGCAGGGACGGCTTAAAAAGGACAGCAGCATTCCTAAACCTCGCTCTGATTGGTCGCTAATTACATGATACTCGGCGTCAGGTAACAATGGACTTGACCAATCCCCTCGTGGACCGCGCCCAGACTGGGCCCAGTGAAAACTGTAATTGTCGGTCTGTCTGTACTCAGATATGTACATATCAAGGTGGGTCACATATTGTGCTTAAGATGCAGCTTTCGCTGTTCTGCTTGTTGCATTTTGTAAGCTGAGCCAATGTTCCGCGTATGGAGACCACGACTGTCGTCAAAGGCTACCTGGACATCAGTTGAATAAACCAAATCATGTTATCGTGTTTAACAGTATGACGTATGAATTTAATTTAAATAGTACGTAACAAGTTAGGCGATGTGCGTTCAGCGTAACATTGTAGCGCGTTCGCATAATGTTTGTGCCTCTTGTACTATAGGAATAGCTTAATAAAATTTCACTCGAAGGGAGCAATTTGATAGCGATTGAGTGTCGACGGCAGCAATAAAACTTACTTAGTGTTCCAAGTAACTTACTTAGTGTTCCAAGTAACTTGCTTAGTCTTCCAAGTAACCTAGTCTTCCAAGTAATTTACTTAGTCCTCCAAGTAACTTACTTAGCCTTCCAAGTAACTTATTTATTTTTCCAATTAACTTACCTAGTGCTCCAAGTAACTTACCTGGTGTTCCAAATAACTTACTTAGTCATCCAAGTTACTTACTTAGCCTTCCAAGTAACTTACTTGTTCTTCCAAGTAACTTACTTAGTGTTCCAAGTAACTTACTTGATGTTCCAAGTAACTTAGTCCTCCAAGTAACTTACTTTTTCTTCCAAGTAACTTGCTTAGTGTTCCAAGCAACTTACTTAGTGATCCAAGTAAATCACTTAGTGTTCCAAGTAACTTACTTAGCGTTCCAAGTAACTTATTTCGTGTGCCAAGTTACTTACTTGGTGTTCCAAGTAACTTACTTAATCCTCCAAGTAAATTACTTAGCCTTCCAAGTAAATTACTTATTCTTCCCAGTAACTTACTTAGTCCTCCAAGTAACTTACTTAGCCTTCCAAGTAACTTACTTGTTCATCCAAGTAACTTACTTAGTGTTCCAAGTACCTTACTTGGTGTTCCAAGTAACTTACATAGCCTTCCAAGTAATTTACTTATTCTTCCAAGTAACTTACTTAGTGATCCAAGTAAATTACTTAGTGTTCCAAGTAACTTACTTAGCCTTCCAAGTAACTTGCTTGTTCTTCCAAGTAACTTACTTAGTGTTCCAAGTAACTTACTTAGTCTTCCAAGTAACTTACTTAGTGATCCAAGTAAATTACTTAGTGTTCCAAGTAACTTACTTAGTGTTCCAAATAACTTACTTAGCCTTTCAAGTAACTTACTTAGTCCACCAAGTAACTTACTTAGTCCTCCAATTAACGTACTTGTTCTTCCAAGTAACTTCCTTAGTGATCCAAATAACTTATTTAGTCATCCAAGTAACTTACTTAGCCTTCCAAGTAACTTACTTATTCTTCCAAGTAACTTACTTAGTGATCCAAGTAAATTACTTAGTGTTCCAAGTAACTTACATAGTCTTCCAAGTAAGTTGCCCGATATTTATGTTTGATTGTAACCGTATTTGTACTTTCTAGACAGATTTTAGTGAAATCTCGCAATATCAAATTTCATAAAAATCCTTCCAGTGGGAGGCGCTCTGATACGTGCGGACAGAAGGACGGGCGGACAGTCAGACAGATGGACGGATATGATGGCGGTACGAGGCTGTCCTCGCGACAGTGCGAATGTACCTAAGATTTAAATTTCAGCAGCACAGGATCCATAACACCTCCGCATTGCGCATGCCGACTGGTTAATCTAAGGATTTCTTAACCCCTGAAGTTGGGGCCGTTAGATTGTCCCGAAACGTCGGTAAGGAATTATCACTACACGCTAGGAATTATCACTACACGCTACGTCACATCCCAGAAGGGCGCAGATCTCATCTGTTTCTCGGTGGAAGCCCCAAGTCACTTATAAGATATGTTTGTTTGTTCTGTAAATTTATAATTTCGGTTAGGATGGAACAGAGTTTGAAGGTGTTTGAGAAGAGTACTAAGCGAGTAATGGGAGGATGGAGAGAATTGTGCATGTAGAAGTCTAGTGATTTGTACTTCCTTTCTTCTGTTGATTGGGCGATAGAATAACGTAGGGTTAGATGGGGACAGAATGTAGCACGAATGTAGCACACCCCAAAGTTTAGTCACAAATGTTGCCAGAAATGAGAATAAATTAGGGAATCTGGCAACAGTTATGAAGATAATATTAAAATGGATTGAGAAGTTTCCATGTATAATGGGGGTTGCTGGAATTATCTGGATCGGAACAGGATCCAGTGATTGTAGTTGTGGTGTTGTTAGTGGTGGTAATGGTGGTGGTGGTGGTGGTGGTGGTGGTGGTGGTGTTGGTGTTGGTGGTGGTGTTGATGGTGGTGGTGATAACTGGGGAAAGACCGAATTTCCCTGAACAGTAAGCATAATTTACCACGACACACAGGGTCATACCTGGTAATTCGCAATCTTAGGCCTTGTGCATGTCCATATAAATGTACAAATTTTGCCAGTTGCAGCCACTTGGCATATCACTGAGAGGCGTCTCGTGAAGAAGCCAAGTAATAAGGTGAATTCTGCATCAGGATTGTTGTAACGCGCCCCTTGAACTTTGACATAATCCATCGGAATATTAAAGGAATCGAAAGTATTACATTAATCGAAGATCACGTGCGATCGTTGGTGAAAAAATGCTAACTTCCAAATGGCACAAAACTGCTGTTAACTGAAACCTGCCTAACGCAGAAATGTGACAAGCAGCACCGTCTTTACGAGTCTTGGCAGGCAGTGTCTTTTGACTTGACATTCTTCAGAACTGTGACGTCATGTTGCGCGGTAGACGTCAATGTTTCGGAGGTGCGTGTTGTGTCCATCTTCAGAGTAGAAATTTTAGACAGGTCGTTTCTCTGAAACATGAGTGTTCACCACTACGTCTATACAAGGAAATCATCCAGGATATCACAATGTGAAAATTGTTTTTAAACAGATGATGAGTTTTTAGTTTTTATGGGTTTTAGACTTGGTCTCTGTCAAGGGAGGAAGAGAGTGATGAGGAACCGTATGAGGGAGGAAGCGAGAGGAGGGTGGAGATATACGTGAGAGGAAATTTAGAATTTGCATTTTCAATTATATGAAATTACAATCACTTCAATTTATCAACCAACAAATTCTCATATAATTTCACATAAAACACTTTTAAAACACTTTAAAACACTCCGACATGTTTCGATCTTGTCAGATCATCATCAAGGTGTGCGCACATAGCCACTGCTCCACAACACATTCCTACACAACATGATATGCTGCCACAACACCTCGTTTGCAAATACCAATTGAATTGTGAATACTATAATATAACTTTAGCAAGGAACAAAACTCCTTGATGATGATCTGACAAGATCGAAACATGTCGGAGTGTTTTAAAGTGTTTTAAAAGTGTTTTATGTGAAATTATATGTGCATTCGTTGGTTGATAAATTTGAGTGATTCTACAAAAAATGCACGGTGCTACAATAAGATTTATAGATGACATTAGGTTTGTCAGTCGCTGTGGGCGAGCTGGGTAAGAAAGCTGAAAAGCGAGTGAAAGATGAAAAATGTGTACAACATTTTTCTTGGAAATCTTAAATGAAAGAGACCGTTTGGAATACCTAGATGTAGATGGGACAATAATATTAAAGTGTCCCTTAACATATTGCATACGTATGTGTATATGAATGTATGTTGCCCGTGCTACATTGCATATTGTTTGCGTTAATGTAACGACTACTGCGTGATATTAGGCAGCGCGAAACACGTGGCACAGTGCGTCTTCAGCACTAAGCGTCACCACACCTGTCTGTCCTTACCTTTTGTCTTGAAGACAGTTCTTATACCACATCTATGATGATCAAAATAACCAGCGATGTAAACTCTCTTTTCAACAACTGTGCAACACTGTACAGGTCTGCGCACTCACGCGCGCTCTGCGTGCTTGAGGTGAGGACAAACTGTGGGCCAGCGGGCCGGTACCGTGTATCAACTGATGACGTTATGGGCGTGTAGACAATTGCACACTTAGTTCACAAGATGTTTTGGGGAATCAGAACCGTGCATGTTTTGTGGGGTGAAGTTGTGCTGATACAAGCTTATGATTAGATAGGGATGGCTTTTGTTGACGCAGGCCTGTTCATAGTAAGTGGGGGACAACTTTTCTTGTGCAGGCCTGTTCATAGTAAGTGGGGGACAACTTTTCTTGTGCAGGCCTGTTCATAGTAAGTGGGGGACAACTTTTCTTGTGCAGGCCTGTGCATAGTAAGATGGGGGACAACTTTTGCTTGTGCAGGCCTGTGCATAATAAGTGGGGGACAACTTTTGCTTGTGCAGGCCTGTGTATCGTAAGTGGTGGGAAAACTTTTGTTTGTGCAGGCCTGTTCATAGCAAGTGGTGGGACAACTTTTGCTTTTGCAGGCCTGTGCATAGTAAGTGGGGGACAACTTTTGCTTGTGCAGTCCTGTGCATAGTAAGTGAGGGGAAAACTTTTGTTTGTGCAGGCCTGTGCAAATAGTTTCCAGTAGATGTATTTCCTGAATGTCACATTTTTGCCAGTCTGTAATAAAAACTGTCTGCCCTACCTGTACCATTGTGCTTTCCATCAATACCTTTTTGCCTAGATCGATATACGGTCAAGAGAAAATTAGAATTTTAACGTTCCGCTCAGATCATCATGATGCTCAGGTTTTACCGAAAACAGATATCATTTGGGATCCGCCGTTATGTAGCACTAACTGACTAGCAGGCTGCTTACGGACGCCTTATTTTCGTAGATTAGGTCTACGTCATGCACTTGTACAGTACTTACTGGTCATGAACTGTTTGAAGGTACCGTCTTGGGATTTATGTAAGTTGTCTGAGGAAAACGTCGGATGAATTCCGGTGTTCAAACCAGTGCTCAAACCAGCAGTCTTTTAAATACGAAATACGAACAGTGATTGATGGCGACTGTACTATCTGTCAGTTATTTATCGACTCTGTCGGTACCATCAGTTGTGTCGCGTCGAATAACGTGATCGCTGTTGAATGGTAAATTGGAAACAAATTTTTTGGAAGGAATCTAGCTGTGTGATCGTGTTACTGTCCCGACATTTTCTTGGAGGTACTGAGGAAAGTCTGTTGGCCGGGTAGCTCAATCGGTATAGCAAATGACTACGGGCTGGACGGTCCGGGATCGAATCTCGTTCGGGACGAGATTTTCCGCACCAGTCCAGACCGGCCCTGGGGCCCACCCAGACTCCTGGAAAATGAGTACCGGGTCTTTTCCCGGGGGTAAAGTGCGGCCGGGTCGTGCTGCTGACCACTCACCCCCTTCTAGTGCCGCGGTCATGAAAGAGTAGAGCTATACCTCTACCCACCCTCTGGGCCACACCGAGCCTGTAACGTGATCACATTACCTTTATCTTTACCTTTACATTTTACTGATGAAATTCTGCTTTTGGAAGAAAAATTTTAAGAGGAATTTTCAGAGGAATTAAATTAAAGGAAATTTGGAGAAAGCGATATAATAAGGAATTACTGCAGCTGTTTGGAGATTTAGGTATACCTTCGTTGGTCGGAATAAGTCAGTGGAATTGGATTGGTCGTGTTAGTAGAATGAATAGTAAAAGAAAAGTAGGTCAAGTATTTAATATTTAATAATAATCCCCATGGAAGTCGACTATGAGGAAGACCAAGAACAAATGGTGGAACTGTGTAGAACAGACATTAATAGATGCAAAATGAAAAAGTGGAAAGACAGACCAAAAGGGAAAAAAAATGTAGGTGTATGGGAGAAGTCCATTAAGGAGGCGAGGATCAGCTTTGGACTGCAATGTCATCTTAGAAACAGAACAAGTACTGAGGAAAGTCGCTGTTTAGCCGGTGTTCGAGACGATATTCGAAACGGACTTCGCTCGAACACATGTCTAGAACAGTGTCGGGTGCTAGGGCAGTCTCCTCTGTATCCTTATCAGCGAATTGCTTATTCTCAGATCTCCGTTCTACTGATGTACTACGTAGTGTCGATTTGTGGTTGCCGGCGGTTTGGGATAACATATCGTGCCCACCTTCAGGGTTCAGGCGGTACACTGCTTGGCCCTTGAAGATGAGCACGACAGGTTGCCCCAAACCGTCGGTAAGGAATTATCAATCAACGCTGCGTAACGTCTCGGAAGAGCGAGGATTTCATGTACACCGCTGCGGGTTTCTAAAGTCACACACAGGCAAAATTATAGTTCTATACATCTTAATTTTTAATTTCCTGGACAGCAACCTGGAAGACAAAAGATTCTGCACCGAATGATAGCAAGCATTTCCTGACCTCAGTCTACTCTTTATTTCTTCCCGAATAGAATTTTGGATTGTTAAAG
>Ga0123352_10019756_pt1 | contig 10739 bp, 5 predicted proteins | sample TergutLab28metaG_FD_89700 | JGI IMG/M metagenome (GOLD analysis project Ga0123352, IMG submission 89700) | Labiotermes labralis P1 segment gut microbial communities from Petit-Saut dam, French Guiana - Lab288 P1 | ecosystem: Host-associated > Arthropoda: Insects > Digestive system > Gut ... | reverse complement strand
GGTGACATATACCAGAGGTCGTATTGATACAATTGACTGTATGTAGGTGACATATACCAGAGGTCGTATTGATACAATTGACTGTATGTAGGTGACTTATACCAGAGGTCGTATTGATACAATGGACTCTCCTGATGATGACCACTTGGTTGCTCGAAACACGTAGAGAATTGGAATAAACAAATATAAGAAAAGGAAACGTGCGTCAAGTTGGTTATTTACAAAGGTAGTGTGTATAATATTCCGATTCATTCGGGAGTGATCCATTAGCGTGTAGTGTCACTGTCTTACAGTACAGTTCGTATGCACACGGAAACCGAGTGGTAATCTGCACCAGTTTCTCACTCGCCGATTTATTTCTACCGTTTCTACTGTTTCAGACTTCCTTATCTATCAGATTTTTTGTGTCTAAATATAAGCTTTGTACCATTGTTTATTAAATGTTGTGGAAAACCTTTGTCAATCGCTACTGGCCAGAGTTCATTTCTGATAACGTTAATGAAGGCTTTCTCATAATCCAGTAATCCAGTTAATCATCTCCAGGCAAAGTTAAGAAATTGTCAATCGCTACTGGCCAGAGTTCATTTCTGATAACGTTAATGAAGGCATTCTCATAATCCAGTTGATCATCTCCAGGCAAAGTTAAGAAAGAACAAGATGATGATGATGATGAATAGAGTCGGTAGAGTATTTATTCCCTGTGTTTCCCAGTACATGACTGCCCTATCCCAAACCCATTCGGGGCCTCATAAAACGCAGATTTATGTGCTGTGTTTGTTCATCTAGCTGTTGTCTTTGTGCATACATGTTTGTATCCAGCAGGAGGCATACTTATACCGCTGTAATATTCACACTTCTGTCTGTCCGTTCTTGAAAACTGTCTGCTAGCGAGGTCAGGATCCTGACCTCACTAGCAGACAACATAACTAGCACGACAAATACATATTGCTTTGTGTGCAGTGTTGAGACTCCTGATGACGGACAGTAGATCTGTCCGAAACATGTAGAGTACTTTATCAAAATAAATTTGAGAAATAGTGCATCACGTTGGCTGTTATTGTAAGTAAATGCGAGAACTTGTGCTCTGTATTTTAGCCAATTTGACACGCCAGTAGCTTTACAACAACAAAAAATGTGTGTCTGAAACCAGACGAAGTGAATTGTCGCCGGTTTGACTTTCTAATCAGTGGTGACCTTTGTAGCATAGTATCAGTATGGAAACAAGATATTGACATGATAGTGACGGTACGTTCATAGCAGAAAACAACAATTGATATTGGTAAAGTTGGTGCTGTTGAAGAGATACTGAAAGGTGTCGATAAATGGGAATATAGCATGTAAACAGTCATTCAGGGTTTAGGTTTGTTTCATATGAATAGTGATAAGATATGGAAACCGAATGACTGATAACGAATTGCTGAAGTAAAAGAAATTAATTTCGAAAAGAAAATATTATATACTAGATGCGTATTATTCAGATTACACATTAGTGCCGTTATTAAGGATAATGCATTGTAATTATCACACTGTATATCAGCACGCATCTCAGTGTCAGGGCTAGTGAGATGCCGCAAGTAAAATTTCTGACGAAATACGCTTATTTTTAAATAGATCCTCCTAGCGTCTGGGCTTTTTAAATTTCAACTGGAGACTGTTACGGTATGAAGCTCATCAACAATACTGGACATCAACAGGTCGAAGGACACGTGGGTAGGCTTGTATAGTGTAACTACAAGCACCAGTCAGTGGTGGTGGTATCAAGAGGAAAAATTATAGTCAAAAATCGACACTTTATATCGAACCCACCAGCAAGCTGCTATAATCTGCACATATTTGTAATTTAGTAATTGACCAACTTAATGGACAAATTCATGTTTTATATTCCTCTACATGTTTCGAGCACTTTTGTGCTCATCATCAGGAGGTCAAAATTGTATTATACAGCATCTGGTATCATCATAGATTGCGCAGGTTGCGCACCGGCCGGCCACCTACAGAGTGTGATGATACCAGATGCTGTATAATACAATTTTGACCTCCTGATGATGAGTACAAAAGTGCTCGAAACATGTAGAGGCATATAAAACAAGAATTTGTGCAGTACGTTGGTCAGTTACTGAGATTGTACTGAGATGCACGGTCAGAAAAACATAAAAAAAAATTATATTTTTGAAAATTATTTTTTAACGAAAACAAGAACGACAAATAAATGACTGTTCTTGTTCAGTACTACAATAGGTTGTATGTAACATGAAGAGCAAGTTGGTTGCATTTTTCCTTTTCCTATTCCCTTTCATTTCTGTCATACTTATTTTAATTTTCCTTGAGAAGTTTGTAATACGTGCATTGTGTCCCGAGGAGTGCGATTAGGTTTAGGGGAATGGTTTGCGGAGATGTGCACTGTTAGCTAATGATGGCATGACATTCCACAAGAATTGCCGAGTGTCGTGTTTACCTACCTTGAAAGCTCCACTGCGGATATTGAAACGTACGACATATGGTGATGACGCATGCAGGCGACACATCAATCAAACGCCACGAGAAAAGTTGCGCCGCGCGTTACGTAAGCTTTATGCTGGCCGGAACTTTCTACTACACTGGCGTCTGTTAGTACAGGCACAGCAGGTGCTCTGAGTGATACATTGATCTGGCCGAGGTAAAAGAGATTTGAGGAAGCGCCGCGTTATAACCAGTGAAAGTAGCACAAGAATCTGTAATAAGACACGGCAAATTACGTGCTAATAAGAACATATATATTAGCTTCTCGTGTTGTGTAAGACAGTCTCGTCTTGTAAAAATAGACCCATTGACCTTTATTCTGGGCGAAGCACTGTGTAGAATGGTGAACATAGACAGCGTTTAGAAGGGATGAACTAACCGTTGTCGGAGTAGGATACGGTATCCTCGTTCGGAGCGCGGTTTTGCCGGGCACGCTTTCGACTGCACGCATTTCAGAATAATTTAGTTAGCGTCTATTCGTGCTCTAGTCTCTCTTACGACAGGTCCATAGCCCCTTCCGAAGCCAGTTCTCCACAGAGTGCGATCTAGTGTTTCCTGTTTCAGTTTCCAGTGTCCTGTGTTTTCCTTCAGGCCATTCAGTAACTGCGTACTTGGAAAATTGTATGTAGTCAAACACAACTGTGTCACATGAGGTGTATTTTAATGACTATATAATGGACAACTACATGTTTCGGCCTGTACTGGCCATCTCTACACCACGTGCGCGTGCATGCTTACAGTAATATCTTAAGTTCCCCTAAGACAACCTGAAGAGGGCCAGTACAGGCCGAAACATGTAGTTGTCCATTATATAGTCATTAAATACACCTCATGTGACACAGTTGTGTTTGACTATATACAGTTTTCCAAGTTTCACACACACAACGGGGATGACGCACTTCCTAGATTTAACTACGTACGTCTTCTTCTTTATCATCCAGCCACTTCTGTACTTCCCTCTGTCTTTTCTTCAATAACGTGATTCAGAAGGCAGTTCCTAGGCAAGATATGACTAATCCTGTTAGTCTTCCTTCTTTTTGTGGTTTGTAGGATATTCCTCTTCTCATGGACTGTATGTAATACTTCTGCATTTCTCACACTGCTGGCCCAAATGATCTCCATACTTCGCCGGCGCCACATTTCAAAACATACCAGGTGTTTCTGATTCACTGTCCGAAGTGCCCAAGTTTCAGCACCATTCAAAGCTGTGCTCCAAATGTAACACTTCACTAGTTTCACTTTAAACTATAGCTAAAAACACTGCCGAACGCTGAGAAATTTAAATACGCGCGTCGTTATGCGGGCGGGCGGAAGCTATCAGCATCAGGTACTGTGTCAGTGTTTGATATCCAAACGATGTGTGTATTTTAAGCTTTGGGGGGGGGGGGTTGTTGCATAAGCGTCCTTGTTCACGTAATCCTGTTTTTCCTATAACTTGGCGAAGCGCGGTTTTGCCCACCAGGCTGCGATCACTGCTCCTGACCTCCGCGGTTGTACCTAGTTTTAGAGGAACGCGCCTCCTCTACCTTCATTTTATGAATGGAAATTAATAATGTGGAGATTGGTAGATCAGTAAGCATGATTCGGAAGAATTTGCTTCTTACGGCTGTGAATCCCCGTTGTATTTGCAATGTGACGAGAAGTGCAGATATACCCAGTCTAAATGCAGACCAGCTTTGTCTGTTTGGCTACATGTTATATGCGTTGCTTATGGTTCTTAACAAAAACTGGCGAGTGTTTCCCTAAACAACATCAACAGGTTGGGTTTAATAGTGGAGAAGCAGTGTTCTTGCCGTAAGGCAGGAGCTGTATTTTTACGTGTTGACCACCCACCCCCATTTGGCGCCGAGGCTAAAGAAAGAGTGTAGTTATACCTCTACTCTCCCCTCTGGGCCTTTGTGGCCTGTTCTAGGATGAACGGTACCTTTACTTTTTACTCTCCCACTGGCTAAGGAAGAAACTGTGCTACAGGACAAGGTTGCTACACTAATTGAAATAGGAAAATATTCTGGAGTGGAAATGAATGTGTAAGGTCTAAGGTAATGAGAATTGCAACGCAACCAACCCGAGTGACCATTAGGAAAGATGAAAAACAACTGGAGAATGGGGAATATTTTGGCTGTTTGGGTAGCGTGGTAACAAATTATTCAAGTTGTGCACGTGAAATTAAGTCCAAGATTGCCATGGCAAAAGGCAGCATTCAACAAGAAGACTTCTCGTAAGCAGATGGGGCATAAATTTAAAGCAGAAACTAATGAAGTGCTACGTTTGCAGCATAGCTTTGTATGGTATATTTCTTAGATCAGAAGTAGCTGGGAAATTTTGAAATGTGATCCTGAAAAAGGATGGAGAAATCAGTTGGGCCAATCGTATGAGAATTGTAGCAGTTTTACGTGGAATTAAAGAGCAAGGAATACCCTACATCCAACAAACAGAAGGGAGCCTAACTGGATTTGTCACATCTTCCATACCAACTACCTTCTAAAACCACGTTAGTAAATAGAAAGACAGAAGGAAGGGTAAAAGTGACGGGAAGACGAGGAAGAAGACGTAAGCGGTTGCTGGATGACCTTAAAAAAAACGAGAGGATACTGGAAATTAAAAGAGGAAGCGTTAGATCGCTGTCTATGGAGAACTCCCTTGGAATTGGCTATGGAACTGTAGTAAGACAGACTACTGAATGAATGATTTGGATAAGGGTTAATTTGTTCTCTGTTTTGACTAATGCAAATAGGTGTGTGTCAGTGAAGCCTTGGCTTCACTGACACAAAACATGGGCTGAGGTTTCCTTCTTTGCTCCACACGTACATAAAGGACTGTTGCGTAAGCCATATTATGTGTAGGCGTCTTCTCATGTTATGTCAAGTAAGGAGGCCGATAACAACCCCGGATTGTGTCCTGTTACAGACCAATGTTTCCTGTGTTAAGTCACGCCTAGCACCATTTTTAGGCGCGTTCGTAAAATTGCGAAAAGCGACTGTCACTTTCGTCATGTCTATCCGTCATTCAGTCCGTCCGCATGGAACAACTGGGCTCCCACAGGACAGATCTTATTGAAATTCGATATTTTAATATTTTTTTAAATCTGTCGAGAAAATTCAAGTTTCTTTTAATCCTAACACGAATAGCGGGTACTTTGCATGAAGACAAACAAACGTGTTTGATCGTATCTTACTCAGTTCTTCTTAAAATGATGAATGTTTCAGAGAAAAGTTGTAGAGAAAATGAACACATACAATTTATTTTCAACAATTTTTTTTCGAAAATCGTGCCGTTTATGAGATAATGTGGAAAAGTAATGTACAGCCGGAAGATGACGGTATAACACGGTGCTTGCGTATTGCTTGCCGGATACCTAAGTCTACAGACATGCACTCAGAATATGCGATACTTATTGCTTTTCCACAACAACAATGGTTGCACTAACGCGCCTCATTGTTAACGTTATGCGTACATTGCCTCGTCCTGTTTCACTCCGCCTTGACTGTTTGTCTTTTGCACATGAATGCAATGGAGCCCTTTTACTGATGGGCTTATATTCAGTTTAACCGCAAATCGCGGTCTGCTGGTTAGTACTTTAACCTTTTGGCGCCGGAATTATTTTTTTTTATTTTAGCACACCCTGTATATAAAATGTGAATAATACAGGAACCAAATACGTTAGAATTATGAAACAAACTGCATTTTGAAGAGAGAGAGAAAAAAGGAGAGTATACACCATGTTTAAAATATTCAGTACCTATATTGGTTGAATAAATATATAAAATTCAACTTTAGAGGTTAGCGGTGCGGTACGTCAACTATAGTTGACATTAGGCGTCAAAAGGTTAATTCATATTTGGGAGGTCCACTGTTCGAATCGTATCTTGCAGAAAGTCTGTTGTAGCCGTGACTTTCTGTATTTCGTGTGGGCCGGGATAGCTCAGTCCGTATAGCGACTGGCTACGGGCTGGACATTCCGGGGTTCGAATCCCGGTGGGGGGCTAAATTTTCCGTAAATGTCCAGACCGGCCCTGGGGCCCACCCAGCCTCCTGTGTGATGGGTACCGGGTCTTTCCCGGGCGTAAAGAGCCGCCGGGGCGTGACGCTTCTAGTGCCGTGGTCAAGAAAGAGTACAGCTATACCTCTACTCCCCCTATAGGCCGTACGGCCTGTACAGAGCCTCAGTGCATGTACAACGGTGCACTTCAGCTTTTTTCCCTTGTGTTTCGTAAATATTAGCGTAATCATTTCATTGCAGTTCCGTATTTGCGGCCTTTCCACATTTCGACATGATGTTGAACTGTGAAGCTCGAAAAGGCATCTTCCAGTAACCCGTGGTGTCTTTACAGATGACGTTATCTGATAAGCTAGGTAGACTGTACATACCCGTACTTATCTCCTGTACCTTATCGTTGTTCCTGAAGATGATTTATTGTGTGTTTTGATTTGCTCTAAACATTTGTGTAGTGTTTAGTGTTCGCCTCCTATTGGGAGAGACCCGTGGGAACCAAACCAATATCAATTTAGTGTTTGTCGTCCCGTTGTGTTATAATATGGATGTTGGAAAAAATATTGTAGAGCCGTACAGGCCACAGTTGAGAATATATTGGAGCGCATGCGCTTTGCATGCTGGATAACTAAGGTTATACAGACACGCACTCAGAATATGTAATACTTATTGCTTGGTCACGGCAACAGTGATTGCGCGAGCACGCCTCGATGTTAACGTTTATGGTACATTGCCTGTGGTGTTGCTGATGAGCATATCATTTGTATGTGCCCATTTTTTTATTTACGCCCTCTTACTCAAGAAAGAACTAGGGCGCAAAACAAGGATTTGATGTCTACCACGTCCTCTGTGTAATCATTGTTGTATTGCAGTCGATCACAAGTTAAAGGTTACCAGTTCAGGTGGTACAGCATTTTTAAATGGCTCCCATCCATTTGCTTACCATTCCTCTTCAGGTGCATCATCCTCGTTGTGTTATAAGCTATTGGGGACGGGGTGGGCTACGTTAAAAAACATTTTGCCACAATCATAAAACACAGCCACTTCAGAAACATCCACGTAGCCATCACCGATGTACCAACGTGCCAGGAACGCTTGGGACACCCCTAGCTCTCCACTCAGCACGTACAAACTCCTCCTAGTTTTTCGCCTGATATAGGGCCTACTGTTATATATTACAATCTAGCTTAATGCACCATTTGTAAGACTAGTTACTACTTAATTGTATATACATCCATCAAATTCTTATACTTTACTTAAAAGAGGTACTTTTAGCTCAATATGTATAATCCAACCGACAACGAGATCTCGTTGGAAGTTTAGAATATGCACCTATACTGTGATCATACTTTGTAGAGTTTTCCTCTATATACATTTTTGTGACCTGAAGATGGCCCACAGTGGCCGAAACATGTCGTCGTCAGCATAATAAATAGGATACAGGACAGTTGTGTTTTGACGTACCCCACCCCTCCCTAATTACCATTCCTCTTCTTTAACTACATACCTGTCCCTTCCCCGTTGTTTTTCTTAAAAGACCAATAGCTGAATGTTTGACATTTCGGATATTCCAGCAATATAAGTGTTAATACATACATTATAACAGAGGTACAGAGTAGGAATGAGATCAACCTGCAGTACAGTGTTGTATAGGCATTATGAAGGCCGGTCACTACACTTGACGTTTTTTGAGGGCTGTCCTAGCGAAAAGTTTGTTCCCTACAATCTCGATCGGATCGGAAACGGAAGGGCGATGTGAGTGGGGTAGCTGGTCCGGACTTCGTTGATAATGGCTCTTGTAGCTGACGGAGCGTGACCAGGTGCACGCCACTCTGCAACTGACAGTCTGTCTGTCCTCTTGGTGTTGAACCTCACCTGAGGCTGAGGCCTGGCCAGGGAAGTCACTGTTGCTTTGGGGCTTCCACTCTGGCGAGAGGACGGGTCTGTCTGGTGTGGGAAGCCTTGGTCTCTGACAAGAACACACAGTTAAATTTTGAACCGAACTTAACAAATGAACTGGGCGGTCCCGGTGACTGAGAATTCTAAGCCGTAGTTGTGCAACCGCTCGATTGCTGACATCGCGGGCGCGAATCCCGCTGAGGGCATGAATGTTCGTCTATTTTGTGTGTGTTGTGTGCAGTGTAGGTAGTGGCCTCTTGAGACGAATGATCCGTTGTCCAGAGGAATCCTACCGGTTGTGTGATCTAGAATCCTCAAAACTCTATTCATTGATACGTATGTAAAGGTAAAGGTAAAGTTTTCCCGTTACAGGCCTGGTGTGGCCCAGAGGGTGGGTAGAAGTATATTTCTACTGTTTCATGACCGCGGCACTAGAAGGGGATGGGTGGTCAGCAACACGCCCCGGCCGCACTTTACCCCCGGGAAAGACCCGGTGCCCATTTCACAGAAGACTGGGTGGGCCCTAGGGCCGGTCTGGACGGGCGGAAAATCTCGTCCCCACCGGGGTTCGATTCCAAACCGTCCAGCCCGTAGCTCAGTCGCTATACCAACTGAGCTACCCGGCCCACTGATACGTATGTATACACTGTATAGTCTACAAGGCTTCTGTTAGCCCAGGCTGTCTGAGGCAGGTGATAGCATATCTTATTTATTTTATATGCACTGAAGGTACCGCCACCTGATGTTTTTTGTGTTGGGCGTCGCCTCGTCCAGTGTTGCAAGCATCCTTCATTTTCAAATTCAGTATGACTTGTGCCTTTTAAGTAGTTCGTATTTCGTAGTAAACACTCCTAATGAGAGATTCATTTAAAATACGTCATTTTTAAACCTCCATGTGAAATAAATTAGGATTTCCAGACTGTGGGGCGGGTCTAGTTATGTATACTGTAACTAAGTTGGAAAGTATGTAAATGTATGCTGCAATACGTACGGGAGTGGTGACTTCAGTTTGTAGATAGTTCCGTTAGTATTTAATTGTATTCAGCTTACTGCCATTGCTTTTTGTAATTCTCAGAGCCCGATGGTGGAAGAGATATAGATCTTAAGAATTTCTGTGGGCAGAAATGGCACATTGAGCCCCCGCAGAAGTATTTAAATCACAGTGGTAACTGTACAGTATGTTCCCTTTACCTTAACAGTAAAATGCGCTTCGTTTTGCCCTAGTTCATCTGTATTGTGCATCATCAGAATAAAAACCAGTATGCCCCTGTACAGAATTAAGCCGTCGGTTTATATAATGGAGATGCAGCTTGTTTTCTGTGAGGTAGGGAATGGGTTTTTAAACGTTATTTACGTAAATTTCGGACTTTAAAGTGTTGACAGTTTGTAAAGATAGCAGTGATGATAATTGATAGTAGCAAAGCATGACGGAACGATATCAGACCTGTTCGCTTTGCTCCTTAAATATCAGGAAATACTGTATAACGTCCACTGTTCGGGGTCATTGACCCTATAGGGCTGTTCCCTACTTACATTCAGTACTAAATATCTTAAACCGTCTTGACCCATATTGAACGAATTTGTTGGTGAAGAAGCTTTAGAAGTGCAGTTTTTGTAGGGATGGATTAACATAGGATCCGATTGGCTGAGCGAAGCGAAAGTGAGCCGCTAGGGTTTCTCTACTATCCGATTCATACATAGAGCAGAATCAATACCGCCCGTGCATGCTGCCTTTAAATTACATTTCAACGCCTGACTTACGTTCCTGTGGCAAGGATTATCAGGAGTCCCCTGCTGAGTCAAATGATACAGTCCCAGTATGCAGTTAGAGGTAAGGGCAGAGTTATCTGACGGCTTCGCATTACGCACCACGCCATGAAGTCTTACAGGGAGAAAGTGGTTTGGCTCCACGAATTCTTCGTCTCGTACTAGATGCGAATTGTCTACGTTACGCCCGGCCACTTCGTCCCGTGGGGGCAGGGCGCACGGTGCGCATTGGACAAGAGGCTGGTTGGCCACCACTGCTGCTCTAGACTCTGCAGAGAAGAGAATGATTTCTTCTTTGGGTCGGAATCGATCGTAATTTTCTCTATTGCAAGGGTCCGACAGGTTTATTCCTGACGACGGGACAGCGATATCGAAAATCGAAGGACGTAGTTTCATTTGAGGTATCAGTGAACGTATTTGTAGAGTTGGTAGCAATCCAGCATCACAAATGGGGGGGGGGGGGGTGGGAAATTTTTCCCCGGGGCTTGTTATTCCTACTTTTGTTGGGGGTTTTTTTCCCCCCCGGGACTTTGTGGGCGGGGAATTTAACACCAAACAATAAACAACATTCCCAAATTATTTC
>Ga0123352_10019755_pt1 | contig 10739 bp, 6 predicted proteins | sample TergutLab28metaG_FD_89700 | JGI IMG/M metagenome (GOLD analysis project Ga0123352, IMG submission 89700) | Labiotermes labralis P1 segment gut microbial communities from Petit-Saut dam, French Guiana - Lab288 P1 | ecosystem: Host-associated > Arthropoda: Insects > Digestive system > Gut ... | reverse complement strand
TGAACTACAGGAAAAAATTTTAAAAAATTTAGGTCGGAAGTCGCAAAATTTTCTTTGGGTGGCAGCCGACTTTCCATTTCGGGGGGGGGGGGAGTGGTGCGTAGTGTTCAGAGGAGAAAACGTGGGACAGCCAAAATAAGACGTTCCGGCCATGTTGTGGTGGGGTGTTGGTATGTGCTAATTGCAACAGGAAGAGTTGGTGAAAGGGGGACTTGGGGGGAGGAAGGTGTCGAAGAATTTATTAGGATAGAAACAAATTAAATTATATTGTGTGTATGGCACGTGTACGACCAGTGCTGTCCGTGGATATGACTGTGACGTATTAATTCGAACGTTAAATCTCGCCTCGTCAATAAGCACTACGTGGTTTATGAGTATTTGAAGAAGTGACGGCCAGCAGTCACTTGAGATACGGTCCTGTGTAGCCGTATTTATCGTAATTTAAGTGACGATTGATTACTTTTTAAACGATCTTTGCTCTTCATAATTCGACGTAACTTAACATGGCAGCTGAGTGGTAAGCCTAGTGATTTTTTCGCTTCACACGCAAAACTGAAGTCGGAAATGTTACAGATACACTTGAAAAGTTTACGAATACTGTAATTGGCAGCGGTCTGGTGTTATTAAACTGTGGTCAGTAACAATGCGTCTTACTTCTTTCAAATATAGTCGGCGCTCATGCATGTACCACCTGATTTTAACATATTCCGTGTTACACATTTTGGCCACTGTGTATTTATTAATTTCATGTGACTTACCAGTTCAAACTGATTATTTGCCTCAGCAGTTCTAAAATTGTTTTGCGAATTGATGGCTGCGTTTGTAACGAGACACGGTTTCCTTAAGGTGGAAAATGAGTTTTTTAAAAGGCTGCTTAGAGGAACTTTGTGCTGCGGATGCCCGGGGTGGGTGATCGTGGGTCCGATTGTGGAGGTCCGGAATAGATCTCGAGCCAGTTGGTGTGGGATGTATGGTGGATATAGTGGCACCAGGACAGGGTTTTCTCTGAGTACGTAGGCCTGTTTGTGTGTTCTCTTCGTTTCTTAGAATAGACAGTGATTATATACCTGTACTTAATCGACTGAGTGGTCTTTGTAATGGCGATTGTGTTTTCTGTGAAGTAGTAAAAACGGATTTCTAAATACAGATCAGGCCGGTATTAGTCTTTAAAGGATTAATTAGTTGTTGCCGGGAAAATCGATGAATGCGTCACAGCCCGTAATGACTGGTAGTACAATGGATTATTCTTGATTTTATGTTTATTTTATGCCCCATTAATTCGTAATCAGTTTATTTTTCTGTGTATTTTCCCGGCACTACAAGCGAGAGGAACACACCAGCAGTATTATCCTAGTCCCTAAGGGTTGCGTAACGCCAGCTGGCAGTGAACGTTACCTGCACATGGTTCAGTTGTGCAGCGAAACTCACCGTGCTGTTATCGGTGGCCGTCTTGACCATCAACCATACGCAGTTTTTATTACTGTTGCCGGTTTATAGGCGTGTAAGGCCTAAATATAGCTACCATTAACGTGCAACAAAACGCTGTTACAACTTCAGCATTCTTTGTTGGTTTTTATTGTTTAACGACGCTCTGAATTGCTAAGATTAATAGCATCGATGGCAAATAAATTAAACATGATTATGGGGCAATGGTGGAATTTTATTGACAGGGGAGACCGAAGTGCTCGGAGAAAAACTTCGCGTGGAACAACGAGTGCGTTCGCACTCAACAGTGCTATTTGACATGTCTGATTGACTCCAAGTATGTGACCAAGGAAGACCACGAATTTAACCGTTTACATAACTTCAATTCGTTCAGTAATTTTTTGTAGGTCGGTCGTATATATTTTCGGTTATGAGGCCGAAACGTCGGTAACGGCGTTGACAAACGGACCAGCTATGCGATTGGCTGGATCAAGACAGCCAAAGAAACGGAAAGAAAATTGAAACTAGGGTAAGAGATGAAAGACAGCGCAAGAAAGAATATCAAATAAGAGAGAACTGTTATTGTTAATGCCACGTGTAAATGGCGTCGCAGTTCATGTTATTACCGAGCAGGTCATATAGCGGCCAGTTCGTGCTTTCGGGGAAGTACTGGGCTCGAATGGTTGTCTCGGACTTCCGTCTGGTCAGGTGGGTTTCCGTTAGTCTGTCCAGATGCCACAGTCAAATGTAGGCAGCTGCTACCTAAATATGACACTTGCCCTTGACGTTCATCTCGTCATGCAGTTTGATGCAGTACCCTGGGTACGAAGGTTAAATGTTATTCGCTGAACGCCATTTGTACAAGCTGATGGGCCGTTCCGCTGAGCGTGGTCGATACGGTTTCAGTCGGTAGAGAAAGGGATATCCGTTTTCGTCCACATTTAATCCCCTACCTTTCGGGATGACATATGTCATATCAATTTTCGTCCACGTTAAACCCCCTGCCCTTCGTGAGGATAAAGATCATATCCATATTCGTCCGTGGGCCGGTTTGGAGTAGTCGGTATAGCGACTGGCGGGTTGGGCGGTTCGGGAATCGAAAACCGGTGGGGTCGAGATTTTCCGCACCCGTCCAGACCGGCCCTGGGGCCCACCAAGTTTCGCATCCAGTGAGTTCCAGTGGTCGTTTCTTTGGAACTACAGTGACCAAGGCAAGACACTAGTCCCTGACAACACAGCGCCAAAGGTCCGGAACGACAGGCTGTGACACCCTAGACACCGGGTCCGGGCTTCGGCCTAGTAACACAAAAATTTCGGGTTTGCTTGTCTTTACCAGTCAAACGTTATGTGTAAATGTATTTTTAAAAAAAGTCGTAAGTATTTTAAAATTGGTAACAAGAAGGATGTGTCACCTCACAATAAAATATGTTGGGCATACTCGAACTATCCTTTATCCGCAAAGAAAATGTTCATATTTGCGTTCATGTTACGTTGCTGGCACTGAGAATTAACATCTAGAATAGAAGGCTGTGTCGCTTTTGTGCCTTTCGAACTGACCAGTGTTTTTCGGTGGAACGAACACGCAATAGAGTAAATTGAGAATTTATTTAAAGAATGAGCGTGTGATACTGGGTTCGGCTTGCATCCGGAAACAGAAGTTGACTTGATTTACTGAAGATTTTCGTAGCTACTCCCTGTCTTAAATTTTTCGTGATAACACCACATTGCGCTTGTAGAGTCCGAGAAACATTAGTGACACGATACTTCGAGCAGGTGGTAAATAGTTCGGGTATCATTCGGACTACAGTAAAAGGAGTCCAGTTAAGTGTCACATATGTAAGGCCAAATTTGGAGTCTTGCCAAATGCTTGGTCCGGGCCAGGTGGAGTAAATAACAAAATTTCGACCCCTACACACTTCTTATATTTTTCCCATGGCACAAAAAGTCCCTAATGGGCCAGGACCTCCTCGTTATCGAGGCTTCACGATCACACTCAGACACACCACACTCGGTAGGACTCCTCTGGACGGGTGATCAGCCCGACGCAGAGACCTCTACCTGACAACACGCGACGCTCACAAGAGACAGACATCCATGCCCTTGGCGGTATCGAACCCACAGTCCCAGCAAGCAAGCGGCCGCAGACCGACGCCTTAAACCGCGTGACTGCTGGGGTGAGCCAGATCTCTAATGTGCCACAACAAATGCCGAAGCTCATAATGGGCTGTAGAACAGAATGTTTATAGTAAATAATAATTAATATGTGTCATATGTTCAACGGTTTAACTCATAGTAGGCTCCAGCTAAAATATGCAACTTACGTATTTCCTCTTGTATGCCTACGTACTCGTATCTACTATGCATGGTGATTGCACTCATATTTACAAGTTACTCTTAACAGGAGGACAAAAGAGCGAAGCGCGAGGACCTTCCATAAAGCAGTGCTTTTTTCGAAACTCGTAGAGCATTAGATAGAAAATAAATTTTTATCTTTTTTTGACTTCAAAAATGAGTAGCGACGAATCAGTGCATGGTGCAACTTTTCGATGTTACTCGCAGTCTGTCAGAAACAAGACCATTCGTCTCGACAAACCGAGGAAAAAAAGAAGGGCGGGGGAGGGGGGAGGGGGAGAAAAAAAAGAAACAAATATGTTGTTTTGATGACCCTACACCCATTGTATGACACGGAATACTGTACAGACAGCGTCAAAATGAGGTCAGACATGGGCAGTACAGCTTGAGTAAAAGTTTATTTCATGCACGTAAGCACGCACGGTGCAGTCGTTTTCTAAATTGCAGTTCTTAATTCAGGGACATAATGTCGGCAGCAGTTGCTGCATAAGCAGATTAACACTGCCGAGACCATGCACGAGAGCCCAGTAGACTTCAGTAAATTTAATTACACAACGCTGTGTAAACTGCTGACTGCAGCTTCTTCAGATTTTAATGACTGTGCGGTTGCCAGGAAAAATGTTATCACAGATATCTAACTGAAATGTATCGGTACCTCAAGTTTTACTGCTGGTAGATGTAACTAGAAGTGTTCAGGCAAACGGTAACGTGGACTAAGATAAGGCACGGTTATTAGAGACGTGCATAGAAGTTGCCGTGGCCCGTTTTAATATGTCCAAGAATTTTCCTGGAAGAGTAGAAAAACACACGACTTACCTCAGAGGTGCACAAATTCCTGGAGGCAGGTCGCTGTGGCGACCGAATTTTGTAAGGTGGCGCCTGGTATTTGCGAATGATAAATGTGGGAACTTGCTCCATGCCACTCTTCTGGCACCCAGAGTTTTGCGGTGGTTCCTAGATTCTTAGAAAATCTATGCACCGCTGACGTACGTGAACATGCTTGGTATACCTGGTCCCAGTCGAGGTTCGAGATATTGACCTTCAGATGAATGTGAAAATGTTATCCATTGTATTCCTGTTGTCTTGGGTTCGCGTTTAGGATGTACACTGTATTACATTATTTTCTACAAAACCGGTGTGCCACGAAAACATCCTACGAATAAGTTACCTGCCAGGCGAAATTCGAACCCGTAGTCTTCCGTGGAGCGTCTGTCTACATCGTTAGTGTCTGTGGTCATAAATACTAAATACAGAGCAGAGACGTTCTGAATAATCGCGACAGTATTTTAACAATTTTTTGTTCATATATAGCAGTGGTGCAGAAAACCCCGGGCGCCAGGTCGCCTGGGGGACGTCATTGTGTACCCTGGCGCCTAATATTTGTTGATCTTAGTGACTGACCAACTTAATGCGCAAATTCTTGTTTTATAATAAGTTTATTATAAAAGAAGAATTTGTGCATTAAGTTGGTCAGTTACTAAGATTGTACTGAGATACACGGTCAGCAAAACATCAGAATAATATTGATTAGTCCGTAGTGTGGAACTTGCCTCATGTCTCCCTTCTGGCGCCCAGAATTTTGAGATGGCTCCAGGAGTTTTGGAACATGTATGTACCCCTGTTTTAGAGTGTGGCGACTTCGATTGCGGTTTGGATGACCGAGGATTCTTGCTTCGAGCTCCGCCCGAGAAATGTCTGTCTTTTCCAAAGCGTCGACGCCGGATCTGGGACTCAACAGACCTCATATATTACGGCTACCTGGAGCGCCTTTCCCTGAGCTAAAGCGACCGTGGCGTGAAGCTGGCCAATTAACTCTATCCAGTGCAGCTATAACTACAAACTTCCCCCGCCTCCATGTCGTGTTCTGGGATACATTTGTCTTTTTAGTGGCTCAGTCAACAGTGATGTTATCGGTACAGGTAGTACGTGTACTGTGGAGGGTGTGTTGTTACCAGGAACAAGTAGAAACGTGATGTCATAATCCAGGGTGTAAGTGTCTCAACAGCTGTTGCTGTACAACTTTACGACGAAATGTTTACCAAATACAGTCAGCAGTTTAACAGACGCGTACACACAATACCCGTTTAAAATGTCGGATGGTTTCGTAAGCGCAACTGGGTTAACTGACGTGGATGAGGTGCCTAAGGACGAGAAAACGGCGAAGTTACTGTCGCTGCCTCCCGTTTTTATAGCACGCGAGTCACACTATGTGGAAGAACTCGTAAGAAGGGAGGTAGCCGTAGTTCTCTGATGTAACCATTCGTAACTTCAGGATTTAGTACGAGTAGGGAACCACTAATGATAAACTATTTTGTCATTTACGTTGGCAGTAATTTGTATGATTCGGTAGAATGTAACTGATTTCTCTTGTGTGAATGACGTCCGGAAATGCATAGAGACAAAAGCAAAGGTTAAGTTCCGTGTGTCCAGAAATCGTTAGTTGCGCGCTTTACTTACCAGTTTAGAACTACGATGCGTAATAATCAATAAATAAATATAAATATATATATGTAATATTATTGTTATTTTTATGCTTTATAGAAACGTAGTGAAAATAGGAAATGTTGTAACGTTAGACGATTATTTTATACGTACTATGCGGCCTGAAGTTACGTGGAACGATAGGCTGTTAGCAGGCCCAGTAAGGCCCGTCTTAGAAAGTGGCAGTTCAACATGTTTGCCTAAAGTAACTGCCTAAAGCAGAATTGCTTTGAAAAGGCGGTATTTCTTCTGCTACTCAGGCAATCCCTGACCAATAAATTGGTCACTATCTTGATCATTATCTTGCTGCTGCTGCTGCTGCTGCTGCTGCTACTACTACTACTGCTACTACTACCAACACCACCACCACCACCACCACCACCACCCCCACACAAATCAAACAGCTCTGTTTTTATACTGGGGGAGCTGCGATAGTGTAGTCGGTATAGCGGCACACTACGCTGTGGTCGGTCTGGGATTCGAATCCCGACAACGGCAAATTCTTTTTCTCCAAACCCGTCCGGACTAGCTCTGGGACCTAGCCAGCCTTGTACTCATTGGCACCGGCGCTCTTTCTCGGGAGTGAAGTGGCCGGGGCGTGAAGTTCACCACTTTTCTCCATTAGTACCGAAGTATCTGTACCTCCTCTCCTCTCGTGGACAGTGACAACTCACCTTTTTCCTATACCGTTCGCCTGTACAGGACGTGTTGGCAGTATTTAAATTGTGTTGAATACTGCCATTCTTAATCCTTCCCGGTATCAATGAACGGAGATGGGTCCACTGCTTGCATGTCTGAACAACGTTTTGTCTCGTGATAAAAAAAGTAGCACCAAGCTGGCAACAGAATCAATTTTGGAGTATAAAACAGTGGCGCGATCAGCTTTATCTCGCTAACATAGATGAAGGGCTGCCTAAACTTGTGTTGCAAGTGGCTCTTCAGTGTACGTGGATTTACACTACTGAAGATAGTGACCGTACGTGCGTACCATACTTGTCTTGTATCTGGGTGGTGGGAGAAACGAAGGTAATTTTGATGCAAAGAGGCCACGTGATTGATGGATGTTGGGGGTTCGCTTCAGAGTACATCGTCGCCCTTCAAATTCCAAGAACCAGTTAAGTCACCCTCCCTTCTGGGTATGGACATATTTATTATGCGATTTGTATTATTTGCCACCTGCATTTATGTCCATTGTTGTCGCGTTCAGGAATTTTGAAGTAAGAAAAATTCTCAAGGGTGTACAGAGGCGGGAACGTTTTGAGACCTTCAACCTAGTCTGCCTTCGTTGAAAAGTCAGAAATGTTTTTTGCTTAACTCATGAATATTTTTGCAGCATGTAAAATAATATAGCTGCTATGTGAGTGATTTATTTATCTTTCAGTTTAATCAGCTGTAAGGACTCATTTGAGCTTCATATGTAAAATTGATACGTAGGTATTTCATAAGCATACCTGCACATTGCCAACGTATTATTATTATTATTACTACAGGCATGACGATGCGAAATTTATCGTTTTTCAACAAATGTAACGGTGGCTATAAACATTGTACCCATCAGTAACAATTGTATCAGAGTAATAATAATAATAATAATAATAGTGGAATCACATCTGCAGTTATAAGAAATGTAAGTTATAAGGTATTAGGCTTTAGGTTTTGCTCGGAAAGTATTTAATCCCATAATAAATGTGTTTTGAGAGCCCACACGTATTCTGGTATCTAGAAGTGTCTGTCTTGAAGTCAGTTTCGTTACATCCCTGGCAAAGGTCACAAGGCAGGTCAGTCCTTTAAGCCGTTGTTTATTTGTTTATGGTTGAACTTAACGATGTGTGACGTAAACATAATACTAACAACTTCTGGCTGCTGGTCTGTCATTTTTTAAAATAAATAATCGTAACGTCGTATTTATATGTGGTCTATAAATAGTATCCTGGAATGTAGGGTACGATGGTTTAGGTTAGGCCATTTTTGTGTTGTTTATTTTAACGTGTGGTCATTTTCTGGCAACCAGCAGGTTTGTACTTTCATATGTAATTTGAAACTATACTTGATGCTAATTAAATTTTGATGGGACAAGTCATCTCCTCATTAGTTTGCTCTTAACGCCAGGCATTGTCCTAGATATTACTGACAGTTTTTCTTGTGCTGCTTAATATTATACTCCGAAGATGGAAGGAGAAAGTTCTTCCGAAACGATGGTACCATGTATCAAAGTACGTGGTATCGCAATACGGAAAGCTTCGGGAGTATGGAGATTTTTTTGTCAAATACCTTTATGTTTCAAACAGATACGAAGTTACTGTAGGGTCGGCGTCTAACAACGGCGCTTCACGAAGGCTGCAATGTATGGAGTTACAGAGTTTTGAGCAAATAACGCGAGTAGGAAAATACTAGCATCGCATTTTTCGCCGTTTATTTTGGCATAATTCGAAGCCTTGTTACGTGACAGTTTTACGTCTACCGGTATTTGTTATGTTTTTGTAACTACTTTGGCAGTTACGACTTTGAATGTTGCCACCAGTTGGAAAAATATATAAAAAAAATGAGTGTAACAAATGCTGCTACATATACTTTTTCATTATTGCAGGACCTGGACGCTACAACGAGTTTGGCGTTGAAGATCAAGCAGGAACCGTTCACCGCCTCCAGTGGACCAATTTACGGTGAGTACACAGAATGCTGTCGTCGATAAACGGATGCCGATAGGAAAACGTAACTCTTAGCTGTTGATTGATAACGTAAACCGACTGCTCTGTAACGTACTCCTCTTCCTGAAACTTCCTTGCGTCGCTCTGCAGCCTCCACAGCGATGGAAGCAGAAGGTCCAGTTAGCTGAATCTCATAATTGATGGCAGGAAACAACACACCAGAATTTTGTAACCGATTAGAATAATGTAGGTTGGTAGTTGATTATCAAAGTTTCGTGACAACTTACCGGTCCCACGACGATGCGCCGATTATTCAATATTGGAATAAAACCAAGAAGTGCATATGAAGATATGTGAATTTATTATCCTACAGACGTCGATATGTGAATTTATTATACTGCGGACATCGTAATCCTCCTAAATATTACGGCCTCCTATTGTGGCCATCTTCAGGGAAATGCAGGCAGACACAAGGACACTACACTGTTTGGACGGTGATAAGATAAACACAGCACATAAACACCCCTCACTCACCCAGTTTAGCACAATTATTTTATCAGTATATCATACTGCAGCCGATCCCAGTGGCCGCGCGGTCTAAGGCGTAGGTCTGCGGCCGCTCGCTTGCTGGGATTGTGGGTTCGAATCCCATCGGGGGCATGGTTGTCTGTCTGCTGTGAGTGTTGTCAGGTAGAGGTCTCTGCGGTGGGCTGATCACTCACCCAGAGGAGTCCTGCCGACTGTGGTGCGTCGTTGTATGTGATCTAGAAACCTCATGAATGAGGAGGCCCTGGCCCACTGGGGGCTGTTGCGCCAAAAAAAAAGAATATACTGTAACATAGATTTTAAAACTTATATTTAAAACTTAATATTTGATATTTGTAAATTGGTTTGGATGTTCTTGGTAATATATTCTTCGAAAAAGAAAGCCCTTGAAGATGGCCACAATAGGTGTCCGTAACATGTAGGAAGCTTACGACTTCTTTAGTGTAATAAATTCACATATCTTCAAGTGTGAACTTGTTGGTTCCATTCTCATAATCAGTGCATTAACTTCGGCACTAGCTGTAGGTGAGTGATGAGTTTTACGGCCAGTCTGATGTATCCCCGCGGAAGGTCCCTTGTTACCCACTGAGCAGAACTACTGGAAGTACGAATCCAGTAAGCGCCGAGTTTGCAACGCGCGCTTGCTTACTGAATGGAACAAGGCCTACTGGAATTGAAGGAATGTGGTGCGTAACTGCATAGTCAGTTCGTGCAGTAAATGTACACTTAATTAGAGTGATTCTTCAGAATGTCACTAGGAGATTGCATTGCTCGCATGAAACAGTGGATGAATTCTTCAGAAGGCGAAGTTTTTGATGCCATAAACAGTGGAGAAAAGAAAATATATTAAATTCTGATAGCGAGAGATACATGGAATGGGATGCTTTGGAGTCGAAGCGGAGATGGAATGGGGCGTGGACAGACTGTGGGGATAATTCTCCGTTTAAGTCTACATGAAATGTACTAGTACTGGTGCATGTTGTAAGTACTTCCTCTACGTGTGCTTGCATGTTCTAAAGTGCGTTATGTCACTGGGTTACAGTGTCGCGCATGTACGTGGCACAAGTGGGAGAGGAATGTGAAGCAGGCCGGGTGTTTATCTTACGTTACTTAACTGATAGTAGATACATGCGGAAGTTACCAGTTGTGATGATTATAATAATTTATCCTGTTGAAATGGAATGTAAAGGTATAGCCGTTAAGTACAAGGTCATGAAGATGTATGGGGGGAGTGAAGGTATTGACACGCATTTTTAAGAGGTTGGAGGGGGGGGGGGGAAGACGACG
>Ga0123352_10019754_pt1 | contig 10740 bp, 9 predicted proteins | sample TergutLab28metaG_FD_89700 | JGI IMG/M metagenome (GOLD analysis project Ga0123352, IMG submission 89700) | Labiotermes labralis P1 segment gut microbial communities from Petit-Saut dam, French Guiana - Lab288 P1 | ecosystem: Host-associated > Arthropoda: Insects > Digestive system > Gut ... | reverse complement strand
TGTATGAATGTATGTACGAAATTAAAATTTATAAACGCCGAGGAGTGCAATATAGTGTATCAGAAATAATAGTGTATTTGCTGTTGGTGCACATGTAACAGCAGCAGGTGTCCTTATGTTTCTCTGACATTCGAGGAACTTAAATTCACAACAATACCGCGACAGATTTCTCACGTATAAATTTGGAACACATGGCACACATCATGTCAAAATCATTACAACCGTACTGGAATGGCTTTATGGCAGACCAGTTATCAGACTATATAACAGCTTTTTAATATATAAGATATTATTATTATCTTCATCATCATCATCATCATCATCAGCCACATATGATCCATATAAAGAACTGTTTAAATGTAATTGCAATTGAAGTACGTTGTAACATTTTTTCTGTTTAAAAGAGATAGTAATCTTCCTTTTGATTCGCATTACGGCGACATGAACGGACGCCTGAATATTTTATATGGACGTAAGGACATAGACTTTGTTCTGGCGGTGACGAAAAAAGTAAATATCAGTTCTTCCTGTCTACGCCACAGAGGTGTATAGGAGGAGTGGCAGTACAGCCATTATCATTCTGATCCTCGGCCCTGGATTGTGATGAGTGGTCAGTTTTTCTCCCTGGCCGCATTACTCCCAGGAATTAAACCCATTTCATCAAGTGTGTGGGAGAAGAAAAAATTTCTTTTTCCTTCCGGGAATGAAATTCCGAATTTTCAAACCCATAGCCTAATCACTATACCAACAACGGGATCATGGTTGCTTTGATTATAAGAGTGACTGGAGTGAACAGCCTTGGAGTATGCGCACTGCGCTCTCTCACTGATCTTCCATTTCCTTTCGCTATGTTGGCAGAAGTGGAACAAAACGAATATGCGACGTCACTTTTCCTGTGATGTAAGCTTCTTGCTGCTGAAACTGAAGTCCCATTACGTTTAGAGCGGATTGGCAGTACATGTCAGGAATACGAAATGTTAGCAGTCTGCCAATTTCAATACCAAGTACTTAGCTACATGCAAATACCAAGAAGGTGAATGGAATGGGAGGCATCTGAACAGAATAGCATGTTCATCAAATATGTGCAATATTGAATTCCATCCATTTGAGAGTAGTTACCCAATATTCTGCCTGAACCTCCCAAAGTCGTGACCTTAGTTCCTCCAAAAATAAAAGTAATTGGTTAATGTTTCATCTACAGACTTTTAATTTTGCTTTTCTTTAAATCTCTGATGCACATAATTTACATTAATATGTGTAATTGAGGTTTTGCCTTAAAAATAACCGTTAATTTCCATTATGAAAGTCGGTTAAGAATGTGTATGGAATAATCGCTGTTCGTTTTGATAGTGCTATGGAGCACTTAAGTGCAATGTAAGTAACATATTTGAGAGGACACGCGCGTGTTTTAAATGTTAAAGCTATCGATGTTTGTATTTTAGAGCTATGGAACAAAATGTTAATGAAAATTCGCAAAGAAAATCTTTAAAAATTTTGGGCGTGAAAAAGCGTACGCCGTGTTTTTCGTTGACCCAGTAGGAGCGTGGGAATGTTGGATAATTTTGAAATGTACGTGGAAGAATTTTATTGAATTTGTCGGATCATTCCTGTTGTCAGTCATACCGACTCATTTAACAGTCCACTTTCAGGTCTAAAATCGATAAACTTACCGACAACAAGGTTTTAAGGTGGGGGGATTCTTGTGTACTGCACTGCAGTGATACTTCTTGTGACATGACATGTTCATAAGTAAAACTGGCTATGAGCTGTTAATACAAATATATATATATATATATTTGTATTAATGCATATATATATATATTTATTTGCATTAAGAGCTCGTATATACACATACATTAATAGCCAGTTTTATTTCATAAGTAAAACTGGCTATGAGCTATAAATGCATATATATATATATATATACACACACACACACACACACACTTACTTACTTACTTACTTACTCCATGGTGCAGAGTATTTCTTGAGAAGCTAACTGGTTTCCAGCTAGTCAAGAAATTCTCCGCATTTCATGGAACCCGAAGGTTCATTACCGCACTCATAAGCGTCCGCCACCTGTCTCGATCCTGGGCCAGCCCAGTCCAGTCTATATACCCACATCCCACCTCCTGGAGATCCATCCTAATATTATCCACCCATCTACGCCTAGGTCGCCCCAGTGGTCTCTTTCCCTCCGGTTTCCCCACCAAGACCCTATACAACTCCCTCTCCTCACCCATACGCGCCACATACCCAGCCCATCTCATACACAAACACAAATACATACATTAATAGCTCATAGCCAATATTACTTATGAACATATTATGTCAAAAGAAATATATATATATATATATATTCCTTTTCAAACCGTATATGTTTAGGAAGAGTGTATTACTTCTAGTAATAAATGTTATTTACCGACGCTATGAATATGACGGAGTGTAGGCCTATACCGTCGAGTAGTGTTAGTTAATGATTTGGAAAGAATTTGAAATATTTGTGTTTTAACTGCACCATTGCGGTGAATACCAAGAGGCACGGAGGAGACCACGATGAACTTCAGTGAGAATAGCCGAAGTTTCGGCTGAGATATGAACCACGCGACCCCGGAATACCAGTTCGGTACTGGAACCTCAACGCCGTGTCACTCCGTGTGTTGATATATTTCGTAAAACATTTTCTTAAGATTACGAGTAAAAATGTGTTAGATCAAGTCCAGAATGACAAACGTTTCTCCCCCAGCCTTCTGTGTACAATCTTGTAATACCAACACTGTGACTTGTACATCATTCTGTTGCCGCATGTACGCGTTTTCATTCTGCGATAAGTGTTGACGGGGGGAAGGTGTGCTGTGTGGGAAAACAGGCGGCCTTCTTGAACCTGTGTCGATTCTTTCTCTGACCCTGTTCCCTACGTTTGTACAAACTCATTAATACCACAACCATGAGACTTTAAAGGACGCTTTCCATTTTGCGGTGATGGTGATGGTGATAGATTTGTTTACACGCAATAATGCTACAAGCAGTGCAATATAATTCATATATATTCTACATATGAAATAGGCCACTGGCTGCAGAGAAAACAGATATTCTAAACGTAATAAATGTGTTTAACGATAGCATTAGCATTCACAGTTATTTCATTTGTATGTTTATGATTCCAGTACTTTTGAATACCGATAACGGAGACATTTACTTTGCGACAAGGTAGATATGGTTTAAACGAGAGCAATAAAATTGTGTTATGTAGATAGGAATATTTATTACTGTAGACACATACCGTACATACTAGTGTGTACGTACATACATACGTAAATGAAACTATATATATATATATATATATATATATATATATACACACACACACACACACACACACACACACACACAAGGTATAGTTCAATCTATCACGGGCTATGAAGGCCCAGGGGCAAATAGCTCTATACTCTTTCTTTAAACTCGTTGATAGGTGGTGTTGCTTGCTTAACGCCACGCCCCGTTCGCTTTATATAAATACATAATGCATACCTACACACACACACATACATACACACATACACACATACATACATACATGCGTACATACATACATACATACACACATACATCCATACATACATACACACACACATACACACATACATACATACATGCATGTAGTATTACAAACATAATGTAATATAGCATGCCAATAAATATATAAAAAAATACATACATACATACACACACACACGCGGAGTTTTGTGTCAGCTACATTCTATGATATTTGGTGTCAGGTTGGCCGAGACAGGAAAATGTGAAACTCTTAATAATATTGTTTGTCCATTGAGAATAGCTTGGAAATATATGGACAGAGTTCAGCGCAGTTGGTAGACACAAATGGTTATCAAATTGAACGAACAATAACCATATCAATTTTCTGATGTTCCCACTAATATATCCGCTCCACAGTACGGCTGTCAATGTGTGGAGTTTGGCGGAGTGAGCCGATACTGCGGTGTATTAATTATTTGTACACACGATCGGTGTGTGGGTTTTGAACTGGTTTATATATGCATTAATATGACTTGACGGAACCTTTTCTATTAAAGGATTAGTGTCGTCTTGTGTCCTGAACCGCGTCATGTTGAACTTACTTATTTACTCCATGGAGCAAATTTCTTCTTGAGACGCTAACCAGTTCTCAGGCAAGCAAGAAAATCCCCGCATTTTATGGAACCCGCATTCAAAAGTTTCCGCAACCTCTCCCTATTCTGAAACACCTCAGTCCAGTCCATACCCCCACATCCCACATCTTGGAGATCCGTCTTAATAATATCTTCCCATCTACGCCTGGGTCTTCCACGTTGTATCTTTCCATCAGATTTGTCCACCAAAACCCTGTATACACCTTTCATCTCCTCCATGCATGTTACAGGTCCCGCCCATCTCATTCTTTTCGATTTGATCACACGAAAAATATTAGGTGCGGAATGTAGCTCATTAGTCATGTTGAACTAAAAAGTTGTATTTTCTACTTTATTCTTTCTCCATCAACCTGACCTGCCAGAGTAATTGTCTAAAATGAATGAATTTTGAATATTAATATTTGAAATTTTTTGTGCTCTTTATTATCCGAAAAAAGCCTTTTAAAAGAAATATTACATTGAAATTAACACTGCCATTTTGTGATTGACAATACTGTTTTATATATTGGAGGTCGTTGGTTCAAGTAACAGCCACCTTGCATAATTGGGCCGGATAGTAGATTCGGTATAGCGATTGGCCACGGGCTGGAGTTCGAATGCCAGTGGGGGGCGATATTTTCCGCACCTGTCCAGACCAGCCCTGGGGCCCACCCAGTCTCCTGTACAATGGGTACCGGGTTTTTCCCGGGGGTAAAGAGCGGCCGGAACGTGACGCTGACCCCTCACGCACTTCTCGTGCCGTGGTCAAGAAAGTTTACAGCTATACACGTATCTCTACTCCCCCCATGGGCCCTAAGGCCTGTACAGAGCCTAAGTGCCTGTACAATGATGCACTTTACCTTACCTTACCTTGAATAAAGTTGTAGTTTTCTCCAATACGTTTATTCACGCTAGGCCACAACCACAACCACTGCCTCTCACATTTTTCTGCGTCATATAATCTGGGGTAATGAAAACGCTGATAGGTGATGATTAAATGGGATTCAGTATAATTGTGTGAGTTCTACTGACGGTCAATTTAATGCATGACGAATGTTAAAGAAAATTAAATTTTCAAGAACTCTTATTTTATTTAGGCCTGCCAGCACGAAATATAATTTATATATTATATGACAGACAAAACAAGAGGACGGACAGACTTACACGTTATTTTAAAGTTAATTTTTTTTTGCATGGAGACTCAATTGTTCATTTATAAAACCAACAAACGATAATCTAACTTACACAAAAGTACAGTCCCTTGTTTACTGCCACATGTTTCGGCGGATCTCCCCTATCTTCAAGGAGTATATACACTAATATTTCAAACTCACTGGAGTATAACGCATTACAATAGTGACATATATATTACATCGTAGTGAATTCTGCAACTTCATTCAAACATGTAAGGTCTCGTGAAATGTGTTTATATAATATGCAATACTGTATATAGACATTTAACCACTCTGTTAAATGTGTGTGTCTGCTTTAAATTAAAAGGGACTCTGCGTGTGGACCACACAGTGTATTTATGTTACGTAATTTTAGTGATTCTTTGATTCAGTAACGTTTTTTACCCCAAGAGGATTAAGTCGTAGAGATGTGTTTTATTTACTGATAGTTGCGAATTGAGTTTTGTGTCCATATTTAGATAAAAATTGTGTTTATTTCACGATTTCCATGCAGTCCTGTCAAAGGTATACGAATCAAAATTAATCAAAATACAGTCCTTCCAAGGCACGTATCAAATTTCAATCTAAATGTAATAACTAGCTACAGAACACGCTGGAAGGAATGGAAGCATAAACCCACGAAATCTACTAGGACTTAGATAGAGGTCTGTAAACATTCTATGGCGCTTTTTATTCCATAAAAAAATTGCCCCCCCCCCCACCCGCACTATACACAACGCACAGAAGGCTGGGTGGGCCTCAGAGCCAGTCTGAGTACCGTGGAATTTAAACCTGACTTAATGTTTTTACTCAATGACTGTAGCCAGTTTACGCCATAATATGTCTTGCCTCACACGATACGTCCGCTTCTTTCCACACTCTTACTGACGTTCCTTGCACTAATCATATCACTGACGTTACTTAAGCTACTTAAGCTACTTAAATAATATCAGGGCTTTGAAAGGGGCGTTCTTATAAGAGGAGCCGTAAAAGGTGGAATAGGTGAAATTTTTCCTATCTACACCCAAAAGCGTATGCAGGGAATAGAGGTATAACTCCACCCATTCTTGATCTCGGGGATAAATGGAGTTGACCCTTCAACGTCACGTCCTGGCCGCCTTAACCCACGGAAGTGGCACCGGTGTCCATTTACTATGATGCTGGGCGGGCCTCCAAGCCGATCTGGAATATTTGGTGACAAGAATGAACACTTGATTGTGCCAGGGATCGAACAGCGAATCATTCAGGCCTTAGCCGAAAGATTCCTGATTCGTCTCAGATAAATGAGAACTCTGTATTTAATATTGGTGGCAATAAAAAAAGATCTCACTTCGGCGATGCAGGGTAGTGTTAAATGGGTCATAAAGTGACATGGATTGGACTGAATTCAATTGCTTTGTCACAGCGTTTAGTGGCGGGCTCTTTTGAACACGGCGACGAACATCCTGTTTCCTTAAAAGCAATGAAATGTTCTTTTACAAACCGAGAGACCACCAAATTTTCAGAGCAGACTCTACGTGTACACCACCATATTTTATTTATCCATACTAGATTGTCTTATGAATATGGCGTTATAAAACCTTTTCTTTCCGAGAGAAAAGAAATGTGTTCAAACGCAGTATATCTCAATGCTGTGGGATAATTAACTGCCTCTGGGAGCCGTGAAATGAGACAACGTCATTCATTTGTTTACAATTCGCTTAACGTAACTGCTTGTTGGTTTGCGGCAAGAGGTGTTTTTCTGTTTTTCTTCTGGTGACGTTTTAATCAGATACCCGATATCTTCTTGAAGAAACTTTTCGTAATGTCTCTTGACAGGAAATGTAGCAATCCCCAAGTGTTCGTCACCAAAGCTTCTTGCTTTGCATTCTTGTATACCGTCAGACGGTTGAAGTGATATTACAGACAGACAGTTAGTTATTTCTGAAGGCGCGCATTATTTTATCTTTTTTCAACATTAAATACACTTCGATTTTAGATAACAAGCAGCATATCTGTGATGTTTGCCGATCCCAGTAGCCTTACGTTCTAAGGCGCAGGTCTGCGGCCGCTCGCCTGCTGAGATCTTTGGTTCGAATCCCGCCAGGGCATGGATGGATGTCTGATGTGAGTGTTGTGTGTTGTCAGATAGAGGTCTCTGCGACGAACTGATCACTCGTCCAGAGGAGTCCTACCGACCTTGGTGCGTCGTTGTGTGTGATCTAGAAACTTAATGAATGAGGAGGCCATGGTCAGCGTTGGGCCGCAGCGCCATCGGAAATAAAGTCAGTGATGTTTACGTGGGTTAGAGATGATGTTTCGAATGGAGGTGCCAACTAGATTTTGTTGCGTACAAAACTTGATTCCACATTGTATGAGTAATTAGACTGTCTGCAACTGACAACAGACACATCATTCCAAATGACAGCACAGAATATGACGAAAGCATATAAACGTATGAAACGAAGCCTTTCGCAATAATAAATCAGCTTTAATACGTACGTGGAATAGAACAACTATACAGGGTGTGACACTTACTACAGAAAAGACCCCTTCCCCCAAACGAAGGCGTAAAGATATGCGTATGACAGCTTCCAGGAAGCACATAACTAAAGTGTTAAAGTGTTTTAATGTCTCACATATGTTTAACTATAACTATACATCTAATTGATAATGGTCTTAGTTCTTCAAGAAGCATACATACTGAGTATTGAAGTGTTAAGATTTTTAAATTTTAACTGATAGACCTACATCGATAGGTTCATAGATATTTTAGAAAATGCATTATTCCAGATATTAAAATATTGAGCGATGTATCATTATAATGTCCGAAATTCTACACAGCAAATATAAACAATATGGGATCCCATTCTGTGGCACTGATTATGTCATGTCCATGTACTTAAATGCCTACCTAATGGTGATTAATTGTAAACGAAACATGCAACAAACGTCACATTATTGAATACATTGTTGTATTTTGACTGAACGATATTTTAGTTAGTAAAAATATGTTTGTTACGGGATAAAGAAGGGAGAGGTAGTTGCGGCATGGGAGACAGAAGAGTATTTGACACATCCAATTTCTGGTTACCATTTCCAGAGATAACCTTTTTTGTCCAGTCTTGCACAAATTCGCTACAAATCCATAACACGACGCTGTGTCATATTATTCACTCGCTACTCCACGGACTCGTACGTCATTCCTAGAGCAAACAAGAAGTTAATTTAAGTCAGTGTTTCGTTTGGAATATTGTCGATTAACGGAAATTACTAGGGATCATTTGAGATTAATGTGGATTATTACATGTTACTATCAACCCTGCTGGATTAGTTCAGTTTATTATCGATCCATGTGTGACTCACTCACATCAAGGGTGTTATGTATGACATTTATCCAGTGAGGCATACTTTGAACCCACAGTCAGGTCTTGGACTTGAAGCAAAAGACACATCTACGGAAGACTTGTATGGGCGAAGTTGTAAGCGCTGTATAGGTGTCTGTTCTTGTCTGCATCATGATGCCAACATTGCTGTATGGCGCGCTTTTCCGTAGCAGGAAGTACGGCTTGCTTTGTGGCAACAGAAAAAAGACAGATTTTCAACCCTTGATGTTTCTTTAGACGTGTTCGCAAAATTGCGAGAAGCGGTTATTAGCCTCGTCATGTCTGCCTGTCGGTCCATATGAAACAATTCGGCTGCTACTGGACGGATTTTTATGAAATTTGACATTTGGATTTTCTTCGAAGATCTGTGGAGACAGTTCAATTTTTTATTAAAATATGACAAAAATAACGGGTACTTTATGCATGGACTTATGTACTTTTTAATAATAGCTCGCTCATTTCTTCTTAGGATGAGAAATATTTCAGACAAACTTTGTAGAGAAAAACAAAACACGCATTTTATGTTCAATGTACTTTTTCCCGAAAATCGTGTCGCTTATGAGATAACGAGGAAACATTCTGTGGATCCGACGACGCCACAGATGACAATAAGGACATGGCGCATGCGCTTTTCATGCTCGGTACATAAGGCTACAAAAACACACCGCAGTTATGTAACACATTGCTTTTCCGTTGCAACAGTTGTTGTTCGAACGCTTCTGAGTGTTACGTTATTGTGTATTGCCTCTCTTGGTATATCCATTTTTTGTGTTTCTTCAGTCTCATTGTTGAAGACGAAACGTTTAAAATGGGGTAAACAACTCAAGAATTTATAACTTGTTTTGTAATTATAATTCAACAAAGTATTACTTTGTTTTACACTTCGCTCACAGAGCTCTGATTTAAGAGATTGGCTGCTACAGAGCAGATGTTATCGAAGTAGTGGTCTCACCACATTCTAGTTTAAAAACAAAGGAATTTGGAGAACTTTTATAACAGCCTTATAGAAGAGCAGAAAAGCTTTTGGCTGGCGAGCAGACAATCTAATTCACTTGATGAAAGGTAATTGAATTAAAAATTAACTTAATTACTTACTTATCAAGATCGTGGCGAAGCTACGAAGTACCAAATTGGAAGTGCTATGAAGCTCCGAAAATAGTATGGCTCGACAATGATTAAGATTGTCACACTACCTCGTAGAATATAGGATATGTAGGTATACCGTAAGACTGAGGTGATTTCGGATCTTAGATCCCGGTCTAATCGCTTTATTGTGTACCTTCGTAATACGAATGTTCCAATTGTTTTTTTTTAAACAAAATTTTCGAACAAATTTTTTAAGTCTCTTCAAATCCACGTTCTAATTTGTATTCTACACGTATTAACATTCACAGAATGGGGACAATGCTGGTTCATGGCGTGCTATGTACGCAGACTGCTGCTAAGCAGATCGTAATGACAGTTAATTCGCCGCATGACCGGCAGGTCATGCGGTCATTGCGGATCAGTCTGTTTTTTTTTCTCCTTTATTATCCGCATGCGCCTGTCATTTGTATGGCACCATAGTTTGTTCAAATAGACAGCTATTTCTTTGGTGTATCTGGATCGGCCGTCTTTCTTGTAATTATCTAGTAATGGCACAATTTTCTGAAGAATTATATGGCACAAAATATTTAATAATAATAATAATAATAAACTGCAATTGGGTTGTCACACGTTGGCAGTGGTTATTTTACATGCATACGAATATGAAATTTGTTTTGATTGTGCCTGCATATTTTTCTGAAGAATTTTCTCAGCCAAGAATACATTAACCCTTTAAACGCAGATTTAAATCCTATCTGCCATCTGCTGACATTATTAGGATCTCACCATATTTTCCACGTTAGCAGTTTAAGGGTTAAAACCGAAAGTCTGCTCCAGTTGCTGTGCACAAATCCATCTACCATAAATCACACACTGAAGAATTTATTAGGATCTCACCATATTTTCCACGTTAGCAGTTTAAGGGTTAAAACCGACAGTCTGCTCCAG
>Ga0123352_10019752_pt1 | contig 10740 bp, 3 predicted proteins | sample TergutLab28metaG_FD_89700 | JGI IMG/M metagenome (GOLD analysis project Ga0123352, IMG submission 89700) | Labiotermes labralis P1 segment gut microbial communities from Petit-Saut dam, French Guiana - Lab288 P1 | ecosystem: Host-associated > Arthropoda: Insects > Digestive system > Gut ... | reverse complement strand
CCGCCCGTCCAGACCGGCCCTGGGGCCCACCCAGCCTCCTGTAAAATGGGTACCGGGTCTTTCCCGGGGGTAAAGTGCGGCCGGGGCGTGCTGCTGACCACTCACCCCCTTCTAGTGCCACGGGCATGGAAGGGTAGAGCTATAACTCTACCCACCCTCTGGGCCACACCGGGCCTGTAACGGGATCACTTTACCTTTACCACGAACTTAATTAAGTTAACCAGTTTTACCTTGACGTTGCTACGACTAGGTTACTGTCCTTTAATAGTATGGGATCCGGGGTATTTAGGGGCCTGTTTACCAGACATAACACCTTGAGAAGTCATCTCTACATAATGGATCTGATGGAGAATCCTGAGTGTAGGAAGTGTGCAGCAGAGGACGGGAACTCAACCCGCGTTTTGTGTGAGTGTGAAGCTTTGGCGAAACTCAGACGGAATTAGATTGGTTACTTTTTCTTGGACCCTGAGGATGTCAGATCTCTAAGTCTGGGGCAAATTGGAACTTTAATAAAGGGGCAGGGCTCTCATGACTTGGTCTTTAGTCTAAGTGGCACAAAGGGCCTGTCGAAGGCCTAGGTGTATCGGGACCGAAAGGGCTTTAACCTGCTATCTAGTCCATTCTATTCTATTCTATACTACTCTATTCAGTTCTGTTCTATTCTATTCTATTCTAAAGTATACCTTTACATATAATGTTATGCATCGTTCTGTCTTATCTATTCACCATCAATGCCTGCTTTCCCATCCTATTTGATATTATATGACCCCAAATTTTGAGAAGTAAGACAATCAAGAGTTTCTTTTAAACACGCGCGTGCACACACACACACACACACACACACACATATATATATATATATTTTACATATAATATTCTCTTTTCCTTCCATGTATTTGATTTCACACCGTAAATTGTGAACGGCGAGTAAAAGGCATTTGGTTTCCCCCGTTATGACCCATATTCATATTGAATTTGTGTAACATCGACGCTAAGCAATCTTACAATTTTGGCAGCGTCTTTAAACAAAGCATTTCTCACTCTCTTTCACTCCCTTTCTGAAGAGTCATAGGCCTACACAAGAGTAAGAACAAACATTTTATATAAAACTGCAGAAAAGAAATTCCCGAATTTCTAAGTTTCTCTGTCGGTAGCAATTACTTTACATATCCAGTAGACACATTCAGACAATAAAAAAGGATTATATATCTTTTCTCAAAATTCGGCTACATATTTATAACAATGGAAAGCTTGAGTGCTTGACAAAACCCCAGAAAAGAGAGGCATCTTCCGTTTAACGTAAATTAGTCAACCACCGACTTACGTCTTCTCGACATGCATCATTCCACATCGATGTCGTCTACCTCTGCCCGAATACATTCTAATCGTTCTACTTCATAAGAAATATTCTTAACGCATCTGCCTATATTTGATGGAGTTTCAGATATTAAGATCCATCAAAAATCAATTTTAATTTAATTTTAATTTTAATCAATTTTATCTTATTTTTACTTTCATTCATATTATTTGATGTTATAATTAACCCTGCAGATGATCTATAATGGATCAAAGAATGTTGGAGATCTAATGTTTCATATGTAAAACGTATGTACTAAAACACTCTGCATTTTGCTGGATATCCCATTTTTATACGAGGTTACCAGTGCAGCAGAGGTGATATCAAATTCACGCGAAAGCACCACACTGCTATGTTACATCTTCATTGCCTGGCTTTTTCACATTCAGAATAGTGGTTGTGGTGGTGTGATTCATTTCGTAAAGCAGGCACTATTTCAGATTGTGCACCTCTGGGCGGTAGTATGATATATGGACTGGCAAGATATTGGTAATATGCGGTTGAGGTCTATTCGAAGCACTGTCACAACATTGCTGGCACGTAATGAGCATGGTTACGATTCACCTCAGTCACATTAACAGGTGGACCGCCCGGCATTCGAACAGAGCGCCCCAATACAGCAAACCATCCTTGTCGCCTTAACTGCCATACGCCATTGTTATCCTCAACACCATTACCGTTTTCCTCTTCCTGCTCTTCTGACTCAACTCCTTAACAACGATTAGGGTCCCACCTATGCGCCTGATTTGCCCTCACCAATTTATTACGGTTTGCTTTTTCCTAGTCTTTCTCTTCACTTCTGTCCTTTCGTTTCGCCTCTTACCCCGAACTTTTACCTCATTCTCTGTCCATCTTGCCTTTCTTCTTTCTCGTTTCCTTTCCGACTGTCCTTTTCTCCATGTCATATGCTGCTTTTATTGCACATACGCCTAATTTTATTCTAGTCTTAGTTTGCACACATGAGTCCTCTGTTGTGTTTTCCCCTACTTCCAAACGTCCCTCTGGTGCTTCTTCTTCTATTTGTTTTGTCTCATTGTGTATATGGTGATTAACATCTCCTGAAACGAATAACCAAGTTCTTGGACAAGGGAACGCTTGTTCACTTGGCAGATTCGAACAGCGACCCTCTAAAGCAGGATGTGATCAAAGACGAGCTGCAGTAACCTGCGAAGTCCGTATATTAACGAGGTTATACTAATTGGGTGAAAATAGTACCACAGAAATGTTCGACCATTGCATGTCACGCAGTCACACAAAGGCAGTTCCGTTGTGCCGGACAGTCCACTTCGAAGTGTTAATTAGTCACGCCTGTGATTTATAGCATGGAATTTTGCCCACTTAGTCGCAATAGGAAATAGATACAGTAATCCAAATTTTGTAACACTATTTTACCACTTATAAAGTGTCTTCGCGTTGTCCGTACTTTCGCTTGAATACAACCACCACTTGAAGTCACATGGTCCTAGAGAACGTATTGTTTGCAGGGGGCCTTCGTAAAATACCTCCGTTGCATGAGCAAGTTCCCACCAGGTGGCAGGTAAGCGGCGAAGAGAGAAACGCCAGCAGTCGGCTGTGTATGTAGGCCAAGAAAGGACATCGCGAGGCAGTGGTAGTCATTGTTGTTGTTGCGCCTGGAGACAATGTTAGTGGTGTGGCTATTGTTGACGTTAAATTTAGTGTTGGTGCATTGTAGTGAATTGCAGCAGACTGTACCGATATGTGACAAGGATTCGGCATCTGGAGGGACATGTATAACGGGTGAGTAGCTTGCAGGCTCAAGAGCATTCCTTCGTAGACCATGAACGTCAGTGGTTTCTCCGGCAAATCTTGCAAGTTCGTATTCATTTCAGCCTGTTAGAAATAACAGTAAGAGCATTAAACTTGATTACAGCAGGCTGAAGAGTACTTGGTACAGATCTCGACATAACTCAGTGTTGTCTTTACATAATCAGAACGAATACTCCATCGCAGGTGTTACTCTTCCCGCTGTTTTGTTCGCTTCACTTCCACATCTCACAGTGTGGTCACGAAACCCATGAATGTGACGGCATGCAACAGCCAGATGACATCTGTAAAATGGGAGTCCTGAAGAGCTCCACAGTGCCCTTTCTTATCCTCCGCACTTTAGAATCAAAGAGATTTACAAAGCGATTATAACAAACCATTAAATGCAAGCCGTAATGATTTGAAACCGAGTTCATTTTTTCGGATTAGGACATTGAATTACAGCTGTGCAGATGTTATAACATCTTTTATCCAACAATTTCCTTTGAGTAAATGAGATGACAACGCAAAGGATTAATTCTTTTCTCTAGTATGTCTAGTAATTTTGAGTTTAAGCAACATATTTTATACCCAGTATTGTATAAACGTACTGAAGTTGTGGATATTAGGGAGGTGAATATTTGCTAAAAGGTGTGATAGACCGCCAATTTAATGCTTCAAGGTTTACCGTGGCTGACTGTCAGAAAAACGAGGTTCTGTCATTTGGTTAAAGTCAACACACGTACTTACGAAATCGAAGCAGATATTATGTATATTTACTAATCGACTGGTCTTCCCTCTTGGCTTTCCTAAGTTTTACTCATTGGATCTTTATTTCATTACGCTTATTCAACTAGAGATTTTTTTCACTGACTAAAAGTAGGATAATTGTAAATGAAAAGTCGGATAAATGTAGCAGATAGTGATGGAGGCTTGTATAAAAATGCTGCTCTGGAGTCTTGTGGAGACTAAGAGCAAGCAGGATAGCATTTGTTGCACCGGCAGTCCTTTTCACTAAAAGAAGTCTGTAATAATGTGGAGTGTATAGAACCAATATTCCATTATTTGATCTGCCAAACAACACTATACACTAAAATATCTTCTGTGACTAAGATTCATGCAGTTTTAGGCATAATACCAAATATCTAAAATCAGTAATAAGAATGGTTGAATATATGACAATAACAAACGTCTTAAAAATAATTCTTTTTAAATATTGTTTATATAAATTACAAATAAAAGCCAGTTCCGCCTTCCTACAAAATAATGTATTTCTTTGAATATTTCAGCAAGGCGCAATGAAGACGTACAAGGTAGATTAAGCATGGTTCCTTGTATCATTAATCTCAACAATAGGTGAAAGTTACTGGTTACCTTCATGATCCGGCCGCTTTATCTCTGTACGGAAAGCTCCGAATATCACTGTAAATGCGTGCTATAATTGACGCTAAGAAATAAATATGTCGATTGTCTTATAACTCTTTATTCGTGACATGAAAAATACTTCAATAAGATATGCAAGGTATAAGTCTATCCCATAAATCTTCGCCATGATGAAAGGTGCAGCGTAGGTTACAAGTACGTAACTTTATTCATTATGTTACCTGATGCTTATTTCTATAGGAGCCATACTGGTTTCAGATGTCTGTAATAATTGAAAGGAAAGTCAGTGAAATTTGCTTAATTACCAAAGAGGTATGAGTAAGGAAATTGGTATTTCACTCCAGTCTTGTTTTAAGGATTTCACACACTTTGTTTCTTTAGAAAGAACTTCTTTAGCATGGAGGATATACAGCTGTAACAAAAGAAATAAGACAAGCGCAAAAAGAAGTTGGATGCACAGAGCTTTTTTTTTTAGAAAGAGTTTAACCTTTTATAATACTGAGGGTTTAATTTTATTATTGAAGGTCTACTTCGAATGTGGACAGACACGTAAACGATGCTACATTTTAGTATCATATGATACAATAGTGTTTTTTTGGCCTATAATTTTTTTTCCTGTGTTGGAATCAGAGCGAGATGCCATGGAAGTTTAAATGAAGTTTGTAGTAAATGATAAGATTTAAGCTTCATTATATATGTGAATTCGAGCAATTCTTTTACTCATGCAATATATCCTTCTTTATTAACAACTTCGTCAAAATACATACAAAAGTCTGTTTATCTCAGTATTTAACCAACTTGATGAACAAAATTTGTTTCACAATAAGTTTTATTTCATGCCTCTACATGTTTCGAGCACATGTGCTCATCATCAGGAGGTCAAAATTGTATTACACAGCCTCTGGTATCATCACACCTATAGGTCTATATATTACCTTTTATGTCAGTTTTTTAAAGAAGACATCACGAAGTGCTAGAATAAATATATAATAAAATTAATCATTACGTCAGCATTACTTTTTTATTAATGCATAAGGCTACATGTTTCGACACACCAGTCGGTCATCTTCAGGCCTACATAGCAGACTAAGTCTGTAGTGCTGACGTATATAATTAATTTTATTATATATTTTCTGTCAGCTTTAAAAGGGAATATTTAAACTGAAGCTGTATATAAGCTTAGTTTTTATGACCATTAATCAATAAAAATATTTTTAAAGAGTAGAAAGTTTTATGATTCTTTACAGTTATATGAAAATAGTTAATGTGATTTCAGTTACGTCTTACGCTTTTCTTGGGGAGTACTGCAAAATACACTGGAGCAGTTCGCAATGAACAATACCAGACTGTCAGAAACATTAAGTCGTTGTGAAAACTGTAATCTTGAAATGTGACCATTATATTTCTTTAGTGCCGTCGTAACACTACAACCAAGGGTAGCATGTTATAACACACAAACATAATTTGCCACAATTATTTCAACACCATATGCACCTGTGTTTCTCTTTTTATAAACATTATGCGTTTTTGCAGAGTCAAAGATGGGAAGTTACTCACGAAGTAAAGGTGAAATGACAAAGGCTTTTTTATATGCAAACACATTTCACTTAATAACTCTATCATGATGTAATTAGAATTACTTTTAATGGAAGTAGTGAGGTATAGAAAGTAAATCTATTTAGAAATCTTTTTTTAGTTTCCGAGGAGACTTAATTACCTTCAAATATCTGCATTCACTTCACCACAAATAAGGGCGTTGAGTTTTGGGTATTTCGTAGCAGTAATTTAATAATAAGTGTAACAATGTTTCTTTCATGTAAAATATTTAAAACACACACACGTACATAATATAAACTGTAGCAGTTTAAGGAATGTTTCCATCGCTGTTTTAGATTTCTCTGGCAAGATGCGTGGTGGTTTTGCGCAAGAGGACGAATTATTTTAGCGACTGTAATTTTCAAATTCCAGTAAAGCGAATCTTTACACAATTAACTGTTGGCGCCGGAGTTATTTTTTTAGTTTTAGCACAACCTTTATATAAAATGTGAATAATACAGGAACCAAATAGTTAGAATTATGAAACAAACTGCGTTTCGAAAAAAAAAAAGGAAAGTATATAACATGTTTAAAATATTCAGTACCTATATTAGTTGAATAAATGTATAAAATGCAACTTAAGAGGTTAGCGGTGCGGTACGACCACTATAGTTGACATTAGGCGTCAAAAGGTTAAAGGCCTGTGAACGCGGAGTGGGATTAATTTCTTAGTTTAATTAGAATACAGTGTATTATTTGCAGTCATGAAAGCTAGCAATTCAGCTACTTCTAGTAATGTAACTGCATGCTGTCATAAGGCATTTAGTGAAGTACGTGATTACTGTATATGCCTTGGATACGATTAATGATATGACCTGCTGACTCCAGGTTTCTTCTCTATTCCTGCATTGAAGTCGCCATGTTTACCTGTCGTCAAAGACGATCTTTGCGCAGTATTTTATTATCACAAACAAGTAGACATAATTATGACAATATCACCTCTAAATTCAGCATTAATGGAAACATAAATAGATATTAATTTCATTATTTTAAAACTTAAAATTGTCGTATATATTCAGATAATTGACAGGCAACTGTGCTTTGTAAAGCCGCCGTATATCTAATATGGTGATCGTCCATTCTCTACCAGAACAGTCATAGACCTGAATCAAGTGTTTCGTAAATATTATTTTCAAGATAACTATCACAAAATATGTCGGACTTTTTTTTTTGTTTGGTAAATGTAATCCAGGGGTGTCCAAATTCAGGGTGTCAGTCGTGACAACTAAACTTTGTGCAGTGGGGCTTAATATTTGTGAATCCTCAGCATGGAAGTTGCTCCATGTCACCATTTTGAGGCCTACAATTTTGAGGTGGCTCCTAAGTTTTTGGAATATTGTTACACCCGTGATGTGATCCATATATACAAAGCAGAATTTTCACCTCTTTTATGAATTTATGAGTCAAGTACCATCTCTTCTAAGTCTATAGATCTGTGGGAAGAAATATTATTATTTTATCGTTTTTATTATCATCTTCGTTGTCGTCCTTGTAATTAACACTATTATTATTATGTTATTTTTATTGTTGTTATTGTCACAATCACTACTGTTATCGCACTTTATTTTCTGAGCACAAATGAGATACAGTCGATGACAAAATTATTTGTTCGGAAAGGGTTTGTCACTACATTCACTTTTAAAAAGAAGTCTGTGTTTATTGTGTACACAATTTTCATGCAGCCATTCGTTAAACTTTGATACAAAACCTTTATTATGTCGAACTATGTGAACCAAAATATTTTTAAGCTACACTATAGATACCTGAGTAGTTCAAACAGCAGTGCACATATTTGGTTTTTAAATTCACTTTTGATTAAGTGTATACACATTAGTAATTCAACATTGAAATAGTTTAAGGACTTTAAAACAGCATAATTTGGTGTATATATAAGTGAATCTAGTTTTTGGTTAGCCAGCGTCAACACGGGTATTTACGAATTAAAAGTGTAAATAATCAGCAGGTTGTGTGAAACTACAATCCTGCAGGTCCACTTGCATTTAATATCATTGTGAGTCTTGCTACACAGTTGTGATGTTCGGTGTAAAGTAAAATCTTAACTTGACGTTTAATACAGAAGGAATTCATCTTCAGTTTGAAGTGAGTTATAAATATTTCGACTGCTAGATAAAGGCATACAATCGGTTTCAAAATTAAGCATTCAGGTGTTAAAAATATACGAAGAATGTTCTGTTCTCAGACTTTCCAATTATTTGTAAGGGTTTGCCATGATCTCAAGGACTCCTCGATTTGAATTCATTTTCTTCGGATATCATAAGAAAACCCAATGACTGCAGGTTTCCAAAGCTTAGTGTCATTCTCTTCAGGATTGTAATATTCAGCTCTGACGATCACGTAATGCTTACTCATGCGTTTACCGTGTGCTGTGTCACAAAAGAAGAAAACAATGAACAAGTCGCAGAAGTAGGAATCTGCAAGGAAAGCTATTGAATATGATTGAATCTGTTATTTGAAATCAGCAGTTGCTAAACACCAAAGTATTTACTTTTTCAACAAAGGATTAATATGAATTTATATCTCCTATCTGCTGCCCTTCAATCTACTCGTAAATAGAATTGTCGAAACAATCATGCAGGTATGGAGATGAGTGATACATGATTTATAAAAAATTAGATGTAACCTAAGAGATGATAAGCATAAATTTGTCTTTGTTTTAGAATAATTTATTTTGATGTGCTGAAAGGCAATTTATGCTTGTCTTAATTGTAAACTTTACTTCATCGCATGTGACTGTAGGTTAGGCAATATTAGACATATAAATGCAATGTTATAACGCAATTCATTTGCGAATATTTCTGATTTTCAGAATTCATAATTGAAGGGAAATTAAGTAACCAGCTGCAGTACCATACTCCACGGTAACAAATACTGTTGTATACACTACAAGATATCATTTTACTTCAATATCTTACCTACATAGTACAATTGCACCCCCTATGTACTTCCACGCACCACAAATGTTAACTACTCTACTAGTACATTAACACATTCTGAGTAAGAATTTAATCCCCATCGATGCCTCTACACTTTTTTTTTTGTTGCGATTATTAGTAAAACCATAGTAATGATATTTTTAACAAGACAGGCAGTGTACGCAGTGGCGTACCCAGGAATTTTGTTCGAGAGGGATTCAACAAATTCAGTTGAGGACAAAGGACAAAGAGAACGGGGATCTGGGGGACTGTAGCCCCCTAGTCAGGGTTTCTGGAGGCAGCTGTAATTTGGTACAAGAAATTTCATTTCGTATAGTAAAATTTTCTTAATTTTTGGTACTTTAAGACTATTTACGATGACAACCAATTTACTTGTCATTGCTAATGTAAAATAATTGCGAACCTAAGTAGTTTTAAAACTTTACTGCCTTTTTTCCGAACATCTTGGGGTGTTGGCTTTCTAAATTCAGCAATTTTTAACAGTTTTCACAGTCGGGTTGAGTTTGGCAAGATTTTGGAGGGCCTTCGGAATTTCGGGGGGTTTGAGCTCCCTCCACCCTCGGTACGCGACTGAGAGTACGTAAAACGTAACTTTGAGACACATTCTTGCAACGACTGTTGCAGTGAAAAAGCAACACTTATTACATATTATAAGTGTGTGTAGCCTTAGGTATCCAGCATGCAATGCGCATAGGCCGCATTGTCACCTGTGGCCTGTCCGGCTATACAATATCTTTCCACATTATCACATAAACAGCACGATTTTCTAAAAAGAAAATTTATTGAACATAAAAGTACGTGTTTTAACTTTCTCCACAGCATTTGCCTGGAACATTTCTCACTTTAAGAAGAAATGAACGAGATATGATTAAAAATATATATTGGTCTTTATGTACAGTACCCGTTATTCTTGTCCGATTTTGATGGAACTTAAATTTTCTCGACAGTTTTTGAAAAATACTCAACTACAAAATTTAATGAAAATCCTTTTCTTGGGAGCCGAGTTGTTCCATGCGGACGGACAGACGGAAGGACAGACGTGACGAGGCTAATAGTCGCTTTTCACAATTTTGCGAACGCGCCTAAAAACTGACAAAATTTGCCATTCTGTATTAAATGTTACAACCATACTAGTCTGTAACCTCTTGTCAGCTTCTCACCTTGGCTTATCTCTTAGCAGAATGTAAAACTAAGGACATGGCTTGTGACACTCCGATCGTCTCCATGATCTTCACGCTGAAAATATACATCAGTTTAACATTTCCGCTTGCCAGACCCCAAACGACAGTATAAATTTTGATTAGTTCATTTTAGTAGAGTACAATCAGCTGACTAAGCAGATCCCAGCCATCGCAAATGACAGCTCACTTGATTGAAGCCAAGCTAAGTGAGTAAGTTAAGATACATACTTTTCTACAGCCTAGTCCATTACTGTAACTACGCTTTCCGAATTACTAATTGAAGAAACCCTAGATTCAGTTCCTAAACTGTTATTATCATATATGTCCTCTTAACCTTTTGGCGCCGGAATTATTTTTTTAATTTTAGTACACCCTGTATATAAAATGTGAATAATACAGGAACCAAATAAGTTAGAATTATGAAACAAACTGCATTTTGAAGAGAAAAAAACGGAGAGTATACACCATGTTTAAAATATTCGGTACCTATATTTGTTGAATAAAT
>Ga0123352_10019751_pt1 | contig 10740 bp, 12 predicted proteins | sample TergutLab28metaG_FD_89700 | JGI IMG/M metagenome (GOLD analysis project Ga0123352, IMG submission 89700) | Labiotermes labralis P1 segment gut microbial communities from Petit-Saut dam, French Guiana - Lab288 P1 | ecosystem: Host-associated > Arthropoda: Insects > Digestive system > Gut ... | reverse complement strand
CCGGTGTGGCCCAGAGGGTGGGTAGAGGTATAGCTCTACTCTTCCATGACCGCGGCACTAGAAGGGGGTGAGTGGTCAGCAGCACGCCTCGGCCGCACTTTACCCCCGGGAAAGACCCGGTACACATTTTACAGGAGGCTGGGTGGGCCCCAGGGCCGGTCTGGACGGACGGAATATCTCGTCCCCATTGGGATTCGATCCCGGACCATCCAGCCCGTAGTCAGTCGCTATACCGACTTGAGCTACTCGGCCCACCGGTCTAGAAGTTAACGCCCAGAAAATTATGCGCATGCCCATGTCTCGTAAATAGCATGAATACAATCACAACACAAAATAGCCAACAAGTTATTTGAAAATGTGGCAAGTTTTAAATATTTGGGACATACATTAACTGATCACAATTGCGCGGATGAAGAAATTGAAAGCTAATTAAATTAGGGAAATCCCGCTACCATTCCAGCCAGAATCTTTGGTTCTCCGATCTGCTACATGAAGAGATACCAGAATTACTGTATAAATTGACCTGTTGGTTTGTATAGGTGCGAAAGGTTGTAGTTTCACATGCAGGGAAGAACATAGCCTGAGGGTGCTCTAAAATATGCTGGTGAGCATAAGATCAATGAGTTAACACGGAAATGGAAGAGACTGCATAGTGAGTAGGTTCATGATTTGCACTCGTCATGTCTTTGGGTGAACGAATCAAGAAGAGTGAGATGCCTGGGCAAGTGACACACGAGTGGGAGAGGAGAGGGTGTTTACAGGGTTCCTGTTGAAAAGCCTGAAGGAAAGAGACCACTTCGAAGAACTAAATGTAGATGGGAAGATAATATTAAAATGTCTCAAAATATGCTACGAGGGCGTGGAACGGGTTCCTCTAGCTCGGAAAAGGTAGGTGGTTGTTTTGAACACGGTAATGCAAGACAGGCAATGTACTGTACGTATAACGTAACACTGAGGCGCGTTGGTTTAACCACTGCTGCAGTGGAAAAACAATAAGTACTACATATTGTGAGTGTGTGTTTGTAGCTTTAGGTATCCAGCATGCGCCGTTTTATATTGTCATCTGTGGTCTGTCCAGCTGTACAATGCTTTTACACATTATCTCCTAAACAGCAAGGTTTTCGAGAGAAAAAAAAAAAGTCACTGAACATAAAATGTGTTTTGATTTCCTCTAAAACTTTTGTCTGAAAAATTTCTCATTCTAAGAATAAATGAGCGAGATATGATTAAAAATGTATATTGGTGTTCAGGTAAAGTACACGTTATACTCGTCAGATTTTAATGCAATTGAATTTTGTAGACAGAGTTTCGAAAAATACTTTAACCCTTACCCTGCTAATGTGGAGAATATGGTGAGCTCCTAATAATGCCAGAAAATGGCAGACGGGATTTAACTCGGCGTTTAAAGGGTTAATATAAAATTTAATGAAAATCCGTGCAGTGGGAGCCGAGTTTTTCCATGCGGCCCGTCGGGCAGACGGACGGACAGACGGACTGACAGACATGACGAAGTTAAATCTGCTCTCCGCATTTATGCAAACGAGCCTAAAATGCCTGAAATTTCTTGACTAGTTGAGGAATTATTGGGTGGTCAATAGGTACTCTGTTCCTTGGAGTTGGCTATTCAACGAAGGGGTCAGCAGCTCAAAATATGTAGCATTGAATGGTGGAATGATTAATTAGTAGTGAATTGCCAAAGAGATGAAGCACTACTGGACTTGAAAAGTCGGTAAAATTTACCAGTCGACACGGTGTACCATGCAAGAAGACTTGAATATTATCTTGAGTGATACTAGTCGCAGTTTTCATCAGTATCTGTAAGTTAACACTGGGCAGTGTCACGACAATTTTCTGAAGTACACTTCTAAATTCATTTCTCATGATCACCCCCTCTCATCCAAAACTAGGTGAATAACACGGATCATAAGGTTCCACTAAATAATCCCCAAAACAACACAACTTTCTGAGCACTGAACAGAAGCTGAAAGTATTTCAAATCAAAATTTCTGTAACCTAAAATTAATTACTGTAAGTGATTAATGTACAGAATGTTACAAAAGTCCATCTAACGAAAAAAGAAACACTTCTAAAGAAATGTGTTTAAGAGTGCTGTATTACAATAGTACTCCGGACGGGGACAGGTGACGGACAATTGGAACCCGTTAATGAACTTTCGGGTGCCGTTAAATGCGGGGAATTTCTCGATTAACTGAGACCCGGTTAGCTTTCCTAGAAGGACTCTGCTCCATGGAGTAAGTATTACAACATTTGTTCAAAATGTCTACCATTTTGTTCGACACACCTCTGACAAGATCAGGTATGGAATAAACAATGGTGGCCCATAAATTTTTGGCCCCGTCCACTTTGTCAAATTCCGTCTCAATGACGGCTCGCGAGTGCTCCAAGTCTCTGGGTTTCTGGTGAAAAACGTTACTCGTCATTAAGTCCCACATCGGGAAGTCACATGGAGTGAGATCACGTGAACGCGATGTTCTGTTAGTTCCGGACACATTACTGTTACGCATTACTACGCACCTACAAACAATGGAATTCATGACCACAGTGCTCAAATGCGAGAAGACGAAAGGGAAACATAAGCGATCACATTTTAACGGGTTTAAACAAGTTTCTATCCTGATTAGAGTTCGCAAAAAGGCGGCAATACAATTTTATTTTCGGCACAGCGATCTTTTGTCTTCCAGGTTGCTATCCAAAAATTTAAAGATGAAGATATATAGAACTATAATTTTGCCGGTTGTTTTGTATGGGTGTGAAACTTGGTCGTTGACATTGAGGGAGGAAAGGAAGCTGAGGGTGTTTGAGAACATGGTGTTGAGGAGAATATTTGGAACTAGGAGAGACGAGGTAACGGGGGAATGGAGGAGATTGCATAACGAGGAGCTAAAAGATTTGTACTCCTCACCCAATATTGTGCGGGTGATAAAATCTAGAAGAATGAGATGGGCTGGGCATGTGGCGCGTATGGGTGAGGAGAGGGGGGCTATAGGGTCTTGGTGAGGAAACCGGAGGGAAAGAGACCACTGGGGAGACCTAGGAGTAGATGGGCGGATAATATTAGGATGGATCTCCGGGATGTGGGATGTGGCTATATGGACCGGATTGGGCTGGCCCAGGATAGGGACAGGTGGCAGACGCTTGTGAGTGCGGTAATGAACCTTCGGGTTCCGTGAAATGCGGGGAATTTGTTGACTAGCTGCAAACCAGTTAGCTTCTCAAGAAGGGCTCTCCACCATGGAGTAAGTAAGTTAGTAAGTAAGTAAAGCGACTTTTGATACACACTGCAGCTATATCGCATTTTTACCCTTTTTGCAGCTAGCTGTTTACCTAGATCAATGATATTACAATAGAATAGAAGCGTAGTTTTCATAGCCGAAGCAAAAATGCATATTGAATTTAAAAAAAAAAGACTATATAGAGAGTGGCAACTCAGAGAGACCGGAGGATAATACTAAACGGGTCCACAGGAAATAATTACTGGGGATGTGGACTGGATTGAAACAACTCAGAACAAGCACCTCTTTAATGACTAAATATTTTGCATTTGGTTGGTGTAATTACAGAGGTGTCTGATAATATTAGAATGCACGGAATGGAATACTTCAAAATAACTCGGAACAAGATCTACTGTGGATTCTGGTTGTGGTCATTCTGGTTTTAAGTTAACAGGTTTCTCTCGATCAGTAAGTTGTTCAGTCAGTACATTTATTTTCCTTATCGACGAACTAATGCCAAACTGATTTGCCTCCGTCTGCTAAAACTGGAATATGAAGATTTGGAGCAAACATCGCTGTTCAGAACCGTTCAGAATCGTAGCCGCATGTACTTCGTCCTGACAGAAGTCAAAACCGTCCACATCGTCAGCGAGACGCGAAACGTTGCATTTAAGGACACTGATCTTCTACCCACAGCTTGGAAATGTTTACACCGGATTTGAAAAGCTTTTTGTTTGTTTACATCGCTGTCGTCAGAATACATTAAGACCTGCTCACGTCCCTTCTCGTGACTTAACAACACCAAATGGAGTGGCAACTCATTATGTTGCCTGAAATAGCAAATGTAAATATAGTGTTTAAATTTGGGAGAAAGAAATGGAGGAGGCCTTCAGCACGTTTAAGTGAGATGATAAATGTATACAAATATTGCACATAAATTTCACAAATTGATTTTAATACAAAAGATAAGGAGAATACACAGCTGTCGCAAACCTTGCAGAGAATAAGCCATTTTTCAGATCTAGACGTAAATGTAAGTATCTATCTGTCCGGTTTTTTAACAGCTGTCGCCGTCTTCCGGAAACCAAACTCCATTCCTCTCTGTTTCTCCATTGATCTGGTTCTAAATTTCTTGATGTCATGGCTGCTTGTACTCCTACCATCCACGTTTTTCTTGGACGTCCTCTTTTCCTTCTCGCCCATAGTATCCAATCTGGTGTTCATCTACAAACACAACTTATTAACATTATCTTTACATTTCAAATAAAATGAAATGTAAGGATAATTTTAATAAGTTGGGTGTGTAGATGAACACCAGATTCACCTAGAACAGTGGTTCCCAAAGTGTGCTCCCTTGGAATCCGCTACCAGTTCACAGGGGATCTGTGGATACATTTCTATAATGGCTGCTTTGAAGATCACTTTTTTTTTAATTAAAGGAATGATGCTTTGCTAGAAAAGCTAGCGGAACTTCTTTAATAGGCGACATGTTTATTTCGTTATGATCGTTAGAATAGCAAGCAAGCGAGCGACGATTATCTAAAATCGGTTCTGAGATGTAAATATCTAATTTTGGATGCCTCTCATCAGGTCACTCTAAACTTATGTGATGAAGGATGTGAGGAACCGTGGTTATTTTGAGAAGGCAAAAGGGGCCCTGAAGCACAAGAGTTTGAGAAGCACCGATCAAGAACGGAAACGGTCCAGTGGAGGCCCCTTGCAAATGAGGCAATATCTTCGTGATTAATGAAATATGGAAAATTTGTTGACCAACTGAGCGACTATTAGCTTCTAAAGGAATGGGGTATCGATACACAGCATCGATATGTATCGCCTATCTGAAATTAACAACGTATTTCATTCGAGTGTTTCCATATTGTTTCACATTGTTATTAGAGTTAACTTTGATTCATGGAAACATTCAACAACAAAAAGCAGGTCTCCTATGCGATTAAAAACTGGTGTTGTACGTTGGAAATAAACATAATTTCATATCTTTTATTATATTTCATCGGATTGTTATTGGTGTTAGATATTTTAAACGAAATTCTATACGAAAAAGATGCTACATGCACACAAAAATTTTTTCCTGGATAGATTTTGTGCTCCAAATACAATAATTACTTTCATTACCATAACAGTTCTCCGGAAAAATTTCAATTTTTTTTCTGATGTTAATATAAATATAAATAAATAAATAAACTCAAATGTTTTGGTCCCTTTTGACCATTGACAGTGATAACACACGAGTCCTTATTAACATGCCAGTGTGTGCCATCTACACGCATGTGTGTAATTTCATGACCGTTATCTTCAGCGTTATCTGTGGCACAGTTGGTTGAGGCACTGCGCTACAAGCCGGAAGGTCGCGCGTTCAATTCCCGATGGTGTCATTGGAATTTTTCATTGATATAATATTTCCGGCCGCACTGTGGCCCTGGGGTTGACACAGCCTCTGACAGAAATGAGTACCAGGAATATTTTCTGGGGGGTAAAGACGGCCGGTGGGTACGGCTGACAACCGTACCACCTTCATGTGCCGAGTGTCTTGAAATCTGGGAGTCTCAGCTTCCTGGAACCCTCAGTGCCTGTCCAGGCCTGTAATGGGATTGCTTTACCTTTATCTTCAGCGTTACACTTGAGGTACACGGTAAAACATGATTCAGTTTATGTTCGCGTTTGGACCTACAATACCCTTCACTCTTACCCCAGACATTTCCTTTACCTCCAACATAACCGTTGCCGTATTAATCCCCCCCCTAACATGCGCCTTTTGGAGGCATTGCTTCATTCATAATCGCCTTGCAAATCCGAAATTAATAGGACAAAACCCCTTCCTACTGGGATTCTGATAAGTCCTTAGCCCGACCAGAAAGCAAACAAGCCCGGAAGCATGTCAGGGACGCGCGCAATTTCATCAGCATCTAGACGCAAGCTGTCATCAAGTTATTTTTTTTCCTGCAAGGTAAGGCGCCGAAGGAAATTCACGCCATTCTGATAGAAACATTAGCTTGTTTCCTTCCTGGCCGTGAGCTTCAGTTACAAAGAAGGAAGTAACAGCACTTTACACTCTTGTTGTCGAAACATTTATCACGTACGGGCTGCGTATGTTTCTGACACTCGGTAAACATTAATTTATCACCATTACCACTGTTACTTGCCCTTAACAACTGCCAAGACAGAGTAAGGATTCCTACGGACAACGGTGCGTCCCTGGGGAAAGACAGTGCAGCATCTGGTACCGTCACTCTCTTTAGGTGACTGTTCAGTACACAGGTTACGAGAATCCTCTCGTAACCTGTGTACTGAACAGTCACCCAAAAATAGTGACGATACCACATGCTGTATAATACAATTTGTCCTCCTGAAGATGAGCATAATAGTGCTCGAAACATGTAGAGGAGTATAATAAAGAATTTGTGCAACAAGCTGATAATGAAAATAGACTATCATTCTATTAGGATGCATGGTCAACCAAACAAACAAAAAAACCCTAAATGAATAAGAAATGGAACACGCCAGCCTCTGCGATACTGCCACGTTCCCTCCCACTCGTAGCCAACCAATTCAACTGCTCGCAGAACTGTCAGTATTAATCTTTAGCAGCAATTAGCACCTCAATTAGCCATTCAACCGAGCTTCAAATATTTCGTGCTCGAAAATTTTATTTATTCCTTTACGACACTCGTCCACTAGAAAATATGGTATAATGGAGTAACTTCTTTATTCTACCCTTCCCCCCAGATATCTCTATATGTAAAAGAGAGCTAGAGTAATAAAATTAACTAGTAAATTATATGCCCTCTTGCATCTATTAAGCAATTAATTTCGCAACTGTAGATTTATCTTAACCTAAATAGAAAGTACGGTGAAGTAGGTACATGAAAAAATATAACTAATTAACTAACCTCATGGAGCAAAGTCCTTCCTGAGAAGCTAACAGATTCTCAGCTGGTCAAGGAATACCCCGCATTTTATGGGACGCGAAGGTTTATTACCGCTTTCACCAGCGCAGACACCTGTCACTATCTCAAGCCAGATCAATCCAGTACACATCTCTCCACCACACTTCTTGAAGAACCATTTTAATATTATCCCTCCCATCTAGGCCTAGGTCTTCCATGTGGTCTCTTTCTCTCAGGGCTCCCGACCAAAACTCTGTATGCACCTCTTGTGTCCCCCATATGTGTCACATGCTCTGCCAATCTCATTCTTCTTGATTTGTTGACGCGAATAATATTTGGTGAAGAGTACAGATCATAAAAAATGTGTATTTAGAAAACGTATTATTCAAGATACGTTGCAATTTATGTCTTCATTCTTCTTACGCAGGATGGCGGGCGAGACGATGAGCGAAACATTCATGTGGTGCTGGATATCAACGAAAGTGCATGACAACGAAAAGTCACTGCACCTTATTGAATTATTACATATTGTCACCAAATGGTTCGCAGTGACAAACTTTTAACATGCCACCGTACATTGTATGATATGAAAGAAGAGACAATGAGAAGGATGTACATCGTATATAAGCACAAATTTTCGTTCTGTTGACATTTTGTGTAACCACACAGATATATATTATATATATTCAGAGAATGGGTGAGCCGCTGGAATATAAACAGACAGGCCTAATATTTTCCCTTTGGGTACGTGCTGACGCAATGCGTTATCTGTATAAAGAAAAAAATGCTTGTATTCACTCTTGACAGTAAGTGAATTAAAAAAAGATGCTTGTATTCACTCTTGACAGTAGGTGAATTAAAAAAGATGCTTGTATTCACTCTTGACAGTAGGTGAATTTAAAAATGCTTGTATTCACTCTTGACAGTAGGTGAATGAAAAAAATATGCTTGTATTCACTCTTGACAGTAGGTGAATTTTTTTAAAAAAGCTTGTATTCGCTCTTGACAGTAGGTGAATTTAAAAAAGATGCTTGTATTCGCTCTTGACAGTAGGTGAATTAAAAAAAGATGCTTGTATTCACTATTGACAGTAGGTGAATTAAAAAAAGATGTTTGTATTCACTATTGACAGTAGGTGAATTAAAAAAAAGATGCTTGTATTTACTCTTGACAGTAGGTGAATTTAAAAAAAAAATCCTGTTCTCCTATTAAAATAATAAAGAATAATTACTGATTTGTCGTTTCATATTGCGATAATATTACTGGAATAAAAACAACACATAACATTCCCCCCACCCCCGAATTCCTAATTTACAACATTCATCCAATATGTCGCCATCCGCAAAGGAGCCAGTACGTCGGACCCTTGGGTACCGTCACGTAAAAGTCAAAATATATGTTGTACGCAAGCTCTATCTGCACTGTTGAGTTCAGGAGTATGTGTAAGCGGGCCTCCAAAATTTATTTTTTCACTATGCCCAGAAATGCCTTACATCCGCTCTGTCTAGGGCCGCTTGTTAAAATGGCTTTCATACTGAATTCAGCCATTAGACAGATGTCTAAAATTCTGCGGAAAATAATATGAAAGTCAATGTTTGTTCTTAACCAGGAAAGTTGACAGGGACCATACAAGCACCTGGAGTTATAATTGGCCCGTAGTTTGGGCAAATGCGCACATAAGCAAGAACAAATACACTGGCAATATTCTACGTCAGAGTACCCACATCACTAGCACCTGCAGTTATAACGTGCTATCGACCTCTCGTAAAATTTCTAATCTGAAATGTTCAATAAAAGCTTCCCACTCATACCAGAGGCGCCGATGGATCACGAAACTAGCACGTGCCAAATGCAGCGGTTTCCTTCCCTCCACTTCGCTCTTAATCCACGCAGATGAATTTGGCTAAGGTTTGAAATGCTGAATTGCAGCTCTTAGGCTACTATTGGTCAGCTGATCGATAGGTCTGTCAGTAAGATCGTGGTCGCATTGAAAGCAGAACGGAATGTTGCAATGAGCCCACATCCCTCACTGAATGTGGTCACTCTGGTGCCGAACCAGGCTGGTTGGTCCATCTTGTGGGTGTGTTGGTTGTTTCGAAAGCTTGTCCGGTTGCTGCCCTTTCTCTCCGACTTTCTCGCTTATTTTTTTCCTTTAAACCAAGGAAAACCCCCCACAGTTCTCTTCCTGTTATATTGCAAGTACGCCAGGAATTTACACAGGGCGTGTTACATCCCGGGCCCACGTAAATTCGTATGGACGCCAATTTGGAAATATTAATGCCTCGGTTAACATAATCAAGATCTAGCGGCATCTGTTAGCATGGGTTCATACCGAAGCAATTTAGAGCCTGCAGTCTCAGATGTGAGTCCATATAATTCAATCAGAAGCCACACACACACACACAAATAATTTCGCAGTATGAAATTATTTCTTTGGGAATTTAAAGCTTGCTTATGTTTAAGCCTACATACATGAGCCATGCTATATACACATGTAATAAGAGACACTAAATATATTACGGGGAGATAAACAGAAAATTTACGCCTCTGAAGGTTCCCAGGCTGTGATCGCTCGTGCTTCGGTAAAGGCAGGCTTTGGGCACGGTGCAGCGTTCAGGATTGAAGCAGGTAGGGCGATGGAGAGAAGAGCACTGCGTTCTTATGGGCTAATACCACTACTCGCTGCGTAATAACCCAGAAGAACGCAGTTCCCAACTACTTCGCGGCGAAAGCTTGCAATAGACTGTTGGAGTTTGCAGTATGTGATAAAATTTGAACATCAGGGCTGAATTTTGCAGTTGAAAGACAGCAAATAAGTTTTAATAACGTTGGGAAGGTTGCTTCAGGCGGAAATTCTGAAGTTGATGTGGGGAGGGCTATATGGTAAGTATGTAGTGCAAAGTACAGCCTGCGTAGCAACTCAACATTTGCCACAGGATCGAGCAAAAGCATGGAGAAACCTTGATCGAAATGAGCGGTCGCAGGCCCTTTCGGTTGTAAACTGACTTCTAGCCAGCTGTCCGGCTTACAGATCAGCGAATCTAGCGGCAGTCCCCACACGTGCGATTGCCTTGTTTTTTAAAACGCACAGAATCTCCATAGTATCTAAATCCATGGTGCAGAGCCCTTCCTTTGGATAGCAAACTGGAACACAAAAGATACTGCACCCAGTGTTAGCAAGCATTCCTTAGACTTCACCCTCTTCTTAACGTCTACATGAATGGAATTGAAATTTCTTAGGCTTGTTCCCAAATATCTAAACTGTACCATCGTTTCAAAGAATTTGTTACTTACTTACTCCATGGTGGAGAGTCCTTCTTGAGAAGCTAACTGGTTTGCAGCTAGTCAACAAATTCCCCGCATTTCACGGAATCCGAAGGTTAATTACCGCACTCACAAGCGTCCGTCACCTGTCTCTATCCTGGACCAGCCCAATTTCCTGGACCAGCCCAATCCAGTTCGTATACCCACATTCCACTTCCTGGAGATCCATCCTAATATTATTCACCCATCTACGCCTAAGTCTCCCCAGTGGTCTCTTTCCCTCCGGTTTCCCCACCAAGACCCTATACACTCCCTATCCTCCCCCATACGCGCCACAT
>Ga0123352_10019749_pt1 | contig 10741 bp, 2 predicted proteins | sample TergutLab28metaG_FD_89700 | JGI IMG/M metagenome (GOLD analysis project Ga0123352, IMG submission 89700) | Labiotermes labralis P1 segment gut microbial communities from Petit-Saut dam, French Guiana - Lab288 P1 | ecosystem: Host-associated > Arthropoda: Insects > Digestive system > Gut ... | reverse complement strand
GGGAATGGGCGAGATTTACGACATTGCGGGACGCGATATCTCGCCGGCAGGATTCCAGTCGGCAGCATGATGCGTCTCCAGCGGGTGATGGACCACTTGGAGAACGGCTCCTTGCACCTTCCAAGAATACTCTCTCTAGCGCAGTTCCTTTCCTTATTCTTCTTCCAAACAGCTTCGTTTCTTGGTTCCGCAGGTCTTGTTCCTACTTATTTACAGATATGCCTCGTACACCTTAATTTGTCTTTCTTTCTTTCCTTCGTTTAGTTTATCTTTTTGTCGTTCTTCCTTTCTCATTGTTCTTTTCTTTTTCTATTTGTGTTATCTTATTATGATTATTCTATCTATATAAGGCGGTAGCTGGGCATGTGGCACGTATCGGTGAAAGGAGAGATGCATTCAGATTTTTGTTGTGGAAACCTGAGGGAAAGAGACCACGTCTAAGACTTACGCGTGGATGAGAAATAACATTAAAATGGATCTTCAAGGAATAGGAAGGGAGTGGGTCGTGGACTAGATTGGTCTTTCTCAGGATAGGAACAAGTGTTGGGCTATTACGAACGCAGTAATGGACTTTCGGGTTACATAAATTGCGGTGAATTTCTTTGACTGCTGAGGAACTAGCAGCTTTCGAGGAGGATTGTGCTCCATGGGGTTAGTCCGTTAGCTGGGTATAACTGTGTAATTGTCGACATTTTTAGCATTGTACAGCAATCTCCCACAAGCCGCGGCCTGCAATATTCGCAGGATTCCATTTGTATCGAGTTTCTCCCGCCGCGGTATTCGGTTTGTGTATCCGCAGTTTTTAATTTGTCTGCACGTGGTAAATACTGTTAGCTTTCACAACGAAAGATCCAGGTTTGCTGGGAGCATAGTTGTAATAACAGTTGAACACAGCCGACGTTCTGACACCCCGTATTTGTGAGATGAAATAATATCATTCAACCTATGTTTTTCCAAAATGTCCTATTATCTTGTGGCTTTCTGACAACTAATGTGTAGGCGCATGTAGTTACAATTTGATGAGTGGTCAAAGAAGTCGCGGTTTTCCTGACCCCCAATTTACCGTAAGTCCTTGGTACTGCAGACTGCTATTTTGCCAACAGTTCGTTTTAAGGATGTAATTCCAACGCGTGGCGCGGGAATTGTTTGTTGGCTTTAGTCTTAAACATATACTTGCAAATAGCGCCGTTTGAGTGTTCAAAACAACGGTGGTTGGAAAGGACTTGGGCGACATCCTTTCAAAGATGAAAATCGATGTGCAGAAGTAGGCTTATATGTTGTACTGTCGTCGTTAGATATCATTATCATCGTGATGATATTAATAATTATCACCCTCATTATCGGCAATCATTAAACCGCCCGCACAGCTTGCCATATTATGTCTTTCAAGCAACGGCGTCTCAGCCGACGTGAATGTGGTCTGTTTCCCCGAGGTTAATGCGGTCGTAGCTAGTTTCAGACAATTTACTTCTTAATTTACAGATTAAGAATGAATACACTTTACCGACAGTCCTCCACATCCGTCATGGTGTCCTGCTAAAGCATTGCAGATATTTGCCAAAGTGTCGGAGGAACCTGCAGCTAGGCTTTGGCAGTACTATCCCCGACTACACGGCGTCAAAACCCAAAAGACAGTAATACTCAGAGGCACTGCCATGAGAACCACAAATTATCACACCTCAATTTTACAGTAGCCTAGTGAACGGTATGTAGACTCAACGTGAATTCGGAAATTGTACTGTGCGTAGGTGAATTATTCAGAGGACAGCAATTTAAAAAAAGACACTGTCGACGATGAGAAATCATTCTTCCGAAACGTCGGTTTCATCTACAAGATTATAGAATCACAATCCAGAAAAGAGTGAACATATCTACGATTCGTGTCATGTATATACTGTACATAATGACGTAGAGAACATGTCAGTGAATGACGTACAGTACATACACGAAAAACAAAAGACTTTGAATGAAGTCGTACTTTTCCGTAGATTTGCGCCAAAATGATCACACCACCCTTCTCCCTTATGTGGATTTGTCGTGGAAAATTACAGCAATCAGTACGCTACGCGCAACTACTCAATTGTTCATTGCACCAGAGTTCAAACTGCACTTAGCAGTTCTGTTTGCCTGTCAGCCTGATATAATAACAATCCCCTGTAATGCATGCGCACCCGATTAATTCTCGAGTCCCTTCCTTCCTGCTTCTCCCACCAGGAGCTCTCATGGCACGCATGTTCCGGATACTGTAGTATATTCTCTCTTTTATCTGAGGGTGTTCAGAGATAACTGAATCTATGGGGAATGGCCCTATTCATCTTTTAAATATACGAAGGAACTTGTATAGTAGGCTGGGTTTACGGCTTGGCCTTAACCACTCTTTCTCTGGTCCTTACAAGAGAAAAGAGAAGTTCTTCTTACATCTCCATAGCTGTTTAGAATCCAGACTTTGTTGGCTTTTCAACGCTGTCTTTTATCCCCTCTGTATTCCTTTCATGTTTCTCCTTATTTATTTTATAGGGTTTTTTTGTATCTACATATCACCATTACGCTGAGAATGAACTCTGGGCTTGTCTGTGTTGTGCGTTGCATAAGTTCCTGTATAGGTGGGCAGTAATCAACTGCAACTCGCCGCTACTTCCAGCTTGTTCATTGTACATGCTATAATTTCCAGCAACTGTAATGAACGTGGTAGACGCTACTAAAGTGGAAACTTAGCAGATGACCCCCTACACACACACACACACACACACACACACACATATATATATATGTACGTCGCGGATTTAGTTGAAACAGTTGTGTTTATTTTAGACTAGTTCTTTTCTAGTTTTCTTATCCTTTCATACAACGTTTATTGAAATCTCGCATTCTACAAGATGGTACCTGCAGTTTGTTACTCTCTCACTCCCGCTGTCTCTCTTTCTGCCTCAATGTGTTTGTGTTTTATGAATCGTTATTAGAAATTTCGTAAAGCAACTTGAATTAAGCAGGAGGTCGTTCGTACTGTCCAAATTCTTTTCACTTACTGTTCTTCAGAGTGTCGTTTATTGGCATGATACAAAGAAACGGTCATGAAACAAGTCTTCAAATGCATAGCATAAAACCAACAGCGCCGTGTGTTGTTGGTCTTACGGTCTGGCGGCTTTACTGCTGGGTTCCCCGGTACCGAAGGAGTACAAAGTAGGCCACGGTCCCCGTCTGGACTTTGGTGGAGAGGGCACAAATCTGTTGCCTTGTCGTGCCTTCAATTGCGACTTCTCGTACGTTCGGCCCATAGCCTAGTCGCTGTGCTGACTTCTGACTTGTCATCCGGGATCCGAAAGCGAAAACAACGAGCAGGTGACATTTTTGACGCACAATATTTTTAAAAAGACCAACAAATGCATATGAATGTAATTTAATTGTATAGTAACCTCCGATTATGTCAAACTGGTGGTGGGTACAGTTCGTCGTAGCAGGCACACAGCCTACAGACTTCTTTACGTAACAGTCTGTGCTAGTTTAGGTGGGGGGGGGGTGCATTTGGTTATACGAACTTTCCCCCTATCATCCCTCTTTCTCTCCTGATCCACGACCCACCTATATATTTCCATCAAAATCACGAAATTGAAGATTCTCTTAACGTCCTCTAACAATACGTATACGAGGTAAGTTCAATGTAACAGTTAGAATCTTTAATCTCGGCCGCCCGATAACAGTATTGCAGAAGCTTCGGGAGTTGTATTGTGTCCGTTTTAGTCTGAAAAATTAATGATATGCAGGAAGTATGTGTTGTAGATAGAGGACTTGGTCATTTGCAGCTGCTGCTTGAGTAAAAAGTGCCTTTAGCTCCTGCTTAGTGTCACATCCGCTGCTAGTTAGACTACATCGCCCACTTTTAATGTATAAGAAGACTACATAATTGTAATACGTGTTTACGGTCGGATGGTTGTTGAGTTGTAGTCTGTCCTAAGAGTTGCAGTTTCTGGCATTAATCCCCGCATCGAGATACGCGATTGTTAAGAATGAATTGAAGCGGTCATGCCCATTTCAGTGTGATTGTAGCCTCCTGTCCCGTAATTGGCTTGGATGAATGGAGAAGATCACGAAAACCCTTGTACTGATTCGAATCATTGTATTTTCATGGCTTTTCTGAAGACGCTGTGTCACATGTGAGTATTACGGGTTATGTAGTTTGAAATGGGACTGTTGAATGAACGTATACAGGTAATTGGACAAAATTTGAGGGCAGGGGTCGTGGCTTATTGCAGTAAATATAGCCACTGTTAATTTGGAAGGTTAAAGATCATGAAAGAATTATTATGCCTGTCCGAAAGTCACTGGCCAACGAATTGATCAACAAAAGATATAGTACAATAAATTGGCCGTCGAATCTATTGCTCTAAATCTTAGCAGGACTACAAGGAAAAGTAGATATGTATGTATTATGTATTTGTATTAAATAAAGGGATGTGACAAGAGAAAATGTTACTAATGGGATTATGGATGCCTTTGTGGTCTATATTTCCTGTTGTACACAAATTTTCTTTTCGCGAAATATGGCAAAGTTTGATTTGTATTTTCTTGTAAAGTAGGAGTCACTGTTTCGGATATCGGACAAAATTTGTGTATTTTAATGGTTTCGCGAGATTAATATATTTTTTCTTATAATGCCGTTAATGAAACGCAGGTTATAACTAAGAGAGAAGCAAAAACGAAACATTGAGGAATACGAATAAATAAAGGCAGAAAGAAATTTGAATGATACTATGGAGGAATTGTTTTCCCTTTCCTTGCCTTAGGTTCGTGGGCAATATACCCACAAATACAAATTCTGACGCATGCATAAATATCTACTAAATAAAAGAAAATCGAGTCGGCTGGCAGCTATATAGCGTCTGTTCTGTTCGGGCGTCTAGTCCTCCCCCCCCCCCACCCCGTCTGTCAGACCGGTTGACGCATCACCAAACCTCTATCCACGCTCCAGTTACTTCTGGCTTCGGTGAGAAGCCAGGAAATTCCTTCCTTCTCACTTGACAGCTGCAACAGAGTCAGCTGCCGCGAGTTCGGAACCTACCTCCATGACGGTACAGATTCATCCAAATATAGCACAACACCAGCTGACACAAGCCACAAGGATGAGACATTCACATGATCTCAGCATTCCTCACGTTATTGAAGAAATTCTGTTAAAAAAAATCATTCTTATAATAAAACCAACGAGAAGCACTAATTTCTCAAATTTATTTTTGGAATATGACTACATGTTTCGGACAGTATCTCTGTCCATCATCAGGAGTCTAGCACTGTACACACAACAATACATACAGGTTATGCTGACTGCTTGCTAGCAAGCAGTCAGCATAACCTGTTTGACGTATGCCTGTTGTAGTGTGTACAGTGCTAGACTCCTGATGGTGGACAAAGATACTATCCAAAACACGTAAAGTCATATTCCAAAAAGAAATTTGAGAAATTACTGCTTCTCGTTGGTTTTATTATAAGATTATATCACGATGCACGGTCCTCAGAATGTCAAAAAAAAATCACGTCCTACCTCACCTCACTCAGTTTTACAGCTTCGCAAGTCTTTATTTCTTCAGGTATCGTGATGTTTTTTCCCCATCTCTTCCAGGTATTTCAAACTGATCTTTTACCCTACGGTCTGGCTTAGTGGTAGTTGTGTTCGAATAGAATCCACTTTCATCTCGGTCAGGTTACCGGCTCTCTGCCTGAATCTTCGTGTCGTTCTCCCAAATATTTGCAGCAACGAATCTTTCCGAACACGTACTCACAACCCATGATTGTTTTTCCATCTCTGTTTCGGTTCCATTTAACCTCTTCAGTTGAAGCAGCGCCGATCGAACTGACGAAAATCGTCTGCCTTTCTTGCTCATGTATTTTCAGATAACCGCTTGAAATCGCTCGTTATTCCAGACAACCCCTGGCTTGCTTTTCGAGACCAGCTTTTGATCTGGTCTGCCCTTTCAGTCAACATCTTGAATTAGCCTGTCCTTACAGACATCCTGTCGAACTGCCCCGTCCTTCCACAGGACCCCTTTATTTGCCCCATCAATTAATTTAGGTTAGAGTTTTCAAGTGTGTTATTTCACACTGGTGTGAATTGCTAAGAATACGCTGTGTGTGCGATATATGAATGCAGGTAGTTGGAATAATAGTGATAGGAGAATCGAAGTACTCGGTGAATACCCTTTCTTTTTCAACCACAAGTCCCACATGGTCTGACCTGGGATTTGCCCTGGGCCTCTGCGATGAGATGCCAACGAATAACCGCGTGAGATATGGAGCAGCTGGTTAGAGTCAAGCGAATGTGAGTGGGAAAGGAGAGTGTAACATATGGATTGCCATGTTCAGTCCTACGAAATGGGTTATTACGAAGATAGTGTTTCAGAACCGCTGGAGATTTAAGGTTAGGAGCGTACAGAAATCTGCGGGCTTATCCCATCCAGGATGAAGACTCGTTGCTAAGGAGAAACATAACGATAGCTTTGTGTAGTTTCAGAGCATACTTCTGATCCGGGAAGGTGCTATGTATACAGTACCTGCCTGCGGGCTGCATGATCGGGGTTCGCCTCCAAAAAATGATATTTGTTTTCTACTCCCTCCCCTCCATGCCCAAGTTCAGAGTAGGTTCAACTAATAACCTTAATCAATGGATACCGGTTACTCTTGCTTCAGTGATAAAGTCTCGTAAACGTCAAGCTGATCCCTTATCCCCTTGTAAAGCCGATGTTAAGGATGAACAAAGCTTCACCTTCACTCTGTTACATACGCCTTTGTCGTTAGGAAGAGGAACTACTTTGCCTCGCTTGCATGTAATGACTCCATGAAGAAGCTAGTAGTGTGTGTGTGTGTGTGTGTGTGTGTGTGTGTGTGTGTGCGCGCGTGCGCTACTTGAGAATTAGTAGTTTGTGTTATGGACAATAACTTGTACCCATTTGTGGAATCATAAGTTTCATTGTCTCATTTACTAGTTCCAGTGCGTAGCCACATTAATCCAATCTACATCCTCACAATCTGTTCCGTTACTATGCACTGTTTCCCATCTGCGTCTTGGTCTTCCAGTTGGTCTTATCGCTTGAGGCTTGCAGGCTAAAGTTTTGTATCGATTTTTCTTCTCTACGTTTTGTCATACATTTCCTATTAACGAACTCTGATTCGTCCTACTGGTTTAGTACATTCGGAACGTACCTTTTGTGCCAGAAAGTATTTGTCATGTTGGATCATACGTAGACACGTCTGTCGTAATACTGCTTAATAATCTGTCACTGAGCCTGGTCGGTGTAATTCATGTATACTGCCTGTAGCTACCAGGCACCACCTTCAACGACCCACGCACGCACGCACTCACACACGCACACAAACGCATATTACTTATTATAAATACGCCATCACGACCACCCAGCATCCCGACAGCAAACATGTTTTTATAGTCAGAAAAGATATCAATATTTTGTAAGTTTCTATCCGTTCATGAAGTTGGAAACCTGATGACGTGCTGACGAATATATTTTCTGTGTGCAGCATCGAGGAGAGACATATGTACAGGGTGTTTTAAAAGGAACGTACAATTCGTCTGTGGAGAACGTTCCTTTATTTTTGTTTCAACCCTCATCGATTATGCAGCAATGAAACCAATAATTATCAGAAATGTTTGAAAAACATGCCTTACAAAACCCTAAGAATACCTCATGTTATGTATTTGCGAAACAGTATGGGTGTAACTAAACTTACTACCGTATTGTAGAAAACCCCTAAGTTACGACGCCGTGTATTCTGGTAGAAGTGTAGCGACTTTCAGGCAAAACTGCCTGCCTCCCCACTACGATAAGACGTGACATATCTTGCAAACTTGTCCCCTAATGCCTGAAACGTGGTTTGAAGTGGAAATGGAGCTTACTGCCTGCTGGAGCGTGTACCAACATATCATTTAGTTCGAGTTAATGTACAGACAAAGCATTATACAACTGTCTAATATGCGTGAGAGTTGATACTAAGTGTCGTGATGTAATTTCTGTATTTCTCTTTTCAGGTAAGGACCTACTGTTTATGTATTTACATTCACTCACGCTTCTACTTAAACAAGGATTCAGATTCCTGATACGGACGACCAACTGTAAGTTTTCAACACCAGATTTCTGGACTTCATCTTCAACTCTGAGTGTCTGTAGTCCCTAGTAAAAGAGACAAAATTTACGACTATCATTTTGGGCCATATAACACGTACAGTTAAATCGTTATAATAAAACCAACCAAATGCACTAATTTCTCAAATTTATTTTGGAATAAAATTCTACATGTTTCGGACAGTTTCTCTGTCCATCAACAGGAGATTTTCACTGTACACACAGCAATGGTATATGTCATACAGGTTTGCTGACATACGTGGTATACCATTGCTGTGTGTACAGTGTAGAACTCCGGATGATGGATAGAGGAACTGTCCGAAACATGTAGAGTCATATTACAAAATAAATTTGAGAAATTAGTGCATCTGGTTGGTTCTATTGTAAGAATGTATCACGGTGCACGGTCACCTGATGTCAAATTTGTTAAATCGGTTGTCGCAAAGCAATTCATAAATCTCCCCTATTTTTGTGAACACTTATACCACCCCAGTGTCCTGTGTGGCCTGCACAGGGAGAGCTTTACCCTTACAACACATTAAAGTTATGTCTACAGTCCGTAACCAAATGCTCCATAAGGTATTAGATTATGAGTGTGTTTTTGGGCTAGGGTTTTATTACAATTTTAAATAATCAGTACTATGTTTGTATCAAATATATTTATTCTAGGCTACGCTTTTGTAACATTGTAGAAAATCTTCGTTTCTAGACTCAGTAAATGCCTTATATTTATAAGGGATTTTCGTATTATACTGCCGCAAACTGACTGTATATTGATAGTCGTATTAAGGTGATTACATTCAATTCTTCAGATTTCATTTAATTTTGTTTTTCTCCTATATCGTATTGTAATAAAGGATGACTAAAGGAACTGTCGCGGCCATTGAGCATAAATATTTGGGGAGTGGGGGGGGGGCGGAGGGGCAGGGACACGGTAAAAATTTTCCTTAATTTTGGTGACAGACATGAACATTACTATTATTTTCTAGTACTTATAATTTCTTCCGAACTGTTTGTAAAGAGATATGATTCTTAAAATGGAGCTAGTTATCGGATTTCCGGGTTGCAAGTACAGATCTTTATTCCAAAAGCACACCACATTTTCGTTACAGGCAAGGGTCACATTCTCACTTCTTTATTCTGAGAATGGAGATAAATCACGATAGACGCAATTTAGGTGAAATTTCGAGTCAGGTGACGTGAAATCGTTCCGCTCACGCTGTTAAGTCTACCACTTCGGTGTTGCTAACGGCACAGAAAGTCTTTGGTGATAGGTTATCAGAGACTGGGAGTCGGTTAAATGCAATAAGAACGAGGGCAGTGGAGTGGATCCTGAAAACGTGACGCATCTCCAACACCTTACTGAACCCCAGTGGACCCCGCCCTTCCTCTCTGAAAGCTCTTCTCGATTCCTGCTTTTTCTTTAATCTTGACTTAGCGGATGAAACCTTGACCCTACCCTGGTCGGTCACATGACCAACCGTGCGTGAGTTCCAGTAGCACATTTTGTTGCCTTTGTGCTGACTTAGTGTCTGCCGTGAATGTTCTTGGTAAACATGATTCATTGAGAGTCACCGTGCACCTGAATGAAATTTATATTAACTTAGAGCAATATATGGATTGAGGGCATTGGAAACTTAATGCTGCCGGCAGTATCTGCGTTTAAATAGGACGTAACGGGATTAAAACACGACGTTTCTTAACGAGGAGCCTCATAATTTGTCCTTTTGATTAATTATTACAACGCTGATTAAATAAAGACACTGTGATGACCTGGACCTGTAGGTAGCTTCAGAAAGATAAGAAATGGATACATACTTTAATCAGAAATCCCACAAGGAAGAGACGAAATGGGAAACGAAGGCCTACTTAAGGGGATGACATCAAAACAGATCTTCATAAAATAAGGTGTGACAATTTTAACTGGATTAATTAGAATTTCAATATTAACCAGTGGCGATCTTTTGTGGACGCGATAGTGACATTACATTTCAATAAATTCAGGGTATTCGTTGGTCCGACGAGAAACCTTCCACCCCGCGGAGCTATGTATTTCGAAACGACAATGGCTTGAAATAAAGAGCTGCTTTATAATTAGGTCTGTTCAGAATGGATTGAAAGACGGCAGTGTTTTGTTGTTAGGCGAGCTGAAAATGGTTTGAAAGAAAGTATTGCTTTGTTGTTAGTCTGTTGGCAATGGTTTGAAAGAAAGCAATGTTTGTTCTGAGGCATTTTGACGATGCTTTGAAAGAAAGCTATGTTTGTTCTTAGGCCTGCTGAGAATTGTTTGAAAGAAAGCAATGTTTGTTCTGAGGCCTGCTGAGAATTGTGTGAAAGAAAGCAATGTTTGTTCTTAGGCCTTTTGACGATGCTTTGAAAGAAAGCAATGTTTGTTCTTAGGCCTTTTGACGATGCTTTGAAAGAAAGCAATGTTTGTTCTGAGGCCTGCTGAGAATTGTTTGAAAGAAAGCAATGTTTGTTCTGAGGCATTTTGACGATGCTTTGAAAGAAAGCAATGTTTGTTCTTAGGCCTTTTGACGATGCTTTGAAAGAAAGCAATGTTTGTTCTTAGGCCTTTTGACGATGCTTTGAAAGAAAGCAATGTTTGTTCTGAG